>Ga0209571_1000048_pt1 | contig 309182 bp, 262 predicted proteins | sample EBPBio102011_DNA_FD_185866 | JGI IMG/M metagenome (GOLD analysis project Ga0209571, IMG submission 185866) | Wastewater treatment Type I Accumulibacter community from EBPR Bioreactor in Madison, WI, USA - Reactor 1_1/10/2011_ DNA (SPAdes)... | ecosystem: Engineered > Bioreactor > EBPR >... | reverse complement strand
TCACGGCAGTTGACGGGGATGGGGGTTTTACATCCCCGACGGCTGCCTCACGGCGAGTGCGGGGTCTGGGGCAGCGCCCCAGGATCTGGTCGTCTGCACCGCTCTTGCCCGACTCTCATCAATGATCAGGCAGCACTTGATGCGTGGCGCCTATCCGCCGCAACCATCACCGTACGTGAACATCGGAACATCAAATCGGCTGACCGCACTCAGCAAGGGAGCAGGCCGTAACGCAAGTGAACCTATGAGTAGCCTCGTAAATTATGCGGAGAAGCCGACCCTGTGGCCAGAAGGGGAAGGCCGTTGGATGGACGCTGGAATAACGGAAGTGGCGTCAATCGACTCCCGGGGTAGCAGGGATGGCATGTTCTCGAAGACTTATTGCCCAGTGCTGGAGACCTGTCTGTGGGGGTGGGGAGACCACCGACCGCTGCGTATAAGGCAACGAAAGCGCAGCGGCTGCGGGCGGGAGTCGGAGGGGTTCATAGTACCGATCGAGATCGCGGGACAACATAACCCCGGTCGAGGGAAGGGACCCTACTTTGTTTGCGCAACCGAAGAGCGGAGGATCGAGGGATTGCCATGTCGCTAACCACCCCAGATACGATCAGGACGCTACAGAGGAAGCTTTACGCCAAGGCCAAGCAAGAACCGGCCTACCGCTTTTACGCGCTCTACGACAAGCTCAGCCGGGAAGACATCCTCAGTCATGCTTGGCGGCTTGTCCGGTCCAACCGAGGCAGTCCTGGTATTGATGGGGTCAGCTTCGAGGCCATAGAAACCGGCATTGGGGTAGAAACGTTCCTGCAGGACCTGGCCCGTGATCTGAAAGACAAGACCTACCGAGCCCAACCGGTGCGGCGCGTCATGATCCCCAAAGCGGATGGCAGTCAGCGCCCGCTCGGGATTCCGACGCTCCGTGACCGAGTTGCGCAAATGGCGGTGAAACTCGTCATCGAACCGATCTTTGAAGCCGATTTCTGCGAGCATTCGTACGGATTCCGGCCGAAGAAATCGGCCCACGATGCGGTGGATGACATTGCCAATGCGCTCTGGGCCGGCTACACCCAAGTCATAGACGCCGATCTGTAGAAGTATTTTGATAGCATTCCGCACGCCAAGCTACTGGCCGTGGTGGCCGAGCGCATCGTCGATGGGGGGATTTTGCACCTCATCAAGCAATGGCTCAAAGCCCCGGTCATCGGCGAGGACGACAACGGAGTGAAGAAGACCGTGGGCGGTGGGAAAGCCAATCGTCAGGGGACGCCGCAAGGTGGTGTGATTTCCCCGCTGCTGGCCAACTGCTACCTGCATATTCTCGACCGACTATGGCAACGGCGGCACCTGAAGGGCAAGTTATCCGCACATCTCGTGCGTTACGCGGATGACTTTGTCGTCATGTGTCGAAAAGATGTAGAGGAACCGCTGAAAGTGGTGCGCTACGTACTGGAACGTCTGGACCTCAGTCTCAACGAGGCGAAGACTCACATCGTGGACGCCACCCAAGCAAGCTTCAACTTCCTGGGTTTCGCGATTCAGATGAGTCGAGGGGCCAAGACTGGAAAACCGTACCCGAACGTCCGGCCAGCCGATAAATCGCTGACGAAGATCAAGGCGAGGCTGACGGAGCTGACAGGAAGGAATCTGGCCCCCATCCCTTTGAGTGACGTCGTGGGAACCGTGAACCGCAGCCTGCGAGGCTGGGCAAACTACTTCCACTACCGGAACTCAAGCCAGGCGATGAACAAAGTGAGATACCACGCGGAAGACCGGTTGCGGATCCATTTGATGAAGCGTCACAAGGTGAAGGACCGAGGAACTGGCTTCCGCCTGTTTCCAAGTGCTCATCTCTACCGGCGCCACGGGCTGTACAAAATCCCTACCAGGGCGGGCTGGAACTCGGCGCATGCCTTGGCGTGAAGAACATCGGAAAGCCGTGTGCGGGAAAACCGCATGCACGGTTTGATGAGGGAGGGCAGGCGAAAACCTGTTCTCTACTCTACCCATGACAGACCCCCGACACCGGTCAGAACCTCTTGAACACGAACCTTGGCTTGGCCGTATCGCCCCACGGCGCTCTCAGTGCCCTCGCTCATACTGCGGCAGGGTCTTCAAAAGGCACAATCGTTCTGAGTAGCCCACCCCTTGCAATTTCCCGACGGATGTCGAATCGACCGAGAGCCTCCACGGGATCGATGGCCTTGAGGTTGGCGAAGTTGATGTCAGCGAAGTCGCGCCGATTGACCCGAACCGAATACACGTATTGATCCTGAACTTCACCGGTGGCCTTGTCAGGGCGCTGAGTGCAGCCGGATAGGACGACCTCCTCCGCCTTGGGCAGCACGAAGAATACCTCGCCGATGATTCGGAAGCCGATGCCATGGACGTGCCGCATGTAGAGTTGCTGGTGCCGAGTGCCGGGAAGTTCCTTGATGGATAACTTGTAGCCCCTGGCCGGCACAGCTGCTGTCTTCCTTGGTAGGTCCTCGATCTCCGGCAGATCGACATCAATCATCACTACCCGACCATGGTCCCGAATATCTGAGGACAGGGCTGTTTCACGAGGCCAGACGATGTCCATCAGGCTCTCCTCTAGGACGATCTCCATAGCCGGCAGTTCAGTGAGCACCCTCTCTTCGATGATGGCCTTGCGAGCAACCTCACGTGCCTCGTGCTCTTGCCGGTGTCGGTTCCAGATCAGAAGGCTGGCGTTATAGGCTGCCTCCGCCTCAACGTTCTCCTTGTCGACCCCGGCGCGTCTGGAGCTGAGCAGCCTGTCGAGCAGGCCGTACTTGCGCGGTGGCGGCCTCGCAGGCTTCGGTTCGCCATACGGTTGGGGCTCGTAGGCGGCACGCCAGTCCGGCGATGGCGTGGCATGGTGAATCTGTTGAGAGTCTCTACCTGGCTGTTGATCTCATCGCAGGCGCGCTGCATGAGCTCCTGTATGGCGTCCTTGGCCTGCTGCTTGGCCCGCCGTGTGAGCCGGTCGTCGAGGACGCTGCCTTCCTCATCCCGGAACACCACGGTTCCGTCATTCTCGACCGTGATAGTGATGGAAACGGTGCCGGTACCGGAGCTGTTGGTCGCTGGGGAAGTAGCGGGGCTGAGGGGTTGGGCGGTGGCGCCGACGCGTTGGCGAGCGTAGAGGCCTGTTCCCGGTATACCGGTGATCATGTAGGCGCCGCGCCGCCCGCCAAATGTCATCGAGGCGCCCCTGGGACCAGCGGAAAGACTCAGCCCGCTGCCACTGACGTTGAGATGCAGACCCGGCGCAAGCTTGATGCGTCGGCGGAACCTGATCGCCATGATGCCCCTCCCGTTATGGGCCGCTACTTGGCCGGGTGGCCTATTGTGGGAGATATTCTGCCGGAATGCCGCGGATACGTCCACGAGCGCTCCTGTGCCAAAACGTACCGCCACCGAGCCCTTCCCTTGCGCAAGCCCCCTGCCCCACACCGCAGACCCACCCCTAGGTCGGTATAGGCCCGGACGCCCTCCCAGAACGCAAAAAAGCCCACTCCGAAGAGCAGGCTAAGCGCTTGTACTACTAGGAATTTTCTGTGGCTCCCCGACCTGGGCTCGAACCAGGGACCTACGGATTAACAGTTCGCAAACAATGGCATTTTTCGACGTTGAACCGAGTGCTCCGATACTGCTAAATACGCGTACTTTCAACACGTTGCCGAAATTAGACGTTGCACGACGTTGAAGCACAGTCCTATAATCTGCTTACTGTTTGCTTACCAGAACTAGCTGGTAGCCAGAAAACGGGGGCAGAGATGAGCGACAACAAGGTGAATTTCACGGCTAAGAACGTCGCGGGTTTCCGCTGCGAGGAAGGTAAGCAGGCAGCGTTCCTGTGGGACACCAGCGCAAGCGGGCTTGGCTTGAAGGCGTCTGCCGGTGGCTCGAAACGCTACGTTCTGCAAAGCCGTCTTGAGTCCGGTGCCACCGTCCGGGTGACGATTGGCGACCCGAAGGCGTGGACGCTATCCGCCGCCCGCGACGAAGCCCGTCGACTGCAAACGCTGATCGACCGGGGAATCGACCCGCGCCAAGAGAAGGCCGACCGAATCGCGGCCGCTGACGCCAAGCGCGCCGAGGACGAAGCCAAACGAGTCGAGGCGCAGCGAATCGAGGCACCGGCCCTTGAAGCCTGGCAAGCGTACCTCGTGGCACGTGCGCCGAAGTGGGGCGAGCGCACTTTGCTTGACCATCAGCGACTTGTCGACCCCGGCGGGAAACCCAAGACCCGAGGCCGCCGGCCTGGCGAGGGCGACACCACGATGCCAGGCGCACTGCTGGCCCTGCTGGATCGCCCCTTGGAACAGATAACCGCCGACTGCGTGCGAGTCTGGCTGAAAGACGAGGCCGCCAAACGACCAACACAAGCAGCGCTTGCTTTCCGGCTGCTGCGTGCCTTCCTGAATTGGTGCAGCGATCGCCCCGAGTACCGCAATCAGGCGCACGTGGACGCCTGCGGCAGTCGTATGGCCAAAAACGAGCTGCCGAAGAAGATTGCCAAGGATGATTGCTTGCAGCGCGAGCAGTTGCCGTCGTGGTTCGCCACTGTGCGCCAGATACAGAACCCTGTCATTGCCGCCTATCTGCAAACGGCGTTGCTGACGGGAGCGCGCCGGGAAGAAGTGGCGGGCATCCGGTGGAAGGATGTCGACTTCCAGTGGAAATCCCTGACCATCGGCGACAAGGTGCAAGGCAATCGCACTATTCCGCTGACGCCCTTTGTCGCGTCGCTGCTGGCCGCCCTGCCCCGCCGCAATGAGTGGGTATTCTCAAGCCCTGCCGCCGCGTCTGGCCGGCTGCAAGAGCCGCGCATACAGCACAACAAAGCACTGACCACTGCCGGCCTGCCAAACGTCACCATTCACGGCCTGCGCCGCTCGTTCGGTACGCTGGCGGAATGGGTAGAATGCCCCGCCGGAGTCTCGGCGCAAATCATGGGACACGCGCCGAGCGCGACCGCCGAGAAGCATTACCGCGTTCGGCCGCTCGACCTGCTGCGCAAGTGGCACACGAAGATAGAGGCCTGGATTCTGACCGAAGCGGGGATCGAGCAGCCCGGCGAATCCGATGCGGGTTTGCGTGTCGTGCGGAACAGATTGTAAAGCGGCGCTATACAGACTATGATTACTTCGTTCCGCCACAAAGGGCTGGAAGCATTCTTCCGCTCTGGCACGCAAGCCGGCATTCAGCCGATTCACGCCAAGCGCCTGCGGGAAATGCTGGCCGCCCTGCACGCCGCGGCCGCGCCTGACGACTTGGCCCGCCCTTCCTGGCGCCTGCATGGCCTGTCCGGGAAACTCGCCGGCTTTCATGCGATGACGGTTCAGGCGAATTGGCGGCTGGTTTTCCGGTTCGACGGAACGGACGTGGAGCTACTCGACTACATCGACTATCACTGAGGCCCGACACATGGACATGCACAACCCCGCGCCACCCGGCGAACTGCTCGCGGGCTGGCTGGAAGACCTTGACATGAGCGTGACCGCGTTCGCTGCGCACGTCGGCATCAGTCGCGTCATGCTGTCTCGCATCCTGCACGGACACGCGGCCATCACTGCCGACATGGACCTGCGCTTGCACGAAGCCTTGGGCACGTCGCCCGGTTACTGGCTGCGCCTGCAGGCGCAACGCGACTTGTGGACCGCAGGTGAACGTGCCAAGGAACGCGCCCCGGTGGCACGACTCGCCGCCTGACCGAGTTTTGCCGCGCCTATCCCGAGGGGGAGAAATCCGGGCACCTTCCCCGGCTGGCGCGGCATCCTATTTGAAGGAGCGCAACGAAGGAACGCGAAATGCAGTACGAGCTGAGACTGTCCGCCCCGAGTCTTGACGTGTTGCCGCTCGTAGCCATCGCCGATGCTGTAGCTCGCGCGGTCGCAACTGCTGGAGGCACCCCGTTTCACAAGCCCACCTACCAAGGCAAGTTCCGCAAGGTCATCGACTGGATTCTCGACGATGCGCGCGAGGGACGACTGGCAGTTACGGACCAAGACGGTAGGCCTGGAACGTTCGATGAGGTTATCGAGCGAGCTAAGAGCGACGGGACATATAGCGAGGTCTCGAGCGGCCCTAGTTCAACCGACGTCGACCTAAATATGACGCACGCACTGTGCATCTATACGACGCTCAGCAGTCTGAACGAATGGGCTCGTGAGCGCGGTGACGAGTTTTCAATATCGCGCGTTGGCTGGATTGACGAGCGCGGATGGAACGAACCCAATGATGTGGCGACTGATAATCGACCGACTACAGACCCCATACTGACCGTACCGCGTGAAAGGAAAGATCGGCCCAAGCCCGTCCATTGGGGAGCGAGAAATACGAGCGTTGTAGTTTTCATTCGTGGCGGTGAAGCCATTCCGGTGCGGGCTATTCCGCTCGTCACAGGCAGGTGGATGTCGCCCGATGTGGTTGCGAAATCGCTCGCACACGCTGATTCAATGAACCGCTTTGAGGGAGTATTTGCCTATCAACTGCTGGCTGATGGGGGGTATTCTCAAGTCTTTCCTAGCGAGTGGGATGTCGTTTCCGACCACCTACAAGGGCTCGACAGTGCAATCCAGGCTATGAACGATGACAGTAAGCGAACTCGCCCGATTTGGTTGACCGAGTCGACAAAGCTGCTGCCTGCAGGAGTGTTCCTCTGGCGCGATGAATTCGAGCGGGAATTCCGCAGAGGCTATTCCCCTTCGCGCTTCAAGTTGCTTCACGCGCGCCCCGGCGACCTGACACTGAAATTTTCGCCCCTGATCTCCCTGCCAGAAACCCGAGAGATAATTATGGAGGGCTTCGAGGGACTCCCACTGGCCGCTATTACTCCCCCGGTTGTTGGCGAAAAACCAGAGACGAGGATGTACGACGAAAACGATGTTTCTGCGTGGGATGAATTGGAGCCCTCCAGCTATCACGAGCAGATGGGACCGGCAGTTCTTGCTTCCTTGTACGCGCGAGGAAAGCGTGCCGTTAATATATCGGACGAAATATGCATTGAACTGGCGCGCGCTCCTTGTCTCCAAGTAGCGGACTGGATCGAGCTTACCGGCGTTGGCCTGGGAAACTATACGCATTATCTCGTGAAGAAATCCGGCGTCAGTTTTGTAAACTGGGATGAACAGGCTCTCATTTCTGCGCCTAGAGGGTGGCAACCCAACATGCTCCGCGACAATGAGATGCCGTCGTTACCTTTTCCTTGCACGCCAACGCAGCTTCTTCAGTTCGTCAGTATCTTGCGAGTAGGAGTTCATGCGTTTACCGTACCGGAGGCGTTTCAGCGGGCGGTGACCGAGAGCGCGCAGGCGACGAGCAGTACTACTTCAGGAGCGTCAGAGAACGCCGCGCCAGAGGTAAAGCCTGATGGCGACGACGAACAAGGCGGCAGCCTGACGCCAGCAGAGCGCCGCGCGAAGCACGACATAACCAGCGAGCGAGGGTGCCGGCGGCTGATTCTTGAACACTGGAACACCATTGAGCTGCGGTACGGACCCAAGGCAGACGGTCGCCAAGTGCTGCGGGTGTTGCTCAAAGAGAAGGATGAGAGCCAACGGGAGCCGACTCTAAAGGGCGTTCAAAACAGGCTGGCAGTGCTTCGTCGCGAAAAGTTGATTCCCTGATTTGTTCCCGGAGATTCCCCGGAGATTCCCCGGAGCTTCCCAGATTCCCAATGGACAAATGACGCTGATTTGTTGATTTTGAATGGCGGTGTTTTCTTTTTCACAAGGACATCGCCATGCAGCAAAAACACGCCGCACCGAGCATCCGCCCGGCTGCGAAGCTCTCAACGGAAGAAGTAGCCGCGGCGCTTCTCGTTCTTCCGCAAACCGTCCGCCGTAGCTATTGTAGTCTCGGCCATTTTCACGGGCTGATTCCGATCAAGCTGGCAAATCGCCGCCTAGCATGGAACGTTGACGAAGTTAATGCGCTTGTCGCTGGCGAGTCTGCGAAGACGCCAGAAGCCGGAAAAATCGACAGGCACTTCGCGCGCAAGGCCGCAAATCCTGCAAGACTTCCCGAGCACATTGCCCGCAAGGTCGCCGCCAAGCGCTTGATTGCCGGCGAGGTGGCCAAATGAAAACGCCCCCGAACCAAACAGCATTCGAGAGCGCCCCAAGCAAGCGCCATTATACCCCGCAACGCCCTTTCCCCGAATCGCTGCACACGATGTGCACACCTGAATGGTCGGCGCCTGGATTCCTTGATAGCGAGGTGCCAGCATGATGGTGGACAATCCTATCGAGCAATTCCGGGATGCGATCCAGGCATCGGGGCTGACGCCGCCGGACAGCATTGAGGCAGACGGCAAACTGCGGCGCTTCGCCAGCAACGGCCGGCGCAATGACGATGCCGGCTGGTATTTATTGCACGGCGACGGAATACCATGTGGCAGCTTCGGCGACTGGCGCACAGGCCTGACGCAATCCTGGCGGGCCGACATTGGCCGCTCACTGACGCCCGTAGAAGAAACCACGCACCGGGCAAAGGTCGAAGCCACGCGACGCGAACGCGAAACCGACGAAGCGCGGCGACAGGCCGAAGCCACCAAAAATTCGGCCACGATCTGGAGGGCAGCGACGACGGCAACCGCCGCCAATCCATATTTGAAACGCAAGGGTGTTTCGCCGGTAGCGACCCTGCGCGAAATCGATGTCGCTGAGGCCGCCGCGATCCTGGGCTACTCGCCGAAATCGAAGGGCGCACCGTTGACCGGGCGTTTGCTGGTGGCGCCTGTCAAAGTCGGAGCGACCCTGTCGACGCTAGAGCTGATCGACAGCGACGGGCACAAGTCGGCCCTCTATGGTGGCGCGAAGATAGGCGGATATTGGGCGGCACAGTCACTGCCAGATAGCGACGGGCCGGAGCCGCTGCAAATATTCGAGGGAGTCGCGACAACGCTGTCCGGGAAGGAGGCGAATGGCTACTTGAGTGTCGCGGCGCTCTCGTCCGGCAACCTAATCGCGATGGCGACAATCATGCGCGAACGCTACCCGACGAGGCCGCTGGTCATTGGTGCTGATCTCCTCAAGGCGACCGGCGAGCCTGATCCTCACGCGATCGAGGCGGCGCGATCCGTCGGCGGCAAGCTGGCAGTCCCCGACTTCGGCACTGACCGACCAGACGACGCGAAAGACTTCAACGACATGGCGCAGCTATGCGGATTGGAAGCCGTAAAGCGCTCCATATCCGGCGCACCGGCACTGGCAAGGGCAGAGGATCAGATGGGAGGAAAAAGCAGGCCAGCAGGCGATTCTGCAAGCCCTGCATGGCCTGCACCGCAACCGCTGCCAAGACTTCCGAAGGTGCCAGACTTCCCGCTGGATTTGCTGCCCGATGATCTGGTGGATTACGTTCGAGATGCCTCGGAACGAGCACGATTTCGGCCGGACTTCGCCGCGGTGGCGATCATGGCCGCTCTTGGCAGCGTCATCGGCAGAAAGATCGGTATTCGCCTGAAGCGCTGCGACGACTGGACGGAGTACGCTAACGTCTGGGCTGCAATGATTGGCCCGCCGTCTGCGCTAAAGTCACCTGCGGAACGTGCAGCCATGCGACCGTTCAAGAAGTTGCAAGTCGCGGCTGACGATCTGCACCGGCAACAGCGGGCCGAACACGACCTTAGGGCAGAAGCATTCAAGTTGCGCAAGGATGCAAAGCGGAAGAAAGCCGTCGAAGCACTGGCGAAGGACTCCAGCACCGCAGTCGATCTGGGTGATGAAGAACTGCCTGCAGCGCCTGTTGCGCGGGCCTACTGGACAAGCGAGCCGACTGCCGAAAAGCTTGGCGTGATGCTGGCCGAGAATCCGCATGGACTACTGGTTGAGCGCGACGAGCTATCGTCGCTGCTGGTCAAGTTGGAAGACGATCGCAACGCGACGTTGCGGGGCCTGTACCTGTCCGGGTGGTCCGGCAACGAGGGATACCGATTCGACTCAATCAGCAGGGGCACGACGGCGCTGCCAAAGTTCGCGCTTTCCGTTGCCGGCGGAATGCAGCCTGGGCCGCTATCGCGCTACGTGCGCAGCGCATATTCAGGCGACCGGGCGGATGGTCTGCTGCAGCGATTCCAACTGATCGTCTGGCCGGATTCTGAACCGTTTGCGCTTGTCGATCGATTCCCGAATCGCGACGCACGCACCGCGGTGGACGCGCTGTTTGAACGGGCAGATAGTTTTGACCCAATGGCCATGGGCCAGACCGACGGCTTCGGCAACGACCCGCCATTTGTTCGTCTCTCCAGCGAGGCGCAAAGCCATTTCAACGAGTGGTACGTCACCTTCATGCAGAATCGCCGATCTGTCGAGGCATCGGCCGACGAGAGCGGACCAGTATCGGCCCACTTCGGGAAATACCCTGGGCTTGTCGGGAAGCTGGCGCTGATCATACACGTTGCCGATGACCCTGCTGGTACGGAGGTATCCGAGCGAACCATTCTCAAGGCGTTGGCGTGGATCGACTACCTGACGCCTCACGCGCAGCGCGTCTATCACGCGGCGGAGCACCCCGAAACCGGAGCGGCCGACCTCCTGCTCGCACGGATGCGGCGCGGCGAATTGCCCGACACCTTCAAGGCTTGGGAAATCTCGCGCAAGGGATGGCATGGGCTGGCCGACCGCGAAGCAGTCAAGAAAGCGTGCCGCCTGCTGTTCGAGTTTGGCTGGCTGATCGAGATACAGGAAGGTGGCGTGTCGAACGGTGGCAGGCCTGGCGATCCGGTCTACGCCGCGTCTCCGGCGGTGAAGACATGACCGACTACCTCGCACTTCTCAGGCAGAAAAAGCCAGCGGGGGCAACTGCACAAACTGCAAAAAGTACTTTACGCGGTTTATGCAGTTCGCCCATGGCGCTTAAAAGCCCCATTTCTTTAGAGATCACCTCGTCGCGCTGGCTGGTCCACCTCATGGACCGCGGCCCGTTGGAAGTGTCTATATCGCCCGCTGCTAGCCATGCCGAAGTTCTCGCCAGCTATCCAGACGCGCTGGCGGCTGAACCGTTCGTGGCGGACATTGAGGAAGGATCGGCGCCGATCACTTGCAACCAAGAAGCCGCCATCGTTCGGTGGCTGGCCGACACCGGCGAAACCGACCATGCGATCACTACCGACGTGCTGATCAGATGCAAGCAAGACAGCGAGGCGCGTGCGTACTACCTTGGCCGTGCGCGTCGCGCTGTAGGAGACGACCTTGACGACCGGCGATTCTGTACGCAGTGCGAAAACCTTCGCTCTGGCGTGTGCAGCGCCGCCAAGCCCGGCGGCGCGGTATCTGCGCCCCGAGGTTACCGACCGGCGCCTGACATACTGCATCGCTGCGCCGGCTATTCGCCGACCACCGATTGTCTGACGAGGGCGACGTGAACATGACAGCGGAAAGCACGACGATGAACAAGACGAAGATACGGGCGACATCCAAGGCAGACGAAGCACCTCGCGAGAACACGCCTTGCGAAGCCCTTTCAAGCGGTGACGAAAGCAAGTGCAATATGGCGCGCTTGACTACCTCGCCCGAGTTGGCGGCGTACAGGGTAATTGGTGCCGCTGAAGCAACTACATCAGTTGGCGACCATCTCGACGTGCCGACGATACTGGAGCAATTGCGAAACGAGGCGGCAGCTGTGCATTGCGGCGATCTGTATAGTGGTCCCTGGAAATCAGACAGTGGTTTAAGCTGTGCTCCATCATAGGGGGCGAGAAGCGATGAGTGAAGCAACGACGCGGAAAGTACATACGCCAGAGTTGAAGGCCAAGGTTGGTCTGGAGGCCGTACGGGGGGTCAAGACGATCAACGAGATTGGGCGGGAGTACGGCGTGCATCCTGTGCAGGTCGGGCAATGGAAGAAAGCCATCCAGGAGAATGCCAAGACGCTATTTGAAGGCAAGCGCGGCCCCAAGCCAGCGGCTGCGCACCGGGAGCCAGAGCTGTTGTACAGCGAGATCGGCAAGTTGAAGATGGAACTCGACTGGCTGAAAAAAAAGTCTGGGATCAGCCTGCCGTGATACGGCATGGGTGGATCGACCCAGGCGAGCCCGTCGCGGTGGTGCAGCAATGCGCTCTGGCAGGAGTATGCCGAGCCACGGTCTATGCGCAGCGCCGGCCGCCGGTGGTTGATGCCAACGATCTCGTCCACAGTCGGCTGATTGATGAAGAGTACACGCGGCGCCCGTTTTACGGTACGCGCCGGATGGTGATTTTCCTTGAGAAGGTGGGGCACACGGTCAATCGCAAGCGGGTGCAACGGCTGATGCGACTGATGGGGCTGTCGGGCATGGCGCCGGGGCCGAACACCAGCCGTCCGCGCCCTGAGCACGCGGTCTATCCCTATCTGCTGCGCGGCGTTCCCGTGGTCAGACCCAACCAGGTGTGGAGCACGGACATTACCTACATCCGTCTGGCCCACGGCTTCGCCTACCTGGTCGCCGTGATCGACTGGTATAGCCGCAAGGTGCTCAGCTGGCGGATCAGCAACAGCATGGAATCGGTGTTCTGTGTCGATTGCCTGGAGGAGGCCCTGCGTAGCCACGGCAAGCCAGAAATCTTCAACAGCGATCAAGGCGCGCAGTTCACCAGCGAAGCCTTCACCGGGGTGCTGAAACGGGAAGACGTGGTCATCAGCATGGATGGGCGGGGGCGCGTGTTCGACAACATCTTCGTCGAGCGGCTCTGGCGCAGCGTCAAGTACGAGGACGTGTATCTGAAGGGCTATGCGACGATGGGCGAATTGATGGTTGGCCTGGCCGAGTACTTTGCCTTCTACAACGGCGAGCGTCCGCACCAGTCGCTGGGCAACGCGTCACCCGCAGTCGTCTATCGAAACGGCATAGGTGGCGGGGCGTTGATCCTCGACAAGTTTGGCCGAGCGGGTGGGGAATCGCCTGTTCCGCTACGCTCCACAGGCGATTCCCCACCCGCAGAAGCAAAGTCAACGACAGCATCAAAAGCAGAGCCAAAGGCAGCACCGGGGCAGCGCCGTCCAGCTGCTAGCGAAGTCGAATGCACAACTTAAACAGGGTTGATATTTGTCTTGACTCAGGGGTCCACTTTACTGTCACGAACGGAATCGATGCTGATGAATCAGGCCACGGCGCTGCAAACGTTGTTTGCACGGCTGGTCGAGTCGAGCATGAAAGCCGGAATGCTGCCACAACAAGAAACAGCGATGCGCCTGGCACTAAAAGCGCAGAGTCAGTGTCGGGCGACGCTGGAAACGCTGGTTGCGATCAAGAACCCGCCGATTGTCTACGCCAAGCAGGCCAACGTGACGACCGGGCCGCAGCAGATCAACAACGCCGCGGCGGCACCCTCGCGGGCGCGCGGAAAGAAAACCAAGCCAACCCAACTATCAGGAGGAAGCCATGAGCTACTTTCGGACGCCCGAGCATCGGGCAATGCGCGCAGCACTGATCCGGCGCTGGAAACCTTGGGAAACCTCGACCGGGCCAAAGTCCGAAGACGGTAAGGCGCGATCCGCGATGCGCGGTTTCAAGGGCGGCGACCGGGCCATGCTGCGTGACGTGGCGCGAGTGCTGCGCGAGCAAGCCGAAACGTTGAAGCGCACTCCGTAGGGCGCGTGTCAGCATTGACCGACGCAGATCGCAAAGAAGACGACGTCGTCTGCCATGCGTCCCTTGCCGGCGTGGTCCGCAGGAATTCCTACAGATTTTTTCTCTGCCCAGGGTTCGTTCGAGGGTTCTCGTTGCTCGACGTGTGTCGTCTGTCAAGCGCAGGACGAGACCATCGGCTCCAAGCGACCGTCTTCGTACTCCCCCGAGTTCGACACTTTCCGCGTGCCAAGCGCATAAATGACGCCCCAAGGCTTGCAAAAACAATGCGTTAGTGTTTTGCGGGAAATGGCCATGTAGTGACACGTTATTTCCTTTAGGCTATTGCCTATAGGTTTTGTGGCCGCTACAGTAGCGACATGTTCGTAAAGATCACCACTTCGGGGCCGAGGCGCTACGTGAAGCTCGTCGAGGCCTACCGCGACACCGGCGGCGTCTCCCGCCAGCGAGTCATCGCCACCCTCGGGCGGATCGAAGCCGTGCGCGCCGGCGAAGCCGACTCGCTGGTCAATGGCCTGTTGCGCGCAGCAGGCAAGCCGTCCCTTGACGAGGGCACCGGTGACGTATCCTTCGCGCCGGCGTTGTCGGTCGGCGACACCTGGCTGCTCACCGCCCTGTGGCAAGAACTGGGCTTCGCCGATGCCTTCCGCCGGGTATTGCGCAACCGCCGCCAGTTCGACGCCGAGCGCTTGTTGCGGGTGATGGTCTTCAACCGCCTGTGCGATCCCGAATCGAAGCTGGGTATCCTGCGCTGGCTGGAAGGCACACGCGTTCCCGAAGTCGCCAGCGAATCGGTCACCCATCAGCATCTGTTGCGTACCATGGATACGCTGGCGGACGGCGCCGAGACGATGGATAAGGTCCTGGCCGGTCTTCTGCGCCCCTTGATCGATCAGGAGTTGTCGATCGTCTTCTACGATTTGACGACGATCCGTACCGAAGGCGGCACGGAACTCCCTGACGAGGTGAGACGCTTCGGCCTGTCGAAGGATGGCGGGATCGTGCGGCAGGTCATGCTGGGTGTGGTACAGACCGCCGAAGGCCTGCCGATTCATCACGAGGTCTTCGCCGGCAACAGCGGCGAGACGACGACGCTGGTGCCGACGATCGAGAAGGTCCTGGCGCGCTATCCGATCAAGCGGGTGGTGCTGGTTGCCGATCGTGGACTGCTCAGCCTGGACAATCTGGAAGCCATCCGGGCGATTCGGGTGGGTGGTCAGCCACTGGAATTCATTCTGGCCGTCCCGGCCCGCCGCTACGCGGACTTCGATACCCTGCTCGCCGAATTTCATCAGCAGCGCTGCCTGTCGGCGACCGAAGAGGTTGTCGGCGAACTGGAATGGCAAGGCTTTCGTCTGATCGTGGCGCATCGCCCCGGCACCGCCAGCGAACAGGGGCAGGCGCGGGATGCACGCATCGCGGCGCTGGAGGCCGATGCGGCAAGGTGGGCGGGCAAGCTCGATGGTCAGGATTCCGGCCAGACCCACCGTGGCCGGAAGTTGTCGGATGCCGGCACGACGGCCCGCTTCTACCGCGCTGTCACAGAGGCTCACCTGGCGAACATCATCAAGGTCAATCTGTCGGCGGAGGTATTCACCTACGACATCGACCAGCGTGCTTTGAGCCGCGCGCGCATGATGGATGGCAAGCTGATCCTGGTCTCGAACATGCCGGATCACACGCCGGCTGAGATCGTGGCGCGCTACAAGGCACTCGCCGACATCGAGCGAGGTTTCCGTGTCCTGAAGTCGGAGATCGAGATCGCGCCGGTCTTCCATCGTTTGCCGAACCGGATTCGGGCGCATGCCTTGATCTGTTTCCTGGCTCTGGTGCTCTATCGGGTGCTACGCATGCGCCTGAAGGCCAGGGATAGCCAGCTCTCACCCGAGCGTGCGCTGGAGATAGCGCGCCGCATCCAGTTTCACCAGATCACCTTGCATCAACGTCAGTCGGCGTCCGGCCTGTCGGCCATGACGCCACAACAGAAGGAGCTCTTCGAGACCGTCGCCCTGCCAGAACCGTCCGCCAAGCGTTTGTAGTGCCAATTTCGCACACGAGAATTGCGCATATTCAATGGCTTACGGGATTTACTGTCGAACTCGGGTACTCCATTACTACGGTCGTCACGCAGAGCGGGGAGTTCGACAGCTCTAAACGAAACCTGGAGTAATCACCGTGTAGATTTCGCAATTGATCGGGTAGACTCTTCGCCAGAGAATCCATGAGCGGCCCGAACAACGGTTCCTGCGCGTTCGGGTCGCCCACGAGCGAGGCATGCGCAACGCCCAGCATCGTCTGACCATCCGCGTTGTCAACAGTGAAGTTCTGGGGGACCTTTTGCCACGGTGCAGACAGAAAGTCGGTGGCCGACAAGTGCCTTAGTAACGTGAGTTTTTCGGCGTCGTCACCATCCATCACATAGGCCTTACCCGCAATCCGGATGATGTAGCCTTCCTCGTCCGCATACGCCCACAGGTTGAGTACGACTTCAGGAGCCCGTAGCACTCGGGCCTGTGTCTTGGCTTGCCTCATGTGAAAGCTCCATATTGATCATGTTGAATGCTGCAGGCGAATCCCCTCTAGGCAACTACTTTCTCTCATGAGCCTCGATGTTCGGTGTCTCGTTGCGTGCCTACTCCGCATGCTATAAAAACAAGCCATCCGTGGCAGGTGCTACTGCTATTCCGGCTATTTCTGCTACAGACGACGTAGCAAGTGGGGAAACAGTAGCAAGAATAGCAACTGTCGCAATAGGAAGGCCCGCGAAACCTCAAATTTCATCGCGCGAATCTTATTAGCCAGCGCGGCGAGGTCGTGGCAAGCCGGAGCGATGAACCGATCTGCGAGATGCCAAAGCGCTGTAACGGTTACCATCCACGCGATAGCAATTCCTTCATGCTTACCCCGTTCAACACCGACGCGCACGTTTCCCAGTCGGCGTCTTCCACCTTGCTGTATTTCGCATCGAACGGATTCCTTGTCGCCGTGGTGCGGTCAATGAGTTGTTTCGCTGCCTGCTCGTCGTGGAGCGCCACCTGCACCCACACATCCTCTAGTGTGTCGGGGATTTGGCCGAACAGGCCGTGGATCGCTTCTAGCCGGTCGGCCAGCACCTGGTGGACTCGATCTTCGACCGAGCCGCGGTAGCGTAGATTGGCGATCCAGATTTCGTTACGTGCCTGGCCGATGCGCTGGATGCGGCCTTTGCGTTGTTCGAGCCGGGTCGGGTTCCAGGGCAAGTCAATATTGATCAGCGTACCGAGGCGCTGGAGATTGAGCCCCTCCGAAGCGGCGTCGGTGCCGAGCATGAGTTTGAGGTTGCCAGCTCGAACGCGGTCTTTCAACACGTTCCTGTCACAACGCTGAAATTTTCCATCGCGCCATAAACCGGAGCGGTTGCTGCCCGCGTAAAGACCAATGTCCATGCCTACAAACTCGGCGCGTTTGGCCATTTCATCGCCGATCCAACGCACTGTGTCGTAATACTGCGAAAACAGAATGCAGCCCAAATCGAGCCAACTACGGCTGACGTCCGAATGGGTGCCACGCAGATACCCAATTAGCGCTTCCAGCTTTGGATCGTTACTACCACCTTGTTTAAGAAGATTGAGGCACCGGCGTAATGATGCGATTTCCGCATCCGTAAAATTCTTGAAATCGCTGACGCCTTGCGGTCGACGCCCCACTTGGGCAGGCATCTCTTCTTCAGCGTCATCCTCCTCCTCATCGTCCAATGTGTCCGGCTCTACACCGAGGAGCCTGGCGATAGTGCGGCGACCGGCTTCCATGGAACTGCCAAGGCGGCGCAACAGCAATGTCTTGAAGAATCCAGCGCCTTTCACGCGCAGTTGGAGCAACTGAGAAAACGCCTCAGCTTCCTGATATGCGTCGCGCAGATAGCTGCCGAGAACCAGTGCTCCGTTGTCGTCTTCACCAAAAAGCTTAACCGTCACCTTGGGCAGGAAATACCCGCCTGTGGCTGGATTGATCGTCGCTTCGAGATAAGCCCGAGTACGGCGCACGATGCAGCGCAGTAGCGGATTGAAATTGTCACCGTAGTTCGGCAGTAGCTGGTTTTGAAGCTGAACCCGCTGGATGGCTTTCGACAGCTTGTCCAAACTCTCGGGATTGAACTGCCAGCGGGAGTCGCTCGCATCAAGGCTGCGACGGATACGGTCAAATGCCGAGTCTTCAAACTTTGAGGGGAGCGGGTCGCGCACGTACTGCCAACCCTCGCGCACATCGGCGCTTGGCACAGTGGCGTCACCCGTGGCAATTTCCAGACATCGGCTGGCCTGAAACCATGGACTGGTATGTGTGCAGCCGCCGAGCACGCCCTCGTTGCCGTGGGAAAGAATATGCAGTAAATCCCACGCCTCAACCGGGTGTAGTTGTACCGGGGTCGCGGTCGCCAGCAACATACTCTTGGTTTTCGGCCCGATCTTGCGCAGAAAGGACATCAACTTGTTGGGGTCGGCCCGCTCGTTGATTTCATCGGCATTCGCATCCACCTTCGGCACCTTCCGGCGGCGGGCGCGGTGCGCTTCGTCGACGATCACGCAGGTGTAGCGCCGACTGAGCAGTTGATTTACCGCTTCCGATAAACCGCGCACCACCAGCCCCTGCGAAATTAGACCAATGCGTCGCGGGCATTTGCCAAGTGACTTCGCTCCCTCAGCCGGGTACTCCAGATCGTTTTCATCAACCCATGCCCGCCCATTCCAGCGGGCGGAAGGCAGCAGCAGCAACTCCATCAACTCATCTTGCCATTGTTGCAGCAATGGCTTGGGGGCCAGCACGAGAATTGGGCCGCCATCGGGATCGTCAAGTGCCATCAGCATCGCCGCCATCGCGAGTTGGACGGTTTTCCCCAACCCCACCTGATCGGCCAGCACCAGACGAGCGCCGCCCAGCCGATGCCGTTCCAGCGCCAAACGAGCGAAATACTTCTGATGCGGCCACAGCCCCTGTTCGCGGCGATACACCGGCGATTCGACTGCGACAGCCGCCGCGACTGCCGTGGGGTCGACGATCGTTGTCAAGTCGGACGGTTCAATCACTTTGCGTGAAATGATGCGCTCAACGTCCTGCTTGATGAATGGACAGCAGGCTAAATCAACAGCGCGGGCATCGTTCCACAGCGCATCGAATTCTTCCTGCACCCACGCAATGGTTTCCGGATTGTCGTCTTCCCACAACAGCTCGTAGTTCAGTTTCCATGCCGAGAGACTTTCGTTGACGCTGCCCATAAACGCAATGTGCGAGCCATCGGCGCGGCGCACCACGCCTGCTTTGCCGTGAATCAGGCCGAACGCCGAATCAGGCAGCACACGCACTTCGATCTTCCTGGCCGTCAGCGCTTCGTACAGCGCCCGGTAACGCGGCAGTGCTGCCGGTGGGGCGCCTTCTGGCTTGCCTGCGCACCAGCTACGGCGCAGCGCGGCCTGCGCCGCAGCTGCCGTGATGAGGTCCTGCGGGTCCAGGTCCGAATTGCAGATGATGCGCACGGGTCCGGCGACCTTCGCGATGGCTTCACCCGCCACCTCGAATAGGCTGGATCGGAAGTAGCCGGCGATGCGGTCGTAGGAAAGAGCACCATCGAGGCGCTGAGCCAAAACCGTGTGGTCGAGCCGGTTACGTCGGCTGGAATGGCGTTGCAGCATCAGGCGTGATCGTTACGCAGGCGGCCAGCCAGAATCCGTGCAGCCGCCGAGTCAACAACCCACTCGTTCATGCCCTCGGCGTTCCCCAGGGCGGCGAGCCATTCAAGCAGGAACACGAACCCTTCGCGCTTGCCCCAGTAGCCTTGGTCGAACGTGTCACGCAGGTATTGGCGGCCGGGTTCGGGGCTGTTGTCGGCCGCGCTGGTTTCGCGGATGGCAAACATCAGATGCCGAAGGGGGGCAGCGGCAAATGGGTGCGTGCCTGCCGTGCCGGCGCGACCCCGGCGGATTGGCAACGGCGCTGAGTCGGCCTCCGCGCCCTGAATCTGACCGAGAAGACTTGCCGCTAGACCGGAAGGGGTGAACATGCGTGCGCCGTTGGCCTTGTCGCTCTTCAGCAGGGGTTTGATATCGGTCACGCCGAAGCCTCGCGCCAGCTCTTCATACATACCCTTGCGCCGCTCGCCCCGGCTCTCGATGTCTAGCGCGCGCAGGTAGTAGCGTTCGACCAGCGAGAGTCCGCGCCAGGAATTGTCCAAGCCTCGCGGCACTAGCGTGTCGCAGGCAATACCCAACGCCCGTTCGATGACGATCTGGAAGTCGCTCTTCTCGTTCTTGCCCCGCACGGCAAAGACCTCATGTTCCACATCCTTGCCATCGAGGTTGCCGTATTGGGTCAGCACCTTGAGTGCGGCGGCATAGGCGGCAAGCTGGTAGTCGGCATCGTTGAAGTTGGGTTCGCCGTCTTCGTCGAGGGCCTGCATGGAGGCGATCTGGCGTCTCACTTCGTCTTCCACCAGCGGATAAACCTCGTCGAGGAAGCCGGGTTCGTTGGCGAAGCGCTTGCGCAGCACGAGACAGACGGTGCCTTGAACGTAGTTGCCTTGCTTCAATCCTGCGGCGGTCTCGGTGCTGATGGTCCAGGCGGCGGTGGCCTTGAGTCCGGCTGCCCACAGGATCATGCCGAGGTCGGCCCAGACCGCCGGGTCCTTGTGGGTGAACATCACCATTTGCAAGCCGTTGTCGGGCATGTGCCGGGCGAGGTTATTGTAAATTTCCACCATGGAACGGCGGAAATCCTCGCCATCGCCTCGGACAGCCAGTTCGGCGCGGGCGTCTAAGGTCCATTCAGGGAAAGCCTTGGCAAGTTGCCTGTCATACCAAGCGAGGAAGAAGTCGCCGAGTTCGTGGTAATTGACCGCATCGGCGTAGGGGGGGTCGGTGATCCATAGGTCACAGACTTGCCGAAGGTCGCGTGCATCGGCTGAAACAATCACATTGTGTTTTGAGGCCAACTCTACGGAGGGCAACGTGCTCAGTAATGACTCGGCCAAACACCCGAACGAACGGGTGCCATAGTTAAACAAGGTGTTCAGGGCCTGATTAGCGAACGTTTGTTCTGAGTATCCGACTCCGCCACCTTTTCCAAGATTTGCATTCCAGATATTCAGTCGAGAATTCCAATTGGTTTGGGTAGCTAGCTTCAAGCTCAAACTTACTGCTGCTTCAGTTGAGTGGGTTTTCTTCAGTCCGGTTAGATAGGTGCCGTAAGCCAACAACTGCCTCGGCGTAAACAGATGATGCCAGTGTGTCCAGCCGCGCTCCCGAAATAGGCGATCAGTTTCTGCGCCGCGCTCAGGAATTGTTTTTGATGGAATAAAACCCTCGCGTTGCCAGCCCACAAAGCGTTCACGCAGCAGTTCCAGCACTTTGGCTTCACGCGCGAGGTCAGCGGTATCCGGCGCGGCATAACGGCGTTCACCTTTGGTGTTGATCCAGCGGATAAAGTAAAGGCGTTCCTGAAACACATCATCCATGCGGGGAATTAGGTCCTCATTTCTCCAAAGTCGAAGTCCTTGAGTGCCGCGCAATGCTTCTATCGACCACGAACGATTGGGGTCGAAAGGATCAAGAACACGACTATTTACTACGGTTGCCCCTTTTTTGTTCTTGTAGAGTTTCAGTTCGCTCTCAGAAACGGCATTTACCTTTGGTTGCAGTCTGTCCGAGCCAGAAACTCTCTGCCACGTGACCACTACGCGGTATTTTTCTGAAATCACCCAGCTCGGTGCGAGTGGGATGAAATAGTCACAGCCCTCTGGCTTAACTTCCACACAGTAAAGTAACGCCTCAGCCCGTTCGCCCCTGTCGTTGTGCTCAATTCCCCACGCGGTGATCTGCTGATCGGCGGCGGCGAAAACCGCTTCCTGCACTTTCCTCACTTCATCTTGCACGTTCTTGCCACCACCCAGCAGATTCAGGCTCGCCCAAGTGAGCAGCCCCGCGACAGGGTTCAGGTCGGAGCCGAAGGCTTTGCAACCGATGCGGGCTGCCTCGAAAGGAATTGAGCCGCCACCGCAAAAGCTGTCGCCGACGCGCGGCGTGTGGCCGAACTGCTGCTTTCCGAGTTGCTCGACCAGTTCCGGCAAGTTGTTTGCAGTTGTACCAAGGTGCGAATTGATCTCTCTCCACGCGGTGGCGGTCGGCCCGTCGACGTTTTCCGGGCGCTCGCAGTCGGTCAGGCGCACGGCGTACGGCAAGGAATCAAAGGCAGCGCGGCTGGACTTGCGTTGCGCGGCGGGTTTGCAGCGCTGCCATGTGCCCTCGTCGTCCATGGTGAGAATCTTGAGAAAAATTGCTCGGTCCTTTTTCGGGTTGCTCGATGCAGGCATCAACATACCGAGGATGGAAGCACGAACGAGGATGAGCGGTTTGCGCCCCCACCACTTGCCAAGACCGGTCAGCGTTTGGCCAGCGCCTGCTTTGCGCTCCTTGTAAGACTCTGCCGACAAGCGGGCAATCGGAAACTGGGTTTCGATGAAGGTGGTCATAGGGGCTGCCTTGATGAATTCAGAGAGAGAGCGAGAGCTGCGAATGCCCCAGTAGCTCGCGACGGGCCTTGGGCGACAGGCCCTCGCCTTTGACAAAGGGGTTGTCGGCAATGGCGGCACGCAGCGCTTTGCGCCAGCCGAGGCCCTTCTGCATGGCCTGGCCGGTGGTGGCCACCGTCATGGTGTAGAGCCACCAGCGCTCTTCAGGTGCCAGCGCCTCCCAGTTGTGGAGGGCGTTCGGAATGTCGTCGGGTGAGGCGTCTTCCACCGCCCAGCAGAGGATGCACAGCTCCTTGCCCAGCGAGGGATGCACCGGCACAGGCTTGGCCGGGTTCTTGATGAACTTGGCGACCGGCAGGCCATTAGCACGCAGGCGGCGGTTGGCTTCGTTCCAAAAGGCCGGGGCGAGCGCCACCCAGCGGTTGCGGTCAATCACCACACGCAGCGAGCCATCGTTGGGTGATGGTCGATCCACCGTGCGCGCTCCCAGATGATCGAGATCATTGCCCCGATGCTCGGTGATGCAAATAATGTCACTGCCGCCGCTACCCTTCGGGATGTCGATCAGAAAACCGTGACGGGCTTCTTCCGGTAGAAAGCCGAGGCCGACGACTTTTCGGGTGGATTCTGACGGGCGTGCCATAGTTTACTGACTAACCTTCGCCGCGTTGAACTGTTGGTTGGTAGCCTTGAGCCAGTCAAGAAGCGCCTGTCCGGTAGGGAATGTGAGGCTCCCGACATTCATGCGCAAGCTGCCGTCACTGACGATTTCTTGCAACCGTTCGGCTACCAATTTAGCGGCCGGGGCATCATAGCCATCCTCTAGCGCTCCTGAATACTCCACATTCTGCTGACCATCGGCACTCTCCGCCGTGAGGCTAATGTCATGGGCCGTTACGCCAGCGGACTGCTCCAGCCGCTGAAGGAAAGCCCAGACTGAGCCGGCGTCGTCGAGCCGGGCCTGCTGGGTCCAGCGGGCTGGTAGTGCCAAGTCAATGGGTGGTCGCGCTTCCTGGCCTTGTTGTGGAATCGGAATGCGGATCGGTTCAGAGTTCAGGCCGTAGTCGGCGGCAACGGCCAACGCGCAGACGACGCGGCAACTGGCCGGAACGCGGAATGCCCCATCGTAGGTAGCCGCGCCCGCGCTGGCGGGCGAGGAACCGTCGGTGGTGTAGCGGATGACGATCCCGCTGGCTTTGGGCAGCGTAAGCAACTCGACCTGGTAATAGTTGCCGCGGTCGTGCAACTGATATTTCAGCCGCAACTTGGCGGTCCATTCCTTCACCGTGCTAACACGCAGCATGTCGGCAGGATCATGGGCCAGAAAGCGGTAGCGCAGGCCGGTGGCTTCGAAACGGCTGGGTGTCGGCACCGGGCTGGATGCCGGGGTGGGCTCGGCGTCACCCGTTTCAAAAACTACAGCCGTGGCGTGCAGCGGTTCGACCTTCAGATAGGTGAGGCCGTCGCCGTCGTCCTGTATCGAGAGTTCGCGAATCGACACTTCCGGCTCCGGTGGCGGAAACGGGCCGCGGCGGATGTGGTTGCCTTCTTCACGCCACAGGCCACGGCGCAGGCAGTCGGCTTTGAGGTCATCGAGCGCTGAAAGTTTGTGCAACTGCCAGTTGGTATTGACGGCAGCCGCACGTTTGAAATCAGACCAAAGGACGACTTTGCTGTTTGTCGAACCGAACAGGCGCACCTCGGCACGGGTGCGGAAGCTGTCCTCGTCGATCTTGGTCGTGAATTTCTGCGCACCTTCGAGAGTGTGACGCAGGGTGGCCTCGCCATTCTGGTTGCCGGCGAAGGCAAGGTCAGTGCCGGTAGCCCGCAGCGCGGCGTTGATGGAGGGGTAGACGATCTGATCGAAAGCCTCTTTCAGTGCAGCGGTAAATTGCAGGCCAACTCGGTCACGCAACGCATCGAGCGCCCGCCATTGCGGATCGTCGGCGGCGGTATTCTCCGACCGGAGCTCGTCGTCTATGCTTTGCAGGGCACGGGTCTGGCGGGCCGAATCCAGCACCTTCTGAAAGGTATCCCGCGAGCCGGTAAGAAAGAGGACGCGGTTCTTGTACTGCTGCTGGCCCCACCATGCCTGCCAGTCAGCCGAGATCGGCAACTGGTTGGCCTGACCGCCGGGGCGGACGATGACTAACGTGGTCTTCTCCTGTTCGACCTGAACCTCATCGGGCGGAGGCAGGACTTTGATGACTTGGTAACAGTCGCGCAGCGAAGCCGAGAAGTAGGCTTCCAGATGTTGGCGTAGCATCCGGTCCACGGTTTCGGCGTGCAGCGAGAGGGCCGTAGAACGCAGCTTGGCGGCAAGATTCTGCTGGTTTTTGAAGAACAGGCGACCGTCCGCGGAATTGTGCAGATACCAGGCGCGGGTCGCCAGTTTGTCGAGGACGTTAGCCTTGAAGGTGGAGAGGTCGCGACCGGGTCGTTGCAGGCAATCGACGAGCTGATACTCGCGCAGGCCGTGAATGGCGCCCGGCGTGGTGGACAGCGAGGCGACGAGGATCAGCCGTGCGGCATCCGACGCATCGGAGTTGCCGTTGGCAAGGTCAATCTCTTCAACTTCCGCCGCGCCGCTGTGGGCGATGTCGTGAGCGATGGCTTCACTGAGCGAGGGGTTGATTGTGCGCACTTCGGATGCAATCTCATCGAGGTTGAGATCAAGATCGTAGGGGTGGATCAGGTCGATGCCAGACGCTTTGTTTGAGTTCCAGAGGCTGGCCACCACCATTTGCATCAAGCGAATCACGCCACGGGTTTGCTGAAAGCCTTCGTTTTCCTTGAACTTGCCAACGAGTTCGCGCAGGTCGGGGTGGAACGGGTAGGCATCCGTGATGCGAGTGAATAGTGCTTCGGGTGACGAAGTGGTCAGGTTCATCTTGGCCGCCTCGCGCAGCGCCTCGCGGTAAGCCTCGGCGACCTTCTGGATTTCCGGCACTGGTGCAACCGTCTCGAACAGGCGCTTGCGCAGGATGTGGTAAAGCTCGTCACCGTTGGGGTTGACGGGCGTTATCGGTACCGCAATGCGCCTGGCCTCGGCTGCAATACCCTGAGTTGCCCGGTTGAAGGCGGCCTCAAGCGACGCCTGGCCTCCGCTGTAGTTCGAGCCGGCGAGATCGGAAACAACAAGGCAAACGTTGTCCATTTCCGCCACAGCAATAAATAGATTGGCCAGCGCTGTTGTGGTCACCACCCCGAGATCGCCATTGCCCACGGGGACGGCTACGGCGTTTGCCAAGTAAGGCGGAAGTTCATCAAGGAACAACACCAACGGATCGCCACCGAGCAATTGCTTCCAGGCCTCCGGCCCCGGCGCACTAAGCAAGGGCGAGACGTAACGGGCGAACTGCTCTGCTTTGCCGAGTTGCTCGGCAATCGAACCCCAGATGCCGCCGGGTGCATCTGTGCTCCGGCCATTGAACCCGACCACGCGAGCGCGACCAAGAGTCGGCGCAGGAGTCTGCTCGCCAATGAGCACCTTTTTTCTCAACTCGGGATCGCGCGCTAGCAGGCCCAGCGCGATCATGCTGTGCGTCTTGCCGCCGCCCATGGCCTGCGAGAGCAGGAAGACCGACGAACCGGCGCCCGTCCCGCCTAAGTGGCGGAATGCCCGATCCACCAGCGCGAGCATGCCGTTGGTGAAGTAGTTCTCCTCGAAGAACTCAGAGGCACTGACTTGGCCTTTGAGGAAAGTGTCGAGGTTGAGAACGGTGGCGCGGCGGTCAGCAGCAAAAACAGACTGGCGGGGTTTGCAGAGGGCGTGGAGGCTCATGGTCGGCTCGGGTTTGATGGGCTATTGGCGGAATTTATCAGCGTCCCAGCCCCGTGCGCGGGCCAGGCGTTCGTTAAAAAGCAGTGCGTTACAGTTTCTGTTTCTTAGGAAATGTCGGGTGCGCTCAGGATTGCGATAGAGACCCTGCTGTCACCCTTGGACGCCAAGCGACTTCACCTGGTTGGGATCGGCGCGCTCCGGGTCGGCACGCGAACGCTGACGATCGCTGAGGTTGAAAAAGCTAACTCGGCGCTGATTTGGATGAACATGATGGTGGAGGGTCCCGTTCGTAGGTCAAACAGCGTTTATCTGCCGCCGCAACAACTGCTGGCTCAACCGCAGGCTAGTTCGATAGCATACACCCGGGCCGCATCAATGACTGCTTTCGGCAAATTTTCCCTGTAGCCGCCCTACGTTCGCTGTTGTGAACGCGTTTTAGTAACTATTTCTAGCGGTCCGCGACGTGGGCCATCTGCAAACACCAGCATCGTGGTGTGCCGCCTTTCTGGTTATCGACGACACCGACACGCGCCGCGCAATGGTCATGCCGAACGTGGCTCCATCTGATATTATTGTGACGTTCACGAAATAGAAGAGAAAGCGATGCCGGACAGTTCTGTGACAGTCACCAAACGAGGCAGGCCGCCCAAGGGTGAGCGACCGATGAGCGACAGCGAGCGTAAACGTGCTCAGCGGACGCGCGACAGGCGGGCGGCCATAGACGCCATAGGCGATGAGCAGAATGCTTCGCTACGGGCGCTGCTGGCGATCCTGACGCGTGTCGAAAAGTCGGAACCAGCGCGGCGCTCTGCACAACGAGCTTGGGCCGAGATTGGGCGGCGATATGGTTTCGTGAGTGTCACGAAAGACCAGCGGAGCACTGAATAAACACCGTGGAGGTACAGAGAATGAGCGAAAAGACGAAAGCAGAAAACCTGCGGCCTGGTTGGAAACCCGGTCAAAGCGGAAATCCCAAAGGCCGACCCGCGGGCAGCAGGAACCGCGTCACCCTCGTGGCATTGGCAGCGATGGAGGAAGGTGCCGCCGCTATCGCCAAGAAGATCGTGGAAATGGCCAGGCAGGGCGACATGAGCGCGGCCAGACTGGTACTCGAACGGCTGGTGCCACCGGCAAAGGAGCGCCCGATCTTCCTGACCCTGCCGGATACAAGCTCTGCTGATGGCGTCGCGCAAGCTCAGGCGGCCATCCTGCAAGCGGTGGCGGCCGGCGACATCCTACCCGGAGAGGCTGCGACCTTGGCAGGTATCGTAGAGGCACGCCGCAAGGCGGTGGAGACTCAAGAGCTTGAAGCCCGTATCAGCGCACTCGAAGTGAAAAAATGAACGCCTTGCAGAAACGGGTGAGCAAGCTGGAACGTCCAGTCGGCGCTGGCGAACAGCTCAACTGCATCGTCCACATGATCGAGCCGGGCACCGGGCGGGCAACGTCGCACCTTCGGCTGATTGCTGGCGGTGGTGTTGTGGAAATCGACGAGGAAGGAAACGCGACCGAAGCACGCAGCACTGAACTGGAAACAGCGAAATGAGCACCGCGCTGGAGCGTCGCATGACCAAGCTTGAAGCAGCGGCACACCCCGAGGCAAACCGCGTCGCCCTCATAGTCAGGCGAATTATCCGAGCAGGTTCCGGCGAGGTTGTTCGAGCGATCATCGGCGAGAAGGTTGTGGACCGCCAGACCGACGAATCGGAAGACGATTTCATGGCACGGTCGAAGGTCGAAGCCTTGACCGGCACTCACCGGCGACCAAGCCGCGTGATTCTGCTGTCCGAACAGGATGTCGGACTGTGAGCCCCTTGCAACGTCGCTTGACGAAGCTGGAGCAATTCCGGCAGCACAACGGCGTGGGGTGGGAACTTGACCAGCTGTTGGAGAAAGCGGGAACCAATCGCGCGGCCGTGATGGCAGAGTTTGGCAGTTTGCGGGCGTGCCGTGACTGGCTGGAGGCGCAAGGCCAAGCGAGCAACGCTTGTGTCGGTATTGAGTGGCAACCGTGAGAAGGAAGATGCAATGACGCCAAGGCAAAGTCGTTTCGTTGACGAATACCTCGTTGATCTGGTGGCGAGCAAAGCAGCCATTCGCGCAGGGTACAGCTCCCGGCGAGGGTCAGAGATCGGCTATCAGCTACTGCAGAAAACTACAGTTCAGAACGCAATCACCGAACGCATGAACGCCCGGGCGCAACGTACCGGAATCACGCAAGACAAGGTGCTGGCCGACCTCGAAGCCGTCAAGCAGGACGCCATGAGCAAGACGATTGGCACGGACGGCAATGCCGTGATGGCCAGTCATGCGGCAGCGCTACGGGCTCTGGAACTGCAAGGGCGGCATCTTGGGATGTGGAAGGATCGGCTGGCCGCCACAGGCGAAGTCAGCATCGCCGACGCCATCCGACAGCGCGTTGCAGGCAGGTCCGTGCAACAAACGTCCATGGTCGTGTCTCTGGTCCGCGCCAAGGAAGCACCGATCGGCGAGCAGGCGACGGGAGAGGCAGCCGAGCCGTTAGCACCTCTTCATAGAGACGAGCGCCAGATCAGCCCGGTCCACGATTGCTGTCAATATTGACACGAACGACAGCGAGGAAGACCGCCAGCACGAGCAGAACATCGTCAACGCTGACAGAACAGAGCCGGAATCCACCCGTCTTGATGCAGATCGCCCGCAACTCGATACAATCCCGGGATACGAAAAAGAGCAGGAGCAACTGTATGGACAAGCCATCAACGAAGAACCAGGCTGGCTCGACGACGGCGACGGCGACGGACGAGGAAATCAAGCAACTGGTGGCGGAAACGCTGCTAGCGAGAGCAATCAGGCGGCATCAAGCGAAGACTTCAGCCTCGACCAGCAAACCCTCTCCAACATCGACAGGCAAGAAGCCGAGCGAGTAGCGCACTCACTGGCTTCTCGTGCGGAACTGGTTCGGATTGCTCGAATTTGCTTACCAGATGCTTACCGGAAGGCCAGACAGCAAAAAGCCCACTCCGAAGAATGGGCTAAGTGCTTGAATTTTCTGGCTCCCCGACCTGGGCTCGAACCAGGGACCTACGGATTAACAGTCCGACGCTCTACCAACTGAGCTATCGAGGAACACGAGAGGGCGGATTCTAGCCACTCGCATGCGGTTCGTCAACTCTTCCGAACGGCAAACGGGCATTTTCCGAGACGCCGACCAGGGCCGCGCCGGCAACTCCGCGGCAGGCCGCTGGCATCGGCGCCAGCCACCGCCAGGCCGTCGACACGGGGCGCCGCCTGGTGCCCGACCACTGTCCAGCCGCAGGCTTGAAACCGGCACGCTAGCCATCTCCGACTTTCCGCGCACGGCAACAAGGTGCACAATGCGTTTGTGCGGAAAAGTCGAAAACCTTCAGTCGTTAGCCAGCACGACGCCACTGAGAACATGGAACCTGAACTGCCTGACTCCGAGCTGATTTACGCCAAGACGACGTCCGGCGAGGAAGCCATGTTGCAGCGGACGCGAGTCGTCCAGCGAAACCTCCGCATGGTGCTGATTCTGGTGGACGGCAACGCCACGGTGGCCGAATTGTGCGACAAGACGGGCAACGCGCAGCTGACGCAGAGCGCGCTGGTTGAGCTTGAGGCCGATGGTTTCATCGAGCGGCGGGTCGACGAGGACACGGTATGGAAGAATGGCCGCCGGCTGGCACAACAGATTCGCAGCAAGGCTGGCCAACCGGCTTCCGAATTCTCCCTATTTGGCAAGAAAGCCGCGGCGCCATCCGCTCCTCCCTCCCTGCCCGACGCCAACGCCGATACCGACGACGCGACACGGCTGGTTCCCGGCTCGGAAAACAACAGCGAGCGGTTCTCGAACGGCGCACGCTCATTTCTGCCGATCTCGCAACCATCGCCATCGATCTCGCCACCATCATCGCCGCCGACCGATTCGGTGACCGGTCCCGAGTCGCGCACCGTTTTCCTGTCCAAGGAAGAAGCGACGCCGGAGGTGCCAGCAGTCTGGCCGGCGAGCAGCGTCGCGCCGGCGCCGACTTTCCTCGCCCGGGTGAAGGCCTTGCTGGGCGGCACGGCCGATGACAGCAGTGCGGGCGACGGGCCCGACCTCAAGCCACTCCGCCGCCGCCGCATACACCTGACCTGGCCGCTCGTCGCCCTGCTCGGCGTCTTGACGATGAGCGTTCTGCTGGTCCTGATCACCCTCCTCTTTCCCTATTCGCGCTACCTTCCCGAGGTGGAAGACGCTCTCGCGCAAAGCACTGGCCAGAAAACCAGCGTCGAGAACATGAGCGTCACCTTCTATCCGCTGCCGGGCCTGCTGCTGGCCAACGTGCGCGTCGGCGACGCCACGGCCGGGGAGCAGATCCACATCGCCGAACTGCGTCTCCGGCCAGAGCTCGACACGCTCTTTTCAACAAAGATCGTTTTCCGGGAAATGGAGTTGCGCGACGTCGAGCTGACCGCAAAAGCAGTTGCCAGCCTTTCACGGATGTTCGAAACGGCCGCTCGGGAGTCTGCCGGAGCCCGCGTGCAGCGCGTGACCATCAGCAGGGCGAAGGTCAGCTTTGCAGGGCTTGGCTTTGCCGAGCTGAACGGCGAACTGGCATTGTCTGCGGATGGCCTGTTGCAGTCCGTGGCGCTGAGATCGGCGGACCGCAGCATGAAGGTCGAGGCCAAACCGGTCGCCGATCAGCTGGCGGTTACCGCCGAGGGAGTCGCCTGGCGGCCGTCGCCGAAGTCCCTGTATCGCTTCGACTCCTTCGCTTTCAAGGGCAAGGTGGACGGGCCGGTGTTCGTCATCGAGGAGATGGACTTGCGCATCTTCTCGGGCCGGGTAAGCGGCGCGGTGATCCTGCGTTCCGACGGGCCACCGGCGATGGCCGGCGAGATCGCCTTCGAGCGGATCCGGGCACAGGGCTTCGGCGCGGCGCTGGGCGTCGGCGATCAGTTCGAGGGCGATCTTGCGGGCGACCTGCGCTTCTCGGCAATGGCCAGGACCTGGCCCGCGATCCTTCAGGCGGTGCATGCCGAGGGCAACTTCACGATAGCCAGGGGAAGCCTCGGCGGGATCGACCTTCCCGAGGCGATTCGCCGTGCATCCGGAACGCCGGCAACGCTCGGCGGCGCCACCCGCTTTGAGCAGCTGTCCGGCGCGATCCGCCTGACCCCCGAGCGCTATCGCTTCTCGCGCCTGGTCCTCCAGGCGGGAACGATGCAGTCCACCGGTCAGCTCGAAGTGAGCAGCGACCTGCAATTGCGTGGCCGGATGGACGTCCAGATGCGCGGGCGGGCCGATGCGACCGTTCCGGTGGCGATCAGCGGTACGCTGAAGACGCCGCAACTGGAAAGCAGATAGGCCACCAGCAGGGGTGACGCGTGCAGTCACCGCGGAGAAACGCCGGCGAGGGGGTTTCAAGCAAGCGCTCCAGCTTGCTGCAAGTCGCGTCGGAAAGGCGTCGCCACAGCAGCCTGCACGTCATTGCGAGGAGGCGAAGCCGACGCGGCAATCCAGAGGTTTTGTTTTCCTCCTGGGGAATGCGGCACACCAGCAGTCAGAGAATGGAACTGGATTGCCGCGTCGGCTGCGCCTCCTCGCAATGACGGTGGCCGGGGAATGCTGGCCCGGATTTTGGCGACGAGGGTAGCGCTATGGAGCGGGCGAAATCCAGCCACCACACGGGGTTCGCGCTGCTATCCGGGTTGCGCAAAGTCGCGTCGGGAAGGCGGCGCCACGCCACCCGCACGTCATTGCGAGGAGGCGCAGCCGACGCGGCATTCCAGCGGTTTGTTTTTCTCCTGGGGAATGCGGCGCACCAGCCGTCAAAGAATGGAACTGGATTGCCGCGTCGGCTGCGCCTCCTCGCAATGACGGTGGCCGGGGAATGCTGGCCCGGATTTTGGCGACGAGGGTAGTAGTATGGAGCGGGCGAAATCCAGCCACCACACGGGGTTCGCGCTGCGATCCGGGTTGCGCAAAGTCGCGCCGGGAAGGCGGCAACACGCTACCCGCACGTCATTGCGAGGAGGCGAAGCCGACGCGGCAATCCAGAGGTTTGTTTTTCTCCTGGGGAATGCGGCGCACCAGCCGTCAGAGGATGGAACTGGATTGCCGCGTCGGCTGCGCCTCCTCGCAATGACGGTGCACGGGGCATGAGCGCCGGCAGTGGCCACGAGCACTATGAGGGCCACCGCGGCGGCGAACATGCGGATTTCAGCCAGCACAGGGTTTTCGTGCTGCTTTCAGCCGGCGCCGAAAACCTCGTCAAGATTGCAGCATTACATCAGAGCACCGCAGCGATGGCGTCGGCGACGTAGTCGATGTTCCTGGTGTTCAGCGCGGCCAGGCAGATGCGCCCGGTGCTGACCGCGTAGATGCCGAACTCGTCGCGCATGCGGTCCACCTGTGCGACTTCGAGCCCGGTGTAGGAGAACATGCCCCGCTGCCGGGTGACGAAGGAAAAGTCGGTGCTCACTCCCCTGCCCTGCAGTTTTTCGACCAGGCTGACGCGCATGGCCAGGATGCGCTGGCGCATCTCGGCGAGTTCGACTTTCCACATCTGGCGCAGTTCGGCGCTGGCCAGAACGGCGGCGACAATGGCGCCGCCATGGGTCGGCGGGTTCGAGTAGTTGGCCCGCACGACGCGCTTGATCTGCGACAAGACACGTGCCGTTTCGTCGCGACTGGCGGTGACCACCGACAGCGCACCGACCCGCTCGCCGTAGAGCGAAAAGGACTTGGAGAACGAGCTGGCGACGAGGAACTGCAGGCCCGATGCGGCAAACATCTGCAGCGCCTGCGCATCTTCCCGGATGCCGTCGGCGAAGCCCTGGTAGGCCATGTCGATGAAGGCCACCAGGCCGCGGGCAGCGATCGTCTCGATCACTTCGCGCCACTGCGCGTGACTGAGGTCGGCACCGGTCGGGTTGTGGCAGCAGGCGTGCAGGACGACGATCGAACCGGCCGGCAGGGCGTTCAGGCCGCTCTTCATGGCGGCGAAATCGACGCCACGGCTGACTGCGTCGTAGTAGGGATACGAATCGACCTCGAAACCGGCGTATTCGAAAATCGCGCGGTGGTTCTCCCAGCTCGGATCGCTGATGAAAACCTTGGCCGTGGGCAGCAGTCGGCGCAGGTAATCGGCACCGACCTTCAGCGCGCCGGTGCCGCCGAGTGCTTCGATGGTCGCGACCTGACCCGCTTCGAGCAATGCCGAATCGGCGCCGAAGAGCAGCTTCTGGACGATCTGGTTATAGGCGGCAAGGCCGTCGATCGGCTGGTAGCCGCGCGGCGGCATGGCTTCCAGGCGGGTTTTCTCGGCCGCCTTGACAGCCGCCAGCAGCGGGATCTTGCCGTTGTCGTCGAAATACACGCCAACACCGAGGTTGACCTTGGTCGACCGGGTATCGGCGTTGAAGGATTCGGTGAGTCCGAGAATCGGGTCGCGGGGAGCCATTTCAACGGCGGCGAAAAGCGAGGCGGTCATGTCTTGTTCCTAAGTTGGCCGGTAGCTGGGCGGTGCCATTTCCGGTCGGGCCTGCCAGGCAGGCCGCGGGTGGCACAAGCCGTCGCGGGAAAAACGAAGCGTCGAAAAAAGCATTGTTTCCGGACAGGTCGGGCAAACGCCGCGCACGGCGCCGAGCGTTCCTGAAACAACGTAAAATTCTAGCATGTCAGCCGCCATCCAATCGCCCGAAAAGCAGCACCCGGTGGTCACCTTCCCGGGCAGCCCCTTCCGCCTCCATCAGCCCTTCCTGCCTGCCGGCGACCAGCCGGCGGCGATCGAGCAACTGCTCGCCGGACTCGCCGACGGCCTCTCGTTCCAGACCCTGCTGGGCGTCACCGGCTCGGGCAAGACCTACACCATGGCCAATGTCATCGCCCGCAGCGGCCGTCCGGCGCTGGTGCTGGCGCCGAACAAGACCCTGGCCGCGCAACTGTACGCAGAGTTCCGCGAGTTCTTTCCCGACAACGCCGTCGAGTATTTCGTCTCCTACTACGATTACTACCAGCCCGAAGCCTACGTTCCGGCGCGCGATCTGTTCATCGAGAAAGACTCGTCGATCAACGAGCACATCGAGCAGATGCGTTTGTCGGCGACCAAGAGCCTGCTCGAACGTCGCGATTGCGTGATCGTCGCCACCGTCTCCTGCATCTACGGCATCGGCGACCGCGACGAGTACCACAAGATGATCCTGACCATGCGCGTCGGCGACCGCATCGATCAGCGCGAGGTGATCAAGCGCCTGGTCGCCATGCAGTACGAGCGCAACGAGACCGACTTCCGCCGCGGCGTCTTTCGCGTCCGCGGCGACATCATCGACGTCTTTCCCGCCGAGCACGCCGAGCAGGCGATCCGCATCTCTCTGTTCGACGACGAGATCGAAGGCCTGCAGCTTTTCGACCCGCTGACCGGGCATCTGCAGGGCCGCCTGAAGCGCTTTACCGTCTTCCCGTCGTCGCACTACGTGACGCCACGGGCGACCGTTCTGCGTGCCATCGAGGCGATCAAGCGCGAGCTCAGCGAGCGTACCGCCTTCTTCCACGCCGAAGGTCGCCTCGTCGAGGCGCAGCGCATCGAGCAACGCACGCGTTTCGACCTCGAAATGCTCGACCAGCTCGGCTTCTGCAAGGGCATCGAGAACTACTCGCGGCATCTCTCCGGGCGCCAGCCCGGCGAGCCGCCGCCGACGCTGATCGACTACCTGGCGGCCGACGCGCTGATGTTCATCGACGAGTCGCACGTCGCCATCCCGCAGGTCGGCGGCATGTACAAGGGTGACCGCTCGCGCAAGGAGAACCTGGTCAACTACGGCTTCCGCCTGGCCTCGGCACTCGACAACCGGCCGCTCAAGTTCGCCGAGTACGAAGCGCTGCTGCGGCAGACGATTTTCGTTTCGGCGACGCCGGCCGACTACGAACAGACGCATCAGGGTCAGATCGTCGAGCAGGTCGTTCGCCCGACCGGGCTGATCGACCCGGTGCTCATCGTTCGCCCGGCATCGACACAGATCGACGACCTGCTCTCCGAGATCGGCCTGCGCGTCGGACGCGGCGAGCGCGTGCTGGTGACCACGCTGACCAAGCGCATGTCCGAGGATCTCACCGAGTACCTGAACGAACACGAGGTGCGCGTCCGCTACCTGCACTCGGACATCGACACCGTCGAACGCGTCGAGATCATCCGCGACCTGCGCCTCGGCAAGTTCGACGTCCTGGTCGGCATCAACCTGCTGCGCGAAGGTCTCGACATCCCGGAGGTCTCGCTGGTGGCCATTCTCGACGCCGACAAGGAAGGCTTCCTGCGCTCCGAGCGCTCGCTGATCCAGACCATCGGCCGCGCCGCCCGGCACATCAACGGCACCGCCATTCTCTACGCCGACCGGGTCACCGGCTCGATGAGTCGCGCCATCGCCGAGACCGAACGCCGGCGGCTCAAGCAGATCGCTTTCAACGCAGCGCACGGCATCGTCCCGATCGGCGTCAACAAGCGCATCACCGACATCATCGACGGCGTCTACGACATCGACGACGCACGCCGCGAACGCAAGGCCGCACAGCTGCAGGCCAACTACGAGGCGATGAGCGAGAAGCAACTGGCGCGCGAACTCAAGCGACTCGAGAAAGCGATGCTCGACTACGCGAAGGACCTCGAGTTCGAGAAAGCCGCCGCCGCCCGCGACGAGATCTTCCGTCTTCGCCAGCAGGTCTTCGGCGTCAGCGGCGAGCAGCCGAATATAGAAACGTCCTGAAGCCGCGCTGCAGGCCAGGGAACGCCGACGCGAAATCGCCCGATGAATCGGGCGCTCACCGAGAACCGCGGAAAGCCCCCGGCAAGGCAGGAAAAACCCTTGCCGGAAAATTCTTGAAGGAGCCCTGTGAATGAAAAAGCAACTCAAGCAGAACGACGCCCGCAATCGGCTCATCGTACTCAACTCGCGCCCCGTCGGCGCGCCGCGTGACGACGACTTCCGTCTCGAGGAAGCGGAAATACCGCAACCCGCGAAAGGCCAGTTGCTGCTGCGCACGCTCTACCTGTCGCTCGATCCCTACATGCGCGGCCGGATGAGCGACGCGCCGTCGTACGCCGCGCCGGTCGGCATCGGCGAACCCATGCCCGGCGGTACGGTCGCCCGCGTCGAAGCGTCGCAGCATGGCGACTACAACGCCGGCGACCTGGTCCTTGCCTACTCCGGCTGGCAGGACTACGCGCTCTCCGACGGCCAGGGGCTGGTCAAGCTCGATCCGGCCATGCCACAGCCCTCGCTGGCGCTCGGCGTTCTCGGCATGCCCGGCTTCACCGCCTACATGGGCTTGCTCGACATCGGCCGGCCGCAAGCCGGCGAGACGGTCGTCGTTGCCGCGGCGAGCGGCGCCGTCGGCTCGGTGGTCGGTCAGATCGCCAGACTCAAGGGCTGCCGCGTCGTCGGCATCGCCGGCGGCAGCGAGAAATGTCGTTACGTCGTCGACGAGCTCGGCTTCGACGCGTGCCTCGATCACCACAGCGCGACGCTGCCGCAAGCGCTTGCCGACGCCTGCCCGCAAGGCATCGACGTCTATTTCGAGAACGTCGGCGGCGCGGTATTCGACGCCGTGCTGCCACTGCTCAACGTTCGCGCGCGCATCCCCGTGTGCGGCCTGATCGCCCACTATAACGACCAGTCGCTGCCGCCCGGCCCGAACCGCCTTGGCCTGCTCACCCGTACCCTGCTGGTCAAGCGCATCAAGATGCAGGGCTTCATCATCTTCGACGACTACGGCGATCGCTACGGCGAATTCTTCGCCGCGATGTTCGGCTGGCTGACGGCCGGAAAAGTCAAGTTCCGCGAAGACATCGTCGACGGTCTGGAGAACGCGCCCCAGGCTTTCATCGGCCTTCTCGAAGGGCGCAACTTCGGCAAACTACTGGTCCGCGTCGCGCCCGCGTGAGCAGGACCTTGCCGTGCCATCGGCCCGCCGCGGCAGTACCCACTCCGGACGCGGGTAATGGCAGGTGTAGCCGTTTGGCAAGCGCTCGAGATAATCCTGATGCTCGGGTTCGGCCGCCCAGAAATCGCCGACGGCTTCGACTTCCGTGACGACCTTGCCCGGCCACAGGCCCGAGGCATTGACGTCGGCGATGGTGTCGAGCGCGACTTGCTTCTGCGCGTCGTCAACGTAGTAAATGGCCGAGCGATACGACGCACCGCGGTCATTCCCTTGCCGGTTGCGGGTCGTCGGATCGTGTATCTGGAAAAAGAATTCAAGAATGCGGCGATACGAGATCGTCTCCGGAGCAAAGAGAATTTCGATGCCCTCGGCATGCGTGCCGTGGTTGCGGTAGGTGGCGTTGGGGACATCGCCGCCGGTGTAACCGACACGGGTCGCCTCGACGCCCGGCAGCTTACGAATCAGATCCTGCATGCCCCAAAAGCAGCCACCCGCCAGAACTGCGCGTTCATTTGCCATTACCTGTCCTCCACTTGATCAAGGTACTCGCCATAGCCGGCCGCTTCCATGTCGTGGCGATGGATGAAGCGCAGCGAAGCCGAGTTTATGCAATAGCGCAGACCGCCACGATCCCGCGGTCCGTCGGGAAACACGTGCCCCAGATGGCTGTCGCCATGGACCGAGCGGACTTCGGTGCGCAGCATGCCGTGGCCGGCATCGACCCGCTCGTTGATATACGCGCGCTCTATGGGTCGGGAAAAGCTCGGCCAGCCACAACCCGATTCAAACATCTCCGACGAGGCGAACAGTGGTTCGCCGGACACCACATCGACATAGATGCCGGGCGCGCTGTTATGCAGATACTCGCCCGTTCCCGGTCTTTCGGTGCCGCTTTCCTGAGTGACGTGAAACTGTTCCGGAGTCAGGGCGGCAATCGCGGCATCGGTTTTCCTGTAAGACGTCATTCGCTTCTCCTCGATAGATTTCTCTCGGCCAGGCTCGTCCAGGCCTGCTTGCCCTACCCTTCCCGTTCGCGGGCGCGGCGGCAACGGCTTCCCCGGAAAGCGACTTTCTCGGCAGCGCGAACGGCATCACCGAGTGGGGTTGGACAGCTGCGCGGAGCAGAGTTCGGCGCGGCCGTCTCGCGGCTCGTCGATGGGCGCCGGCGCCGGCGCTGGCGTTCTGGCGCGATCGGGCGAGGACGCTCTTGCGCTGATTGAATCGCATCGCCGCGGTCCCTTCGCTCGCGGAAGGATAGAATAGATAGCTTCCCGGTGGTAAAAGGTCGTTTCGCGGAGGCTGGCGTCGCCATGCCCAAGCCGCGAGGTGCCGCCAAGACAGGGGAAGCTGATGGTCAGCCAGCCACTCCGCTCAAGCCTTGGCCGCCTGCATTTTCGGAGCAAGACGGCATGAAAACAGACGAGATCGCCCAGTTGCAGGGACAGATCGAGCGTGAGCGCGCTGCGCGCAAGCAGGCCGAGGCGTTGCTCGAGGAAAAGATCCGCGAGCTGACGCTGGCCAATCGACTCCTGCAACGCTACCTCGACTCCGTGCCTTGCATGGTGGTCGCCCTCGATACTCGCGGTTGCATCGTGATGATCAATCGTGCCGGATGCAGCCTCCTCGGCCAGCCGGAGAGCGCGCTGCTCGGGCAGCCCTGGTTTGAGCGTTGCCTGCCGCAGCCCGCCGGCCGCTCCCTCTTTCCCTCGTATCTGCAGCTCGTCGCTGGTGATGTTCATGCCCGCGAACGACTGACCGAGTATCCCGTCCTCGACGGCGAAGGGCGGCAGCGCGAGATGGCCTGGCACACCGGAATGCTCACCGACGCCACCGGGCAGGTCGTCGGCACGCTGAGTTCCGGCGAGGATGTGACCGAGCGAGAACTGGCGGCAACCGCGACCGCCGAGTCGCGCGAACTGCTCCTGAAAATCATCGATACCGTGCCCGCCCGCGTCTTCTGGAAGGACACCGACTTGCGCTTTCTCGGTTGCAACACGGCGTTTGCCAGGGACGCCGGGATGGCCAGTCGTGACGACATGGTCGGCAAGGACGACTATCAGATGGCCTGGGCGGCGCAGGCCGATCTTTACCGCGCCGACGACAAGGCGGTCATGGCGTCGCGGATCCCACGGCTGTTCTTCGAGGAGCAGCAGACCACCGCGAGTGGCGAGACGGTCTGGCTGCGAACGTCCAAGGTCCCGCTGATCAACGACGACGGTGAGACCTTTGGCGTGCTCGGGGTTTACGAGGACATCACTGAATACCGCCGTATCGAAGCCGATAACCGGGTACATGTCGCCGAGTTGACGGCCCTCAATACGATGCTCATCGAGGCACAGAACCAGATGCTGCGCTCGGTGAAGATGGCTTCCGTCGGCCGCCTGGCCGCCGGCGTGGCGCAGGAAATCGACAATCCCTTTGCTTTCATCCACTCCAACCTGGTCGCGCTCAAGGAAAACGTGGCGGATCTGTTGAGCGTGGTCGCCGCCTACGAGAAGCTTGAACCGCTGCTGGCCAAGGAACCCGATTCCCTGGCCAGCGTGGTGCAGGCGAAATCGACGGCCAATCTTGAATTTCTGCAGCACGACATCCTGAACCTGATCGGCGAATCGCTCGACGGGGTGCAGCGGGCGAGAAAGATCGTAGACACCCTCAAGGATTTCTCGCGCGTGGACACCGCCGAGTGGCGGCTGGCGAACCTCGAAACCGGCCTCGAGAGTACGCTCAGCATCATCTGGAACGAAATCAAGTACAAGGCCAAGATCAAGAAGGACTACGCCGGCATCCCGGAAATAGAATGCCTTGCCCCGCAGCTCAACCAGGTCTTCCTCAACCTTCTCATCAACGCCGTGCAGTCGATTGACGAGCGCGGCGTCATCATCCTGCGCACCGACTTCGACGAGCATGAGGTGTGGGTGGAAGTCGGCGATACTGGCAGGGGCATCGATCCGGAACACCTGGAGAGGATCTTCGAGCCATTCTTCACCACCAAGCCGGCTGGCAAGGGAACCGGCCTCGGCCTGTCGCTGGCCGACAACATCGTGCGTCGGCATGGCGGACGGCTCGAGGCGCGCAGCAAACCGGACAAGGGAAGCGTCTTTCGCGTCACCTTGCCGCGCGACAGATCAGCCATCAAGAGCGATTCCTGAATCCGCGGCGGCGAACGTCGCCGCGCTTTGGCGTTAGACTCGCGCTCTTCTCCCTCTGCCCCCGCCACCATGGACGCCAGTCTGATTGCCACCTACGCCTTGCTCGCCAGCGCAGCTTTCGGCGCCGGGGCGATGAACTCGGTTGCCGGCGGCGGCACCTTCCTGTCGTTTCCGGCGCTGCTCGCTGCCGGCGTACCGCCGGTGATGGCCAACGCCAGCAACTCGGTTGCCCTGTGGCCCGGCAGTCTGGCCGCCGCCTGGGCCTTTCGCGCGGAACTGAAGCGCTTTCGCAAGTCGCTGCCACTGCTGACGCTGGTGGCCTTCCTCGGCGGCATCGCCGGTGGCCTCCTGCTCCTCGCCACATCGAACGCCGCCTTCGCCAGCCTGATTCCCTGGCTGCTGCTCGTCGCTACGGTCCTGTTCGCCTTCAGCACGCAGTTGTCGGCCTTTGTCGCCCGCCTGCGCCAGGGCGCGAACAGGCCCGATGACGCCTCCGCCAGCCGGCAGGTTGGTGCCGCAGGCTTCGCCTTTCAACTGCTGGTGTCGATCTACGGCGGCTTCTTTGGCGCTGGCATGGGTATCCTGATGCTCGCCGCGCTGGCCATCCAGGGCTTCGACGACGTGCACGAGATCAATGCCCTGAAGAACTGGCTGTCGGCGGTCATCTACTCGGTCGCCGTGGTCACCTTCGTCGTCGCCGACGCCGTCTCCTGGCCCCACACCACCGTCATGCTGGTGACCGGAACGCTTGGCGGCTACGCGGGCGGGCGCGTCGCGCGGCGAATTCCCGGAGTCTGGTTGCGCCGCTTCATCGTCGTTCTCGGCAGCTTGCTGACCCTCGCCTATTTCTACAAGGCGCAGGCGAATTAGGGTCATGCTGCGTTCCTGATGCGACTTTCAGCGACCCGGACAGGCGCGTGCAACCCTGTCGTCGCTGGCCAGACGCACACGATGCCCGGCCGGCCAGCCTTCCCGGCTTGGCTATCAGAAACCGCTCTCACGAACCAGCACCGCGAACAGCGGGCGCAGCCATTGCTGCCACAGGCTCTGCGGCTCGGCCTCGATGCGCCCGTGGCGGAGCGCGCCGCCCACCGGCCGGGCGCCCGGGTCGAGGGCAATACTGACCCGATAGAGCGCGCTGACCGCGACGTCGCGCTCGCCGTCGCGATGGGTGACGATCGGTCCGCCACTGTTGGCGTCGAGCATCGGGTGTGGCAGCCGGGTCACGCGTAGCGGGTCGATGGCCGCCACCTTCCCGGTCAACGGGGCGCTGGCCAGGTCGGTCTGATAGAGCTGCGCCGGCTGGCCAGGCGCGATGCGCGCCAGCGCCTGTTCGTCCACCAGCAGCTCGCCTCGCCAGGCGCTGGCGTCGACGACCCGGCCGAGAGGCAAGCGGCTGTTCACCCACGTGCCCGGGTGCAGGCCCTCGGCGAGATCGCGCACGCTGCCGCTGAACGGGGCGGTCAGCAGCAGGCGTTCGGCGGCCTGCGCTTGCGCCGTCGCCTGTTGGCGCAGCTCGCGCGCCTGTTGCATCGCCTTGGCCGACTGCGCCTCGCCGCGCTGGTTGAGTACCGGCAGGCTGGCCGCCTGGCGGGCATAGGCCCTGGCCATGATGGTTGCGCGCAGCGCTTCGTCGTCGAGCTCCGGCGCCTCGAGTTCGAACAGCAACTGTCCGCGGCTGACCGTCTCGCCGTCGCGAACATGCACCGCCACCAGCCGTGCCGGCTGCGGGCTGTAGATGACGCGCTGGGCGTCCGGAAAGACCCACCCCGGCGCATGCACCGCACTCTGCCACGGCCAGAAAAGCAGGCCGAGCAGGAACAGACCGAGCAGCGCATAGAAGCCCTTGCGCCACGAGGACATCTGCTTGCGCAAGGCGGGCCATTCGCGCAGCTCGCGCCAGATCGGCAGAACGATGAACCAGGCAATCTCGACGGCGAAAAGGAAAATCCCGAGCGCCTTGAAGAAGAAATGGTAAACCGCCAGGGCGATGCCGAAGAAGATGAGCAGCCGATAGACCCAGGCGAGGACGGCGAACGCGCTCAACAGGCGTGCCTTTGCGGCCGGGAAGTGTTCCGGGTCGGGCGAGGCGCTGGCGAAGAGCAGGCGGCGCAGCCGCTGCCTGGCCAGCGCCGAACTGCGCTCGTGCAGGTTCGGCAGATCGAGGGCGTCGGCGAGAATGAAATAGCCGTCGAAGCGCATGAACGGGCTGACGTTGATGAACAGTGTCAGCACCCAGCTGGTGGTGGCGAGAAAGAACATCGCCGCGCGTAGCTGACTGTCCGGCAGGATCGCCCAGGCCAGCGTCGCCCATACCGCGAGAATCACTTCGGCGGCCATGCCGGCGGCGGCAATTCGCAGGCGGGCGTGGTGGTCGGTGACCTTCCAGCTTTCGCCGGTATCGGTGTACAGCATCGGCGCCAGGACGACCATGGCCACGCCCATGTGCGCGACGCGTACGCCGTAGCGGGTCGCGGTGATGGCGTGTGCCAGTTCGTGCAGCGACTTGGCGAAGAGCAGGGCCACGACGAAAGCGAAGAAGCCGTGCACGCTGAACGACTCGCCGAGGCGAACCAGAACGCTATCCCACTGGCGGGCAGCGAGCAGGCCGCCAACGACACCGGCAAGCGCAGTCAAGACGAGGAAGGCCGGGCTGAACAGCCAGCGCGTCATGGCTTCCGCCCTGACCAGGAACTGCCGCGGATGGATCAGTGGCAGGCGAAAGAACAGGTAGTTGTGCAGCACACGCTTGAGCCAGGCGCCACGCCTGGCCGTGCTGCGCCGGGTCAGCTCCGGCGCGACGGTGCCGACCGCGCCGCAAGCACCGGACGTGCCGCATGCTCCCGATTGCGGCTGCAGCAATTCGTTGTGCTGCAGGAAGCGCGCCAGCGCGTCGACGTCTTCGCTGCCCGCCGGCAGGGTGGTTTCGGCAGCGACGGCGGCGGCAATGGCCGCGGCATCGCCCAGCGACCAGCGCAAGAGGAGCTCGAACTCGAGCCAGCCGATGCGGAAGAAGCGGTTGCGAACCGGATCGAGGATGTTCCACGCCGGCGATCCGTCGGGCTGCGCGCTGGCCGGAAGCAGGCGCAGCTCCTCGCGCAGCGGCGCTACCCGGGCGGGCGGTGCCGGCGCAGCAGGCGAATCCGGCAGCGTGCGCGAGGGGATCAGCGCCGCCACCGCCGCAGCTCCGGCACTGGCCACCCGATCAACACCCGCACCAGGTGCGCAGGCTGGCCAGCGGCCGGCGCAGCAGCAGGTAGATCACCGGCATCCGCTGGCCGTAGATCTTGGCGGTCCCCTTGAGGCCGATGCGGGCGCCTTCGCGCTCGTCGAGTCGCGCCTTGATGCGGTAGCTGACCACCCCGTCGGGCCCGGGCTGGGCAGCGAAGCTGGTTTCACTGAGCGTGGCGGCGAGCGAGTGCAGCGGCGCGACGTGCAGATAGACGCGCACTTCGGCCCCCGCCTGCAGGTTGATGGCGTCGGCGACCGGTACCCAGACGGTGGCGTTCATCGCCTCGGGGTCGGCGAGCAGGCCGATGCGCTCGCCGGTCTGCAGGGGTTTGCCGGCCCAGTCGAGCTGGTCGCCATAAATGAACACACCGTCGCCGGGCGCGCGAATCTGCAGGCGTTCGCTCTGGCGGGCAATGCTTTCGAGCTCGGCCTGCTTTTCGCCGAGCTTGCCGCGCAGGACGGCGAGCGCCGTGCGACTCTCGTGCTGGTCGTCGAAAGCCTGTTGCTCGGCCTGCAGCAGGTCGGCACGGCTGGTTCGTGTCGCTTCTTCGAGCACCTGCCGGCGGTTGACCAGCAGCGTGTCGTCGAACTCGACCAGCACCTCGTCGCTGCTCACGCGCGCCCCCGGAGCGACCGGGATGCGCTTGACGACGCCGTCCATCGGTGCGGCGACGATCTGCGGATCGATCGGCGTGATTTCCGCCGGCGCGAGAACCGACAGGCGTACCGGCAAGGCGCCGAGCAGGAGCAACAGACCGACGCCGATCAGCAGCTTGCGCCGCGACAGCTTGAGCGCCAGCCACGGTCGGCGCGGTCGCAGCCAGGCCCACAGCGCGTGTCCATAGACCGACTGCAGCTCGACCAGCCACAGCGCCGCGTCGCCAGCGTGCGCCGGCCACTGCCAGGGCTGGTCACGGGCCAACAGCCACCAGGCCACCACCCCGCCCTGCGGCCCGGCGAGGGGCAAGGCGAGCAAGCCTTCCGGCAGCCACTCGTGCCAGTCGACGCGCAGCGTTTCGGGCAGCTCGGCCGCTTCGATCACTCCCGCCTGGCGGCCGTCGTCCCCGGCCTGCCCCTCGCGCCAGGCGACGACGGCTTCGAGCCACAGCTGGTACGGGCTGGTTTCGTCGACCACGCTCAACCCCGAATGACAGACCAGTCGCCAGCGTCCGCGCGCGTCGCGGCGCAGCAGCATCGCCTGCCGGAAGGGCAGCAGCGCACGGCTGTCGTTGCAGATCAGGAATTGCAGTTCGGCCAGGCTGGCGGCGGCGCGAGCACCGCTCGCCAGGGCGAAATAGATCTGCAGCGGGGTTGCCGGGCCGGCCCCGGGATTGGCCTCTCGAGCCGCCGCTGCGGCGCTCGCGGCAGCAGCCCCGGAGCCGCTCATTTCGGTTTGGCGAAGACCGCCGTGCCGCTCATTCCGGGCAACAGATCGGGGTCGTTCCTGAGCAGTTCGGCCTCGACGGCGACGGTCTGGCTGACCGGATCGACACGACCGTTGATCTGCTTGAGCTGTACCGCATAACGCTTGCCCGTTTCTTCGATATCGACTGCGAAGCGCGTTCCTTCCTTCAACCACGACAGCCACAGCGACGGTACATTGAGCCTGAGCCGCGGCGCACGGTTGCTGACCAGCTCGATCAGCGGCGCGCCGACGTTCACCCCTTCGAAGGGCTTGGCGTGCCACTTGACGACCCAGCCGGCGAATGGCGCGACGACGCGGCACTGCCCCAGCTGCGCCTTGGCGACCGCCAATTGCGCCTGCGCCTTGGTCACTGCGGCGGCGGCCAGCTCGACTTCGAGCTCGGACGCGGATTGCAGTCCCTGCAGGCGGATCTTGCCGTCGTGTGCCAGACGCGCGCTGTGCAGTTCGGCCAGAGCCATGTCGTGCCGCGCGCGCGGCTCGCTGCACTCGAAGCTGGCCACCACCTGGCCCTTCCTGACCGCTCCGCCGGGGCGTGGCTCGAGCTCGGTCAGCCGGCCGCTCATGCCGGCAGCCAGCGTCGTTTCCTGATCCGCGACGAGCAGCGCCCGCACTGGTGTTTCGGCGTTTGCCGGTCGACTGGCTTCCTCCAGCGGCGGCGTCGCCTTGCTGGCGGCAGCGACGGCCGGATCGGGCTTGCCCGCTGGTGCGGCCGACCAGGACGGATTGCAGGCCAGCAATGCGGCGACCAGGAGCGTGCCGCGTTGCATTGCCTGCTTGCCCGGAGTCAGAGCCATCGATCTAGCGTGCCAGCGCCGCTGGCCGCGGGCCAGTCTCACCCGGCCTTGCGGCCGTGGTCGCCGGCGCAGTCAGTTGTTCGCGCAGGAAACTCACCTGCGACAGGGCGGCGGCTTCGGCGAACGCCTGCGCCGAACGTTGAGGCAGATCCGGTGTGAGCACGGTGCTGTAGCTGTGCGTGGCGACGTGCGTGCCCGCTGCATCGTGCAGACTCATCTCCCATGCGCTGCGTTCGACGCCGTTCCTGACCGGGCCGCGCTTCAAGGTCATGCGAAAGACGGCGCTGCCGCCGGCTTCCCCGCCGATCAGCAAGCGGCTCTGGCGCAGACGCTCACTGACCGCCTCGACGATCGCCGGCGCGGCCAGACTTGCCGGCAGGCCGGCGACTTCGACGCGCAAGCTCTGCGGCTTGGCCACGTCGGCGCTGACGAAGGAGAAGACCTCGCGTTCGCCGGCGACAAGCCTGTGCTGCAGTTGTTTGGCGACAGTGGCCAGATCGCGGCTTTCGAGTTCGTCGGGGAGGACGTTCTCGCCGACGGAGTTCAGGATCCGGCCGAGCGCCGTCTGCGCGTTGGCGTAGGCGGCGTAGCGCTGGAACTGGGTGACCAGCGAGCGCGCCTCGGTGCGCACCGCTTCCAGTTCGCTTTCCACCCGCGAGCTGACCCCGGCCTGGCTGATCTGCGCCAGGCGCTCATCGACGCGCGCCGATTCGTCGGTCTGCCGGTAGTCGAGCAGGGCAAGCTTGTAGCGCTCCAGCGCCACCCGCACCTGGGTGATCACCGCCATCGACAAGGCCAGGCGGCGCGCCTCGGCGGTCTTCTCGCGCGCTTCCTGGGTGCGTTTGACGGTCGGATAGGCGGCCAGCTTGAGCACGTTCCACGAAATGCGCACGCTGCCGTCGTACCAGTTGTTGTTGTACAGATACTTGTTGCTGTCGTACAAGCCACCGGCGACGAACTCGATCCCCGGCAGGAGAGCGATCAGTTGGCGGCGCGCTTCAAAACCGTCGATGCGCGCCCGGTAATCCTCTTCGCGCAACTCCGGACGGTTCTCGAGGGCCCGCATTTCGAGTTCGTCAACCCCCTGCGGTACTGGCGGCAGGCTCTCTTCCGGAGCGTCGGCGAGCTGGAACGGGGTGCCCGGCGCGATGTTCATCAGCGCCGCCAGTTCGTGCCGGGCGAATTCCAGTTCCTGCCGCTTGAGGGTGATCAGGGTCAGCGCGTCGAGCAGCGCCCGCTGGTAGGCAAGCGCCTGTGCCGGCGGCAGGACGCCGCTCGCTTCCGCCTGGCGCGACTGTTCGAGGGCGCGCTCTATGCGCTTGCTCAAGGCGTCGACCTGGAGCAGCAGGCGTTGCGCGCCCAGTGCGCGCCAATACGAGTTGCGCATGTCCTGGACGATGTTCTGGCGCACCTTGCGGCTGCGCTCCTCGGCGATGTTGTACTCGTCACCCGCCTGCTTGGCGCGGTAATAGCTCAGGCCAAAGTCGAGAATGTTCCAGCTCAACTCGGCGCTGCGCAGCTGGTGGCGCCGCTCCTGCGAAGTCGATGGACTGAGCGTTTCCTCGCCGGTAATGATGCTCACGCTGGTCCCGCCGGAATCGTTGTTGCGCGCGTTATAGCCGGCCGAGGCGGTCAGACGGGGCAGCAGCTCGAAAGCACTGCTGTCCGAAATTCCCTGCGCCAGGGCGCTTTCCATCAACTTCAGACGGTAGTCCAGGTTGTAGGTCAGCGCCCGCGCCACCGCATCGTAAAAGCTGATCGCCTGCACGATCGGCGCCTGCTCCTTGTACATCTCCTGCTGATCGCGCGCCACGCGCGCCTTGATTTCCTCGCGGCTGAAAGGTTCGGGGGCGATGCTCGCACAGCCGGCCAGCAGGGAAGCGCTCAGGACACTCAACAGCGGATATTTCATCACGGGTCTTTCGAAGAATCGGTTGGCTAGGCGAGCGGCAGGCGACGACGCTCGCTCTGGCTCTGTCGCAGTTGTTCGCTGAACGATCGGGCAGCGGCGCCTGGCGTCGGCCTGGTCGCCGCCGGCACGGGCGGGAGCAGAGCGTCTACGGCGATTGGATTGCCGCCGCCATCCCGGGCCCTTTCGTCCATCCCGTCGATCCCGTCGATCCCCTCGCTCACCTCCGCGCCTCCCGGCGCCTCGAACGCAGGCGCTGGCATGGCTGTCGTTGCCGCGTCGGCCTGGACGCCGCCCGAATTCGCGGCGATCCCGAGCGGAGAAAAAATGGAGAGATCGTCGTACAGGCTCTCGCCGCCGAGGGCCAGGCGACTATTTGCCCGCGCGCGCTGCGCCAGCTCGGCAAGCAGCTGCCGCGAGAACGCGACCCCCTGATTGAGGACGAACTGGCCCGGCGTCAGCGTCTGATCGAAGTCGCGCAGCAGGGAGCGCAGGTCGCCTGTCTCGCGTGCATCGTACACGCCGAGCAGCGCGGCAACCCCCTCGGCCAGCGAGGCCTGGGCCCGATTTACCTGCTGCAGAACGTAGTGGGCAGGAGCGAAGGACTGTTCGATGCGCCGGATAATCCGGTCGACACGGTCGACCTCCAGCCACGGCGCCACGTCGTTATCCTGCAGGACGTACGGCGGAACCCTGAAGTCGGCGACCGGCGTGACCGTGATGTCGAGGGTGCTGCTGGCCGTGGCACCGGCGCCGTCGCGAATGGTGTAGGTCACCGTCGGCACCCTGCCGTTCCAGTCGGCCAGCGGCGTGAAGCGGTAATCCCCATCGGCCCTCAGGGTAAGGGTGCCCACGCCGGCGATCACCAGGCTGCCGCCGACGGCGCCGGGCGGCACGGCGACGACCAGGCCATTGACCGCGAACTGGGTGACCGCAAGGAGGCTGTGGCTGCCATCCGGGTCGTTGTCGTTGGCCAGAACGTTGCCGCTCAGCACGCTATCCTCGGCCGTGCTCGCCGTGTCGGCAACGGCCACCGGCGCCTCGTTCCGGCCGTCGATGGTAATGGTCAGCGTCGTGGTGGCCGTACCTCCCTCGCCGTCGGAAACGGTATAGCTGAAGGTGTCGGTCAGCGTTTGTCCGACGCCAAGGGCCTGGACGGCGCCGTTGCCGTTGTCGATACGGTAGCTGTAGCTGCCGTCGCCATTCAGGGTGAGCGTACCGTAGCTGCCGCTGGTCCGGCCATTCACCGTCCCGGGAGCGCTGCCGGAAACGGCGACGACACTCAGCGCGGAGTTGCTGTCGACGTCGCTGTCATTGTCGAGCACGTTGCCGGTGGCCGTAAGCGTCGCGTCTTCGGCGATGCGGTTGACGTCGGCGACAGCGAGCGGCTGGTCGTTGCTGCCGGTGATGGTGATGGTGATCGTCGCATCGACCAGCGCGCCGCGACCGTCGCTGGTCGTATAGACGAAGCTCTCGCTGAGCGTCTCGCCTTCGTGCAGGCGCTGGACGGCGACGTTGGCGTTATCCAGGGCGTAGCTGTAGCTCCCGTCGGCAGCAATGGTGATGGCGCCAAAACTGCCCGCCAGGGGCAGGTCGATGCTTCCCGCGCTGCCGCCAGGACGCATGATCCCGACCACCGTCAGCGGGTCGCCGTCGGGATCGATATCGCGTGCGGCGAGGTCGATACTGCTCACCCCGCTGCCATTCGTCCTCGCCCCGCTGATCACGTTGCCACTGGCCGTGCTCTGCTCTTCGCCGAGGGTGTTGCTGTCGTTGCCGGCGCTCGGCGCGTCGTTGGTGCCGTGGATGATGAAGGTGAGCGTTGCCGTACTGGTGGCGCCGTCGCCATCGCTGATCGTGTAGCTGAAGGTGTCGGTCAGCGATTGGCCGCGGAGCAACGCCTGAACGCTGGCATCGCTGCGCTCGACGGCGTAGGAAAAGCGACCATCGGCAGCCAGCGTCAGGGTGCCGAAGCTGCCGCTGGTGTCACCGCCGACCGACCCCGCACCGCCATTGACGGCCACCACTTGCAGGGTCGTTCCGGCGTCCGGGTCGGTGTCATTGACCAGCACATTGCCGTTGATCGGCGTGCCGCCCGGCGGACCGGCGGTATCCGTGGTGTCGTAGGCGTCGTCGTTGGCCAGCGGTGGGTCGTTCACGTCGCCGACGTTGATCGCCAGCGTGCTGCTCGCCGTCGCACCCGCCGTATCGGTCAGCGTGTAGGTGAGCGTCGGAACGCTACCGTGCCAGTTGTCCAGCGGCGTGAAGGTGTAGCTGCCGTCGGCGCGCACGGTGATGCTGCCGACACCGGCGATCAGTGTGCTGCCCCCGCTGGCGCCCGCCGGCACGCCGACGGTGACGCCGTCGACGACGAAGCCGGTCACCGTCAGCGTGTCGCCCGCGTCGCCGTCGGTATCGTTGGCCAGGACGTTGCCGCTGACGGGCGTGTCTTCCAGCGTACTGGCCGTGTCGGGATTGGCGACCGGCACGGCGTTGGTCACCGTGACGCTGATCGTCGCCGTCTCGGTGACGCCACCGCTGCTGACCGTATAGGTGAAGCTGTCCGCCCCGACGTAGCCCGGCGTCGCGGTATAGGTGATGGTCCCGTCGCCATTGAGCACGGCGTTACCGTGAGCGGGGCTGCCAATGGCCGTGATGGCCGCCGCCGGGTTCTCGAAATTGTCGGCGGTGGCGCCGTTGGTGCCGCTGAGCGGATTGAAGCGCAGCGCCACTGCGCTATGGGTGCTGACCGAGTCGTCGGTGATGTCCGCCACCGCGCTGACCGCAAACGTGATCGTGTTGGCAGTGGGATCGGTGTCCATGCCGCCGTTCACCCTGCCGCCGTCATCGACGACCTGGAAGGTGAAGCTCGCCACGGCGGGGCCATTGGCATCCAGCGGCGGCGTCCACGTCAGATTGGCGATGTCGGCGGCGGCGATCGATTGCCCTTCGGTGACCTCTATGCCGGACAGGCGCAGAATGCCGCTGCCGGGAAGCGTGGAGATCAGCACTGCGGCAAAGCTGTCGGGCGGGCTGTCGTGGGCGTCGATGAACGTGAAGTCGGCGGCCTGAAACGAGTACGCGGTGTCCTCGATCGCGGTAATCGTCCTGTCGGCGCCTGCCGGCGCATCATTGACCGAGGCGATGCTGGTGCCCAGCGAAACCGCGTTGGCGCTATCACTGTAGCGCGTGGTCCCGCCCGAAAGCGCCGTGTCGTTGGCCACATTGACGCTGCTTCCGGCAGCCGGCAGGACGCCCGCCGAGTCGTCGACCAGGCGCACGGTCAGGCTGCCCGGGCTACCGTTCCAGTCGGCAGCGGGCTGGAAGCGCAGCGTGTACGTGGCGGGCAGAAAGAGACCGCCGGCGGCGGTCAGCGTCGTCGGGATATCGGTCCACGCGGGGTTGCCATCGGCCAGGTATTGCCACTTCCCTTCACTGCTGCCAGCCGCGTTGCCGGTGATGACGATGCCTGCCAGGCCGTTGGCCAGCGAGCCGCCGGTGAAAGCCCCCTGATTGTCCTTCGCGTCGCTGAACGCGGCGTTGAACAGATTGGCGATCGTCGCCTGGCTCGGGCTGGCGGCGTCTTCCAGCGAAGCCGGCAGGGCGACATTGGCGAGCAGGCGTGTCGGCGCGTCGTTCTGCGCGCCAACGGTCAGGGCGACGCTGTCGCTGGCCGTCGAAAACGGCGTGCTGCCGCCGTTGTTGCTACCGCTGGTGTTCACCTTGTCGCCGGGGTTGCCGGCGGTCCGATCCCAGGCGCGCAGCGTCAGGCCCGCGGCCACCGTGCCGTTGCTGTCGGGGTTGGGCTGGAAGTAGACGCGGTCGCTGTCGCGCAGGAGCAGGGCCTGGTCATCGCCAACGGCGCCGATCGGGATCCAAGACGTGCCCCCGTCAACGGTGTACAGCCAGGTGCCCAGGGTGTTGTCGGTCGCTATGATGGCGACGCCTCGCAGCGGGTTCATATCGACGTCGCTGACGCCGCCGGCGAGGTCCGCCACGGCGGCGCCCACCGCCCCGCCGAGCGGTAGCGGATCGTCTTCCGCAACGCTGATCGCGCGCACGGTCGCCGGGTCGAGCACGGGCGCGTCGTTGCGCCCGCGCAGCGTGATGCTGCTGCCGTTGCCGTTGCTGAGCAGCGAGCCCTGCTTGGGGCCGCCCTCGCCTTGCGCGCCGGCGAGCGCAGCGTTGCCGTCATTGACCGTCCACACCAGTTCGATGATTTCGTCCTGGGAATTGCCGAGGCTCTGGCGGCTGTTGCTGTAGGTCAGCCCGTCGGCCACCGCCTGGACCTGCACGCTGGTCGTGCCGGGGTCGAAGGTGACCGCAAAGACGCCGCCGGCGTTGGTGAAGCTGCCCACCTCGAGAGTACCGATGCGCAACCTGTCGCCGACAAGATTGACGCCGCCGCTGACGCCGAAAAGGTCGTCGCCATTGGCGCCACCGGCGCGATTGACCGAGAGGATCGCGCCGCCCCAGTCGCCGTTGCCGCCGCCGAAGGCCGACAGCTCCGGATCGCTGATCGTCGCCGGCGGAAGCGCCGAGACGAAAACCCCGTCGTCTTCGAAGAAGCTCGCTGTCAAGGGAGAGCCCGCGGCGGTCAGTACCGGCGCGTCGTTGTTGGCGGTGATGCCGACGCTGACCGACGCGCTGCCGCTGCGCGGGCCACCCGTTCCCTGCGGGTGGGTGCCGCTGTCGGTGTTGCCGTCGTCGATGGTGTAGCCGATGGTCACCTGGGTCGGCGGGTTGTCGTTGCCGTTGCTGTAGGTCAAGGCCTGCAACACCGTATTGACCTGCGCGGTGGTCGTCGCTTCGCCAAAGGCGATGCTCAGTACACCGTTGATCCGGGTGAAGCTGCCGACGACGCCGGCGCCGATGCGCACCTCGTTGCCGTTGAAGTTGACACCGACGTTGCCGCTGCCGGTCAGCCCGAAGACATCGTCGCTGGCGGCACCCGGATTTCCCGTCTCGCCGGTGCGCTGCAGCGTCAGCACCGCGCCGCCCCAGTTGTCGTAGCCGGCAAGTTCGGGATCGGTGAGGCTGGCGAGCCCGTCGCCGAGCAGGTCGAGGACGACCGGCGTGCCGTCTTCGGTGAAGCCGACCGAGCCACCCAGGCCCGAAAAGAGCGGTGCGTCGTTGACGCCGCTGACCAGCAGCGGGATGGTCGCCGCAGCCGTCGTCGGATCGCTGCCGGTGACGCCGCTGTTGCCGGCGTCGTCGAACAGCAGGCTCAGCGTGTCGTTGCCCGAGAAGTTGCTGTCCGGCGTGTAGTTGAGATCGCCGGCGGCAATGGCGGCGTTGATCGCGGCGATGCTGCCGGTAAGGGTGATGCTGCGTCCACCCGGGCTACCGGAGGTGAACGCCGTCACGCCTGCTGGCGATCCGTCCACCGCGAGGGTGCCGTGCAGGGCGGTGATGACGACAAAGGTGTTGCTGCCGTAGCCGCCATCGTTGCTGTCCCTGGGATCGGCGAGAACGATGCCGTCGATCACCGTGGTGGCGTTCTCGTTGACCGTCGTGGTCACCGCCCGGGTGGCCTGGACGCCGGCCGCCGGGTCGACGTCCAGGGTCGGCGTGTCATTGACCGGCGTCAGGTTGATCAGCGTGCTGGCGCTGGCCGTGGCTGCCGTGGCCGGGTTGCCGGGGCTGTTGCCGAGGTCGCTGACCGTGATCGTCAGGGTGCGGGGCACAACGTCGCTGACGTTGAGGTTGTTCGCGTCGGGCGCGGAAGTGTAGCCGAGGGTCGCCAGTGCGCTGTTGATCTGGCTCACCGTGCCGCGCAGGGTCAGCGTACCGGTACCGAGCCCGGTGCTCACGGTGGCGCCCGGAGTCAGCGTGAGGCTCCCCGTCGGAATGCTCAGGACCACCTCGACGTCCGCGTTGCGGGCGTCGGGGTCGGCGATGCTGACGCTGTTGGCGAAGCTGAAGGCGACGTCTTCGATCGCCGTTACCGTCGCCGGCGTGCTGATCGTCGGCGCGTCGTTCACCGCGGTGATGCCGTCGATGCGCACGCTGGCGCTGACGCTGTGCACGTCGGAACCCCCGCCGGCGGCACCCGCCCCGGCGTTGTTCAGGTCGTCGAAGCTGACGCTGATCGTCTCGGAAGCGTCGGGGTCGTCTCCAGGTACGTACTGGACCGTATTCAGGGCGGCCTGCAACTGGGCCAGGGTGCCGGTAAAGGTCAGCGTGCTGCTGCCGCCGCCCCAGTCGCCGGCGCCGCGGTCGGTCGCCTGGCTGCCGGCGGTCAGCGTCACCCCCGTGGTGTTGAGGACGAAGGCGCCGTGCGGCACGGCGAGGGTGATCTGCCCGAGGTTGCTGCCTTCCGCACGCGCCAGGTCTGCATCGCCAAGGGTGAAGATCGACCCCAGGGCGATCGGGGTGTTCTCGTTGGCGGCGCCGACGGCGGTGATGACGGGCGTGCCGTTGGTGATCGTCGGCGCATCGTTGAGCGCCGTCACGGTCAGCGCAACGCTGTCGGTGGCCGTCGAAAAGGCCCGCGTCGTGGCGCTTCCCGCAGTCGTGTCGACGCCGCTTGCGCCGTTGCTGTCACTGCTCTGGTCCCAGGCGCGCACGCTGAGGGCGGACGCCTGCACGCCGTTGTAGTCCGTGTTCGGCTGGAAGTAGAGGCGCGCGTCGGGGGCGAGCAAGACGGCGCTGGTCGGCGAAGGGTCGCCCAGCGGCAGCCAGTTCGCTCCGCCGTCGGTGCTGAAGTGCCAGCTGCCTGCGGACGCGTTGGCGCCGATGATCGCCAGGCCGTTCGGGTCGCCGCTGTCGACATCGCTGATCCCGCCGAGCAGGCTGGAGACCGGCGTGCCAACCGCGCCGAGCGGCGGACCGGCGTCCTCGCGCTCGCTCATGGTCAGCGTGGTGTCGGCCAGCACGGGCGCGTCGTTGACGGCGGTGACGGTCAGCGAGACGACGTTGTCCTCCATCGAGAAAGCGGTGGTGCCGCCGGTCAGGCTGCTGTTGGCGCGGCCACCGACGCTGCCGGTGGTCTGGTCCCATGCGCGGTAGGTGAAACTCGCCGTGGTCGCATTGCGGCCATCGGGAATGAAGCGCACCCAGGCGTTCGGGTCGAGAAGCAGCGAGCTGTTCGGCGAGACGCTGCCGATGGCGGTCCACGCGCCGTCGCTGCCGTTGCTCGAGTCGAGCGAAACCTGCCAGCTACCGTTGCCGGAAGACAGGCCGCTGATGGCGATGCCCTGCAGGAAGCCGTTGTCGACGTCGCTGCTGCCACCAAGCAGCGTTGACACCCGGAGGCTACGCCCGTTGCTGGTCTCGTCTTCGCTGATCGGCGCCAGGACGGTGTCGCCGGGGTTCATTACCGGCGCGTCGTTGCGCTGCTTGACGATGATCGAGGTATCGACAACGACCGTATCGACGCCCTGCAGGGTGGTGCCGGCATCGTCCTGACGACTGGCCGCGCCACCGCCATCGACGAAGGTGTAGCGCAGCGAACGCGTCGCCTGCGCGGTAAGCTGCGAGGCGTTGGCGAGGTCGGTGTTCTGGAAAGTCAGGTTTTCCAGCACCGCCTTGACCGCCGCGACGTTGGCGCTGGCGTTGAAGGTGATCACCAGCTGAGCGCCGTTGGCGCCGTTGGTCGCGCTGTCGGCAGGGTTGACCGTCGCAATCACGGTGCCGGCGTAGCTGACTTCGCCGCTGCCGGCGTTGAAGCCGACCTGGTTGGCGCCGGCACCCTGGTTGCGCAGCGAAAGCTGATCGCCAATGGTGCCGCTGCCCAGGGTATAGGCAATGGTCAGCGTCGTTCCGGCGTTGTAGCTGGCGCCGTTGGCCAGGTCGACGTCGTTGAAGTTCACCGCCGGGTCGATCAGCGTCGCGCCATCGTCCTCGAAATAGGTCAGCGGATTGAGCGCGGAAAGCTGCGGCGCGTCGTTGACCGGCAGGATGGTGATGTTGAATCGGGCGCTTGGCTCGTTGTCGCCGCTGCCGTCCGAAATCGTGAAGTCGAAATGATCGGTCAACGGCGTCTCGGAGCCGTTGTGGCGATACTTGAGATAGCCGTTCTGAATGTCCTCGAGGGTGAACGCGGCGCCAACGCCCAGGGCGGTGATGACGCCGGGCTTGTCGAGATAGAGCGTGCCGTTCTGAACCGCCGCAGTCAGGCGGAACTGCGCCTGCCGACTGGTGTTGTCGGTGTCGGTGTCGACGGGGAACTCGGAACCGAGCATCGAATAGGTGATATGGCTCACCCCACCCTCGGGGACTGTCGCGCCGGTGTTGTTGAAAACCACGGGCGGATCGTTCTTTGGCAGGATGTCGATGCTCACTGTGGCGACATTGCTGAAGAGGCCGGCCGGGTCGTTCACTTGCCAGGTGAAACTGTCGGTGAGGACGGTGTCCGAACCGTCCTGAACGTAGCGCAGCTTGCCGCCGGTGAGCAGCAAGTAGTCGAACTGCTCGCCGGCGATGACCGGCACGAAGCCAGCGCCCGCGCCACGATCGATTTCGAGCACGCCACGCTGCGGCAGGCTGACGATGGTGTACGTCGCAGTGGCCAGGTCGTCGTCGCTGTCGCTGGCCGCCAGGATGTTGGCGTTGAGAACCTGGATCCGCCCAAGGTTGTCGTCGTGGCCGTCGCGATTGGTGTCGTAGCCCTCGTCAACGACGAAGTTGCGAGCGTAGGCAAGCGGCGCGTCGTTCACGTTGGTGATCGTGAAGCTCACCGTGCGACTCGGGCTGCGGGCGACCTCGCCCTTGTTGATGGTGAGCGAATTCGTGCCGTCGCTGACGGTGACGAAGCCCTGCTCGCGGATCGGCGAGTACGCGACGTCGCCCACCTGCACGACACCGCCGTCGCGCAGGTGGACGACGATCGAGTCGCTGCGCAGTTCGGAGTCGGCGCTGTGAAAATAGGCGACGTTGCCCGCCGCCACTTCGGACGCCGCAAAGGTGCCACCCTGAGCAATCACCACCCAGGCCGCGCCACTCCAGTGGCGCAGGTCGCCACCGAGCGGAGCGCTCTCCAGGACATACGCCAGGGCAGCCGGATCGGTGTCCGGATCGACGTGCTGCAGATTGGTGCTGGTCAGCTTGACGGCGTTGGTTACCCCGGTCAGGTTGCGATCGTCGAGGCCGCCAACCGCACTCGCTTCCATGACGCTGCCACCGTTCGAGCTGCCCTGGGCAATCGTCGGTGCGTCGTTGACCGGCGTAACGATCAGGGCGATGGTCGAACTGCCGGCGACCGCGCCACCGCTGCGGGTGACCGTGAAAGCGTCGCGGTAGGGCGTACCGTAGCCTGCCGGTTCGGCTCCGTTATTGACATAGACCACCCTGCCATCGTCGAGCTGCGCCTGGCTGAAGCTGCCGCTGCCCGCAGCAAGGGTGGCGCCATCGAGGTAGAGCGTGCCGTATGTCGGCACGGCGGAGAGCGTGTAGATGTCCGACCCGGTCAGGGTGACGTTATCGATGCCGGTGAACAGACCTTCGGCGGTGATTCCGCGCAGCGTACCCCCGGTACCAGGACCGGTGGGCGCCGTCGGGCTGACGTCGATTTCCAGCGTACCGGTACTGACACCGCCATCGCGATCGTTGACCGAAAAGTCGAAGCTGTCGTCGGCGATCGACGGCAGGCCATCGGTGGCACGCCCGTCATGCGTGTAGGTGAGCCGGCCCGAGCTCAGGTCGTCTTCGGTGAACGTCGAGCCGACGCCGATGACCTCCCCGTTCAGCTCCAGAAGACCGGCGCGCGGGAAACTGTTCACTGTATAGACGCGGTTGGCGGCGGCGCTGTCCGGATCGCTGCTGGTCAGGAACTGGGGCGTGATGGCCACCGCCGGCCCCCCCTGCGGCGCGGTAAGCAGCTGCGTCACCGGGGTCGGTGGGTCATTGCGGGCGACCACGGTCAGGGTGACAGTGGCCGCTGCACTGCTCGGGGTCGGCGCCTTGTTGTCGCTGGCCACGACCGTGAAACTGGCGGTCGGCTGGTACGGCCCCGCGAAATCACTGCCGCTGACGGCTGCCGGTTCGGCACCGCTGGAGATGAAGTGCAGCCGGTTGGCCAGTTGCGTACCGGTCAGTTCCAGCCCGGCGAAGACATCGACATAAATGCTGCCGTTCCAGTACTGCAGGCGACCAACCGCCGCCGCGGGCAGGCTGGTGATGGTCAGCGTCATGTCGTCCGGCACGCCATCGGCGTCACTCAAGCCGAGGTTGAGCACCGTGAAGTCGCTCGCCTCGCTGCCCACCCGCTCGGCAACCGTTTGCGTCGTCCCGGTGATGGCGATCTGCGCGTTGACGTCGCGAATGGCGATCGGCAGAACGACCGGAATCTGGCCGCCGGCGCCGTCACGCAGGGTCAGGGTGACGCTGTCGCTGTCGTCGGCAAATAACTCGCTGCCGGTATGCCGGTAGCTGATCCTGCCCTCCTGCACGTCCTTCTGGGTAAAGATGCTGCCGACACTGAGCGCAATGCCGTTCCTGAGCAACAGTCCCTTGCCGGCCAGCGGCGGCTCGACACGGTAGGTGAGCTGATCGACACCATTGTCCTGGTCGACGACCGGCAACTCGGTGATGGTGATCGTCCTCGTGCTGCCTTCGTTCAGCTCCAGCGCCACCGGCACCAGAGTGGGAATGTCGTTGCGCGCGGTGACGATGAAGTCGGCGGCCAGGCCGGCCGTGCTGAACGGCTGGGCACCGCCACGCTCGCTGGCACCGACGCTGGCCGTGGCGCCGGCGCTTGCCCCGTCGCTGCGGTCCCAGGCGTAATAGGAAATCCGGGCCACTCCCGATTCCTTGCCGTCGTCGGCATTGCTGTCGGCGACGAAACGCAGCCTTGCCGCCGCCGGCAGGAGCAAGGCGGCGGTGGGCGAAAATGGCGCCGCCGACGTCCAGCTGCCACCGCCATCGAGTGAATACTCCCAGACACCGGTCATTCCGTTGCTGACGTTGCTGTCGTAGATGGCGATACCGAGAACCGTCCCGGCGTCGACGTCGCTGACCACCCGATGACCGTCGACGTTGCTGAGCAGCGCACTGACCAGCGTACCGGGGTTCTCGCCGTTGGTCGCGTTCTCGGGAATCGAACTGGCAACCAGGATGGCTGGCGTGCCGACGATCCGGGGGGCGTCGTTGTTGCCGCTGACGGTCACCGTGATGTCGGCCTGCGCCGTACTGTGGCCGTCGCTGAGGGTATAGGTGAAGTTCTCGGTCAGGGTGTCGCCGGCGGCCAGCGCCTGCACCGTCGCCAGCGTGTTGTTCAGGCTGTAGCTGTAGGCGCCATCGGCGCCCACGGTCAGGCTGCCATAGCTTCCGAGCAGCGGATTGCCGACGCTGCCGGCGGTGCCGCTGCCGGCAGCGACCGTGCCGGTGCGCAGCGCGATGACACCGAGCGTATCGATCGGGGCGTCGACGTTGATGTCGTTGGCCAGCACGTTGCCCATGACGGCGGCGGTGGCGTCTTCGGTCACGGCGATCGTGTCTGCCCTGCCCGCCGGCAGGTCGTCGACCGGCGTCACGGTCAGCGTGACGGTCGTTGGCCCGACGCTGCCGCTCCCGTCGCCGCTGTCGTCGGTATACACAGCGATGCTCGCGGCGCCAAAGTAATCGGCAGTCGGCGCAAAACTCATGCCGTCCAGGGCCGTGTTGACCTGCGTCAGCGTGCCGGAAAAAACAAGGTTGGCGCTACCGTCGCCGGCAATGCTTGCCCCACTTCCAGCGTGCAGGGTGATCGTTCCTCCGCTCACCACCAGGGTCACGGTCTGCATGTCGCCGGCATCGGCGTCGGCGATGCTGATGCCGGTGACGGCCAGCGGCGTGTCTTCGCTGGTCGTTCGCGCGCCACCGCCATCGACGATGCTCGGCGGCGCCAGCAGGTGTTCGAAATCGGCCAGGGCAAGCGCGCGCGCCTCGATCGGACCGGCGGTCATTTCGAGAACCCAGTTGCCGCCCAGCGCGGCGCTGCCGGTGGCGTCGGAGGACGCGGCAACGTCCGCCTGCGTCAAGCCGGCCAGGGTGTCGATGAACGCGCGATTGTCGGCGGCGACATCGCAGCCATAGAGCAGGATGTCGCCGTCTGCGCTCAGCGCCGAACCGATACTCGCGAGCAGCGCGCCTTGCCGCTGCAGCTCGCTCTGATTGACCAGGCCCAGCCCGAGAAGCAGGCCCTCGCGGCTGCCGTGACTGAGAATGTGGATCGCAGCAAGGTTCTGCTCACCGTCGAGCGCGGCGGCGATTTGCGCCAGGCCCTCGGAGCGCGGGTCGAGTACCACCACTTTCGCCGGGCCGGCGAGCAACTTCTCGACATCGATGCCGTGCACCAGCCGGCTGTCGACGACGATAAGTTCGCGTGGCGGCGCTTCGACGGGCGCCGGCGCAGGCGCAGGCGCATCGCGAACGGCCGCAGCGCCGTCGTCCTGCACGGCGGCGGCGACTTCCACCGGCGCCGCGCCGTCGAACAGGTGACGAGGTTCGAGGGCCATCGTCAGACGGCGCGGCGACCAGGGCGGAAGCGAGGGACGATTTCTGGTCATGGCGATCCTCTACGGGCGTGCGGCGCTTGCCGCCGTCTGATGCATTCACCCGACGGCAGCACAGCCCGCATGCCATTCGGGTCCTCGGGGCAGGGACATGGTGCTACCCGTACCGCGACGATCAACCCGCCAACCACACAAGAACCAGCATTCTAGGGCACTTGGCGCCATTTCGAGGAAAAATCGAGCGCTGGCGACGACCTGCGGCAGTGCCGCCCTGCTCCCGCTGGCGCCGACAGGCGCCGCGCAAGGCGCTCGTGGCCAGCTGAACAGGCGAGCGTAGCGCCTCATCCGACACGAAGACCGTGTCGAGTTGCACGCAGGATGGGAGCCAGGAATTCCAGCGCCGACAGGGTTGCGAGCGGCTGCCCGGCGTGCTGAAAGTCGCGCCGGAAATACAGCGCCACAGCAGTGTCCACGTGATGGCGAGGATTCGGCGACGCGAGGACGCTGGTGAAGACGCCGCGGCGCAGTCGCTCGCCGGTGATTTCGCGGAAGAATCGCTCGACCATGTTCAACGAGGAGGCCGAGGTGGAGGTGCGCCGCGCGGCAGGTCGCGCTCGATTCCCGCCAGTCGCGACTGCGCGTGACGCCCCCGCCAACGCGAAACCTGTACGCGGCCAATCCCCAACGCATCCGCGACCTCCTCGTTTCGCAACCCCTCCGCGGCCAGCGGCACGATCTTCGCGGCGACCCAAATCTGGATCTCCATCTGCAGGCGACGCAGAGTGGCAAAGTCAAATCCAAATAGGGTCGCTCAAGAATGCAACACTAGTTCCCCGTCGGCAGCGTCAGGTTGAAGCCTTCCTTCTGCAGCTGATCGCGGACCCACTGGAAGCGCTGGTAGTTCGACAGCGTGATCGGCCCGGTGTAAACCTCGCTCTGCAGCTTGCGCGGCGGGTATTGCACGTAGGTCTTCATGAGTTTGCGCACTTCCTCGTTGATCGTCACCAGGGTCCAGGTGCGCTCGGTGTAGTTGTTCATGAAGATGTCGTAGCGTTCCTGCGGATCCTGCCACAGGTCGAAGATCTGCGGCACCGTCGCAACATACTTCTCCGCGCCCTTCCAGCCGAGGTTGCTGTCCACCGCCAGGCCGCCGGTGGCCTGGCCGTCGTCACCGCGCAGGTTGAACACCGCCTTGTAGTTGCCCACGCGCGCTGCACCCGGGCTCAGCTCGTTCTCGGTGAAGTAGAACCAGGACTTGCGCTGCGACTTGCCGGTACCGAACAGCACGGCGACATGTCGATGCTGTCGAAGACGATCGGCTTGCCCTCGCGGTCGTTCTTCGGCAACTCGACGCCACCGACCTTGGCGAAGGTGGCCATCAGGTCGAGGCCGCCGACGATGTCGTGGTTGCGCGCGCCGCCCTTGATCTTGCCGGGCATGATGACGATCGCCGGCACGCGGTTGCCGCCTTCGCGCACCGTTCCCTTGGTGCCGCGGAAGGGGGTGTAGCCGGCGTCTGGATAAACGTCCTGCCAGGCGCCGTTGTCGGTCGTGTAGACGACGAGCGTGTCCTGGTCCAGGCCAAGCGCGCGCAGCTTGTCCATGATGCGGCCGATGCGTGCGTCGAGCTCGACGACGGAGTCGGCGTACTTGCTCTTTGACAGCGACTTGTGCTCGAACTCCGGCGCCGGCATGTTCGGCTGGTGCACCTTCATGAAGTTCACATTGATGAAGAACGGCTTGCTCCTGTCCTTGGCCGCGTCGTCCAGGAACTCGATCGCCGCCTTCTCGACGTAGGCGTCGAAGTACGGGATACCGACCACGCCATTCGGGTAGTTGACGCCGTGCAGCGTGACGTTCTGCCCCGGTTTGTCCACGTACTGGCCGTTGATCTTGAAGTCCTCCTTGGCCTTCTCGCCGGCCTTGCCCGACAGCGAGCCGATCGTCACCTTCTGAAACATCGCCCGCAGTTCCGGATCCATGTCGGGGAACCAGGTCGGGTCGGCGTAGGTGTAGGCGTTCAGGTGGTACAGGCCGACGTACTTCATCTCGTCGTAGCCCTGCGCGTTCGGCAGCGCGTAGTCGGCTTCGCCGAGATGCCATTTGCCGGTGAAGTACGTCTTGTAGCCGCCCTGCTTCAACACCGAGGCCAGCGTCCACTCGGCCGCCGGCAGCCCGCCGCCCTGGCCCTGGAAGGCGACGGTGGTCATGCCGCTGCGGTTGGGGATGCGGCCGGTCTGCATCGCGGCACGGCCCGGTGTGCAGCTCGGCTGCGCGTAGAACGAGAAGAAGGTCATCCCCTCGTTTGCCATGCGGTCGATGTTGGGTGTGGGCATGCCGCGTCCCTCGCCGCCGCCGTAGGGGCCTAGGTCGCCGTAGCCGGTATCGTCGGAGACGATAAAGAGGATGTTGGGCTTCGCCTGGGCGGCGGCAAGGACGGGCGCGATTGCCAACAGGAATGTCGCCAGCACGGTGGCCAGGAAGGATCTGCTCTTGTTCATGGGATCAGTCTCCAAGGTCATGGTGGATCGTTAGAGGGCCTACGATTCTATTTCTTGGCCGGGTTCTTCGTCTCTGGCTGGAAAGAGAAAACCCGCTGCCAGTCGTTCTTCATGCTGATGACGATCCAGCCCTTCTGCTTGGCTTCGTCCATCGTCGACTGCGAGAAGGTGCCGAACTTGGTGGCGGGCAAGCCGTTGGCAGGGCCGTAGGCGTATTCGCGTTCGGCGTCGTCGTGCAGCACGAGCATCATCAGCCGCGCGCCCTTGCCGGCGCCGGTCCATTCGAGCATCTCGCGGTCGCCGTCGGAATTGCCGAAGGCCGCGACCGGTCGCCTGCCGATGAACGTATTGATGCCGATCGGCTTGCCGGTCTTGTCGTCGATGAAGTTGATCTCGGGCAGGCGCGTCAGCACCGGCTTGCCTTCCTGCATCTCGTACCTGGTCTTGATGCTCGAACCGATGACCTGCTCGGGCGGGATCCCGTAGACCGCTTCGGTCATCGGCCGCATGAACTCGATACCGCCACCGGATACGATATAGGTCTTGAAACCGTTGGCTCGCAGGTAGGCCAGCAGTTCGAGCATCGGCTGGAACGTCAGTTCGGTATAGGGCTTCTTGAAACGCGGATGGCGCGCCTTCTTGAACCAGTCGCTCACGATTGCCTCGAACTCGGCTGTGCTCATGCCGGCGTGCGAGGCCATGACCAATTCGAGCAGCCCTTTTTCGCCTCCCGCCGCCAGCGCTTCGAGGTCATTGTCGAGCACCGCCTTGAAGGGCTGCTGCGTCTTCCACTCCGGGTGCTGCGGTGCGAGTTCCCTGATCCGGTCCAGTGCGAAGGCGAGCTGGGTATACATCGGCTGCTCCGTCCACAGCGTGCCATCGTTGTCGAAGGTGGCGATGCGCTCGGCGGGCGGTACGAATCCGGCGCTCGCCCTGTCGGTGGCCGTTTGCACGAACTTGACGATCGCCTGCCTGGCCGGCCCCTCGCGCCAGGAAGGCAGAGGATCGGTGGTGGCCGCGGCTGCCAGGGTCGTCAATGCAAGGTGGCCAGCCAATGCCAGCAGGGCCACGAGAAAATTGCGTAGGCGGGTCTTCATTGCAGCTTCTCCCTGGTCATCCAGTCGTTTTCAGCACATGCGCGCGTCGCTTGGTTCTTCTGGCGCGAAGAAAATAGCACAAGCCTTTGCGCCACGGCAACCGCGTAACACGTCGTTCACGCGCCCGGGAGTGTTCTTCTGACTGGGTTGCCGCGTCGGCTTCGCCGCCTCGCAATGACGGTGGCAGGGGAATGCTTGGCCGGACTTGGCGACGCGGGCAGCGGTATTAGCCGGGCGAACTCCAGCCACCCTACGCTGCGACGCTGCTGTCCGCGTCGCCGGAAGTCTCATCAAGAACCCAGCCCTACGCTGGCGAGCTTCCCGGCCGCTACTCCTCGGGAAACCCGAGCAGCAATTGCTGCACGATCCACGCCGCCTCGGCTTCGCTGAGAAAGCGGTGCCACGGCGGCATCGGCGTCCCCGGGCGGCCACCGTAAATCGTCGCCACCAGCGAGTCAGCCGGCCGCTCGCGCAATGCCGCGGGCGTCAGGGCCGGCCCGAGGCCCCCTTGCAGGGTCATGCCGTGGCAGGAACCGCAGTCCTGACGAACCAGGTGCACGAGCTGCTTCTGGCGTTCGGGCGTTGGCGCCGGTGGCGCGGAAGCCGTCTCGGCGAAGGCGGAGGCCGAAGCAAGCGCAAGGGCGAGAAGAGGAAGGATTGGCATCGTGCGGCGGGAGTCGGTAAGGTTCGGGTCAATGGCAGCGCGGCTCACCCTTTTCGCGAGAACTTTGAAAAGGCGGGGAGCGGGCATTTTATCCGAAGATTGCAGTCGGCAGCGGCGCAAGCGGGGCGCAGGACAACAAGCGCTGGCAAGTGCTCCGGCACGGCAATCGCCGTTTGCGCACCCGCCGCCCACGGCCCATAATGCGCGCTTGCGCCGTCGGCTGATGGCGGCGGTAAGTGGCAACAGCGGGAGACAGGCAATGGATCTTTGGGCGTGCCCGGCGGTGGTCACCGGGGCAGCATCGGGTTTGGGTGCGGAAACGGCGCGTTATCTCGCCGAGGCGGGAGCCAAGGTGACGGTGATCGATATCGACGCTGTCGGCGTGCAGAAGGTTGCCGACGAGATCGGCGGCCTGGCGATCCCCTGCGACGTCGCCAATTCGCTCTCGGCGGAGAACGCGCTGGCAACGGCGCGCGACGCACACGGCGCGGCGCGCGTGCTGGTGCATTGCGTCGGCCGCGGCCACTCGGAACCGACGATTGGCCCCGACGGCCCGATGCCGCTGGAAGACTTCCGCCAGCTCGTCGAAGTCAACCTGATCTCGACCTTCAACATGATGCGCCTCGCCGCCGCCGACATGGCGCGCCTGCAGCCGCGCTCCAACGGCGAGCGCGGCGTCATCCTATCCACCGCTTCGGTCGCCGCCTACGACGGACAGAGCGGCGAAGCGGCTTATTCGGCGTCCAAGGGCGGCGTCGTCAGCATGATCCTGCCGGCGGCGCGCGAACTCGGCCCGCTGGGCATTCGCGTCGTCGGCATCGCGCCCGGGCTGTTCGGAACGCCGACGCTGTTCGCCATGGAAAAGAACCTCGATTCGCGGCTGGCCCACCAGATCCCGTTTCCGCATCGTTTCGGCGATCCGGCCGAGTTCGCCATGTTGGTCCTGCACGTACTCAAGAACGTGATGATCAACGGCACCGTGCTGCGCCTCGACGGCGGGCACCACCGCTGAGGATCGGCCACGCCGCTACCGTCAGCAAAGGATGGCTGTGAGCAAGACTCTCGTACTGCACCTGGTCTCGCATGCTTCCGGCGAACTCGTCGAGTTGCTGGCGCGTAACGCCATCGTCCAGCTCGAGGGGCTGGAGGTCGAGCGCCGACTGTGGAAGATGGTCCGCCACCTCGGCCAGGTGCCCGAGATTCTCGGCGAGGTGGCGCAAAGGCCGGGCTACGTCCTGCACAGCATCAGCCACGCCGACGTCCGCCAGGCGCTCGAAGACGGTTGCAGCCACCTGCTCGTCCCCTGCCAGTTTGCCCTCGAACCACTGATCGCCCGTCTTGCCGAGTACTCCAGCACCGCCGTTCAAGTTCATAGCAGTTCGTCCGACGCTTTCGACGAGGACTACTACCGCCGCGTCGAGGCCATGAAATATACCCTGGCCCACGACGACGGGATTGCCAGCGACGATCTCGACGGCGCCGACGTGATCGTCGTCGGCGTCTCGCGGGCGACCAAGACGCCAACCTGCATGTACCTGGCCTCACGCGGCATCAAGGCCGCCAACGTGCCACTGGTGCCGTTCTCGCAGCCGCCGATGGGGCTGCTGACGGCAAAGGGACCACTGATCGTCGGGCTGACGGTGGACCCGACACGGCTGGCGCGCGTCCGCTCCGCACGCTTGCGGGCATGGGACAACGAAGACAGCCAGTACAACGACTTCAGCGCCCTGCGCAAGGAGGTCCAGGACGCGCGTCGCCTGTTCGTCGCGCGCAACTGGCCGGTGATCGACGTCACCCATCGCTCGATCGAGCAGGTGTCGGCAATGATCATCGATCTCCTTCGGGCACGCGCCAACGACGCCGGCTCATAGGGGACGCTGCGCGGCGGTGCGCCCGCCATCAGGAATCGGGCAGGGTCAGAATCCACTTGACCAGGATGCGGATGTTGTCCTTCCCGGCGCGCTTGTTGGACGACATGTAGTCGTTACCCCAGACGCCACCGCCCCCCGTGTAGACCTTTTCCACCAGCACTTCCTCGACTTCCGGTTTGCCGCGATAGCGTTTCGCGACATCGCGCCAGGCAGGGCCGCGTACCGTCACATCCACGTCGTGACAGCCCAGGCAACGGCTCTGGTCGGCAAGCTCGAGCATGGCCGGGTCGACTGGCGGTGGCGCAGCCGAGGCCAACTGCGAGCACATGGCAGCCGACAGGAAGAGAATGTTCACTTTCATGGTTGATTCCTTGCGGCAGTTGAGGTGCAGGGGATTATGCCGGCAATCGCGGCAAAAAAAAACGGGGGGCACAAGCCCCCCGCTTCGGATCAGACGCTTGACAGCGATCAGTAGACGTCGTGCTGCGTGTTATAGACGTTGAACTTGCCGGTCGGCGTGACCAGACGCTTGTCCTTGATCACTTTCTTGACCGTACGCGTCTTGTCATCGACGACGACGATCGCCGACGGCTCGGTCTTGTTGCCGGTCCAGACGGAGAACCAGATTTCGTCGCCTTTTTCGTTGTACTCGCCATGCACCACGCGCTGCAGACCCTTTGTCTTGCCAAGATCGGCAGCGGCGGCCAGGTTGATCACCTGCGACTTGGCGGCAGGATCACCCAGTTCGTCGATATTGTAGACGGTGACCGAACCAGCCAGCTCGGGATCGGGGTTCAGCGGTGCGTCGGCCCACAGGTTCTTGGACTTCGGATGCGTCTTCACGAACAGCGAGTTGGCACCATGGTTCTTGAGTTCCTGAACGACTTTCCACGCCTGTTCCGGATGGCCTTTTGGATCCGTACCGATCAGGGTGATCACGTCGGCACCAAGGTGCGACGTTGCCCAGACCGGACCGTACTTCGGATGCGTGAAGTTGGCGCCACGACCCGGGTGCGGGATCTTGGCGGTATCCACCAGCGCGGTCAGCTTGCCATCCTTGGTGTCGACCACGGCAACCTTGTTCGACGCGTTGGCCGCAACGAGGAAGTAGCGCTTGGTCGAGTCCCAGCCACCGTCGTGCAGGAACTTGGCCGAGTTGATGGTGACTTCCTTGAGGTTGGCGATGTCGGAGTAGTCAACCAGCTTGATCATGCCGGTTTCCTTGATGTTGATCACCCACTCCGGCTTGTCGTGCGAGGAGACGATCGAAGCCACCCGCGGTTCCGGATGGTACTCACCATCAACGGTGACGCCGCGCGTCGAGATCAGCTTCAGAGGCTCGAGCGTTTCGCCATCGAGAATCGCGTACTGCGGCGGCCAATAGGCGCCGACGACAGCGTACTTGTCCTCGTAACCCTTGTACTTCGAGGTGTCGACCGAACGCGCTTCGTAGCCGGCCTTCATCGTGGCAACGATTTTCGGCGTCTCGTACCACATGTCGATCAGGTCGTAGCGACCGTCGCGACCAATGACGTGAACATAGCGCCCGGAAGCCGAAATACGCGAAATGTGAACCGCGTAGCCGGTCTTCACGATACCCCAGATGTCCTTGGTGTCACCGTCGATCAGGGCCACTTCGCCGGAGTCACGCAGGGTGACTGCGAAGACGTTCTGGAGGTTGACCTTGTTCATCTGCTTGGTCGGACGCTCGGCGACCGGCACGACCAGCTTCCAGCTCTCCTTCATGTCCTTCATGCCATCCCGTTATACACAACTCACATGACATGACCGATCTCACGCATATGCTTTACGCCGGAGGCGAAATCACGCAAGCGCTGGATGCCGAGCCAAAGGGATTTGACGCCGGGTTCGCCATCGCCCTTGCGGGCGAGGAATCCGCCGAGCTGCGCGATCAGGCGGATGACCTCGCGAATTGTCGGCACCTTCTTCGGTGGCTTCTTCTTGTTGAGGATAAAGGCGCCGGCCCATTCGGTTTCGGAGAAGAACAGATCGGCAGACCCCTGCGGGTAGATGCGCCCCAGGCGGATCAGGCGGGCGAGGCGCCAGGAAACGACCAGATAGATGGCCAGCGCCAGTTCCAGCTTGCTCTGGCTGCCCAGTTGCAAGGCCTCGACCCGGCAGCCGTTCTTGAGCACATGGAACAAGGTTTCGATCTCCCAGCGGCAGCGATACCAGTCGATCAACTCGACGGCCGCCTCAAGACCGGCGACTTGACGATTGGTCAGCAAGCGCCATTCGACCGGCTTGCAGCCGGCGGGCGCCCCGATTTCCGTGGCGATCAGGCAGGTCACGCGGACGTGGCGGCCGTCCGTGTCAGGAGCCGGGAGGTCGACCACATGGCTTCGCAGCTGCTGGCGCACGATCCGTTTCGGCTGCCCGTGCCGCGATGCCAGAGTGAATTCGATCTCGCCGAGCGGCGCTTCGGCAAGAGTTGCCGCCCACAGTTTGCCGCCTTGCGGCAAACAGCGGTTGTGCCTGGCGCGAATCAGCCAGTCGGCCGGCGTCCCCAACGCCTGGGCCCGCTGCATCAGGCCGACGATGTCCGCTTCGCGGTCGGCCACATAGACCAATCGCGTTTGTGGCATCCCCACCGCGGTTTCGGCGACCCGCTCGTAGCCTTCAATCCAGCGCGTGCTCTCGCTGATGCCCGGCCGGCTTCCGTCGGCCGCTTTCGCTTCCCTCGCCCACATCCAGGCGTCGATCACCCCGAGCGGTTCGCGTTCCGGGGTCACCGCATAGGTCGGGTGCAGATACATGCCGCGCTGGGCTTCGTACGAGAGCGGCCCGAGTCCTTCGATCTCCTGACCGTTGAAGTCCAGTTCCGTGGTGTCCTGAAGGCACAACACCACCGGGTGTTGTGCCATGCGCCCTTGGCTGCAATCCATGTGCGGTTGCAGGATCGATTGCCAGTTCAACCCGCGCTTGCCAGCGATCGCCTGGTCGAAGAAGCGGTACGCCGCTACCGTCTCCGCCCAATCCCCACAGGCGCCCGGTATGCTCGCCGTCGGCTGCTCTGCAAAGCGTGTCGCCAGTTTGATCAGCCTCCGTCTCAGACGTCCGTCCCCCAGTTCAGCCCCGCCAAATTCGTCTCCCGCCCAGTTTGCCATCGCCCGATCCCTATGAAAATGCGAAAGGGCAAGCAAGGGGTATACCAGACAAAATCTATCAACTATTGGCCACGGGCCCATCTGGCGATCAAACTATGCTGAGTGAGTTGTGTATAACGAGATGCCTTCATGCCCCATTCCGGCGGCACGTCGGCCGGCATCTGGACATATTTGGCCATGTCGGCGAGTTCCTTCTTCGACAGGATGTCGTCGAAGTTGGGCATGCCGCCCTCCGTACCGTAGGCCATGATCTTTTCAAGGCGCGAGGAACCGAGCTTGGTGGTGTTCTGCGGCTCGAGATTCTTGCCGGTCGCGCCCTTGCGCAGCATGCCATGGCAGCCGGCGCAACGTTCGAAATAGGTCTTTCCGGAAGCCGCTTTGGCCTCGGCGGACAGCGTCGCCGAATCGGCTGCCGGCGCTGGCGCAGCGGCCTTTTCGGCCTTCGCCGCGAAGGCCACATTCATGGCCAACGGCAGTGCTGCCAGCATCAATACGTTACGAATTACCTTCTGCATGCTCTTTTCTCTCCTCTTGAAGTTTCTCGACTGTCGCCCGGGTCACATCCGTGTCAGACTCGGCGCAGGATGACACGCCTGCACGGGTCCCTTCCTTGACCTCCATCAAATATGATCGGTGCGAGAAAGCATATCGTCGCGTCCGAGTTGGAAAATAGCGCAACGGGCGTTTATGCTTGCACCTCAGCAAAAAACCGGAAAAAAGGAATGATTCAAACGCCCTCGTCCCCGCCTGTCGGAACCGTCTATATCGTCGGCAGCGGGCCCGGTGACCTCGACCTTCTCACCCTGCGTGCAGCGCGTCTGGTCGGCGAAGCGGACGCCATCGTCTACGATCATCTGATCGCCGAAGGGGTCCTCGAACTGGCTCGTGCAGACGCCGAGCAGATCTACGTCGGCAAGAAAAGCTCCAATCACACCGTGCCGCAGGAGCAACTCAATCAACTTCTGGTTCGTCTGGCGCGTGCCGGCAAGAAAGTCGTTCGCCTGAAGGGCGGCGACCCCTTCATTTTCGGGCGCGGCGGCGAAGAGATCGAGACCCTCGTCGAGTCGGGGATCCCTTTCGAGGTCGTTCCGGGAGTGACCGCCGCCGCCGGCTGCGCCGCCTACGCCGGCATTCCGCTGACGCATCGCGATCATGCGCAGGCGGTGGCCTTCGCGACGGGTCATCTCAAGGACGGCACGATCAATCTCGACTGGCCGGCCTTGGCCCGTCCGAAGCTGACCGTCGTCTTCTACATGGGTGTCGGCGGGATCGCCGAGATCTGCCGCCAGATGATCGCCCACGGCCTGCCGGCCAGCCATCCGGCGGCGGTCGTGCAACATGGTACGACGCGCCGGCAACGGGTGTTGACCGCCGATCTGGCAACCCTGCCCGAACGCGTACACGCTGCCGGCATCGCTTCGCCGGCGCTGATCATCGTTGGCACCGTCGTTCGCCTGCAGGAGAAGCTGACCTGGTTCAAGCCGCCGCCAGGCAGCCCGATCTGAGCGCGCCGTCCGCAGCCCCGCTCAGACGACCATCGCCAACGCCAGGAGAAGCGCGTAAACGAGCTGCAACCTGGCCGTGCTGGCCAGCAATTCGTTGAAGAGCGGACCCGCGGGCTCACGCCGGAAGCGCTGCAGCAGTCGCAACGCTGGCAGCAGTACCAGCAGCGGCAGTGCCAGCCATGGCCCGCGCCCGGCCAGCGTCGCCAGCAACGGCAAGAGGAGGAGCGGCAGCAGCAGTTCCAGCGCATAGACCCATTGCGTGGCTCGCCGGCCGACCACCACCGCCAGAGTCCGCTTGCCGGCCCGGGCGTCGGTCTCCAGATCGCGGTAATTGTTGACCGTGATCACCGCCGCAGCGAACAGCCCGAGCATCGCCCCGGCCAGCAGCGCGGCCGGGCTTATCGACAGCGTCTGCAGGTAGTAGCTGCCGCCAACCGCGGCCAGACCGAAGAAGAGCACGACGAACAATTCGCCCAGCGGCGTGTAGGCAAGTGGCCATGGGCCACCGGTGTAAGCCCAGCCGGCGAGCAGCGACGCCAAGCCGATGGCGACGATCGGCCAGCCGCCGTGGTAGACGAGAAAGATTCCGAAGTTGAACGCCAGGGCGAACGCAAGCCACGCCGCGCGGCGTACGGCGGTAGCCGGCAGCCAGCCCATTGCCGTGACCCGCGGCGGTCCGAGGCGATCGGGCGTGTCCGTGCCGCGCTCGAAATCGCCAACGTCGTTGTGCAGATTGGTGCCGATCTGGATGAGCAGCGCGGCGAGCAGGGCAACCAGCGCCGGCTGCCAGAGCAGCCAACCGGTCTGCGACCAGGCGACAGCATGGCCAACGATCAGCGGAGCGACCGAAACGGTCAGTGTCTTGGGTCGGATGGCAAGCCACCAGGCGCCAAGAGGCGATGGCGGCGCGACAGGTTCAGCCATTGCGGGGAGTCATCGGAGGTCGTTGGATCCTGAGGCCGGGGGCTTTTGCGCGCCCTCTGGGCAGCGCCTGAATGCCGGTCTCGGGCAGCGCCGGGGCGGCGTGCTATGATGCGCAGCTTTGCCGGCCGGGAGTGTGACTGGGTGCAACTGATTGGTGCCGAGAGGGGGAATCGAACCCCCACGATGTCACCATCGGCGGATTTTGAGTCCGCTGCGTCTACCGATTCCGCCATCTCGGCCTCGGCCGCGAAGTTCGCGGGCCAGAAGAGCTGCGAATTATCGCTGATTCTCCGGCCGTCGACAAGCCGCAGGAGGGCAGCTCGACAATGGCGCACTTGCCCCGCCACCCCTCGACCGCTCACCTTTGGCCAGCCACCTTAGCCCGCTATGCTCACCCTAGATGACTTTGACTTCGACCTGCCGGGCGAGTTGATCGCCCAGCACCCGACGGGCGAACGCACCGCCAGCCGGCTGCTGCAGGTTAAGGGCAGCGCGCTCGCCGATCAGCGCTTTAGCGCCCTCCCCGGTTTGCTGGCTGCCGGCGATCTGCTGGTGTTCAACGATACGCGCGTGATCCGGGCCCGCCTCGTGGGCCGCAAGGAAAGCGGCGGCCAGATCGAGGTGCTGATCGAGCGCATCGTCGATTCCCGTCACGCGGTGGCGCAGATTCGCGCCAGCAAGTCGCCGAAAGCCGGTAGCCGGATCGTTCTCGAAGAGGCCATCTGCCTGATCGTCGAAGGCCGTAGCGGCGAACACGGTGAGTTCTTCGCGCTGCAACTGGCCGATGACAGCGCAGAGCGCGGGGCAGACGAAGGCGACCTGTGGACGCTGATCGAACGACACGGCCGGTTGCCGCTGCCGCCGTACATCACGCACCCCGCCGGCGTCGACGACGAGGCTCGCTATCAGACGGTTTTCGCGCGCCACCCTGGCGCCGTCGCGGCGCCGACAGCCGGCCTGCATTTCGACGCTGCGCTGCTCGCCCAAATCGCACAATGTGGCGTCGAAGTGGCGTGGTTGACGCTGCACGTCGGCGCCGGCACCTTCCAGCCGGTGCGCGTGCATCACGTCGCCGAACACCGCATGCACGCCGAGCGCTTCGCGATTCCCCAGGCCACGATTGCCGCCATTGCGCGCACCCGCGCCCGCGGCGGCAAGATCGTCGCCGTCGGAACGACCAGCCTGCGCGCACTTGAAGCTGCCGCGCAGCGCGGGGAACTGCGCGCCGGCCCCGCCGAGACCGATATTTTCATCACCCCCGGCTACGAGTTCCGTGTCGTTGACCGGCTGATCACCAATTTCCACCTGCCAAGGTCCACGCTGCTGATGCTGGTTTCGGCGTTCGCTGGCGTCGACGCCATTCGCTGTGCGTATCGGCACGCGATTGCCGAGCGCTACCGCTTCTTCAGCTACGGCGACGCGATGCTGCTCACCCGCGGCAGCGCCTGACCGTCTCCCACAGAACAGCAGCAACCATTTCCGCAGCCACCCGATGAACAGAACTGCCCTGAACGCCCCGGCTCTAGAAATGCTCGACCGCCACGGACTGACGCCAGACCAGCACAGGGTCGCCCTGGCCAGCGCGCTGCTGTGGACTTTTCGCAGCAACACCGACCTGCACCGGGCGCTTTCGCTGAGTGGCCTGCAAAACAGCTCGGGAAAGGCCTTGACTGCCGCCGACGTCAAGGCGGCGACCCAGAAACTGCGGGAAAACGGCCTGCTGGTCGACGATCCCTCGCGGGCAGCCACGTTTCACCTCGTCGATGCGCTGCGCACCGCGCTTTACCGGCAGTTGCTGGAAAGCAGCCAGGGCGACTCGCTGCCCCGCCTGATCGCCGACGTCGACCGCTTTGACCCCACCCGATCGGCGTACTACTGGCCTACGGGGAGCATCCCGACGACCATCGCCTACGTTCGCGCCAAATTCCTCTCGGGCGCTGCCAGCGAAGAGCTGTCGCACCTGCGAAGCGTCCTGGGCCGGTCGCTGGACTGGAACGTGATCGTCGGCGAAGCCATCCTCTGGCCCTTTGACGGAGAGAGTTTCCAGCGCATCGAGCCGATCTGGCGCTCGCGGCTGGCCTATCAGGCGATCGCCAGCGTCTGCATCTTCTCTGCGCAGGCCTACCTGCCGGTCGCCGACTGGGCGGTAGAGGCCTTGGCCGACGATCGCGAGGCCTTGTCGACCGATCTGCGCCTGGTCCTCGGCGACCTGGCCATGCAACGCGGCGAAAGCGCCCTGCTGGAAGCCGCGCTGGAGGGACTCGACGACGGATTGAGCGCCGCGATTCGTGCCGCCAGGCTGGTCATCGACGGGCAGTGGGGTGCCGGGCAGGCGGCATTCGAAGCGGCGCTCAAGCAGTGCAAGAGCGAGCTCGGCGGTGCTGGCAAACACCTGCTGCCGGACAGCGTGGCCTGGTTCTATCCGCTGTCACTTCTGGCGCAGGCGACGCCCCGGCACCTCGAACTGGCGCGCAAGTTCTGCGTCGCGGAGTCCGGCAAGCGGGCGCCCAGCCCTTACGCCGGCTGGGGACGCTGGGTGCATGCGATCGACGTTCGCCTCGGCAAGGCGCCGCTCGAACGAGCCGCTTTCCGGCCCACGCGCGACGTCGAGGCGCGCTGGGTGCTCGACTCCCTGTGGGCAGTGCTGCTCGCCGCCTGGCTGGGTCGCGAAACGATCGCCGAAAGGAATCCGCAAACGGTAGCGGAGCAGTGGCGGGCATCGATCGACCTCCTGCGCCAGGACCTTGACAGTTGCCGACTAAGAACGCTGACCCACATCCTCGACGGCAGCCAGGCCGTGCTCGAAGGACGCGATCCGCCTGAGCGTTTTTTCATCGCCAGTGGCGGCGAGCAGTGGCAGGAAATCCTCCTCGCGCTGCAATCCCTGGGCGGCAATGCAGCGGCCAGCGGCAACGGCGAAACGACGCGCCTGCTGTGGGAACTCGAGATCGGCAGCCAGGGTGACCTGCTCGCCGTCACGCCGCTCGAACAGAAGCGCGGCCAACGCGGCTGGGGACGGCCGCGGCCGCTGAGCCTGGCGAGAATCGCCGGCAACCCGCAGCTGGCCGGCGCCGATCTGAAAGTCGCTCGCGCCGTTCGCCTCGAACACGGCTACCGCAATCGCTACCGCATCGATCTGGCAGCCGCCATCGCCGCCCTTCCCGGCCACCCGTGCATCGTCCTGCCGGGCGCGGCAGAGCAGTTCGTCGACTTGAGCGAAGCCGCTCCGGAACTCGAGCTCCTGCGCGTGGACGGGCGCTACGTGATGCGCGTCGAGCCGCCGCTGCGGGCGCCGGTCGCGGCCAATCCATACTCAGTGCCAGACGCCGACGAGCGTCGTCAAGCGGAGGCCCTGCGGCTCGTCACGCTGGTCGCGGATGGGCCACAGCGCCTGCGGCTGGTTCGTTTTTCGCCGGCCCAGCAGCAGGCTGCGCAGCTCGTTTCGGGTCGTTTTTCAGTTCCCGCCGACGCGCCGAACGCGCAGGCAGAAGTGGCCAAGACCCTGCAGGCACTGGCCACGCATTTTCACGTTCATGCCGACCCGGCACAGGCGACGCGGCAGGTGCCCAGCGACTCCCGCCTGCGCGCCGAACTCTCGCCGCTCGGGGACGACCTCTCGCTGCGCCTGGTGGTCGCACCGCTCGGTGCGGACGGTCCACGCCTGCCAGCTGCCGCCGGCAGACTGCGCCTGATGGCGGTGCGCGGCAGCGAAACGGTCGGTACCGAACGTGACCTGAAGAGCGAGCGCCAGCATCTGGAAGCGGTACTCGACGCCTTGCCCTTTCTCGACAGCGGCGACGGCGGCAGCGAGTGGCTGATCACCGACCCCGAAAACGCGCTGGCGGTGGTCGAAGCACTGCCGACCCTGCCGGCAATCGCCGCGGTGGACTGGCCGAAAGGCAAGAGCGTTCGCGTGCTCACCCTCGACAGCCATCAGCTGGGCGTGAAAATAGCCCGTGAGCGCGATTGGTTCCGCGTCTCCGGGCAGGCGACTCTCGACGAAGGGCTGGTCGTACAGCTGGAAACACTGCTCAGCGCGAGCCGCGCCAGGAGCCGTTTCGTGCCCATGGGAGACGGCGTCTACGCCGCCCTGACGCGCTCGCTGAAACAGAAGCTGAACGATCTTTCCGCAGTCCTGGAAACCGACAAGGAAGGTGGCAAGGTGCCGACGATCGCCGCCGCCTGGCTCGACGAGATTCTCGACGGCAGCGAGGTCGACGCCAGCAAGGACTTTCGCCAGGCGATCGACCGCCTGCGCCAGGCGCAGGCCCTGACGCCGAAACTCCCGAGCCTGCTGCAGGCCAGCCTGCGCCCGTATCAGGAAGACGGCTACCAGTGGGCAATCCGTCTGGCAACGGCCGGTGTCGGCGGCTGCCTGGCCGACGACATGGGTCTCGGAAAGACCCTCCAGGCGCTCGCTGTGCTACTCGAACGCGCCGCTGGCGGCGCCGCGCTGGTCATCGCGCCGACCTCCGTGTGCGGCAACTGGCTGGCAGAAACACTGCGTTTCGCACCCAGCATCAACGTCCGGGTCTACAGCGAGGCGGGTGAAGGCGAACGCGAGGAACTGCTTGCCAAGGCCGGGCCACAGGACCTGCTGATCGTCTCCTACACGCTGCTGCAACTCGCCCAGGAACGCTTTTCCGGGCGTCAATGGCATACGCTGATCGCCGACGAGGCGCAGGCGATCAAGAACGCCGCCGCCAAGCGCTCGCAGGCGGTGTTCGCGCTCGACGCCGACTTTCGCCTGGCGCTGACCGGCACCCCGGTCGAAAACCGCCTGTCCGATCTGTGGTCGATCATGCGCTTCGTCAATCCCGGCCTGCTCGGCAGTCACCGCCGCTTCGACGAGCGCTTCGCCGGCCCCATCGAACGTAACCGCGACCGCGAGGCACAGCACGTCCTCAAGCGTCTGGTGGCTCCCTTCGTCCTGCGCCGCACCAAGTCCGAAGTCCTGCAGGAGCTGCCGGCGCGCACCGAACTGATTCTGACGGTGACCCCGGAAGCTGCCGAAGCCGCCCACTACGAAGCGCTGCGCCGCGAAGCGGCCAACGAGATCGACGCCAGTCTCGACAGTGCGCCGCAGGCGCAGGCACGCTTCAACATCCTCGCCCAGCTGACGCGTCTGCGTCGTGCCGCCTGCGACCCGCGCCTTTGCAGCCCCGAACTCGGCATCGTCGGCGCCAAGGTGCAGGCTTTTTCAGAACTCGCCTCCGAACTGGTTTCAAATGGCCATAAAGCGCTTGTTTTCAGTCAGTTCGTCGACTTTCTTGCGATATTGCGCGAATACCTGGATGGGTCCGGAATTGCTTGCCAGTACCTTGATGGCTCGACCCCCGCCGCCGAGCGAACGCGGCGCGTCGCAGCTTTTCAGGCCGGCCAGGGCGATCTCTTCCTGATCAGCCTGAAAGCCGGTGGCTTCGGGCTCAACCTGACCGCTGCCGATTACGTGGTCATTACCGACCCATGGTGGAACCCGGCCACCGAAGACCAGGCCATGGGTCGCGCGCATCGCATCGGGCAACTGCGACCGGTGACCGTCTATCGCCTGGTCAGCAAGGGTAGCGTCGAGGAGCGCATCGTCGAGCTGCACCACGAGAAACGCGCGCTTGCCGAGAGCATTCTGGACGAAGGCGAAGCCAGCGCGCTGCCGTCGACCGAGGATCTGGTCGCGCTGATTCGCGGCGCACGCTGACTTGCGCCGCATACCGATTCGCGGCGCACGCTGACTTGCGCCGCATACCGATTCGCGGCGCACGCTGACTTGCGCCGCATACCGGTTCGCGGCGCACGCTGATACGCGGCCCATGCCGGTTCGCCGCGCATGCGGCGACCACTCTCCGAGAATAGTTATTGTCCTTGACCGGAAGCCCCGATTTTTCTATCCTGCCGGGGTACGCGCGGGGCGGCGAAGCCGCTCGGGTGCCCGCGCTCTGCACCAACCACATACTGACAGCGAAAGAAAAAAGGGATAGATCATGGCTGAAGAGACGACGAACGGCACGACCACGAAGAAACCCGCCCCCAGGAAGGCGGCGACCAGCAAAGCTGCCGCAGCGCCCAAGGCAGCAACCAAGGCAGCTCCGGCAACAGAAAAGCCCGCCGCGGCCGCGGTGAAAAAGGCTGCAGCGAGAAAAGCGGCGCCAACAACGGTCGCCGAGGTCAACACTGCGCCCGCCGCCGCACACGCGCCAAGCGCTGAAGAACGCTATTGCATGATTCAGTCGGCAGCGTACTTCATCGCCGAAAATGACGGATTTCAAGGGTCTTCCACCGAGTACTGGATTCAAGCCGAGCGTGAGGTTGCCGGACGACTCGCGCAAGCCGAGGCCAACGTAGCCGGCTAGCAGGTCTGGCCTGCCGGTTCCGCGTCGCGGAGCGCCGGTCACTGATGAGGGATTGAACGAATGCGCAAGCGAGTAATCTCCGATAGTCAACCGACCGGCGCGGTGCCGACTGGCGAGTGGCTCAATCTCGAAGATCTGGCCGAGGTGGAAATCAGCTCGGAAGACGCCGCCCATCCCATCGAGTCTGCCCTGGCACCTGGCGAGGGCAGCGGCTGGCGTGCCGCAGTTCCCGGCAAACAGACCATCCGCCTGCTCTTTGCCGAACCACAAGCGCTGCGCAGGATCCACCTGTCGTTCGTCGAAAAGTCGGCGCAGCGCACCCAGGAGTACGTCCTGCGCTGGTCGGCCGATGGCGGGCAGTCGTTCCGGGAAATCGTCAGGCAGCAGTGGAACTTCAGCCCGGATGGCGCCACTGGCCAGAGCGAAGACCATCGCGTCGACCTCGCCGCGGTCAAGGTCCTCGAACTGATCATTACGCCGGATATCGGTAACGCGGCTGCATTCGCTTCGCTGGCCAAGCTGCGCGTCGCCTGAGGCGCTCGCCACACCTCTTTCCTTGCTTCGTCGGCTTTTCTGCACAGCGACCGTCGGCCGGCACGTCGCGCCGCCCGGCGCAGGGGTGCACGAATGGTCATCAGGATGCACGCGCGCGGACGCCGGGCTCGCCAGCTTGCTACAATGTCGGATTGACTCTGCCGCAGGCTCCCGACGATGAAACGCAACCGCTTCTCCTCCCGCAAGCGCATTTCTGCCGACGCTACCGAACTGGGCCGCCTGGCCATCGGCCTTGCCGAGTCCGGCAGCAAGATCGAAGATCTGTTCTGGCAGAAACGCCTGGCCGAGCTCGTCGACCGCCTGCTGCATGATGGAGCCGAGGAGGACTTGAACGCCTCGCTCGACCGCCTCTTCGACACGCACGCGATGGCCCATGACGATCTTGCCGACATCGTCGAGTCACAGGCCGAATCGTGCACCATGCTCGATCGCGGCCAGGATTTCGATGTCCTGCTGATTGCCGTTCCGGTACTCGGGTGGTCGCGCTTCTCGATCCCCGCGACAGCGATCCCGCAAGGCCTCCTGCAGACCTTGAAAGTCCAGCTCGGGGCGCACGTGTTTGCCGCCGGCGCCCGCGTCGCGCTCGCTGATTACCTGTACAGCCCGGACCAGCTACCGCACAGTTTTGTCGACACCTGGCAACTCCTGCAGAAGCTCGGTGCGGCCGCGCTTGCCGGTTGTGATCTCGGCGTAGACGCGTCGAGCATGCCCGAAACGAACCGTTTTCTCTCCGACACCCGCTACCTGGTCGGCGCGCTGGCCGTGCCGCGAGGCATGCCGCTTTTCCGCTGGAACGAAGAAGACAAGAGCACCCGCGAGGCTGCCCTCAAGGAGTGGGTGCGCCAGGGTGCGCCCTGCTTCGAGCCGCTGCTTACCGGTTGTGCCTATCAACCGCTGCTTGCCGACGCCTACCATGCCGCCTGTCGCGCCGCCGACAGCGCTTCGCGCCCCTACTCGCTGAACGCGTCGGTGGCCTTCCTGCAGGCGACGCTCGGCGACAGCGCCGACAACCTGCGGGCCATCGTTGGCGGCTTCCACGACAAGCGGCTGGAAGAATACCGGATCGGCTTTGGGCCGCGCGATGAGGACGTCATCTACCACGGCGTGGTCTGGCCTCTCCTGGGCATCGAGGACGAAACGACCGATGTCGCCGGAGAAATCGAAGGTGTCCTGCGCAAGACCGGCCTCAAGGAAGTCACCCTCCTCGACCAGCAGTTCCCCTATGAGTTCTGCGACGACTGCGGCGCCCCTCTCTATCCCAACATCGAAGGCGAGACGGTACATGCCGAGATGCCCGAGCAGGACGACGCTCCCTCGCAGACCCTGCACTGACGTGCAGCCGCTGACTCGTCGCCCCGCGCCGCTGCCCATCGCTGACCACCGCCAAGGCACATGAGCAATAGCGACCTGCTGCAACGCAGCCTCGCCGCCGTCTGGCACCCGTGCACCCAGATGAAGCAGCACGCGGCTGGCGGCGCCCTGCCGATGATTCCCATCGCCAGCGGCAAGGGCGTCTGGCTGCACGACTTCGATGGTCGGCGCTACCTCGATGGGATCAGCTCGTGGTGGGTCAATCTGTTCGGTCACTGCAATCCGCGCATCAACGCCGCGCTGCGCGAGCAGCTCGAGCAACTCGAACACGTGATCCTTGCCGGCTGCACGCACCGGCCGGTCATCGAGCTTTCGGAGCGCCTCTCGGCGCTGACCGGCGGCGAGCTCGGCCATTGTTTCTACGCTTCCGACGGCGCTTCGGCGACTGAAATCGCGCTCAAGATGTCGTTTCACTCATGGCGTAACCGCGGACACGCCAACAAACACGAATTCCTTTGCCTGCGTGGCAGTTATCACGGCGAGACCGTCGGCGCACTGGCGGTGACCGACGTGGCCATCTTCAAGGACGCCTACGCGCCGCTGATTCGCCCGGCGAGCACCGTGCCGACGCCCGACGCACGCCGGGCGGAAGACGGAGAAACCGCCGTTGACGTCGCCCGGCGCGCCGCCGCAGCGCTCGCGAAGCATCTCGACGAGCACCACACGCGCATCGCCGCGCTGATCGTCGAGCCGCTCATTCAGTGTGCCAGCGGCATGGCGATGTACGACCCGGAATACCTGCGCCTGGCCCGCGCCCTGTGCGACCGCTACCAGGTGCACCTGATCTGTGACGAGATTGCCGTCGGCTGCGGCCGTAGTGGCACCTTCTTTGCCCATGAGCAGGCGGGCATCCGGCCGGACTTCCTGTGCCTCTCGAAGGGCATCTCCGGCGGCTACCTGCCGCTGTCGATGGTGCTCACCACGGACACCGTCTATGCGGCGTTTTACGACGACAGCGTCAGCCGCGGCTTTCTGCATTCGCACTCCTATACCGGCAACGCACTGGCCTGCCGGGCGGCCCTGGCGACGCTCGACATCTTTGCCGAAGATCGGGTCATCGAAAGCAACCGCGTCCTCAGCGCGCACCTCGCCCGCTGCCTCGAGCCCCTGGCCGATCACCCGCGTGTCCGTCATCTCCGCCAGCGCGGCATGATCGCCGCTTTCGACGTGCTCAGCGACGACGCACAGTTTTCCGAACACTTCTACCGGCAGGCGCTGACCAGGGAAATCCTCCTGCGCCCGATCGGCAATACCGTCTATTTCATGCCGCCGTACGTGATCAGCCACGAGGAATGCGAGTTCCTCGTCGCGCGCGCCATCGCCGCACTGGACGCCGCGCTGCGCTGATGATCTGGGAAGAACTGCAAAGCGAAGTCGATGCCCTGCGGGCGGCCGGCCTCAAACGCGAGCGCCGCACCCTGGACTTTCCCTGCGGTCCGCAGGCGCGTGTCGATGGGCGCCCGCTGATCAGCTTCTGCAGCAACGATTACCTGGGCCTGGCCAACGACCCGGCGTTGATCGACGCGGCCAGCGCCGGTGCCAGAACCTGGGGCGTCGGCAGCGGCGCCTCGCATCTGGTCAGCGGGCACCTGACGCCGCACGCGGCGCTCGAGCAGAAGCTCGCCGATTTCACGGGTTTTGCCCGTGCCCTGCTCTTCTCGACCGGCTACATGGCCAACCTGGGGATCGTTCCGGCGCTGGTCGGGCGCAAGGACGCGGTTTTCGCTGACCGCCTCAACCACGCTTCGCTGATCGACGCCGTGCAGCTCTCGCGCGCCGACAGCCAGCGCTACGCGCACGGCGACCTGGCCGCTCTCGAGCGCCTGCTCGCCGCCAGCCCGGCACGGCGCAAGCTGATCCTCAGCGACGCGGTATTCAGCATGGACGGCGACCTGGCACCCTTGCCGGGATTGCTTGAACTGGCAGAACGCTTCGATGCCTGGCTGGTGATCGACGACGCCCATGGATTCGGCGTCCTCGGTGCACAGGGCCGTGGCAGCATCGCGCATTTTCAGCTGCCAGCCGCCCGGCGCCTGCTCTACATGGGTACCTTCGGCAAGGCGGCCGGCGCTGCCGGGGCTTTCGTCGCCGGTGACACGACGGTCATCGACTGGCTGGAACAGCGCGCCCGCACCTACATCTTCACCACCGCCGCCAGCCCGGCCATCGCTTGCGCGCTGCTCGCCAGCCTGGAGCTGATCGCCAGCGGCGACGCCCGGCGCAGTCGCCTGTGGCAACTGATCGCACAATTGCGCGACGGACTGGCCGGCACACGCTGGCGCCTGTTGCCTTCGCCGACGGCAATCCAGCCGGTGCTCATCGGCGACAATCACGAGACGCTGCGCGTCGCCGGCGCGCTCTACGAACGCGGCCTGTGGGTACCGGCTATCCGGCCGCCGACGGTGGCCGCGGGGACTGCACGCCTGCGCGTATCGCTGACGGCAAGCCACAGTGACGAACAGGTCGCGCTACTGGTCGACGCACTGCGGGAACTGGCATGACCTCGATCATGGGCAGCGGCCCGGATCTGGCCCTGATCCACGGCTGGGGGCTGGGCAGCTGGGTTTGGCAGGCCGTGCTCGACCGCCTGTCACGAAACTGCCGGGTACACGTGATCGACCTGCCCGGCTACGCCCGGAGCCCCGCCGATGGCGACGCGCGCGAGACCTTCCCTGACTTCTCGGCGACGGCGCAGACGCTGCTCGACGCGCTGCCGGAGCGGATCACCCTGTGTGGCTGGTCGCTTGGCGGACTGCTGGCGATGCGCGCTGCGCTGCTCGCACCAGAACGGGTGTCCGGGCTGGCACTGGTCGGCAGCACGCCGTGTTTCATGCAGCGCGCGGACTGGCAGGCAGCACAGACGCCGGCGCTGCTCGGCAGCTTTTCGGCCAGCGTACAGGCTCAACCGGAGCAGACCCTGCAGCGTTTCGCCGCCCTCCTCAGCCAGGGTGACGCCAGGGCGCGGGAAATCACCCGTACGCTCCTCGCCGGTCTGCGCAAGGCACCCGTTCCCGACAGTGAAGCGCTGCGCTGCGGCCTGGAGTGGCTGCGCGAGGTCGATCTACGGCCGCTGCTGCCGACCCTTGCCACGCGCTGCCTGCTGATCCACGGCGAAAACGATTCGCTGAACCCGCTGGCCGCTGCAGTTGGCGCTTCTCGACAACTGGCCAACGCGCAGCTGGACATTTTTGACGGCGTCGGACACGTCCCCTTCCTGGCCAACCCGGAGCGCTTTGCGCGACTGCTGGACGACTTCTGTCATGCCCCTGTTACCGCCTAAGCCACGCGTTCGCGAGTCCTTCGAACGTGCCGCAGGCTCGTACGACGACGCGGCAGTCCTGCAGCGTCAGGTCTGTGAGCGGCTGCTGACCGATTTCGCGCCGCTTCCCGAACCAGGCGCGATCCTCGATGCCGGCTGCGGAACGGGCTATGGTTGCCGCCTGCTGCGCACGCGCTGGCCCGGCGCGCACATCACCGCCGTTGACTTCGCGACGACGATGCTCGCCATCGCCCGAAACGACGCCGATACCTGTCTTGCCGCAGACATCGAAGCGCTGCCCTGCAGCGACGAGAGCTTCTCGACCTGGTGGTCCAACCTGACCGTGCAATGGTGCGACAGCGGCAAGGTGTTTGCCGAAGCACGGCGTGTTCTGCGCCCAGGCGGACAACTCGCGCTGAGCACGCTCGGACCGGAGACCTTTTCCGAACTCAGCGAGGCTTTCGTCGGCATCGACCGCTACCGACACACGCTCCCCTTCAGCGAGCCAGCGGCAATCCGCTCAGCGCTGACCCTGGCCGGCTTTTCCGAAGTCCGGCTGCAACGCCAGACGATCAACATGCACTACCCAAACCTGAAGACACTGCTGCGGGCGATCAAGGCGATCGGGGCCAGCTCGGTCGGTGAAGGCGCACGCAGCGGCCTGCTCGGCCGTAGCGCCTGGCAGCGGGTGCAGGACGCCTACGAGCAACACCGCACGCCGGCCGGCCTGCCGGCGCGTTACGACGTCATTCTTGCCTACGCCAGAAAATGAGAGAGTACATGCAATCTGATCACCCGCCACACAAGCCCGCCTGGTTCGTCACCGGGACCGATACCGAAATCGGCAAGACCTTCGTTGCCTGCGCACTGTTGCATACGCTGCGCCGTGCCGGGCTGAGCGCGGTGGCGATGAAGCCGATCGCCGCCGGCTTCGACGACAGCGGACGCAACGACGACGTCGAGCGCCTGCTCGCCGCGTCATCGCTGCAACCGCCACGGGAATTGGTCAATCCTTACGGATTCAAGGCGGCCATCGCGCCGCACATCGCTGCCGCGGAGGAAGGTCGCCACGTCGAGCTGACGCAGATCGTCGCCGCTTTCGCCCAGCTGCAGACGCTCGCCGACGCGGTTCTGGTCGAGGGTGTCGGCGGCTTTTGCGTCCCGCTCGGTCGCACCCACGACACCGCCGACCTGGCCGCCGCGCTCAAGCTGCCGGTGATTATGGTCGTCGGCATGCGCCTGGGCTGCATCAACCACGCGCTGCTGACCCAACAAGCCATCCTGGCACGCGGCCTGCCGCTGGCCGGCTGGGTCGCAAACCGCATCGACCCGGCCATGTTGCGCTGCAGCGAAAACATCGCGGCCCTGCAGGAGCGACTGACGGCTCCTCTGCTCGGTGTCGTCGAACACGGCACGACAGCTGAGAACGCTGCCCTCGGACTGCGGCTTCCAGGCCAAGCCGGATGAGTTGTGCGCCGCGCCACCACTGCACCACCGCGAAAAAAAAGCCCGACCGCTTCACGGTCGGGCTTTCTTACTTGCGTGCGCCGCTTGACAGCAACGGCAATCAGAGGCGTTCGAAGACCACCGCGATACCCTGGCCGCCACCGATACACATGGTGACCAGCGCGTACTTGCCGCCGATGCGCTGCAATTCGTAGATCGCCTTGGTGGCGATGAACGCCCCCGAGCAGCCGACCGGGTGACCGAGAGCGATGGCGCCGCCATTCGGGTTGGTCTTGACCGGGTCGAGCCCAAGCCCCTTGTTGACCGCAATGGCCTGCGCCGCAAAGGCTTCGTTGGACTCGACGACATCCATCTGGTCGAGCGTCAGACCAGCCTTCTTGAGGACCAGCTTGCTCGCCGGGATCGGGCCTTCACCCATGATCTCGTTCGGCACGCCGGCGACGGCGTAGGCAACCAGACGCGCGATCGGCTTCTGGCCGGCGGCAGCGGCGACATCGGCAGCAGCCAGCACCATGAACGCGGCGCCGTCGTTGATACCCGATGCGTTGCCGGCAGTCACCGTTCCGTCCTTGATGAAAGCGGGCTTCATCTTGCCCAGCGTCTCCATCGTCGTCGTCGCCTTGATGTGCTCATCGGTATCGAAGATCACGTCTCCCTTGCGGGTCTTCATCACGATCGGAACGATCTGCGACTTGAAGCGGCCCTCGGCGACGGCAGCCGCGGCACGGCGATGCGACTCGACGGCAAGCGCATCCTGCTCTTCGCGGCTGATATCCCATTTCTTGGCGAGATTCTCGGCAGTCACGCCCATGTGACCGACACCGAAGGGATCGTTGAGCGTCGCCACCATCATGTCGATGGCTTTGGCGTCGCCCATACGTGCGCCCGAGCGCATAGCCGGCAGCATATAGGAACCGCGCGACATGACCTCGACACCACCGCCCACGCCATAATCGGAGTCACCGAGCAGGATGTTCTGCGCGCTACTCACGATGCCCTGCAGGCCCGAGGCGCACAGACGGTTGACGGCCATGGCTACCGAATCCATGGGCAGCCCGGCCTGAATCGCCGCCACACGAGCGACGTAGGCGAAGCGTGAATCGGTCGGAATGACGTTTCCGACCGCGACGTAGTTGATCTGCTGTGGATCAACACCCGAGCGGGCGATCGACTCTTTCATAACCGCGCCGGCCAGTTCATGTGGCTCCATATTGGCCAGGGAACCGCCAAAAGTGCCAATGGCCGAACGGGCTGCGCTTAGAACAACGACTTCTCTGCTCATGAAGAAACTCCTGTAAAAAATCGATCAACCGCCTACCAGATTGGCAAGCCCAAACAACAACAACCACAGTAGCAGTGCCCGCCAGATCAAACCGACGACACTCTCCATGAAATCAACGTCAGCTTCGTCACCGATACCGGTGTCGGCCTGGCCGGTCGCATCGCCGGATGCGCAGAACGGCAGGCCAGGGCGCCCTTCACGCTCCCGAGCCGCCGGCCGGCAAGAACCCGCACCGGTCACCGGATTTCTGCCCGATCAGCATTCGCCAACCGTGCAGCGCAAGGTCGAAGTGCCCGCAAATGGCGAACGCGGCAGCAGTGGCCGACAAGGAGAGCCAGTCAATAATAGCAAAGCTTCGCCGTGCACAGCTTCTGAAGTCGCCGATTTCTCCATCGCTGCGCTTTCCCCGGGGAAGCGGCGAAGACCAGGTAGCACGAAAAACCAGAAAAGCATTTCATGAAAGTGGCGACGCGCGGCGCGCAACGCCTCGTCGACGGCAAGCCGGGCGCTCGCCGCGTCCACTGCGCGAGCAACGGCCGTCTCGCTCCATCCGGCAGGCGGTTTGCACGCCGGGCTCGGCTCACTCATGCCAAACGCCTGTCGAATGTCCGTATAATGGTTTGCGAACCGGACACATCCCGTCGTTGCATCGCGCACGGGAACATTTGAGCTCCAGGCGGGCAACGCGTTGCGGTGAGCAAGGGCAGCCGCGATGACACCGCTGAGCAGCAGGCCAGCAACCGCGATCAGCAATGCGAAAAGTCCGCTTCGGCGTCCTGGCGGCTTGCGACCCACTCGCTAAGGCGCACGAGGGGTGATCGACAAGGCGGCGAGAGACTGGCTGCCGCATCTGCTCACTTCGCGGCGACGCCGTCGTCAAATGAGGACCTTACCCTAATTTTTGGGGGACTTGCAGAAGCGCGCCTCTTCTCGCAATATCGCACCAGGGCTTCAACAAGGCTTTTCAGGATGGAACTATCGTCTGTATTCAGCAAGACCGAGAAGGGACAGGATGAGGTCTCCACCCGCGCTCATCGCTTGCCGTCGCGAGTGCGTGCCATGCTGATCATGATCGACGGGCACCGCACGGGAGAGCAGTTGCTCGCGCTATGCACATCATCGGCGGAGGGCAAGCGGCAGCTCGCACAGTTGCTCAACGGCGGCTTCGTGCAGCAGTTGTCGGCGTCCACAGCAGCCACAACTCCGGCGCTACTGCCCGACGAGGACATCAGCCTCGCCAAGAGCTACGTCATTCGCACACTGTACGAGTTACTCGGTTCCGAAGCGCTCGCTCTGGTGAGCGTAATCGAGAAGGCGGAAACCGTGGACGAACTGCGGCGGCACTTTGGTCAACTCCACGTGGCGCTCAGCACGGTCCCTGACCGGAAGAAGGTGGAGCAGTTTCTCGAGAAAGTCGAGCTGGTTCTCGATTAGCGGGAGGCTATCTCGAGCGCCCGGTAGAGCGACATGATGATCCCTGCCGTGGCACCCCAGATAAAGTAGTCGCCGTAGGGCATGGCGTAGTAGTGACGCAGCTTTCCCCGGTAGTGAAGCGAATGCTGTTGGTGATTGGCGGGATTCATCAGGAATGACAAGGGCACCTCGAATGCTTCCGCCACCTCGAAGGCGTCGAGCTGCAAATCGAAAGGTGGCGTCACCATGGCCACCACCGGGGTGACCCTGAAGCCGGTCGAGGTACGATATTCGGGCAGATAGCCAACGATTTCCACGTGCGCCGGCGCCAGGCCGATTTCTTCACTGGTCTCGCGCAGCGCCGTAGCCGCCGGCGATGCGTCGCTCGCTTCGCAACGGCCTCCCGGAAAGCTTACCTGCCCGGGATGATCCCGCAAGTGCGTCGTGCGCTGGGTAAGCAATACGGTCGGCTGGCCATTACGGCGAACAATCGGAAAGAGTACGGCAGCCGGCAGCAGTTCCTCGTCGCCGACGCCGTCTTCGAGAACACAGGGAGTGCGCGCCGGCTCCGCAGCCAAGACCTGGCGCAAATGATCGAGGTCGAGGGCGCTACCGCTGAACTCGGTCGCTGAGCCGGCCAAGGCCTCAGTGGCTGACAACACGCTCGCCTTCCCGCTCGCCGTCGTCGTCCTCGATCTCTGCGCGCACGGCGGCAAGTGCGTCGCGCAAGGTCTCGTCCGACAAGGCATTGATCGTCGTCGCCACGAGATCCGCCGATCTGACCGCAGTCGGCGGCAGCGTGCGGCTGTCGAGCGATGCGATCAGCGCGGCGGCGGCACCAACGACTTCCAGCAGCGTCTGCCGCTCGCTCATCAGGATATCGAGCTCACGGCTCAACATGCTTGCTTCTTCGCTGCGCACTCGCATCATCGACTCCTCCTAGTAGCGCTTTCTGAGGGTCATCGTCTGACCGTCACGCTGCATTTCCATACGGTTCAAGAAAGTCATGCCGAGCAACACAACCGGCATGTCCTGTTGGTGTACCAGTGCATCAATACCGTGCAGGACAATCTCGCCGACACGGACGCTATCCAGCTGGACACGAGAGACGCGGGCCTGCCCGTTGGCGGTGTTCACCACCGCCGGCTGGCCTTTGCTGGCGTCAATGCCGATCCGCCGCGCATCGCTGGCACCGAGCGAGATCATTGTGGCACCGGTATCGACCAGAAAACGCACCGTCGATCCGTTGATGTTTCCGGTAGTCAGGAAATGGCCATTGCCGTCGGCAGTCAATACCACGCGGCCACCGCCCTGCTGCGAAGAGCTGGACACGACGTTCTGCCCAACGCGCAGGGTGCGCTTCTTTCCGTCGCTCTCGATGGTCGCCGACTCACGGTCGACAGCCAGTACGCGAACACCTTCGCTGGTCTCTGCGCCGACGACCACGGTTCGCGGTGCGCCACCGTCGATGGTCAGTAGCGCCTTGCCCGGAAATACGCCGGCCAGCCCGACATCAACCGCCTCGACTGCGCTCCAGCCAACGGCGAGGCAGCAGGCGAAAATCGGCCCCCCGCGGCGCCAGCCAAGCACTTTCCTGAAGCACCGCATGCTCGTTCAACTCCTTCCGTCGCTAGCCACATTTGGCCAGCGAACGCGCCAGCGCCCAAGGCATTTTGCCACACTCCGACGGCCCTCGTCGCGGCGGGCCAGTGAAGCGGCGGCGCGCGCTTGCGCGCCTTCTCGGTAAGCGCGCTGATCAGCGATAGACGAGGACGGGAATGGTCGAGTGCGTGAGCACCTTGTGCGTCTCACTGCCAAGCAACAGAGCGCTGATTCCGCGGCGGCCGTGCGACGCCATGAAGATCAGGTCGCAGCCCGACTGCGTGGCTGCGTCGATGATCGCCTGGTAGGGGATGTCACTGGTCAGCGAGAGCTTTTCGACCGGGACAGCAGCGTCCTTGCACAGGCCAGCGACGAAGTCGAGAACCTGTTCGGCTTGCTGCTCTGCAAGTTCGGCAAATTTCTCCGGGGTCGTCGGATCGATCAAAGCTCCTTCACCGTAGTAACTGACCGGATACTCCGGTTTGGCAAAAAAAGCCGTAATGCGCGCTCCGGCCTCCTTGGCGAACGAAACCGCGCGCCGGGCCGTTTCCTTTGAAAGATCGGAACCATCAGCAGGAACAAGGATGTGTTTGAACATGGCACTTCCTCCACAGTGACGTCGATTGACAATCGACTATAGGCGGTAAAGGTCACACCAATCCTGACGGAAGTCAAACTATGGATCGACTCTCAGTCCCCGTCGAGACCTGGACACGGCCGGTCCCGTGACTGGAAAGCAATCTTCCACTGGGACGGTTTGCAAAAAGTCAGGAACAGCGAGAACTTTTTGGCCAGGTGACCGCCTAAGTGCCGGCCGGTAAATGTGCTGCTTTGGGCGGATGCCTGTCGTTGCCTGGCCGTCGAAGCAAATCAGGTCGTGTCTCAACACACGACATGTTCAAAATTATTGTTTGATGTCGATCAACGCTGGCGCTACGTCTGCCGCCGACAATGGCACGACTAACCTTACGAGGCACCTCATGCGCGAAATCAGCGAATTGATGACCAGGGATCATCGCTCCTGCGACGACCTTCTGGCAACGGTCGACAACGCCGTGGCAAACGACAAATGGGCACTGGCGGAAGGCGAATTCGCCCGCTTCCAAAAAGCCATGCTGAATCATTTCGAGGCCGAGGAAGCGATTCTCTTCCCGCTCTTCGAGAAGCGTACCGGCATGCACCAGGGGCCAACGCAGGTCATGCGCAGCGAGCACGTGCAGATGCGCCAGCTGCTCGCCGCCGCGGAAGCAGCGCTGGCTGAGCGCGCGGTCGACGACTACAGCGGCAACGCCGAGACGCTGCTGATCATGATTCAGCAACACAACGTCAAGGAAGAAAACATCCTCTATCCGATGTGCGACCAGCAATTGGCCGACCAGCTCGAGGCCCTGCTGCCGAAGCTGCAGAAGCAGCTCTCTGCCAACGCGAAGACGCCAGCATGACACGGACGAAAACCCCAATCGTTCTCGACGTCCGCGACCTGGAACCACCGGAACCGATGGTACGCACCATGGAAGCACTCGACACGCTCACCGCATCGGAAAAACTCCTGGTACTCCTGCCCCGTGAGCCTTACCCGCTGTACAGGGCTCTCGAACTCAACGGTTTCACCTGGAAGAGCGAGCGCCAGGCTGACGGTACGGTGGAAGTCCTGATCCAGCATCAAAAGTCGTAATGCAGGCGCTGCTGTCGTTCGACCAGGCACCCCCGCTTGCCGCCCCGCTGCGCTTTTTTCTGACGGCTCCCCTGTTTGCCATCCTCGCCGCCCTGCTCGTGCTGTGGAGTGGTCCCGAGCTGTTCGCCTCGCGCTGGACAGGCGCAGCCCTGGCGCTGACGCACCTGATCACCGTTGGCTTCATGCTGCAGGTGATGCTCGGCGCGATGGTCCAGATTCTTCCGGTGGTCGCCGGAGCGAACATTTCGCACCCGCGGCTGGTCGCCACCCTGGTGCACGCAGCGATCGCTCCGGGCGCGCTGCTTCTGGCGACAGGCTTTCTGAGCTACCAGCCGCTGGCATTCTGGCTGGCCGCGCTTTTTATTGGCGGCGGTGTTGCGCTGTTCATCGCCGCCGCTGGCCACGCCTTGTGGGGTGTGCCTGCGACCAACCCGACCATTCGCGGCCTGCAGTTGTCCTTGCTCGGCTTGACCGTAACGGTTTGTCTCGGCGTCCTGCTGGCGCTGGCACTCAATGGATCGCTGGCCTTGCCAGTGATGCAGCTGACGACGATTCATCTCGGCTGGGGCTTGGTTGGCTGGAGCGTTATCCTGCTGGCTGCCGTCGCCTTCGTGGTGGTACCGATGTTCCAGATGACACCAGGCTACCCTGAGTGGTTCGCGCGCCGCTTTTCGTGGTCGCTGCTCGCTCTGCTGGTCGTTTGGAGTGTCGCCGATACGACGGACCGGCGATGGCCGTCGCTCCTGCTCGCGGCCATCACGGTCCTCGCAGTGGCCGTTTTCGCGGCACTGACGCTGCACCTGCAGAGCCGCAGCAAGCGTGCCCGTTTCGACGCCACGCAACAGTATTGGCGCGTGGCAATGCTGAGCACCCTGGCCGCCTGCTCGCTGTGGCTTGCAGCCACCAGCTGGCCGACGCTGGCCGAGCGCCCCGAGTGGCCTCTCCTGTGCGGCGTCCTGGCACTATTCGGGGGCTTCATGTCGGTCATGATCGGCATGCTCTACAAGATCGTTCCCTTTCTGGTCTGGTCGCACCTGCAGAATCTCGGACGCGGCCGGGCGATTCCTCCGAACATGAACAAGGTCATCGCCGGGCCTCAGGTCCACCGGCAGATGCATGCGCACTTTGCCGCCCTTGTGCTGCTGCTGGCTGCCGTACTCTGGCCCCAGTGGTTCACCTATCCGGCGGGACTGACGCTGTTGCTGGCTAATGGCTGGTTGCTCAGCAACCTGCTCGCCGCCGTCGCCTTCTACCGTCGACATCGGCTGGAAATCGAAGCCCTGACGCGTACGCCTGCTGCCGTCGCGCAGGCCCAGCAATGACTTATCTGACGTTGAAATACCTGCATGTAGGCTGCGTCGTGCTCAGCGGAATCGGCTTCTTCGTGCGTGGGATCTGGATGCTCGAGAGGTCGCCGCGGCTGCAGCAACCACTGGTCCGAGTCCTGCCGCACATCGTCGATACCGTCCTGCTGACCAGCGCCATCGCCATGGCCGTGATCAGCGCCCAGTATCCCTTCGCTGCCCCCTGGCTGACAGCGAAACTGGTCGGCCTGCTGATCTACATTGGCTGTGGGACGATGGCCCTGAAGCGCGGCCGCAGCCAGGGCCAGCGTGCGCTCTTCTTCGTCGCTGCGCTGCTGGCTTTTGCCTACATTGTTGCGGTGGCTGTCAGCCGCAGCGCACTCGGCCCCTTGGCTGGAATCGCTTGAAACGGAAGCCAACGCGGGCCATTATTCGCACCGCATCAAACGCGCTGGTGGGACATCAGTTTCTTCAGGCCGGCGGTGTTGAGAATGCGGATTTTTCTCTGGTGAACGGAGAGCAGCCCTTCGTCCTGAAAGCGCGAAAAGGCACGGCTGACGGTTTCCAGTTTGAGGCCCAGATAGCTGCCGATTTCGTCACGCGACATGCGCAGGTTGAATTCGGCCGGCGAGTAGCCACGCGCCTTGAACCGCTGCGAAAGGTTGAGCAGGAAGGCCGCCAAGCGTTCCTCGGCGCGCATCGTGCCGAGCAACATCATTACGCCGTGATCACGGACGATCTCGCGGCTCATCACCTGGTGAAAGTGGTGCTGCAGGGTATGAATTTGCCGCGACAGGCTTTCGAGATGCAGGAACGGAATGGCACAGACCTCGCTATCCTCGAGAGCGATGGCGTTGCAGGTATGGACTTCGCTGCTGATCCCATCAAGGCCGAGCAACTCGCCGGTCATTTGGAAGCCGGTGACCTGATCACGACCGTCTTCGATCAGCACATCGGTCTTGAAGAAACCGCTGCGGATCGCGTAGATAGACTCGAAGCTCTGCCCGGCACGGTACAGATGGTCGCCCCGCTTGAGGCGTCTGCGCGTCGACACCAGTTCGTCGAGCTTTCTCAGTTCGGTGGCGTCGAGACCGATAGGGAGACAGAGCTCGCGCAGATTGCAGTTCGAACAGGCCGTCTTTACGACCTCAAAGGCAAGTCTCGCGGTCGCATCGTTCGTCGACATCTGCGTCCTTTTCACTAAACCCGGCGTTTGATCCACGTCAACCCGATCACTTCAGGGCAAACCGATAATGCACCTAATCAACAATGTAGTGGAAACATGAACTCTGTCGCCGAGAACCTCGTTTTTGATCCGCAGATCATTCGCCGCTTCGACATCAATGGCCCGCGCTATACGTCATACCCAACCGCGGATCGCTTTGTCGAGGCCTTTGGCCCGGATGCGTACCAACTGTGGCTCGGCAAGCGCAACATTGGCGCCGTCAGCCGGCAATTATCATTGTACTTCCACATTCCGTTCTGCAACACCATCTGCTATTACTGCGCGTGCAACAAGATCATCACCAAGGACCATGGCCGTTCAGCCAAATATCTGAAGTATCTGGCGCGCGAACTGGCACTGCAGAGCAGCTATCTTGAAGGTGGCGATCAGGAAGTGGCGCAACTGCACTGGGGTGGCGGTACGCCGACCTTCCTCTCGCACGATGAAATGCGCCAACTGATGGCAGCGACACGCCATCACTTCAAGCTGATTGAAGACGGCGAGTACTCGATTGAAGTAGACCCGCGCAAGGTCGATGGCGCAACCGTCGAACTGCTTGCCGAACTGGGTTTCAACCGCATGAGTGTCGGTGTCCAGGATTTCGACCCGGCAGTCCAGCAGGCCGTGAATCGCGTCCAGAGCGAGGAAGAAACCCTGGCAGTCATGGACGCGGCGCGTAGCAGCGGCTTCAAGTCGATCAGCGTCGACCTGATCTACGGCCTGCCGAAACAGACAGTGATCGGCTTCAGCCGTACGCTGGACCGGGTAATTGCCGCCAGCCCCGATCGCGTTTCGATCTACAACTATGCGCACCTGCCAAGTCTGTTCAAGCCGCAGCGGCGCATCCTCGACGCGGACATGCCTAGCGCCGACGCTCGCCTGCAGATTCTCTCGCTGGCCATCCGAAAAATGACCGAAGCCGGCTACGTCTATATCGGCATGGATCATTTCGCCAAGCCCGACGATGAGTTGGCGACGGCCCAGCGGCAGGGCCGCCTGCATCGCAACTTCCAGGGCTACTCGACGCATTCGGACTGTGACCTGCTGGCCTTCGGCATCTCGTCGATCGGCAAGGTCGGACCGACCTACAGTCAAAACGTGAAGACGCTCGACGAGTACTATGACCTGCTCGACAGCGGCACCCTGCCCGTCTACCGCGGTATCGAATTGAATGCCGACGACCTGCTGCGACGCTCCATCATCCAGTCGCTGATGTGCCACTTCGAGCTGTCGATCGAGTCGATCGAGATCGCGCACCTGATCGAATTCCGGAAACACTTCGCCACCGAGCTCGACGACCTGCGCGAGATGGTCGATGCCGGACTGGTGCGTATCGATGACCGCTGGATTACCGTTCTGCCGAAGGGACGGATGCTGGTACGCGCGATTTCGATGGTTTTCGACCGTTATCTGCGCGCTGATCGACAGCGCACCCGCTACTCGAAGGTCATCTGAAACCCGCCTCCAGCTGACCCGCAGCTGACTCGCCGCCGACCACCGCCGAGGAAGGAGTAGAATCCAGGCTCCCTCAGCCCGTCGGCGCGCGCGCTAGCCCCAGATGCCAGAATCGACGTATCTTGCTTTGTTGTTGATCGGTCTGCTCGGTGGGACGCACTGCGTCGTCATGTGCGGCGGCATCGTCGCTGCGCTGTCGATGGGGGGGCCCGCACGCTCCTCGCTGCACCTCGCTTACAATGCCGGACGGATCGTCAGTTATGCTGCTGCCGGCGCTATCGTCGGTGCACTCGGCGAAGCGAGTCTGGCCTTGTCCGGGCAGCTACCCCTGCGCAGCGCCCTTTTCCTGCTCGCCAACCTGATGCTCATCGCGCTCGGCCTGTATCTGATGGGCCTGACCAGGGCACTGGCGTTCACCGAGCGCTTCGGCCAGAAACTGTGGCGACATCTGCAACCGCTGACCCGGCATTTCCTGCCCGCACGCAGCATCAGGCAGGCTTTTCCACTCGGGCTGCTCTGGGGCTGGTTGCCCTGCGGCCTGGTGTATAGCGCACTGGCAACGGCCTTGACCAGCGGCTCGGCGCTGCACGGCGCCGGGCTGATGCTGGCTTTCGGCGCCGGCACCTTGCCCAACCTGCTGCTTGCCGGCCTGCTTGCCGCGCGCCTGCAGGCCTATGCGCGCAATCGCACGCTACGTCTGGCATCGGGAACGCTGATTCTCGGCTTTGGCGTCTGGGGCCTGATCGGGCTGACGCGCCTGCTGATCGGTCGTTCGCCGTTCGCCACTTGAGGGGCTCTTGATGCAAACCTGCGACGCTCGGCCCCGGTGGTCGACATGAGAGAAGAAAAGAACGAGCGGCAACGCCTCGATCTGCCGGTCACGGGCATGACCTGTGCCGCCTGCGCGACGCGCATCGAGAAAGTCCTGAATCGCCTGCCCGGCGTCATGGCCACGGTCAACCTGGCCAGCGAACGCGCCCAGGTCGACCTTTCTTCTGACGCCAGTTCGCCGCAAGAAGTGGTCGCGGCGATCGAGAAAGCCGGTTTCAGTGTGCCGCGACGAAGCACCGAAATGGCGATAGAGGGAATGACCTGCGCCGCCTGCTCGACGCGCCTTGAAAAGCTCCTCAACCGGCTTTCGGGGGTTGAGGCGGTGGTCAACCTGGCCACCGAGCGGGCCACCGTCCGTCATCTTCCGGGCATCGTCGATCCAGCGTTACTGCTCGCCACCGTCGAACGTGCCGGTTTCGTCGGGCATCTGGCCGACGATCACTCGCGCAGCGAAGAGAAGGCCAACAAAATCGCTGCGGGGAAGGCGGAATTGCGCCGCTTCTGGATTGCGGCCGTGCTGACCCTGCCCCTGGCCGCGCAAATGGTGAGCATGTTCGATGGCGGCGCGCAAACTCACCATGACCTCCTTCCGCGTTGGCTACAACTCGGACTGGCGACGCCGGTACAGTTCTGGATCGGCTGGCGCTTCTACACGGGTGCCTGGAAGGCCTTGCGCGGTGGAGGCGCGAACATGGACGTGCTGGTTGCTCTGGGAACCAGCATGGCCTATGGTTTCAGCCTGTTCGTCACGGTATCGGGCGCGGCCCATCTGCACGTGTACTTCGAGGCCTCGGCGGCGGTGATCACCCTGGTACTGCTTGGCAAATTGCTCGAGTCACGTGCCAAGGCGAGGACCACCGACGCCATCGAGGCTCTCGTTCGCCTGCAGCCAAAAACCGCGCGCGTCGAGCGCGACGGCAAGCTGATCGAAGTCGACGTCGCGCTGCTCATTCCCGGCGATATTTTCGTTGTTCGTCCCGGCGAAAACCTGCCGGTCGATGGCGACGTGATCGACGGTGAGTCGACGGTCAACGAAGCGATGCTCACCGGCGAGAGCATGCCGGTGGACAAGCACCCGGGAGCGCGCGTCTTCGCCGCCACGGCCAATGGCGAGGGAATGCTGCGCTGTCGGGCGAGCGGCGTCGGTGAGCACACCCTGCTCGCCGGAATCATCCGCATGGTCGCCGAAGCGCAGGGCTCCAAAGCGCCCGTGCAGCGTCTTGCCGACCGCATCTCGGCAGTTTTCGTGCCCGTGGTCTGCGCCATCGCCCTATGCACCCTGCTCGCCTGGTGGCTGTTTGGCGGCGACTTCAGCGCCGCGCTGGTCAATGCCGTGGCGGTACTGGTGATTGCCTGTCCTTGCGCCCTCGGGCTGGCGACACCGACGGCGATCATGGTCGCCACCGGACAGGGCGCCTCGGCGGGTATCCTGGTCAAGAATGCCGAAGCGCTGGAGCGTGCAGAGAAGGTCAGCGTGCTGGCGATCGACAAGACCGGCACGCTGACGCGCGGCGAGCCGGTACTGACCGATCTCGTGCCGCTGGCCGTGTCGGCAGACGAAGCCCTGGCCCTCGCGGCGGCCCTCGAACAGGGTTCCGAGCATCCCTTGGCCAAGGCGATCCTGCGCCATGCCCGGGCCAGCCAGCTGCCGCTACTGCCAGTAGCACAGTTTCGAGCCCTCCCCGGTCGTGGGGTCGAGGGCCGGGTAGACGAACGCCTGCTACGCCTCGCCGCGCCCAGCGAGTTCCTCGCCATGAGCCTGCCTCGAGAACAGATCGACAAGCTGCAACGCACGGGCAAGACGGTCGTGGTGCTGGTCGAAGGTGGCCAGGAAAGCAGCGCTGGCGACGGCAGCGAGGGCCAGACCGACGTCGCACTGGCGTTGCTGGCGATCGCTGACCCCTTGCGCGCGACCTCACGCGCCGCCGTGACCCGGCTCAAGGGAATGGGTATCCGGGTGGTGATGCTCACCGGCGATCACGCTGCGACCGCGGCGGCAATCGCCGGGGAAGCGGGAATCGACGACTTCCGGGCCGGCGTACTCCCCGGCGACAAAGCCGCTGCAGTCAATGCCCTGAAGACCAGCGGCGCGATCGTGGCCATGGTCGGCGACGGGATCAACGACGCGCCTGCGCTGGCGGCGGCCGATGTCAGCTTCGCCATTGGCGCCGGATCGGACGCCGCCATCGATGCCGCCGACGTAACGCTGGTCCATGGCGACCTCAACGGAATTGCCGACGCGATCCTTCTTTCGCGTGCGACGCTGCGCAAAATCAGGCAGAATCTCTTTTCGGCGTTCATCTACAACGTGCTCGGCATACCGCTGGCCGCACTTGGCCTGCTCAATCCGGTCGTCGCTGGCGCGGCAATGGCGATGAGTTCGGTCTCGGTGGTCTCCAACTCACTGCTTCTCAAGCGCTGGCGTGCGGGCGGCAGCCGATAGCCGGTGCCGAGGATAGCAATGGGGCTGACTGCGGCGAGCAACCGCACCGGCAAGTATGACGGGGAAACCGCGATGGAAACGATCTGCATTGGCGTTGTCGGAATGCGCTGCCAGGCGTGCGTGAAAAGCGTCAGCACGGTCCTCAAGAACTTGCCCGGAGTCAGTCAGGTCGAGGTGTCGCTGGAGGCGAGCCAGGCCAGAATCACCTACGACCCGAAGGTGGCAAGCGTCGCCGACTTCGCCACGGCGATCGATGAGGCGGGCTTTGCAAACAGCTGAGCTCCTGCCTTTCCGGTAGCGACCTCGGCAGCTGCATCGCCACCTTGACGCCCCAAGTCACCCTAACCACCGGAATATCATGGCCAAAAACAAATCCAGGACGGACGATGCTGCCGCTCCGGAAATCGTCGACACAGAGCCCGTCAAACTGACGCAGTTTGCGCACGGTGGTGGATGCGGATGCAAGATCGCGCCGCACGTGCTCGAACAGATTCTCGCCAAGACCGCTCCGGCTATCGTCCCCAAGCAGTTGCTGGTCGGCATCGAGACCAGCGATGACGCGGCCGTCTACCAGCTCAACGCCGAACAGGCGCTGGTGGCGACCACTGATTTCTTCATGCCCATCGTTGATGATCCTTTCGATTTTGGCTGCATCGCGGCGACCAACGCTCTTTCCGACGTCTACGCCATGGGCGGCGTGCCGCTGTTGGCACTGGCCATCGTCGGCATGCCGATCAACAAACTCCCGCTTGAGACGATCAAACGCATCCTTGAGGGTGGCGAGTCGATATGTGCCAGGGCAGGTATTCCGATTGCCGGTGGACACACGATCGACTCACTCGAGCCGATATACGGACTCGTGGCGATCGGCCTGGTGCATCCCGACAACCTGAAGCGCAACTCCGGAGCACGGCCCGGCGACAAATTGATTCTCGGCAAGGGACTGGGCGTTGGCTTCTACAGCGCAGCGCTGAAGAAGGGCCTGCTTTCGGCCAGCAACTACGCGTCGATGATCGCTTCGACGACGCAACTCAACACGCCGGGACGGGCTCTCGGCTGCCTCGCCGGCGTACATGCAATGACCGATGTGACAGGCTTCGGTCTGCTCGGTCACCTCGTTGAAATCTGCAAGGCATCCCGGGTCTCGGCGGTGATCGACTACGCCGCATTGCCGATCTTGGCCAACGCTCTCGACTATGCGGAAAAAGCTTGCATCACCGGCGCTTCAGAGCGTAACTGGGTCAGCTATGGCGAGCACGTGGTCCGACCGACGAAGCATCTGAGCGAAGTCGAGCAGGCACTGCTCACCGATCCGCAGACCAGCGGCGGCTTGCTGATCGCCTGTGCGCCGGAAGTGGTCACCGAAGTCCTGTCGATTTTCCTGCAGGAAGGCTTTGATCACGCAACCGTTATCGGTGAGCTGAGTACCGGGAAAGCACGGGTTTCGGTCGTCGGGGGCAAGTCCGGGTCGGACTGAAGCCGGCGCGGCAAGGTGAACTGCACCAGGTGACCGACGCTGGCGAGCGTGAAACGAACCAGCCGCTTCCTGGCAGCGTCCGGACACCGACGCGCAGGGGCCAGCTGATTGCCCGCCCTGCCCGCCCCTTCTTCAGCTCAGCTGGCCGCGAGCGTTAATCGAGGACGTGCGACACCAGTCCGTCGGCGAGTTTCGGTTCGAACCACGTCGACTTGGGCGGCATCACCTCGCCCGCGTCGGCGACCGCCATCAGATCGGCCATCTGGGTCGGATAGAGCGCAAAAGCGACGGCCATCTCGCCACTATCCACGCGTCGTTCGAGTTCGCCCAGCCCTCGCATGCCGCCAACGAAGTCGATGCGCGTGTCTCGGCGCAGGTCGGTGATCCCCAGCAGCGGAGCGAGGATCTGTTCGGCCAGTACCGAAACATCGACTCGCCGCACCGGATCGGACGATGGCAGCAGACCGGGCAGCAATTCCAGACGGTACCAGCGACGACCGAGATACATGCCGCAGACGCCGCTGCGTTCCGGCTTCACCGGGCTGTCCGACGGCATGACGCGATAGCGCTGAGCAACGGCCGCCAGGAAGGCTTCCTCACTCAGACCATTGAGGTCGCGCGCGACCCTGTTGTAGTCCATGATGCGCATCTGTGAAGCGGGAAAGATCACCGCCAGGAAATACTCGGCGCTATCGACTGCATCCGCCTTGCCACGCCGAGCCGCAGCCACTCGTGAGGCCGCCGCCGAGCGATGATGACCATCGGCAATGTACAGTGCGGGCATGGCTTCGAAGAGCGCGCCGAGGTGCGTGATGGTCTCGCCCTCGTCGATCATCCACAGCGTGTGCCTGATGCCGTTTTCGCCCGTCACATCGGCGACCGGCTCGCCCTCGGAGGCCTGGCTGAGCAGGCGATCAACGGTCTCGTTGTGCGCATTGACCAGCAGCACTGGACCGGTTTGCGCATTCAGCGCTTCAATTTGCCGGACGCGGTCGTCTTCCTTGTCCGGGCGGGTGAACTCATGCTTGCGGATACGGTTGCTGTCGTAGGCGGCGATCGAAGCGGCGGCCACCAGGCCGACCTGCACATGGTCGCCCATCACCAGTCGGTACGCGTAGTAGCACGCGCGCTCGTCGCGGCAGAGCACCCCGTCGTCGACCAGACGCTGAAAATTTTCGGCCGACTTCGCATACACCTCGGGTGCGAAGTGATCGACCTCCGGCGGCAGGTCGATCTCGGCCTTGGACACATGCAGGAAGGACAAGGGCTTGCCGCTTGCCGCCTCGCGTGCCTCTTCGCTGGAAAGAACATCATAGGGTGGCGCGGCAACGGCTGCGGCATCCTGGCGGCGCGGACGGAGGCCGGCAAACGGCCGAATGAGGCAATGATCAAAAGACAATGAACTCTCCTGTGGGAGTTTGGTTCGGGAAGCTAGGCTAACGAATTCTCATCGTTGCAGCTCCTGTATCCCTGGTTTGCAGGCCAGCGTACGGAGCAGTCGGCGCGAAGCAAGACTTGGCTACTGCTGTCGCGATTATAGTGCGCCCTCGGTTTCACCGACAGCAGCACCGGCACTGCTGAACACGACGAGCGCGGCGTACGGCGATCGGCCTTCAGATACTTCTGTACAGCGCTTCGTAGCGCATTGCCGAGTCATCCCAGGAAAAGTTCTGCGCCATACCGTGCTGCTGCAGGTGACGCCAGGTCGCGGCATCGCGGTACAGTGCGCATGCCCTGCTGACACGTCCGGCGAGCTTGCGGCTGCTGGCATCGTCAAACGAGAAGCCGTTGGCTGTACCCGCCTTGAGGGTCTCCGGCGTCGTATCGACCACCGTATCGGCCAGGCCACCGACTCGCCGCACCAGTGGCAGGGTGCCGTAGCGCAAGGCATAGAGCTGCGTCAGACCACAGGGCTCGAAACGCGAGGGGACGAGCAGGATATCGGCGCCGGCCATGATTCGATGTGACAAGGCCTCATCGTAGCCAAGATGTACCGACACCGCAGCGGGATGGGCTGTGGCAGCGGTTCTGAAAGCGGCTTCGATATCCGCCTCGCCACTGCCAATGACCACCAGCTGCGCCCCCTCGGCCAACAGGGTCGGCAGGGCACCAAGGACCAGATCCATGCCTTTCTGCGAGGTTAATCGGCTGACAATGGCGAACAGCGGCGCCTTGGCACGGGGAGAAAAACCGAGATCCTTCTGCAATCTGAGCTTACCGGCCAGCTTGCCGCGCAGGTGCTCGGCACTGTAGTTCCTGGACAGGGCAGGATTGGTGCTGGCGTTCCAGACCGAATAGTCGACACCATTGAGTATGCCGGACAGATCGCCGCCCCGGCCACGCAGCACGCCATCGAGCCCCCAGCCGAATTCCTGCGAGCATATTTCCCGCGCATAGGTCGGGCTGACGGCGTTGACGCGTTTCGCATGCACCAGCGCCGCCTTCATGAACGACAACTGCCCGTGAAACTCGATGCCGCTCTGATTTGCGCCAGAAATCTGCAAACCGAGGTCGTGATGGTAGTCGAGAGGGAAAAGGCCGCGGAAGGAGAGATTGTGGATGGTGAACACGGTGGCCGTGGACAGCGCCGGATTCTGCGCGATGTAGGCAGGTGCCAGTCCGGCATGCCAATCGTGCGCGTGCACCACCTCTGGCCGCCAGAGCCGATCAAGCTCTCCGGCAGCGAGGTGGGCAGCGACCCAACCAAGGAGAGCGAAGCGTCGATGGTTGTCGCGCCAGTCACAACCGTCCGGGCCAAGGTAGGGATTACCGTCGCGCCGGTAAAGAAAGGGCGCATCAATGACGTAGGCCAGCAGGCCGCTATCTGGCAGGCGACCGAGCCGCAGGGTGATGACTGCAGCGCCAAACGCCGGACCGATGCGGATAACCCGCTTGAGATCGGTCACACCGTTGAGAATGGCGGGCATTCCCGGCAACAGGATGCGGACGTCAAGTCCGCGGGCGGCCAGCGCGGCCGGCAGGGCGGCCACGACATCGGCGAGCCCGCCGGTCTTGACCAGCGGGTAGATCTCCGCGGCAACGTGCAGGATGCGCACGGACTAGCGAACCTGCCGCCTCAGGTGAGTCGCTCCAGCATCTTCTTGGTGATCAGCGTAATGCCGTTCTCGGTATACCTGAAACGGCGCGCATCGTCGTCCGGGTCTTCGCCAACGACCATGTTCGGCGGGATGTGACAGTCACTGTCTACAACGCAACGGCTCAGGCGAGCCCGCGACCCGACGGAGGTGTTGGGAAGCATTACCGACAGGTTCACCCGGGCGTAGGAATGGACGCGGCAACTGGAGAAGAGCAGCGAACGGTTGACTTCTCCGGAAACGATACAGCCACCGGAGACGGTGGATTCGATGGCGGTCCCACGCCGGTCGAGATGGTTGTGCACGAACTTGGCAGGGGGCAGTTGCTGTTGGTAGGTCCACACCGGCCAGTTACTGTCGTAGAGGTTCAGTGCCGGCACGGTGCCGGTGAGATCGATGTTCGAATCCCAGTAGGCATCGATTGTCCCGGCGTCGCGCCAGTAGTGTTCCCTGACCGGTTCATCGGGCGCCACGACGCAACTGCGGGAGAACGAGTGTGCCACCGCGCAGCGGTTGGCGACGGCACGGGGAATGATGTCCTTGCCGAAGTCATGGTTGGAGGTCTCGTCGGCAATGTCTCGGGCCAGTTCGGCGTACAGGTACTTGGCATTGAAAACGTAGACTCCCATGCTGCACAGGGACATCTCCGGATTGCCCGGCATCGCCGGGGGATCGGCAGGCTTCTCGATGAAGTCGGTAATCATGCCACTGTCGTCGACGGCGACGATGCCAAACCCGCTGGCTTCCTTGCGTGGCACCTCGATACAGGCGACGGTGCATTCGGCACCGCTCTCGACGTGGTCGACCAGCATTATTCCGTAGTTCATCTTGTAGACGTGGTCGCCGGCCAGGATCACGACGTACTCGGGGGACGGCGTGTAGGTCTCGAGGATGTCGATGTTCTGATAGACGGCATCGGCGGTACCCCGATACCAGGATTCCTCGTCTATTCGCTGCTGTGCCGGAAGCAGATCAACGAACTCATTGACTTCGCCGTGCAGGAAACTCCAGCCGCGCTGCAAATGACGCAGGAGGCTGTGCGACTTGTACTGGGTCACCACACCGACGCGTCGCAGCTGCGAGTTGACACAGTTCGACAGAGCGAAGTCGATAATCCGGAACTTGCCACCAAAATGGACCGCCGGTTTGGCGCGCCGGTCCGTCAGTTCGTGTAGCCTGCTGCCGCGCCCGCCAGCAAGCACCAAGGCGATCGCCTTGCGTGACAATTGGAATGTCTTCCGATCAACCATTCTCTTATCCCCTTTTTCTCGCTTGATTCATGGCACCTGGCAGCGCCATCAGGTGGCGCCAGGTGTCCCGACTTCCTAGCTGATCACATCCGGCTTTTTCCGCCCGGTAATCCCGGCAATCTGCGCCACCGTCTCGGCGAGTTGCACCAGCGGTGCAAGCGCCTCCTGCGTCGGCACCTCGTGGCGGCTGGGATCGGCCACGAACCGCTCGAGATAAACGCGCAGCGTCGCCCCTTCCGTGCCCGTGCCGGACAGCCTGAAAACCACCCGCGAACCATCGTCGAGCATAATGCGGATGCCCTGACGTTCGGAGCGCGAGCCATCCACCGGGTCGATATAGGCAAAATCATCGGCAGCCTCGATGCGCAGCCCATTGCACAGCGAGCCTGCCAGCTGCGGTAGCCGCGCGCGCAAGCCGTCCATCAGGCGATCGGCCGCGGCGGTCTCGATGCCTTCATAATCGTGGCGCGAGTACACGTTGCGGCCAAAACGCTGCCAGTGCTCGCGCACGATGACGTCGGCGGGCGTATCGCGCACGGCCAGAATGTTGAGCCAGTAGAGGACCGCCCACAGACCATCCTTCTCGCGCACGTGGCTCGAGCCGGTGCCCGCGCTTTCTTCACCGCAGATGGTGGCTTTGCCAGCATCGAGCAGCGAACCGAAGTATTTCCAGCCGGTCGGCGTCTCGTAGCAGGGAATACCCAGCGCCTGGGCGACGCGGTCTACCGCGCAGCTGGTCGGCATCGAGCGCGCGACGCCGGCCAGGCCGGCCGCGTAACCAGGGACCAGCGCATGGTTCGCGGCGATGACGGCCAGGCTGTCACTCGGACTGACGACAAAACCGCGACCGACGACCATGTTGCGGTCACCGTCACCGTCGGAGGCCGCTCCGAACGACAGACCCGAGCGGCTGTCGGCCAGAGCAGCGACCAGTTCGGCGGCATAGACGGGGTTCGGATCGGGGTGCCCGCCGCCAAAATCCGGCAGCGGCGTGCCGTTCACCACGGTGCCCGCTGGCGCCCCGAGGCGGCTTTCCAGAATGGCCTTCGCGTAGGGACCGGTGACCGCGTGCATGGCGTCGAAACGCATGCGAAAGTCCGCACGTGCGAGGAGAGCGGCGATACGTTCGAAGTCAAACAGGGACTCCAGCAGTTCGGCATAATCGGCGACCGGATCGATGATGCTGACGGCCATGTCGCCCACCTGGAACTCACCCAACCGCCCGAGGTCGATATCGGCCGCCTCGATAGTGCGATAGGCACTGATCTCCTGCGTGCGCTGATAAACCGCGTCGGTAAAGGCTTCGTTCGCCGGTCCGCCATTGCCGAGGTTGTACTTGATGCCGAAGTCGCCATCGGGACCACCCGGATTGTGGCTGGCGGACAGGATAAGGCCACCAAAGGCCTGCCATTTGCGGATCACCGCGCTGGCGGCCGGCGTCGACAGAATGCCGTCACAACCGACCAGAGCACGGCCAAAGCCGGCCGCCGCCGCCATGCGCAGAATGGTTTGAATGGCAACATCGTTGTAATAGCGGCCGTCACCGCCGACGACCAGCGTTTTTCCTTGCTGGCCGCTCAGCGTGTCGAAAATGGCCTGCACGAAGTTCTCGAGATACCGCTCCTGCTGAAATACCGTCACCTTCTTCCGCAGCCCGGACGTTCCCGGTTTCTGGCCGGAGAACGGCGCACTGGAAACACTGATCACCTTCGTAGTCATGTCATGCCTCATGGCAAATTGAGCGCCCCGGCCGGATACCGGAGCAAAATCGGTTCAGGCAATATGCTGCCGGGTGAAGGCCAGCAGCCCTTGCGTTGATGCGTCGAGTTTTTTCGCCAGCTGCGCGTCGCTCACTGCAGGCAGAATGCTGTTGGCCACCGCCTTGCCAAGCTCGACGCCCCACTGATCGAAGGAATTGAGCCCCCAGATGGCGCCCTGCACGAAAACCTTGTGTTCGTAAAGTGCAACCAGGGCACCGAGCGTTTGCGGGTCAAGCCGCGACAGCAGCAGCGTGGACGACGGCTGATTGCCGGCAAAGACCTTGTGCGGCAGGAGTTCCGCAAGCTTCGCGGCCGACATGCTGCCGCTCAGCTCGCTGCGTGCCTCATCCTCGGTCTTGCCGAATGCCAGCGCCGCGCTCTGTGCGAAGCAGTTGGCGAGCAGCGCCTCCTGATGCCCGGGCAAGGGGTAATCCGAACGTACGGCGGCGATGAAATCGCAGGGCACCAATCGCCCACCCTGATGGAGAAGCTGGAAAAACGCGTGCTGGCCGTTGTTGCCGAGTTCACCCCAGACGATGGGATTCGAGGCATGGGCGAGCGGCTGGCCATCAATCCCGACGGACTTGCCGTTGCTTTCCATCTCGAGTTGCTGCAGGAAAGAGGGGAAGTAGCGCAGGGACTCGTTGTAGGGCAATACGGCGTTGGTGGTCGCCCCCAGGAAGTTGGTGTTCCAGATCCCGATCAGGGCCATCACCACGGGCAGGTTGCGTTCGCAGGGCGTGCTGCGGAAATGCTCGTCCATGCGCTCGGCGCCGGCCAGCAGTTCGGCATAGGCCTGCGGCCCGATGGCGATCATCAACGCCAGGCCAACCGCCGACCACAGCGAAAAACGACCACCGACCCAGTCCCAGAGAGGAAAGACCGAGCCTTCGTCAATCCCGAAGTCGACCGCACGCTCGGGCTTGGCCGTCAGGGCGGCAAAATGGCGGGCAACGGCGGCAGCGTCGCCAAGGTTGGCCACCAGCCAGTTGCGCGCGGTTTGCGCGTTGAGCATCGTTTCCTGCGTGGTGAAGGTCTTGCTGGCCACCAGGAAAAGCGTCGTGCGCGGATCAAGGGTTTGCAGGAGCGGCGCCAGCTGGGCGCTATCGAGGTTGGAGACATAATGCACGGCAAGCGCCGGATGCGAAATCGAACGCAGCGCGTAAGCGAGCATTTTCGGCCCGAGGTCCGAGCCGCCGATGCCGATATTGACGACCGTGCGAATCGGCATGCCGGTAAAACCAAGCGCCTCGCCAGCGCGAACACGATCGGCGAAGGCGGCCATGCGCTGGCGCGTTGGCAAGACCTCGGCCATGACGTCGAAGTCGGCACTGGGAAACGGTGCGCCGGATCGCCGCAAGGCGACGTGCAGCACCGAGCGATCTTCACTGACATTGATCTTCTCGCCGCCGAACATTCTAGCCGTCGATTCGGCAAGGCCGACTTCTTTGGTCAGCTCAACCAGTAGAGCCAGCGTCGTCGAATCCAGGCGCTGCTTCGAGAAATCGAAAAGGATCCCATCGAAGCTCAGCGAGAGGGTAGCGACGCGATCCGGATCACTGGCAAAGAGTTGTCTGAGATGCACTGGAGAGAACGATTTCCGGTGCGCTTCAATGGCCTTCCAGGCGGCTGAGGAGGTAATGTTCATGGTCGGTACGAGCTCATCAATGAGTGATCAGGTTAGCTACAAATGGCCGATTAAAGGGGCTTGCGATGAAATATGACAACATATGCTGTTCCGCTTATCAGCTTGCCAGAATGCTCGAAAGAACGCAAAAAAGAATCCGCGCCGAGCGCCTGTAAGAAGGCTTTCAAGACCATGCACAGGGCCATTTCCGGGCAATCTCGCAAGCCCCCTTGCGGTCGCCGCCGAGCGGCCGCAAATCACTCTTTCCAGGCGCTTGTCGATGCGCTGGTCGGGCAAGCGCTGCGCGCAGAAAAAAGGCGCCACGACGGCGAGCGGGAGAGGAAGCGGAAGGCTGGCATTGACGAGCTGCAAGCAGTGGAAGACGTCAGGTGGCGCACTCCCGTAGCCGAGCAGCGAAGGGCTTGTCTTCGTCGATGATATGACGCTCGAACCAGTATTCGGTATAGCGCAGGAAGGAATGAACATCGCGCGAACCGTCATGCACGGCGGCGAGCGCCTTGCGCAGCGTGCGCAGATTGTCATCGTGGACTCTGGCATGATCGGCGAAGTCGATGCCGAGCTGGCGCGCGACACGCTCTTCGCTGGCGAAATGCCACTCCAGATAGTCGAGCAGGCTGTGAAACTCGTCGAGTGATGCGGGTCCGTTGCCAAACGATGAGGTCTTGAGCATCTCGATACGGCGAAAAATCTCTTCGTGCTGAACATCGATTTCGGGCAGATCGATCAGAAGTGCCGTCGGCAACAAGCCAGTGAGGGTGTACTCCATGATCGGGCTCCGCAGTGAAACGGTCGATTGCGACAATAGTCACAGTATAAAAAGGGGGATCGAAAAGCACCAGTTAAATCGGACGCCGTCAGGCAAACACACCATGCAGAAACCACCCTGCCCGGCAACGAAAGATCCATAACCATTCCTGACGTATTGAAATGGCGACGAAGTAGTCGCGACGCACATCACCAAGCGCATCGGGCTCGGCAGCATCCCACCAGCCACTTTCGATGCGCTCTGGCCCGGCAAGCAGACGCAAGGAGCCTCCACACTGTGGCCGACCGACCGTTTCGCGCAAGGCCTGCGGTCTGGCCAGAAGCCATAGAGGACGTGGAGCAGGCTCTTCCAGCAACACCCTCGAGTCAGCAAACAACTTCGTCGCTATTTTCTCTCCGGCCAGCAGGGCGGGGGCGACTCGTCGCGAGGCGTTCTCCGGGCGGTGCTCGGCCACAACCGCAAGCACATGCACGCTCCCGCTGCCAAGACGCGCCTGCAGGCGCTCGACCAGCGCTGCCACCGAATCACCACCAGCGCCTTCACCATGCTCACCGAACAGGCTCCTCGTACGTCCTGGCAGCGCCTCCGGCGCCTCGGCTCGCAAGCGGATCGCGTCGACAGCGGCGGGCAGTTCGAGCCGCTGCAGGCGCTCGATAAGCACCCGGGAGATCCGTTCGGGATCGCGCGTGGCAGTGCTGAAAGCGAGGGCCAGAACAGTGGCCGATCGCTGCTTCGTGGAACGTTCGTGCACAAACTCGAAGCGGCATTCACTGACTCCCTCAGCGCGGGCAGCAAGCCAGCCACACAAGCTGGCGACCAGGCGGCGCCCGGCAAAACCGAGAGCGATCGCATTATCAGTCCGCATCGGCAGCTCCAGCCGCTCGACAAAGCGCTCCGGAAAAACAAAGCGCGCCCGCGGGTCAGGGAAATCGCCGAGCGCACGCGCCAGATCAGCGACAAAAGCGGGGCCGAGTCGACGTGCCAGGCCTGCGCGGGGCAGACAAAGCACGTCAGCAAGCAGGCGCGCGCCAAAACTGCCGAGGCGAGCCTGCTTCTGCGGCGAGAAGTCGAGAGCCGCCAGCGGCAGTCTGCCGAGGCGCAGCGGCAGTTCAGCGCTGTCGAGACAGGGCTCATTGTCGCCGGCAAGCGCCAGCCACTGCGCAGCGCGCGGCGTGGGGGCCAGCGCCGCCTGCGGAGCAAAGCCCTGCTCGGCGCAGCCGCTTACAATGCGTTCGAAGAGCGCCGTGACGCCGCCGAAAAGACGCAGGGAAGCGGCCACTTCGAGCAACAGCGTCTGGGGTGGCAGGCAGCAGATTTCCGAAGTGAAGCCGCCTGCCCAGTAGGCGAGCCGGGTCAAGGCTAGCTGCTCACGCTCGCAATCACGCTGCTGCACGGCCAGAGTGGGCAAGAAAGCCCACGCCTCGGACAGACGCAATCCAGGCATCACGCCAGCCGAACTCGCCGCCCGGTCGGCGACGACGACACGTTCACGGCTGACGATGGCTTTAGGCGATGGCAGGCTGGGAAAGACTTCGAGCGGCAGGCGTGGCAGGTACAGGGCAAGCCAGAGCATGATTCCGAGGCAGTGGACGTTGAATGGCAATGGGCAATGATGCTGACTGCGTGCCGCCACGGCGCTTGAGAAGACGAACGATCAGTTGCTCACCCGCAGCTTCGAGCGCCAGGCGCAGCGGCGCCGGCGAGGATTGACTGGCACAGGCTGCCGGACGAAAAACGAACAGCAGCGTGCGACTGCTCTCGGCAGCAAGCTGCAGCCGACGCAACGTGCTCGTCTGTGCGTCAGGCAGCCAGGTAACAACGGCGCCAACGCCATCGGCAGCGAGTGAGCGCTCGCAGACCCAGGCAGCATCGCGGCCGGAAGCGCTGGCAACCAGCAGGCGCGACAGGTCAAGACCGGATTCCCGCAACGCTGGTGCATGCAGCGGATGCGGCGAGGCAACACAAACGAGCCAGGCAAGCTCGTCGCTCGATAGGCGCGCCAGCGCTGGCAGTAGCAGACTCAGTTCACCAATCCCTCGATGCGCCGGCAAGATTTCGGTCAAGCCGCCGCGCGGCCAGCCACCGCCAGGCAACTCGCGGTCAAGTTCGGTGAAACCCGTCGACACGCCGGCTAATGGCGTTCTGGCCAGCGTATCACCACGCCAGATATCAGGGCGATCAAGAACTTGCGCAAGTGTCAGAGATGAAGGCATGGAAGGCTGGGCAAGGCCAACTCGCACTCACATCGTCTCACTGCCGCGGATCACCCCGACAGCAATGCCTTCGATAGCCAATGTTTGCGCTTCCGAATCGACGATGATCGGTTCGAAATCGGGGTTTTCGGCGATCAGTTCGACCGCCCCTCCCCGCTGGCGAAAACGCTTGACTGTCACCTCATCGTCAAGCCGCGCAACGACGATCTGGCCGTTGCGTGCTTCGCTGCTGCGGTGTACGGCGAGCAGGTCACCATCCAGAATGCCGGCGTTGATCATCGACAGGCCACGCACACGCAGCAGGAAGTCGGCACGTGGACGAAACAGGCTGGCATCGACCGTATAGCGGCGCTGCACATTTTCCACCGCCAGAATCGGGCTGCCGGCGGCAACACTACCGATCAGCGGCAAACCGAGTTGTTCGACCAGACGGATGCCGCGCGCCGAACCGGGTTCGAGAACGATGATGCCCTTCTTGGCGAGCGCCTTGAGGTGTTCCTCGGCGGCATTGTGCGAGGCAAATCCGAAAGCACTGGCGATTTCGGCCCGGGTCGGTGGTGCGCCAAGGATTTCCAGCGTGTTACGGATGAAGTCAAGGATTTCCTGTTGTCGCGGGGTAAGCGAGGCAACTCTGGTCATGGTCGTAGGCTCCTGTTGTCAGGACTGTATTTTTATACAGTTTTTAGCAAAGAAGCAAGCAGTACGAACACTATTGCGGCACCAACCGGCTTGACCGACGCGCCGCTTTCTTACAACAATCCAGTCCCCATTCCCCGAACCATTGCTCCTGAAGGAAAGCCATGCTCGACCAGACCGTCGCCGACTTCAGCCTGCCGGCCACAGGCGACCAGACCTTCACGCTGTCAGCCTGCCGGGGCAGCACAGTCGTACTTTATTTCTACCCCAAAGACAGCACGCCGGGATGCACCACCGAGGCGCAGCAGTTCCGCGATCTCCACCCGCAGTTCGTCGAAGCCGGCGCCATCGTGGTCGGTGTCTCACGTGACAGCATCCGCTCGCACGAGAACTTCAAGGCCAAGCAGGAACTGCCCTTCGCCCTGCTCTCCGATGCCGACGAATCACTGTGCGCTCGTTTCTCGGTGATCAAGATGAAATCGATGTACGGAAAACAGGTCCGCGGGATCGAGCGCAGTACCTTTGTCATCGATGGCCAGGGGGTGTTGCGGCGCGAATGGCGCGCTCTGAAAGTACCCGGTCATGCTCAACAGGTGCTGGATTTCGTCGTTCAGCTCTGATCACCAACCCTGACCGACAATCCTTCATCCGGAAAATATGCGCATGAGCCGCCAAGCTGCCGTCAGCACCACCAGCGACGTTGCTGCCAAACCAAGCAAACTCTTCGTCCTCGACACCAACGTCCTGATGCACGATCCGACCAGCGTCTACCGTTTCGAAGAGCATGATGTCTTCCTGCCGATCATGACCCTGGAAGAACTGGACAACCACAAAAAGGGAATGTCGGAAATCGCCCGCAATGCTCGCCAGGTGACACGAACGCTCGATGAAATCGTCAGTAGCATGGACGATGCCATCGAGCAGGGCATCAAGCTCCACGAAGCTTCTCGCCGACTGGCCAGCGGCAGACTCTTTCTGCAGACCGAGGCTATCGCCAGCGAACTCCCGGCAGGACTCCCGACGGCCAAGGCCGACAACCAGATACTGGCGGTCGTCATCCACCTGCAACGCCAGCATCCGGAACGTTCGGTGATCCTGGTCTCCAAAGACATCAACATGCGCATCAAGGCCCGCACGCTCGGGCTGCAGGCGCAGGACTATTTCAACGACAAGGTTCTGGAAGACACCGACATCCTGTACACCGGGATGCGCGAGCTAAGCGCGGAGTTCTGGGACGAGCACGGTCAGGGGATGGAGTCCTGGCAGCAGGACGGTCATACGCTATACCGCTTCAAGGGCCCGCTGTGCACGCAATTCCTGGCGAACCAGTTCCTCATCCAGGAGGGAGAGAGCCCGCTGCATGCGATCGTCCGCAACGCCTCGGGAACGAGCGCCGAAATTCAGACCCTGACCGACTATACGCACGCCAGGAACAGCGTCTGGGGGATTACCGCGCGCAACCGCGAGCAAAACTTTGCACTCAATCTGCTGATGAATCCGGAAATCGATTTTGTCACCCTGCTCGGCCAGGCAGGTACCGGCAAGACACTGCTCACCCTGGCCGCGGGACTCACCCAGGTACTCGAAACGAGGCGCTACAAGGAAATCATCATGACCCGAGTCACCGTGCCGGTCGGCGAGGACATCGGCTTTTTGCCAGGCACCGAAGAAGAAAAGATGGGACCGTGGATGGGCGCCCTCGAAGACAACCTCGAGGTCCTCAACAAGAGCGATGAGGAAACCGGCGATTGGGGGAGAGCGGCCACCCACGACCTGATTCGCAACCGGATCAAGATCAAGTCACTCAATTTCATGCGCGGCCGGACCTTCCTCAACAAGTTCCTGATCATTGATGAAGCGCAGAACCTGACTCCGAAGCAGATGAAGACGCTGATTACCCGCGCCGGACCAGCGACGAAGGTGGTCTGCCTCGGCAACATCGCCCAGATCGATACGCCGTATCTTACCGAAGGCAGTTCCGGTCTCGCCTATGTCGTCGACCGCTTCAAGGGATGGGCGCATGCCGGTCATATCACCCTGCAACGCGGCGAACGCTCTCGCCTCGCGGACTACGCTGCCGAAGTGCTATAATTCTCCCCATTGCTGGGCCGTGTCTAAGACACGGCCCAGTCGTTTGCAGCCACCGATCCGTGCCAACTGCTCCGTGCGACCAGGATCCAGTGCTCACCGGAGAGTCGATTGAAACGACGCAATTTCCTTGCTGCTTCGGCACTTCTTTCCTTACTGGCACCTTCGTCGGTGTTGGCGGCCAACAAGAAGAAAACAGCCGCCAAACCCACGCGCAGCAGCACCACGAAGAAGAGCAACAGGCACGGCGCAAAACCCGCCGTCCAGCATTCGGAAACACCCGCCGCGACCAGTCCCCCGCAGGCGGAAGCCGAGCAACGCGACGCAACCAGTCTGCCCGATGAGCCGACAACCCCGTGGCGAACCTACGACATCACTTCGACCATCGCGCTCAGCAACGCCAGCGGCAAGCTGCGCATGTGGCTACCGCTGGCGCTGTACAAGGACACGCCCTGGCAACGTTCGCTGGGCCACAGCTGGCAAGGAAATTTCACCAATGCCGGCATCTACCGCGACCCGGCGGAAACGATGGTGGTGTTCTACGCCGACTGGAACGAGGGTGTCGCTGCGCCGCAGTTGCAGATCACCAGCCAGGTCACCAAACGGGACCGTCATTTCGACATTACCCGACGCGGCAACGCCGCCGAGCGCAGCGAAGTGCTGCGCCAGAACCTGCATTCCAGCAATCTGCTCCCGACCGATGGACTCGTCCGCCGTACCGCCGAACGTGCAGTCGGTCGAATCAAGGATCCGGTCGCACGAGGCAAGGCGATTTACGACTGGGTGCTGGAAAACACCTCCTACGATCCCTCGCTGCCCGGTATCGGCAGGGGCGATATCGAGGCCATGCTCGACAGCGGCCAGTTGAGCGGGAAAAGTGCCGATATCGCGCTGCTGTTCGTCGCCCTGTGTCGATCGATCGGCATTCCGGCGCGGCCGATTTTCGGGCAGCGCATCGACAGCTCGCGCTTGTTCGCCGGTCTCGGCGCCACTGGCAACCTGAGCACGGAACAGCAATGCCGTGCCGAGTTCTATACGCCAGGGTACGGCTGGATTCCGGTCAATCCGGCCGACGTACGCAAGGCAATCTACGACGAGCACCTGAGCAGCAGCGATCCTAAACTGGTCGTCCTGAGCAAGCTGCTGTTCGGTTTCTGGGAGATGAACTGGGTCGCTTTCAACAGCGCTCAGGATGTCAAGCTGCGCGGCGACACCGGCAAGGCGCTGCCTTTTCTCGTCTTCCCGGAGGCGGAAATGGCTGCCGAACGCTTCAACAGCCTGGATACCAAACGCTTCAGCTACACCGTCCACGCCAGCCGCGTCGATGGCTGAAAAAGCAGGCCGATAGGACTGCGGTCAATACGAACCCGGTGTGGCGAAATTCTCGAAGCGCGTGTATTCGCCCAGAAATGTGAGGCGCACGGTACCGATTGGACCATTACGCTGCTTGCCGATGATGATCTCGGCAACCCCCTTCTCGGCCGTATCCTGGTTATAGACCTCGTCGCGATAGATGAACATGATCACGTCTGCGTCCTGTTCGATGGCGCCTGATTCACGCAGGTCGGACATCACCGGGCGCTTGTTCGGGCGTTGCTCGAGCGAGCGGTTGAGCTGCGAGAGGGCCATCAAGGGAACGTTCAGCTCCTTTGCCAGGCTTTTCAGAGAGCGGGAAATCTCGGAGATTTCGGTCGCCCGATTCTCGCCGTGGCCGGTCGCCGACATCAGCTGCAGATAGTCGATGACGATCAACCCAAGCGGACCGCACTGGCGGCGAAGACGGCGTGCGCGTGCGCGCAGGTCAATCGGGTTCAGCGCTGGCGTCTCGTCGATATAGATCGGCGCTTCGTGCATCTTGCCCAGGGCAAACGACAGGCGTGACCACTCGTCGTCGTTAAGACGACCGGTGCGCACACGATGCGCGTCCAGCCTACCGACTGAAGAGAGCATGCGCATGGCGAGTTGAGTACCGCCCATCTCCATCGAGAAAATGGCCACCGGCAGACCGACTTCGATCGCCACATGTTCGGCAATGTTGAGCGCAAACGAAGTCTTGCCCATCGACGGCCGCCCGGCGACGATCAGCAAATCACCGCCCTGCAGGCCCGAGGTCTTGCTGTCGAGATCATGATAGCCGGAGGGAACACCAGTGATGTCCGACGGGTTGTCGCGGTCGTGCAGTTCCTGGATGCGCTCGACCACCTGCGTCAGCAGCGGATTGATGTGCTGGAAGCCGCTCTGGTGGCGAAAGCCGCCTTCGGCGATAGCGAAGACTTTCATCTCGGCCTCGTCGAGCAAGGTCTTCGGATCGCGACCGAGCGGGTTGAGCGCGCTGCCGGCGATCTCGTCACCGGCAGTGACCAGTTGCCGCAGGATCGCCCGCTCGCGAACGATTTCCGCATAGCGCCGGATATTCGCTGCCGACGGCGTATTGGCGGCGAGTTCGCCAAGGTAGGCCAGGCCTCCGGTATCGTTGCCCTCGCCCGCCAGGTCAAGGCTTTCGGCCACAGTAACCGCATCAGCCGGCTTGCCACGCTCCAGCAGCTTGCTGATCTGGCGGTAGATGCGCCTGTGCTCGTCGCGATAAAAGTCGCCTTCGCTCATCAGGTCGGCGATCTTGTCGAAGGCGGCATTGTCGAGCAACAGGCCACCAAGAACCGATTGCTCGGCCTCTATCGAGTGCGGTGGCACGCGCAGTGCCGACAGTGCGGGATCAATCTGCGGGCTACGCGGGCCGCTGTCTCGCCGCACACCGCGACTGCTCGAGCGTTCGACGCCTGCCGAGGGAGATGAATCTGCGGTGAAGGACTTGGCCATGAGCGATCAATGAGAAAACGGGACGAGCAAGGCAGCGAGTTTACCTCGCTGATGAGTGTTTCCCGATGCCAGAACGCAAAAAAGCCTTGCCCCGGGGCAAGGCTTCTTCCCTGGCGCCAACCGACGGCGCCGGATCAGAGCTAGATCTTGAACTGCTCGGCGACGACGGAAACCGTGATCTTTGCCAGAACGTCGCTATGCAGTGAAACCTCCAGCTCGGTCTCGCCGATCATCTTCAGCGGGCCGGCGGTCATGCGCACGTCGGACTTTTCGACCTCGAAACCGAGCGCACGCAGACCATCGGCAACATCGAAGTTGCTTACCGAGCCGAACAGTCGGCCGTCGACACCGGCCTTGCGCTCGATGCGCACGACCACACCCTCGAACTTCTCGGCATACGCCTGTGCAGCTGCCAGTTTCTCGGCTGCGGCGAGCTCGAGCTCGGCGCGCCTGGTTTCGAACTCCTTCAGCGCCATCGGCGTCGCACGCTTCGCTTTACCATTTGGAATCAGAAAGTTGCGCGCATAGCCGTCCTTGACTTTGACGAGATCACCGAGGCCACCAAGGTTGCCAACCTTTTCCATCAGAATTACTTGCATTTCCTTGTCCTCGCTTACTGGTGATTGTCGGTGTACGGCAGCAGGGCCAGGAAGCGGGCACGCTTGATGGCCACCGACAGCATCCGCTGGTAACCGGCCTTGGTACCGGTCAGACGCGCCGGCATGATCTTGCCGTTCTCGGCGATGTACTCCTTGAACAGATCAACGTCCTTGTAATCGATCTCTTCCATCTTCTCAGCGGTAAAGCGGCAGAACTTGCGCCGCTTGAACAGGCCACCACCGCGCTTCTTGACATTCTTGTCATCCTTCTTCTTGAAGAATCTTCCCATTTTGCTTTCCTTCGACAAATTCGATCATAGTTACATGCAGTCTCGGCTGCTTGCTGTTGCGGCTCCTGGCGGCAAGAAAGCCCGTCAGATGGAGGGCTGCGCCAGGTGTTGCCGCTTGCAGCCACTGTGCCGTCGCACCCACGGCAATTGCCGCGATCTCGCATTCGACACGCCGCGGGCTACCCGCTTCGACCTGTTCTGATTGATGCCCGATCAGACATTCAACGACCGGCACACCGGCCGGCGTAAAACGTAGCGCCTTGCGCTCGATCAGGACTCCAGCAAGCTCGACGCGGTTCAGCAGAGCCTCGACAATCAGGCGTCCGGCTCGGCGGCAGCTTCAAGCGGTGCTGGTTCACGGACTTCCAGCAGCGACTTGGATTTCTCGTCCTTCATCATCGGCGACGGCGCGCTGACCGCACTCTTGGTCTTGATCGTCAGATGACGAAGAACGGCGTCGGTGAACTTGAAACCGTGCTCTAGCTCGGTCAGCGTGGCGTCATCGCACTCGATGTTCAGCAGCAGATAGTGTGCCTTGTGCAGCTTCTGGATCGGGTAGGCGAGCTGGCGGCGTCCCCAGTCTTCGAGACGGTGAATCTGCCCGGAACGCGCTGCGATCACAGCCTTGTAGCGCTCGATCATCGCCGGCACCTGTTCACTCTGATCCGGATGGATGATCAGGACGATTTCGTAATGACGCATGAACACTCCTTGTGGTTGTAGCCCCCCGCCATGCAAGCGGTGGAGCAAGGTGGAAAACCGAGCATTGTAACGGCTTGACGGCGTTCTCGGCAAACTGGTTTCGCTGTGCGCTCGCTACGGGCCGCGGCGGAAAGGATATTCGTCTGACTTAACGCAAGTTTCCCTGGAATTCTGCACGACCAGTTCCTATACTCGCAAGATAACTAAAAGCCTTTGAACGTTACCAGAGGAGACATGTAATGGAGATTGCCCTTTCCCCGTTCCTGCCCGAAGCTCTGTTGGTCGGTTTCCCAGAGATCGACGCCCAGCACGAAGAGGTGTTTACCCGTATCGAGTCGCTCAAGGCGGGCTGTTTTGGCAACACTTACGTAGATATCGCCGAGTTCCAGGCCTTACTCGACTCCTTCACCTTGCATTTCGGTACCGAAGAGCGGATTGCTGAAGACGCCGGAATCGATTTCACTGCCCATGCCAAGATCCACCGCGACACTCTTGATCTGCTACGCAAGGCACTGGGCGATGTCATCAAGGGCGAACGTGACGCTCATGCCTTTCTGCGCTATGCCGAATACTGGTTTGAACGTCATATCAGGGAAGACGACAAGCGCTTCGTCGCCACGCTGCAGGAATCCCGCCACTTCAGGCTTCCGCGCAGCCGGCGGCCGGTCAGCAATCGCCTTTTCTCCGCCCGGGCCTGACAGCGTTGCTCATCTGCTGCCGCTCGGCGGCGGCTCCCCTGAATCGCCATCAAGCGCCATCACGTCGCGCCGATGGCGGCTGGTCGAGAGTCTTGATGACGGCCACCCTACACGGCAAGGACGCCCCCACCACGCCCGCGCTAGACATTCGCGCACCACTGGCGGGCAACACTTGCCGAGTGTGGAAAAGGGATCCGCTCCATCAGATAACAAAGGCAGTCCTGCCGCACCACACGGGCGTCGAGCGTCAGCATGGCCGGTGTCGATGTTCGCCGCAGGCTGATTGTGCCGTCGCTGCAGGTAAAATATTCCTCGCTCACGTCACGCCGTCCCTCGTCGCGAACGTCGAGGGGAAAAGCCACGCGTGTGCGCCCGAAGGCTGTACCAGGTTCAAGTTGCCGGAAGTTCATGTGATCGAGCCGCGGATCGAAATCGACATCGGCCAGCGCATCGCCAAAACCGAAGGAAACTGCTGAAGGCACCCTCACCGTCGCTACCGTGTGGTAAAGATCGATGTCGTGCTCGTGCACGTCGTGCGACGGAAACTGCGCCAGATGCAGGCAGCCATCGATGAAGCTCGCAGCGTGCGCCTCGTTCGCCGCTTTGCCGGGCTTGCCGCATTCCAGCGTCAGTGACGGACAAAGCGGCGAGAACGCCGTCGTCTGCGAACCGGCCAGGCCACGGAACCAGACCACCGTACGTGAAAACAGCAAGGCCAGATGCAGAACCGCCTGATCGAGGCTATTCACCACGCAGTAGAGCGGATTGAGACCGGTGTTGTTGTGAATATCGACGCTGGCGAAGACGCCGCGCTCGCGCATGATGCGATGCACCTCGCTCATCGCCGCGTGCTCCGGGGCGGCGGCGTGCAGCTCCGTGCCAGGCCAGACACGGTTGTAATCCGGTTGATGATCGAGCCGACGCAGGCCTTCTCGCGCCGCGGCAACGTTGCCGACGAGGATCGACAGCGCGCGTGGCAGGAGCCGGCCAGAGTGGGCACGCAAGACGCTCTGCAGCGCGACGACACCGCTGTCCTCGTTTCCGTGCAGCAGCACGGAAACGAGCAGCGGCGCCTCACGTCGTCCGGGAAGATGTATCAACGTCGGACCGCCGAGCAGACGATGCAGTTCACGGGCAGGTGTATGAAGAAAGCCCTCGGGCAAGGATTCAAGTACGGTCAGCATGAAGTGGGACTCATATCGGCCACTCGTGCACCGGCACGAGACGGCGTTGATGCTCAAGATAATCGGCGGTAAGCCGGAAGAAATCCTGGTACTTCGCGTAGTGGGCCAGTTGCCAGGCGGCGCCGTTCTGGCGACTACGCAGGCGGGCACCGATCACGTCCAGGTAGCGAGTGATGTCGGCGGCGGCGAGGTCGAGCTCGGCCAGTCCCTCACGAGCCAGCGGAAGCAGCTCGCGCAAGAGAAGTTCGGCAACATTTTCGCGGCGGCCGTCGAGCCAGATCACCTGCGCTTCGAGACCGTAACGCGCGGCGCGGTAGAAATTGTCGCGCGCGACGGCGAACGGCAACTGTGTTTCAGGAGCCTCTGTCCGCCTGGCCAGGCAGCGTACCGCACCATAGTACAAGGCAGCGTTGGCGATCATGTCGATCACGCTTGGCCCGGCAGGCATGACGCGTTGCTCGACCCGCAAGTGCGGCGCGGCGTCTTTCTCGAAGCCGATCAACAGCCGATTCCAGCGCCAGATGGTCCCGTTGTGCAGGCGCAAATGCGCATACGAATTCACGGGTCCGGTTTCTTCATACGGCAAAAGTACCGGATACGATGACAGATTCTCGGCAAAGCACGCCGTTGGGTCGTCGCCGAGATAACCCGAACCGAAAGTCACCCGCCTATGCTCGGGATGGCCAGGCTGGCAGCAATCGACAGCCTGCTCGAACAGGGGTATTCGCGTCTCGTGCCAGAGAGCACGCCCGAACAGAAATGGCGAATTGGCGGCCAGCGCAACCAGCGGTGCGGCGAGAACCTGCGACGCGTTGTAGGTACGCGCCGCCTCGCTGACCGGCGTCTGCAGGTGCACCTGAAAGGATGTCGTCGCCGCTTCAAGCATCACGTCGGCGTGGGTCGCGGTGAGCGTGTCGATACCGGCGATATCGAGCGTCAGCGGCCGTCCACCGCGCAGCCGCAGGACCTGCTCGTTGAGCGCCGCATAACGCTTCGAAGGTGACATGCTGGTCAGCGACAGGTCGCGCTCGCGCAGTGTCGGCAAGGTACCGATGGCAATCAGTGCCATGCCTTCGTCAGCGGCCACGCGTTGGCATTGCTGCCAGGTCGCCGTCAGTTCCCTTTCCAGCTGTGACAGCGCCGTCGCCCGCAGTGCCTGCGGCGTTCCGTTGATCTCGACGTTGAACAGGGAAAGCTCGGGCACCACCAGCGGGTTGGCCATGCGCTGCAGAAAGGAGACGTTGCGCGGCACCGGAAAGAAATGGTCATCGATCAGCCAGGCCTCGAGTTCGAAACCGGCGACCAGGCCCGCGTTGGCAAAGCCGCCGCTTAGGTAGGCGTCGTGGGCATGCGCCGTCTCCTGCTCAAGGCGCTGACCGAAGCGCACAAAGTCGTCGTCCGTGAAGCCGTCGCTGCCAATTTCCTTGCCCATCGACTCCCCTTCACTGTGTGCTACGCAAGCCTCCAATCGACAGCGGAGTTTATGCGCCGGCCCTTATGATTGCTTGCGGTAGATCAAGTTCTGGTCACAGCGCCAGACGGCAGCGATGCTCTCGGACCATCCGCAGCCCATGCCACCGACGACCCCGGCGATTGCATCGGCTCGGCAGCCAGGCCGCCCATCATGGTGTCGCCACCCGCATTTTGCGACCGACGGCCACCGTCAGACAGACCAACACGGCAATCACCAGCGCCAGCGCATCCACCGACTCACTCAGGAAGAGCGCCGCCGCGGCGAGCGTGAAGAAAGGTTGCAGGAGTTGCGTCTGACCCACTCGCGCAATGCCGCCCAGAGCGAGGCCTCGATACCAGGGAATGAAACCGAGAAACTGGCTGACCAGGCTGACGTAGAGGAAAGCCAGCCACGCTTCCAGCGGCACGGCAACGCTCACGGGCGCGAACACGCCCGCCGGAATCAGCAACACCGGCGCGGCTATGACCACCGCCCACGAGATGACCTGCACACCGCCCAGAGAGCGGGTCAGCCGCGTGCCTTCGGCGTAACCGATGGCGGCGCTGGCGACTGCCGCGAGCAAGGCCATGTCCGCCCAATTGACGCTCCCGCCACCTTCTTTCAACGAGAAGGCGACAACCAGCAGACTGCCAAGCAGCGCCATCGCCCAGAAACCCGCCGATGGACGCTCACCGGAGAAGGCCGCCCCCGCGGCGGCGGTCGCCAGTGGCAGCACCCCGAGCATGATTCCCGCATGTGAAGCATGGACCTCGCGCATCGCCAAAGCGCTGAGCACAGGGAAACCGAAAGCGACGCCCAGGGCGACCACGACAAGCGACTTGAACTGCTTACGGCTGGGCCAGCCGCGGCGGTTGAGCAAGAGGTAAATCGCCGCCGGCAGCGCGGCAACAACGACCCTTCCCATGCCGACGAAAAGGGGGCTGAGCGAAGCGACCGCGACGCGTGTGGCCGGCAATGTCAGGCTGAACGCAGCGACTCCCAGCAGGCCCAACCACATTCCTTTCGCTTCGCCGGTCATTGATCAAGAAGGATCGACAAAGCGCTCGCAACCAAGAGCAGACCCGCCAGGGGGACAAGCGGCTGGCCACCGGGACGGCCGTTGGAAAGCGAAATGATTCTCATGGCCGCAGCTTAACAAAGCGCCGACGCCACAGGCAAGGAAGAAACTCCGCAAGTGGTTGGCAAAGCGTGCCCCCGAGTGGGTTCGAGACCCCATCGCGACACCCGCGGCTCCCCCGCAGCAGCCGGACGACCGCAATCCTCTGTTGGTGAGCGCAGCCCTACGATCAATCGCCGGACCCCGGCACTTCGCCTCCGGGCAGGCTGACCCAGAAGCGGATCCTGCCGGCCGCGCAGTCGACTCCGGCGGCTCCGCCATGCCGTTCGGCGACCGTGCGCACGAAATAGAGCCCCAGGCCGCTACCCGACGCACTCGCTGCCTCCTGCCCGCCACGGCTGAAGCGTTGGAACAGTTTGTCCTTTTCGTCGGCCAGCAAGGGCGGGCCGTCGTTCTCGACCCAGAATCTGACTTCATCGTCGCGCGGCCGATCGAGCCCGATGCTGATGACCGTCGACGCCGGCGCATGGCGTAGCGCATTGTCCAACAAATTGATTGCACAGCGTTCGAGCAACTCGAAGTCGCCCTTGATCCACAACGGCTGCTCCGGCAGTTGGCGAACGATTCGCCGCCTCCCCTGCCTGGCCAGTGCGAATATCTCATCGGCCGCCTGCTGGAGCAGCGCACAGAGATCGAGCTCTTTCAGCCGATCGGGATCGAGCGCCTCCGCGCGTGCCAACGACAGAAAAGCCTGCGCCATACCCAGCGCTCGCCTGAGCGGCGGCAGCAGGTGTTGCGGATCGCCCGGCGCCTCACTTTCAAGCCGAGCAACCGCACCGGCCAAGGGTGCGCGCAGGTCGTGTGAAATGAATCCCAGGGCCTCCTTGCGCCCGGCTTCCAGTGCGGCCATCCTCCGCTGCGCGGCCTGCACCCAGGCGATACGCTGCTCGAAGCCAAGGCGCCGGATCTCGCCCGGCAAGGCGGCCGTCGTCGGGCTCTCCGGCAGAAGGGCCCGCAGCTGGCGGAGTTCCTGGTCGAGGTGGGCGCGTGCCGCCTCGAGCCGCCGCCAACTCCACAGAGGAAAGGCGAACAGGCCAGCGAACAACGCACCTGCGGGCGCAAACCACACTTGCCAGAGCACCGGCAGCAGGGCACAGGCAGCACCCAGAGCGAGCACCCACAAGCTGCTGACCAGCAAGCCCGACAGCGCCATCAGACGCGGCAACCAGAGCAGCGGAATGCAGGCCAGCAGCGCCGCCAAGAGTAGCGTCGGCAGCGTCGCCAACTCACTGATCAGACGTCCATCGCGCAGCGAGAGCAGCACGTTCGCCTGCACCTCGACCCCGGGCATGGGTTCACCTAGCGCCGAAACCGGCGTCGGCAGAAAGTCTCCCAGACCCACGGCCGTGGCGCCGATCAGAACGATCTTGCCGGCAAAGACCTGCGGCGCGATCAGTCCGTCCAGAACGCGGGCGTACGACAGGCGTTGCACGCTGCCCGGCGGGCCGACGAATTCGAAGCGACGCGCGTTCTCGCGGAGCAACTGATAGCGCTCGTCCGGGTGGCCCACGCTACCCGTTGCGTCAGCGAGCACTGCAGGCGGCAGCTGCTCGCTGACGCGCAGCACTTCCTCCGCCCACAGCGGCCATACAGCGGCGCCAAGTCCTTCGCGCAAATACACCGAACGTCCGATTCCATCCTCGTCGAGGTGTACACCGATGCGCCCAATCCCGGCTACCGCCGCAAGCAGCGGGGCGATCGGCGGCGACTCGAGCAACTGCCCGCCGCTACGCGTCGATTCGATGACCAGCGGCAGCACTACCTTGCCGCACCGCGCAACGGCGTCGGCGAGCAAGGCGTCAGCCGACGGATCGCCGCTGTGCTCGCTGAACGCGATATCGACGCCGACAGCCGCCGGCCTGCCGGCGCAGACGATATCCAACAGGCGAGCGTGCCGCTCGCGCGGCCACGGCCAGCGGCCAAGCCGATCGAGGCTGTCCTGATCGACGGCGATGATCAGCACGTCGGCCGCTGCCTGGCGCCAATTGATCCGCTGGCCAATGTCGAAAAGCAGATGATCAACCCTGACCAGAAGGCCGCTAGCGGTAATGGCCAGCGAGATCGCTGCCAGCAGCAGCGCGACGCGCAGCGCCTCTCTACCGGGCCAGCCGGGAAAGCGGGCCTGGGCGGACATCGGAACGGTGATTGCCGACTGAGGAATCCACAAATATCAAAGGGCAGCCAGCGGCAACAGCAACAGCAGCAGCCACAAGCGGCTGTACGGGACGTCCAGTTCCTGCACGTTGGCCGGACCCGGCGTGTTGTCGCTGCGATCCACCAGGCGAACACCGAGGTAATAGGAACCGCCGTCGGGGCGCGGCAGGCTCAAGGAGCCATCACTGGCTTGCGCCTGGGCGAGCACCGGAAGCAGGTCGGGAGCTGCCGAGAGGATCGCCTCGTAGTACAGCCCGTCAGGCGCTTGCGGGAGATTGAGGTCGATCGTATCGGCGGCAATCTCGATCGATGAGCGGCCGAGATCGACCTCGCCCGGAGCCGGCTTGTAGGTGAAGCCGGCAGCGGGACGCCATGGCCCCTGCTGATCCGAGGCATTGATACTGGCGGCGCGCCAGTAGAGTCGCCCGGCGGGCAGATCCTCGGGCACCTGCCAGGAGTTCTGTTCGCTGCTCGCATCGTGCAGCGGCTCTGCAAAACTCGGTTCGCTGGCGACCTGGAGGCGATAGCGGGCGACGTCAACAACCCTGCTCCATGCGAACTTCGGTCGTGCCGCGCGTATCGTGGCCGCCTCTCCCGGGCTGTTCAACCCCGGCGAGAACGGCCGCGCGAAGACCACGAAGCGATGCACGGCATCGAAGCCCTGCAAGCCGTTGCTGTCGGCAGCGCGCAAGCGCAGTACATAATCACCGTTGGGCAGATCGGCAAAGGTCAGCGCCGCGCCAGCCGCCGTCTTGCTGAGCAGCAGGCGATCGAATGACAGGTCAGGCGCGATCTCACCATGCCATGCGGCCGCACCCGACAGTGGCGGGACGGGAAAGCGCAGCGGCAACTGCTCGAAACGCGCCGGCAAGCCGGCGACATCTGGCGCTGCCAGCAACGGTACCGGCGTGCTGGGTGGCTCACCGACGCGGGCGATCGTCCCCAGACCGCGGCGCACGCTGACGCTCGCCCCGGCAGCGCTGACACCCACCCGCCCGCGCAGGGTTTCCTCGCGCGTCACCTCGCTGTCGACGCCAACGCGAAAGTGGGTGCCACGGACCACCGCCTGCGCCGACGGGGTCTTGATCTGCAGGTGCCGATTGGCACGCTCCTCGGGGTTGGCCGTAACCTCGGTCTGCCCACGCTGCAAACGCAGGCGTGAATCGACCATCAGACCGCCGGCAAACACACTCAGCGAGTCGAACACGATCTGCGAATTCGGCGCCAGCAGCAGCGTGCTGCCATCGGCCAGGCGGAGCAGCACGCTAGCCTCGTCAAGGGTTTCCAGCGTACTGCCCGATGCCAGCCGCTGGCCGCTGACGGCGCGCTGCCATTCGCCACTGGCCGCACGCCAACGCGCGTCACCGCTGGCAGTGGCAATCATCACCTCGGCAGGAGCCCGACGCAACATCGCCGCCGGAATACGTAACACCGTCCCCGGCAGCATTCGGTACGGGTCATCGACCTTGTTGGCCGCCTGTATCCGTGCCCACTGCCAGGGCTTGATCAGGTAGCGCTCGGCAATGCCGATCAGGGTGTCACCCGGCCTCACCGTATAACGCCAGACCGCCATCTCCTCGCCTGGATCGACTGCCATGGCGCCACCCGCGAACGCGACGGCAAACAATACGATCAGCAGCAGCTTCCGCCACAGCGCTGACTTCACGAGGAATTCCTCTCTCTCTCCAGACGGTAACCATGGCCGTAGATGGACACCAGCCGCCAACCCGATTCGGGCGTGAGTTTCAGTTTCCGACGCAGATTGCTGATGTGAACATCGACCGTTCGCGTGTCGACGTCCGACGTCAGCGACCAGACCACCTGAATCAGGCGCTCGCGGCTCAGGGCACGACCGACATTCTGGAACAGATACAGGGCAAGATCGGTTTCACGCTCGGTGAGCGCGATCAAGCGACCGTCAAGGGCCAGCTGTCGCCTGCCATGATCGACCGTCAGGCGGCCGAAGTCCTGTTGCAGCGATGCTCCGGCAACACCTTGCTGGCGCCGCGTCACGGCCTGCAGGCGAGCGAGCAGCAGGGGCCGCGAAAGCGGCTTGACGATATAGTCGTCCGCGCCCGCGGTGAGCACGCCGACCACGTCCTCTTCGCTGTCACGGCCGGTGCTGAAGACCACCGGCGGCGTCGCATGACGTAGCTTGATCTGCAGCCGAGCAAGCACTTCCAGCCCGGACAGGTCGGGTACCATCCAGTCCAGCAAGCAGACATCGAAGCGACTACTCTCGACTGCTCGCGCGCATGCCACACCGCTGCTGAAGCACTCGACTTCGTGGCCGGCCTCGCGCAGCCACGTGCTGACGGTAGCCGCCACGTCTGGCTCGTCTTCGAGGTAAGCTATTCTCATGACAGGAAGTCAGGCCAGGGCCCGACGAACCGCGTCACGGTCATACCATCTACCGGCAAAAATCATCCGCCAACACGCAAGCGCCGACACTCGCAAGTCGCTGACCGCCTTCTTGCCCTTGCGAATCGGATTCTGCATGCCAGCCTCCCCTCCTTTCCGAGCGATCTTACCTTGCGCATCAGCCATGTGCAATTTCCGCTCGCTCGGTCGCGGCGCCGAACCTCCCGTGCGCTGCATCAGCGGCACCCTTGCTCAGCGATCAAGGCCAAACGCCCGGAAGGAGCAGAGCCGTTCACTACCGCCTGCCCATCAGGCAGCACAAGTGGGCACCCCCTGAGCAAGGGCCCAGCATGACGAAAATGACACCTGAACCGGCATTCTTCGCGGTATATTGGCCCCCTCCGACCAAGCACCCTGACCGCGCAGCTGCACGCGCCTGCAGCCCGCTCCCGCAGTCACCCCCTGTGAAAGTGTCTGATGTCCGCTGCCCGCCCCGAAAACGCCGAAATCCTGCTCGCCGACCCGCGCCCGACCTGTTTAACGACCAACTTTGACGAAGACCAGTTCGGACGCTCGCTGGTCTTGAGCGTCGGCCAGGCGCGGCAGGTTTTTCGCTGGATCGAAGCAGGACGGTTCCTGATGGGTTCACCGCCCGACGAGCCCGAGCGTGGGCACTCCGAAACGCTTCATGAAGTTGGCCTGAGCCGCGGCTTCTGGCTCGCCGACACCGCCTGCACGCAAGCCTTCTGGCTGGCGGTGTGGCCGGTCAACCCGAGCCACTTTCAGGAGCACGCCGATAATCCGGTCGAGAACATCAGCTGGCACGACGCGCAAGGTTTCATCGCCGAGCTGAACCGGAGATTACCAGGGTTGCACGCCCGCCTGCCAACCGAGGCCGAATGGGAATACGCCTGCCGTGCCGGCACGGCGACGCCATTCGCCTGCGGAGAGCAAATCACACCTGCGCAGGCCAACTACCACGGCGGCTATCCATACGCTGGCGGCCAGCAGGGGCCCTATCGGGAAAAAACGGTTCCCGCCGCGTCTCTGCCGGCAAATCCCTGGGGCCTGTTCGAGATGCACGGCAACGTCTGGGAGTGGTGTGCCGACTGGTACGCCGAATACCCCAGCGAGCGCCAGGCGGACCCGGTCGGGCCGCCGTACGGCAAGCAGCGGGTCTTGCGTGGAGGCACCTGGAGCGACCCCGGCCGCTATGCGCGCTCGGCCAATCGTAGCCGCATCGAACCCGCCTACCGACCGCGCAGCAGCGGTTTCCGGATCGCTCTATCGCAGCCGTAAAAAAAGGAGGACAGCGCCGTGATCCCACACGCCCCATCGGCGCGCCGAACACGACCGCTTAGCTGGTACTGTCGTGGTGGTTCCGCCTGGGGTGTTCGCTGCTCGCGCTGACCTCGTCAAGCAAACGCTGCTCGATGCTCTCGATCAGCCCATCGGCAGCATCTTCGACCATGTCGAGAACCAGATCGAAGCCGTGCCCCAGGCCGTAGTAGGGATCTGGCACTTCGTCGTCGTCGAAGTTCTTGGAATAACTCATGAACAGCCCGAGGCGATCGTGCTTTTCGGGCGGGCAGATGCGTTGCAGAACGGAGAGGTTGTTGTGGTCCATCGCCAGAATCAGATCAAAGTAGTCGAGATCCTGGGCCGCCACCTTGCGCGCCCGCATGTCGGAAAGGTCATAGTTGCGACTCGCAGCGGCACGTTGTGTGCGCTGATCCGGCGCCTCACCAACGTGATAGCCGTGCGTTCCGGCCGAATCCACCTCGACCCGGCCGTCCAGTTCCTTGCGGCGCAGCAGCTGGCGAACAACGCCCTCGGCCGTTGGCGAACGGCAGATATTCCCCATGCAAACAAATAGAACCTTGATCACCTTGCATCTTCCAGATACGTTCGTTTCACGGCCAAGTTCGAGCCCCGAGCGGGCGCCGAAAAGGCGTGTCAAACCGATTCTCCCCGCCTCGCCACAGCAACGGAGTGCCAAGAGTCTTTTTTTTTGATTCGCCTGCGGCCCGCTTTCACGCGAGACGCGCCCGGCCTTCATCATCGGTCGAAAAGGCGGCCAGTGCAACCAGACTGCAGCGATTGTACGGGTTCAGCGAGAAAAAGTCGCCAAGGTGCGGCTGCGGGCAGACGTCACTTCGCCGACGGCCATCGGCTTTCCCGCGGCGCGCGGCGCGCGGCACTCAGCGCCCCACGGGTCGCCTCTTCGGCTTCGCAGCGACGCCCGCCTTGAGTGTTGTCCCGGGTCGCGCCGAATTTCTCGCGGCAACTCTTGGCTTGGCAAGCAGCTTGGCCTTGAGGTGCCTACGGCCCTCGTCAGCCCCCTTCTTCTCGGCAAAGGGATTGCTGGAAACATTGAACTGGATGCGCAACGGCGTCCCCTGCAACTTGAAGACCTCGCGAAAGAGGTGTTCGAGATAGCGACGATACGATTCCGGAAGCTTGTCCAGGGCATTGCCATGGATAACGATCAGCGGCGGATTGCGGCCACCCTGATGCGCGTAGCGAAGCTTCGGCCGGAACAGCCCGTTGCGTGGCGGCGCCTGCCTGGCCACCGCGTCGATCAGTGCACGGGTCAGTTGCGGCGTCGGCAGGTCTGCCATGGCCGCCTTGTAGGCCGCATCGACCGAGCGGAAAAGGGGTTCCAGACCTTGCCCTTGCAGTGCGGAAACGTAGTGGAAGCGAGCGAAGTCAATGAACGCCAGCTGGCTTTCCAGAGCCCCCTTGATCTGTTCGCGAACGTAGGAGTCCAAGCCATCCCATTTGTTCACGGCAACGACCAGCGCGCGACCCGCTTCGCGGATGAAACCGGCAATGTGGGCATCCTGGTCACCAATCTCCTGGCGTGCGTCGACAACCAGAATGACGACCTGTGCGTCTTCAATGGCCTGCAGCGTCTTGATCACCGAGAATTTCTCGATGGTCTCGAAAACATTGCCGCGCCGCCGCAGCCCGGCCGTGTCGATCAGCGTGTACTTTCGGCCGGCACGCTCGAAATCGACGTGAATGGCATCGCGCGTGGTACCCGGCTGGTCGAAAGCAATGACCCGGTCTTCGCCGAGCAAGGCGTTGATCATCGTGCTCTTGCCAACGTTGGGCCGGCCAACGATGGCCACCCGCACCGTATCACTATCGGGCACGTCGTCCGCTGGCTCGGGGAAAGGTAGCAGCGCCAGGTCAAGCAGCGCCCGTACACCTTCGCCATGCGTCGCCGAGATGGCAACCGGCTCGCCAAGGCCCAGTTCATGGAAGTCGGCGATCACCAGGCCGTGCTGCATTCCTTCGGACTTATTGACCGCCACGAAAACAGGACGCCCGGACTGGCGCAGCCGCCTGGAGATTTCCTTGTCCAGAGGCGTGATGCCGATGCGACCGTCGACGACCAGTATCACCACATCGGCCTCGTCAATCGCCTGCTCGGTCTGGCGCGCCATCTGTAGCATGATGCCGTCCTTGGCGAGCGGTTCGAAGCCGCCGGTATCGATTACCAGATACGGTTTGCTACCCAGTCTTCCGTGCCCGTAGTGGCGATCCCTGGTCAAACCCGGAATGTCGGCAACCAGCGCGTCACGCGTTCTGGTCAGCCGGTTGAAGAGTGTGGACTTACCGACATTCGGACGCCCGACGAGAACGATGCTCGGCTTCATTGACGTCGGCACTGGTCGTCAAGCGGTGCAACACGGGGCAGGATGCACTGTGCTGGCAGTTTCTCGATCACTGGGCGTCAATCGCGTAGACGCCGCCAGCGCGGGTCTGCAAGAGCAGCTCGTTACCGAGTTTTTGCAGGGGTGCCCGTACCGGGCTGCCGTCGGTGTTCAGACGTGCAGCGAAAGAACCATCGTCACGACTCAGCAGGTGTACCACTCCCTGCACGTCAGCCACGGCGACCAGAGCGCCAATGGCCAGCGGCGCCGTCAACTGGCGCAGGAAGAGCTGATCCTGCTTCCAGATGCTCGACCCGGTTGCCTTATCGAGAGCGTGCACGGCGCCCTGGTCATCGGCAACGTAAACGTAGCGGCTATCGATCGACAAACCCGCCGAGCTCGAAATATCGCGCGCCCAGACCAGATTCCCGGAACCGAGGTCGAAACACGAGATGCGGCCCTGGAAAGCGACCGCGCAGATCATTCTTCCATCGATGACCGGCAGGCTGCTGACATCGGCAATGCGGTCAAGCTCGGTAGCACCCTTCGGCAAGGCTACCGTCCCCTCCCACAAGGGTGCGCCGTTGTCGGCATTGACGGCAATGAGTTTGCCGCCGGGGAAACCAACGAAGACATATTTGTCGACCACCACCGGGCTGGCCATCACGCGCACGGCAAGCGGTGGTGTCGGGCGCTGGTAGATCCACTTGCGGCTGCCATCGGCCGCCGCGTAGGCAGCCAGGCGATGATCGCCACTGCGCACGATCACCAGCCCGCCGGCAACCGCCGGCGGCGCCAACACCTCGCTGCTCGCCTTGGCCTCCCATAGCAGCTTGCCGTCGGTGGTGTCAAAGGCCAGAACCTCCCCCTTGGCAGTGCCCACCGCAAGCAGACGCTGATCCGCGCCCACGCCCCCCGCAAGCTGTTTCTCGGCCTTGATCCGCCACACTGGCCGGCCATCGTCGAAGCGAACGACCGTGCCGTCACGCGCTGCAGCGTATACGGTGGAACCGACGACCGCGGGAGAGAAGGTATAGGGATCGCCTTTGCCGACTCCGTCCTGCCAGACCACGCGCGCCCGAGCTGTCGCCTGTATCGGCTGCAACTCGGCCATTTTTGGTCCGCTGCTGGCAAACGGATTCAGCGCGTCGAACGTCGAGCAGCCCGCCAGCAATACGGGCAACAAGGCCGCGAACAGAACGCGCGTCATCAGCTGCCCTCCCCGAGTGCATCGAGCTTCAGCTGCAGCACTTCGCGGTAGGCGGCGTTGGCCTGCGACGCCTGCAGGGTATTTTTCCCCTTGCCGCCAGCGTCACCCTGATCGAGTCTGGCCAGGGCGCCCTGATAGGCTTCACGGGCCTCGCTTTTCTTGCCCTGAGCGCTGAACAGGTCACCCCGCATGTTCAGGTACAGGGTCGAGAAGCCGGCGCCGGCCCCCCCTTCGAGTTGGCGCAGCGCTTCATCGTAGGCCTTTTCATCAAGGAGCACCGCCGCCACCCGCAAACGTGCCAGATCGCGCAGCTCATGCTCGCCGTGGTCGACCACCCACAGTAACTGCAACTTGGCAGTTTTCGCATCCCCCGCGTCGAACATCACCTTCGCCGCTGACAGTGCAGCCAACGGCGCGTAAGCCGTGCCTCCGAACTTCTCGAGCAGTTCACCGCTCGCCGCCTTGACCCGCTGTAGGTCCTGATCAGCGACCGCCTTCTGCAGGACTCCGTAGACCATCGACGCCTTGGCCGCCTGACCGCGTTGATACCAGTTCCAGCCTTGCCAGGCGATAACCCCGATCGAAGCTGCGGTGACGATGGCCACCACCAGATTGCCATACTGTTTCCACCAGGCCTTGATCTCGGCGATCTGTTCCTGTTCTTCGAGGTCATAGGTAGCCATTACGTTTCGTCCCAATCCAAAATAGAACTCATGATTTCGTCGGCGACAGCATCGACGCTGACCCGCTTTTGTGGGTTCGGCTGTTCGCCGGTCGCACGCAGTGGCTTGAGCGTCACCGCGCCGGCCGCGGCCTCGTCGTCGCCGACAATCACTGCAAAGCCGGCACCCGATGCATCGGCCTTCTTCATCTGCGACTTGAAACTGCCGCCACCGCAGTGAAAAAGCACATCGATACCGCGGTCACGCAAACCCTCGGCAACCCGAGCCGCCAGACGCGACGCCGCAATACCCTGGTGCACGAGGTACACATCGACTGCCGCCGCCCTGACCTCGCCCCCGGCGTCGCGAATCAGCGAAATCAAGCGCTCGACTCCCATCGCGAAACCGCAGGCCGGCGCCGGCTTGCCACCCAACTGCTGCACCAGACCATCGTAGCGACCACCGGCGCAGACCGTCCCCTGCGCCCCCAGGCGATCGGTCACCCACTCGAAAACCGTCAGATTATAGTAGTCGAGTCCGCGCACCAGGCGCGGGTTGATCTCGAACGGCAGCCCGGCATCGCGCAGGACCCTCTGCACGCCTTCAAAGTGAGCCATCGACTCGGCACCCAGGTAATCGATCAGCTTCGGCGCACCATGAATCAGTTCCTCCAGCGCGGGGTTCTTGCTGTCGAGGATGCGCAAGGGGTTGCTGTGCAGGCGCCTCGTGGCGTCGGCGTCGAGTGACTCGCTGTGCCGCTCGAAATAGGTGATCAGTTCGGCACGATGGCTGGCCCGCTCGGCGGACTGTCCCAGGGTGTTGAGTTGCAGGCTGATGCCGTCAAGCCCAAGATCATCCCACAGGCGAGCGCCCATCAGGATCTGCTCGGCGTCGATGTCCGGTCCGGGAAACCCCAGTGCTTCGACGCCGACCTGGTGAAACTGGCGATAGCGGCCTTTCTGTGGCCTTTCGTGACGAAACATCTGACCCATGTAGTACAGGCGCTGTGGCTGCTGGGCAATCAGATTGTGCTCAATGACAGCACGCACGCAGCCCGCTGTTCCCTCCGGACGCAGCGTCAGCGGCTCGCCATTGAGACTGTCAACAAACGAATACATCTCCTTCTCGACGATGTCGGTGACTTCGCCGATGGCGCGCTTGAAGAGTGGCGTCGGCTCGACGATCGGCAGGCGCAACGGACGATAGCCGTAGCTCTTCAGCCACGAACGGATGGTCTCGTCGAACAGGTCCCAGAATTCGGCCTCGTCCGGAAGGATGTCGTTCATGCCGCGAACGGACTGAATCTTCTGACTGATCATTTCGCGACACACTTCCTCTGGTAGCTGCGTGCCACGTAGGCATCGACAATGGCGGTGAACTCGGCGGCAATATGCTCGCCGCGCAAGGTAACCGTCTTGGCCCCGTCCTCGAATACTGGCGCTGCCGGCGTTTCTCCGGTTCCGGGAAGGCTGATGCCGATGTTGGCATGCTTGCTCTCGCCCGGCCCGTTGACCACGCAGCCCATCACCGCCAGAGTCATGTTTTCGACGCCGTCATACTCGCCGCGCCAGTGCGGCATGCGTTCGCGGACGTGCTCCTGGATCGACTGCGCCAACTCCTGAAAAAAGCTGCTGGTCGTACGGCCGCAACCAGGACAGGCGACGACCATCGGGCTGAAAGCCCGCAGACCCATGGTCTGCAGCATTTCCTGGGCGACGATCACCTCCTGCGTGCGCTTGCCGCCAGGCTCCGGGGTCAAGGAAACGCGGATGGTATCGCCGATGCCCTCCTGGAGCAGAACCGCCATCGCCGCGGTAGACGCGACGATGCCTTTGGAACCCATACCGGCCTCGGTCAAGCCGAGATGCAAGGGATAATCGCAACGCTGCGACAGCGCGCGATAGATGGCGACCAGGTCCTGGACGCCGGACACCTTGCACGAGAGGATGATCCGGTCACCCGGCAGACCGATGGCTTCGGCGCGCGCGGCCGACTCCAGCGCCGAGGCCACCATTGCCTCGCGCATCACCTCGATGGCATCACGCGGCTCGGCACGGCGAGCATTCTGGTCCATGATCCGCGCCAGCAGATCCTGATCGAGACTGCCCCAGTTCACACCGATGCGCACCGGCTTGTCGTAGCGACAGGCGGTCTCGATCATCTGCGCGAACTGCTCGTCACGCTTCCGGCCATGACCGACATTGCCCGGATTGATCCGATATTTGGCCAGGAGGCGGGCGCAGTCGGGCTGCTCCGCAAGCAGGCGGTGACCGTTATAGTGAAAGTCGCCGATCAGCGGCACAGCGACACCCATCCGCTCGAGCTGCGCGCAAATCGCCGGCACCGCGGCGGCAGCCTCGGGTGTATTGACCGTAATCCGCACCAGTTCCGACCCGGCGCCCGCCAGTTCGGCACACTGGATCGCCGTGCGCACGACGTCTACGGTATCGGTATTGGTCATCGACTGGACGACCACCGGCGAGTCACCGCCGACGGTAACCGGGCCAACGCGGACGGCGCGCGTCCGTCGCCGCGCCAGCGCGGACAGCGAATTGCTCACAGCGGGACCACCGCTTGCCAGATCGTCATTTGACCGAGAGCCGCGCCACGCCCTTGGTGGTGTGCGGTTCGAGATCGACAGGCTTGCCTTTGTACTCCACCGTCACGTACCTGGCGTTGCCGAGGACCAGCGAAAACGGCGGCTGCCCCTTGATTTCCTGCTGACTGTTCGCCGGCTTGACGCCGAAAGCGACGACCTCGCCCGCCGCGTCACGCACCTCTACCCACGCTGCCTGGGTGAAACTGAGCTTGAGGACGTCCGCCGGCTTGGCTTCCTTCTTGGCTTCCGTTGCCGTCTCCAGCGTGGCCGCCGGCGTGGCTTCCTGCTTGCCGTCGGGCTTCACCGCAGCGGGCGCTACAACCGCGGGTGCCGGCCCAGCAGGTGCCGTCGCGCTTGGCACGGGGGGGGCTGTCAGCTTCGCCACAGCACTCCCTTCGGTCGGGGCAACTGTGCCAACCACCGTCACCGGTGCAGCGGGTGTCGCGGCAGGCTCGCTCACGACTGCCTGCGCCTCGGCAGCAGTTTGCGCAGACTCGCTACCCGTGAGCGCCGCCAACTGCTCTTGCCAGAAGTTCTGCGGAACATAGAAATACGCCAGCAGTGCCAGGACCAGCAGCACCAGCCCCCCGATGACCGCCAGATAGTCACGTCTTTCAGCCTGCTTGCTGGCCTGCGGCAGGTGCGAACTGGTTCCCGCGGACGCCTCCAGTTGCAGGGTCCGCTGCATGCGTGTCGCATCGAGCGCGCGCATCAGCGCATCGGCGTCCAGATTGAGCACTCGCGCGTAATTGCGGACGAAACCGCGAATCATCGTGTTGCCGGGCAACGATGCCCAGTCCTCGCTTTCGATCGCCGCCACCTGCCTGGGCGCCAGTTTCAGGGACTGGGCCGCCTCGGCCAGGGTAATATTTCTGGCTTCGCGCGCAGAGCGCAGTTGTTGACCGACGCCACCGGCGTCAGCCAACAACTCCCGGGAGGAATTCACTGCGGGCAAACTCGCCTCGCTACTATTGGAAAACACAGATTGTTCACTCATTCGAAGTTGCCTTTCAGCAGTTCCTGAGCCTCGGGTGAAAGCGGGAATTTTCGCTTCAACTGGGCGCTATAGCGGGCTTCAGCCAGGCGATCGCCCCGCTTCCGCTCCACCCGCACGACCAACCAGAGCGCCTCGGCATTTGGCTCCGCCTTGCGCAGCAGATCCGAAAGCTGCTGACTGGCAAGCTCCAGCTGACCGCGGCGGTAATTGATTTCTGCGAGCTGCAGCAACGCCTGCGCATTGTTCGGCCGGATCAGCAGGCTGTGCTGCACGAAACCCTCGGCGGCATCCAGATCGCCGAGCTTCACCTGACAGGCGCCCGCATTCAGATAGGCCCGATCCGGCGTCTCGTACAAGGCGTTCTTCATCGCTCGTTGCAGGTACGGCATCGCTTCCCTCTCCCTGCCAACCTGACAGAGAAACCAGCCATAGTTATTGTTCAGCTCGGGATCGTTGGGGTCAAGATTCAGGGCCTGTTGAAAGTCCCGGTCGGCAAGCGCCATCTCGCGGATATTGTAGAGCACCAGTCCGCGCGCACCATGGGCCGGCGCGTAGTCCGGATCGACGACGATAGCCATGGTCAGCTCTTCGAGTGCCACCGAATAGTTCTGCTTCTGCAGATAGAGCGAGCCCAACTCGGTATGCAGTTTGGCACGCGTGCGCTTGTCGCGCGGCGGCGTCGGACGTCGCGAGTCCGGCTCCTCCTCAGCCGCCTTCTGCGTCGTCGTGGCTGGCGAAGACGAGAAGAGTCCCGACGAACAGGCACTCACACTCAACAAGGCGATGAGCCCGAGGACGGCTCGCCTCATCCACAAGCCTCCTGACGCTGTTGGTGGACAACGAAGCTGCGCCGTGCCGTGCGCTGCGTGCGGTCGAGAACCTGTCCGGCGAGCTGACCGCAGGCGGCATCGATGTCGTCACCGCGCGTTTTGCGCGTCGTGGTCACCACGCCCGAGGCCATCAGAAGCTCGGCGAAACGGCGTATCCGCGGCGCTGGCGAGCGGCGATAGGACGTACCCGGAAACGGGTTGAAGGGGATCAGGTTGAACTTGCAGGAGACGTCCCGGGTCAGCGCCAGCACCTCGCGGGCGTGCGCTTCGGAGTCGTTGATGCCGTCCAGCATCACATACTCGAAGGTGACGAAATCACGCGGCGCCTTTTCCAGGTAGCGGCGGCATGCCGCCATCAGTTCTTGCAAGGGGTATTTCCGGTTGATCGGCACCAACTCATCGCGCAAGCGGTCATTCGGCGCATGCAGGGACACCGCCAGGGCCACTGGACACTCGTCGCGCAAACGGTCCATCGCCGGTACCAGGCCCGAGGTGGAAACCGTGACCCGGCGGCGCGACAGGCCATAGGCATTATCGTCGAGGAGCAGACGCAAGGCCATCACGGTATTGTCGAGGTTGGCCAGCGGCTCACCCATGCCCATCAGCACAACGTTGCTGACCACCCGCTCGACACCTGCTGCTGCCGGCTGGTAAGCGCCAAGCGCATGGCGCACCTGCCACAGCTGACCGACGATCTCCGCCACCGTCAGGTTGCGGTTGAAACCCTGCTTGCCGGTAGAACAGAACGAACAATCGAGCGCACAGCCGGCCTGCGTCGAGACACACAGCGTGCCGCGGTCGTCCTCGGGAATGAACACCGCCTCGACGGCGTTACCGCCGCCCACGTCGAAGAGAAACTTGCGCGTACCGTCTTCGGCGAGGCGGTCGGCAACCACCGTCGGAGGTGCCACCAAGGCCAGCGTCTTGAGCTTCTCGCGCAGGCTTCGGGCGATGTCGCTCATGGCGTCAAAATCAGCCTGCCCGAAACGATGCATCCAGCGCAGCACCTGCCGGGCACGAAAAGGCTTTTCGCCGTGCCCGGAGAAGAAGGCCGTCAGGCCAGCGGCATCAAGATCGAGCAGATTGATCATCTTGCCAGCAGCGGAGCGCGACCTAGCGGCCCGAATAGACGGACATGGCCGGGAAGAAGAAGGCGATTTCGTTCTTCGCCGTCTCTTCGCCATCGGAACCATGCACGGCGTTGGCGTCGATGGATTCGGCGAAATCGGCACGAATCGTTCCTGCCTCGGCCTTCTTCGGGTCGGTTGCGCCCATCAGCTCGCGATTCTTGGCAATCGCGCTCTCGCCTTCGAGCACTTGCACCATCACCGGTCCGGAGATCATGAACGCGACCAGATCCTTGAAGAACGGACGCTCCTTATGGACCGCGTAGAAGGCGCCCGCCTCCTGGGGTGACAGCCAGGCCATCTTGGCGGCAATTACCGTCAAGCCATTGGTTTCAAAGCGGGAGTAGATCTTGCCGATCACGTTCTTGGCGACGGCGTCTGGCTTGATGATGGAAAGAGTACGTTCGATGCCCATGAATGATTCTCCAAACGGAAATAGGTCAATAAAAACAACAGCAAATCATATCGCTAGAAACACAACCTCGCATTATACCAACACCCGGGTCCAAATCCGAACTGGCGGGAAACGAAAAGCCGGGCACGGGCACCCCTTTACCGCCCGCTCCCGCCCGCGCAGCGAGGCGATGTGCGCGACGTTCGTGCAGCGTCTTCCGCAGGCGGAGAATGATGGCAGCCTTCGCGCCAGGGTGACCATGAAAGGGGAAGCAAGACGAGGCACGGCCGACCACCGCGCTCAGCGCGGTGACGCCCGGCCGGGCGGGGAATACCGACGAGCCAGGTTCCGACCTCCTCCGACGCTTGCTCTAGAGCTTCGCCGGATCGAAACCGGTCTCCCGGTAAACCGACTGCAGAAGGTCGTCGCCGATACGCGACGCCATCTCCTTGTGCACTGGAACGAGAACCTTCTTGAACGCACGGCGCTGCTCCGGCGTGGGCACGTGGATCTCGATCTTGCCGCTCCTGCGCAGCGCTTCGAGATCGCTGTCGTTCTTTTCCTTGGCGATCCTGTTGGTGTAGTCGGTAGCCTCCTTCATCGCCATTTCGAGCTGGCCGCGAATGTCCGTCGGTAAGGCCTCCCAGAATTTCTTGTCAACGATCACCGCGTAACCCAGGTAACCGTGCTCGGTCAGCGTCAGGTGCGACTGGACCTCGAACATCTTCTGCGTGTAAAGGTTGGAAATCGGGTTTTCCGTGCCATCGACAATGCCCATCTTCAAGGCTTGGTAGACTTCCGAAAACGCCATCACGCGCGGGATAGCATTAAGCGCCAGCATTTGCGCTTCGAGCACTTTGGACGGCTGAATGCGCATCTTCTTGCCCTTCAGCTCATCGGGCATGTGGATCGGCGTGTTTGCTGAAAAGGACTTGAAGCCGTTATCCCAGTAGGCCAGCCCCCTTATCCCCTTCGGCTCCAGCCTCCGGAAGAGACTCTTGCCGATCGGCCCCAACGTTACCTTATGCAACTCTTCATAGCTGTCGAAGATGTACGGCAGGTCGTAGATCTCGAACTCCCTGACCCCCAGCAGGCCAAACTTGGCCAGCGACGGCGCCACCACCTGAACGGCACCGAGTTGCAGCGCTTCGAGTTCCTCCTTGTCCTTGTACAGCGTCGAGTTGGGGTAGACCTCGACCTTGACTTGGCCTTTGGTCAGCTCTGCGGCCCGCTTGGCAAAGAACGCCGCGCCCAGGCCCTTCGGCGTATCCTCAGCCACGACGTGGCTGAACTTGATAACGATCGGGCTTTCCGCCTGCGCCGGAAAGGGCGCCGCCGAGAGCAAGCAAGCGAGCAACCGAAACAGCAGATCGCGAAATGTCATGTCGTCCCTCCGTTCCAGAAGCGGTCCCGCAATCGGGCTATTACCTTGCTGGCGACGTCAACATGACAAAAAGCAGGGGCGCTGAGTATTGTGGAAATCCGCCATCCGCCCTGGCCACGCGTGCCCACGATTTGCGCAGCGCGACGACCATCGCCGACCAGCGATCCACACCCCTTGCGAGCGCCAGCAACCACCGCGAGGTCGATGACAAGGAGCACCATCAAGAAAATGGCGCGCGTACAGATTGCCTGTACGCGCGCCCGCACCCGACGTCGAGTGCCGTTGCCTCACTTACATCATGCCCAGCCTCGTCGGCAACCAGGTCGAGATGATCGGCACATAGGTGATCAGCACAAGGAAAGCCAGCATCGACAACAGCCATGGCCAGACCGCGATGGTCAGCTCGGTAATGCCCATCTTGGTGATCCCCGAAGCAACGTAGAGGTTGAGGCCGACCGGCGGATGACACATGCCCACTTCCATGTTGACCACCATCAAAATCCCGAAGTGCACCGGATCAATTCCCAGCTTCATCGCGACCGGGAAAAGGATCGGCGCAAATATCAGCACGATCGACGACGGCTCCATGAAGTTGCCCGCCAGCAACAGGATCACGTTGACCGCCAGAAGGAAGGCGATCACGCCCAGACCGTGACCCAACATCCAGTCAGCGAGGGTTTGCGGGATGTTCTCGTTGGTCATGATGAACGAGAAGAGCACGGCGTTGGTGATAATGTAGAGCAGCATCGCCGACATATTGGCCGAGTTGAGCAAGACCCGCGGCACGTCACTCAGCGAAAGATCCTTGTAGACAAAGACGGCGACTATGAAGGCATAAACCGCGCTCATCGCCGCCGCCTCGGTCGGCGTGAACATGCCGCTGTAGATACCGCCCATGACGATGACGATCAACAGCAGACCCCAGGCTGACTCGCGGAACGCCTTCAGGCGCTCGGCGAAAGATGCCCTGGCCATGCGCGGGTAGTTGTTGCTCCTCGCCCGATACCAGGTCACGCCACCGAGGACCATGGCCAGAGCGATACCCGGAATCACGCCGGCCATGAACAGAGCGCCAACCGAGGTGTTGGTGGCGACCGAATACATGACCATGACGATCGACGGGGGAATCAGAATGCCCAATGCCCCGGACGTGGTGATGACGCCGGCACCGAATCTCTTCGGGAAACCAGCCTTGACCATGGCTGGCATCAGAATCGAGCCGATGGCCACGACGGTCGCCGGCGACGAGCCAGAGACAGCCGCGAACAGCGCGCAGGCGAGAACGCCGGCCAGACCGAGACCGCCGAACCAATGTCCGACCATGCTCGTCGCGAAACGGATCATTCGTCGCGCCACCCCGCCATGGGTCAAGAAGTTACCGGCCAGGATAAAGAACGGAATGGCCATGATCTCGAACTTTTCGATCCCGGTGAACAGCTTGAGAGCGACGGCTTCCAAGGGCACTTGCGTAAATAGGAACAGGAAGCTGAGCACCGTCAGGCCGAGCGAAATCGAGATCGGCATGCCGGTCAGCATCAGGCACAGGAGAATCGTGAAAATGATGATGGCGTTCATGGTTTCTGGTCTCCGTTGCCCGAACGATCGTCCGGATGCCGCTTCTCGTGAGTCCGCTCATGGGGAAGCCGCTTGTCGTCCACGGCAAGGGTCTGCACCTCCTCCGGAATCTCTTCTTCTTCGAGGCCGTCAACATGGCCGTGGTCGTGGTGTGGCAGCTCGCCGGTCTTGAGGAAACTCACTGTGACCTGCAGAAAGCGGAAGCACATCAGCGACGAACCCAGCGGGATGGCACTGTATACAACCCAGGTGGGCCACTCGAGATCGGGCGTCGTCGGCCCCGAGAACATGTCCGCGGTGTCCATGCCGAGAAACTGAAAAATCGCGTAGTGGGCACCGTTGTCCCACACGAACGCCGCCCCGAGGGAGCCGACCACGCCGGTAAACAGCGCGCCGGACAACATCCCGAAGACAATGAACTTGCCGCGGCTTCCTTCGCTCAAGCTGTTGATCAGCACATCCACACCCACGTGGATACCGGTGCGTACACCATAGGCCGCGCCGAACTTGGCCATCCACACGAACATGATGATGCACAGTTCCTGGGCCCAGCCGAAGTTCAGCGAGAGCAGCCAGTCCTGCACGATCGGAATCTGGTAACCAGCCGCGTAGCGATGCGCGACCGAAAGAAAGATGATCGTCGTTGCCGCCCCCATGAGGAAGGTGATCAGCCATTCCTCCAGGTGATCAAGTATTTTCATTCACGAGTCCCCCGACTGCCTGAAAAAAACCCGCTGGGCCAGGCGTCCCAACGGGCTATCCCTCCAGTATCCGCGTCGCCTAGAGCTTGCTAGGATCGAAGCCTGTTTCCTTGTATACCGACTGCAGAAGGTCCTTTCCAATGCGTGAGGCCATCTCTTCGTGCACCGGCAGAAGCGCCTTCTTGAAGGCTTTGCGCTGTTCGGGTGTCGGTACGTGCACCGCCGTCTTGCCGCTCTTCTTGACCGCCTCCAGATCCTTGTCGTTCTGCTCCTTGGCGACCTTGTTGGCGTACTCGGTTGCATCCTTCATGGCTGTTTCGAGCTGCGCGCGAACATCCGCCGGCAGGCCATCCCAGAACTTCTTGTTGACGATCACGGCGTAACCCAGGTAACCGTGATCGGTAATCGCCAAATGCTTCTGAACTTCAAAGAACTTCTGCGTAAACAGGTTCGACATCGGGTTCTCGGTCCCATCGACAACGCCGGTCTGCAGCGCCTGATAGACTTCGGAGAAGGCCATCACCTGAGGAATCGCCTTCAGTGCACGCATCTGCGCTTCGAGCACCTTGGACGACTGAATACGCATCTTCTTGCCCTTCAGGTCCTCCGGCATCAGGATTGGCGTGTTCGCCGAAAACGACTTGAAGCCGTTGTCCCAGAACGCCAGGCCGGTCACACCCTTTGGCTCCAGCTTGGCGAGCAGACCCTTCCCGATCGCACCCTGCGTCACCTTATGCAGATCGGCGTAGTTGTCGAAGATGTACGGCAAGTCGAAGACTTCGAATTCCTTGACGCCAAGCGGCCCGAACTTGGCAAGTGACGGCGCAAGCATCTGCACGGCGCCAAGTTGCAGCGCTTCAAGTTCCTCCTTGTCCTTGTACAAGGTCGAGTTGCCATACACCTCGACCTTGACCTTGCCCTTGGTCAGTTCGCTGGCGCGCTTGGCGAAGAATTCTGCGCTCAACCCCTTGGGCGTATCGTTGGCCACGACGTGGCTGAATTTGATAACGATCGGTCCTTCGGCCAAGGCCGCCAGCGGCATCGCCGAGAGGGCGCAAGCGAGCATTCCGAACAGCAAATTTGAAACTTTCATGGTCTCTCCTTCATGTGCAAAACGTTTCGTTAACAAAATTATTAGCCGGTTGCGAGGGCGCATATTACAGAGACTGCTGGCGGCGAACATTGTGGAAATCCACAGCGCGCGGCAGCGAGGAAGGACGGCGCTTGCGAGCCGCCATTCAGGGCATGGCCATACCCTTCGGGAAGCTGCGATCGACACCGCGACAAGCGGGATCTCGGTCGCCAACGCAGCCCCTGCGGGGCGTACGGTCTGCCCCGGATGCGGGGATTTATGCACACCCCGCGGGCGATAACTTGCGTAAGATGAAGCGCCATGAAAGACGCCCCCCTCCTGCACCAGAATGCGCTGCCCCGGCCGGCGTCGCTGAACTGGTCGCAGTGGTATCTCTCGATTCTGAAAGGGGCGGTGGGTCTGCTTCTCATCCTGCTCATCGCCCTGCTCTGGCTGCTACGCCAGAACGACATCGACGAGCAGCGCTCGACCCTTATCGCCGACGTCCTCTGGCTCGAGCAAAGCGTCCGTTTTCACCTTGAGGGGAATTCCGAACAGCTACGGCAACTGGCCCTCGATCTGACCCGGACAACCGATCCAGACGCGCTCTTCATTCTGCGTGCACGACACATCCTCAAGAACAACTCTGAACTCCTGCAACTGCTCTGGCTTGATGCCGCTGCCAAAGCCGTGCACGGCATGCCAACGCGAAGCCTGCCACGACACGGCAAGGACGCTTCGGGCCAGGACCCGGTCAATCGCTCGATCGAACTCGCCCAGCTTGGCAAGCCAACCTACAGCGATGCCTACTGGGTCGACGACGTCGCGCAGTTCGAAGTCTACGTACCCATCTTCGACGAAGGCGAGCATCGCGGCACACTACTCGCCGTCTACTCGCTGCCTCGCCTGCTCAAGCAGCAGGTTCCCTGGTGGTTCGCTGCAAAGTATCAAGTACGCGTTCTCGACGCCAACGGCAATCTCCTGGCCAGCAAGTCGAAGATCGATGCCGCCTCGACAACGCTCAGCTACCCGGTGATTTTCGACCCTCCGGGTTTCGGCATGGTGCTGCAGGTGACCGCTTATCGTGCTGCCGGCAATCTTGCGCAAACGCTGATCGCCGCGCTGATCGTAGTTCTTGCAGCAGCCGTTTTCTGGAGTTTGTGGGCTGTACGCGGTTTGATCCAGAGGCGGATCGACGCCGAACAGGCGCTGCGCTCGGAGTACGCCTTCCGCAAGGCGATGGAAGACTCGTTGATGGTTGGCATGCGCGCGCGCGACATGGAAGGCCGGGTAAGTTACGTCAACCCGGCCTTCCTGCAGATGGTCGGCTTTAGTGCCGACGAGCTGATCGGCCTGGCGCCACCAATGCCCTACTGGGCACCAGAAGAAATGGAAAGAACGCTGCAACTGCATAACGACGTTCGCGAAGGCAAGGCCCCGCACGAGGGGTTCGAAATCCGCTTGATGCACAAGAATGGCAGCCGCTTCGACGCCCTCGTCTACGAAGCGCCTCTGATTGACGCGGACGGCGAGCAAACGGGCTGGATGGCGTCGATCATCGACGTCACCGCCCGCAAACACGCCGAGGAACTCGCCCAGCAACAGCAGGAGAAACTGCAGGTCACGGCACGGCTGGTGACCATGGGCGAAATGGCTTCGACCCTGGCGCACGAACTCAATCAGCCGCTGGCAGCGATCACCAGCTACAACACTGGCTGCCTGAACAAGCTGGAGTCAGGCAACTTCAGCGCTGAACAGCTCAAGGAAGCACTCGAAAAGCTCGCCGTCCAGGCGCAACGTGCCGGCCACATCATCCGGCGGGTACACGACTTCGTGCGCAAGAGTGAACCCAAGCGAGTGCCCTGCGACCTCGCCGAAGTGATCGATGACAGCATCGGCTTCATCGAAGGAGCAGCCAAGGCACGCGGCGTGCGTATCGTCCGCGAGATTCAGGGCATGCGCCCCGAACTCCTGGCCGACCCCGTGATGCTCGAACAGGTGCTGCTCAATTTGATGCGCAACGGCATCGAAGCGATGCGCCACACGCCATCCGAGCAGCGCCGGCTGACCGTCAAGCTCAGCCAGCTCGACAGACAGCAAATGGAGATCCGGGTCGTCGATCGCGGTCCCGGCATTCCACCCGAGGTCGAAGAAAAGCTATTCACCCCCCTTTTCTCGACCAAGGCCGAGGGCATGGGCATGGGCCTGAACATCTGCCGCTCGATCATCGAGGTCCACCACGGCCGCCTGTGGGTTGAAGCCAACCCGGATGGCGGCTCGATTTTCATCATCACCCTTCCGATTGTCCAGCAATGACCCCACATGCCTACCTCGTCGACGACGACGACGCCATCCGTGACTCACTCGGCTGGCTGCTCGAGTCACGCGGTGTTCCCTGCCGGAGCTACCCCTCGGCTGAAGACTTCCTGGCCGCGTGGGAACCCACGCTTGCTGGCTGCATTCTCCTCGACATCCGCATGGACGGGATGAGTGGCCCCGAGCTTTTTGACGTCTTGTGCGAGCGTGGCAGCACGCTGCCGGTGATCTTTCTGACCGGCCACGGCGACGTGCCAATGGCCGTCTCTGCCCTCAAGCAAGGCGCTTTCGACTTCGTCGAAAAGCCCTGCAACGACAACGAGCTGGTCAATCGCGTCATTGAGGCCCTGCAGCTCGATGAACACCAGCGCCTCGCCGCCTCCGATGCCGTTTCGGTCAGCAGCTTGACGAGCCGACTCACGACGCGCGAAAAGCAGGTCATGGAACTGGTTCTCGCCGGCACCCTCAACAAGGTGATCGCCGACGAACTGCAGATCAGCATGCGCACGGTCGAAGTACATCGCGCCAATCTGTTCGAGAAAATGGGGGTGCGGACGGCCGTCGAGCTCGCGCAGCTGCTGGCCGGCAAGCGCTGAGCAGAACAACGATCATGGCGTGGTAGTGCCGGCAGCCTGCTTCCCCAACCGGGCGTAGCCAGCAAGCGGACGACCGTCACCTGTCTCCCACAGCAGCTCGACACCCTGCTCACCTGGGGCGCAGGCGAAGGCGGCATCAACGCCAAGCCCGCCAACCCACGCCAGTCGCTCGCCACACCACAGCAGTGGCAAGCGAGCCCGCTCCCAGGGGGGTACGGCAGCTTCCTGCAAGAGGTTGCGCAAGGTCCTTGCCGGCCGCCGTGCGTCAGGCCGCAAGCGCTCACCGCCTTGCCTGACCCGGAGAAAAACCCGAGCACCGGCAAGCATGCGGCGAGTGATGCCTTTTCCCGTGCGCTCAACAAAGCGCACCCGGCCCTCGCCCCACGGCAACGCCGACTCGCCATTCCAGCTCAGCGCAAGACTTGCAGCGGCCGGGCGCTGAGCCAAGGCGTACAACTCGCCGCGATAGACATGCACCTCGCCGTCCGCGGTCGCGATACAGGTCTGCGCGGCGGCCCCTGCCGTCTTCAACTGCCGTAGCGCCTCATCAAGCCAGCGTGCGTCGGGGGCACGAAAACCATTCGCCCGCAACTCCGAGCGCAACAGGTTACGCGCCCGCGCCGGGGACAGTGCGTTGAAACGCGCCACATCGATGCGCCCGCCATCACCCGCCATAGTCGCCCGATCGGCCTTCGCCAACTCCTCGACAAGCTCTGCCGCCTCGGCGAAATGGCGCGCGGCACGCGCAAGCGCCCGAACCGCGCCGGGAAAATGCCCCTCAAGGCGCGGCATGACTTCGCGCCGCAGGTGGTTGCGGCGATAGTGAGAATCGGCGTTGCTCTCGTCCTCGACCCAGGCCAGAGAATGCGTCTCCGCATAGCGCATGATCTGCGACCGCGACACGTCGAGCAGCGGGCGAATCAGACGTGGCCCGCCGGGCTGAGGCCGCTCGGCGGGCATGCCGGCAGCACCGGCAACGCCCGCCCCACGCAGCAACCGGAAGAGAACCGTCTCGGCCTGGTCGTCACGATGATGCGCCAGCGCCAACCAGTCGGCAGGAGACGCAGAAAACGCCGCATGACGCAGGCGCCGTGCCGCCGCCTCCAGTCCCTCGGCGCTGGTACGCGGCACTTCGACGCGCGTAATTTCGAGCGGTACGGCGTGGTCGCGACAGAAGTCGCGACAGAAGCCAGACCAGGCATCGGCGTTGCTGCTCAGACCGTGATGAACGTGGGTCGCCGAGAGATCGATCGACAATCCGGAGCGACGCAGGCAGTCGAGCGCGTGCAGCAGGACAACCGAGTCGACTCCACCGGAAAACCCGACGCACAGGCGGGCCCCAGGCAGCAGTCGCGCCTCCAGAAACGCCGAAAGCGTGTGCAGAATCGGCGCTGCAGCTTCCTCCTGGCTTGCCTCAGCGGCGTGTCGGTTCTTTGACCCGGCCATAGGCCATCAAGCGCTCAAGGCGCGTCTTGAGCAAATCGCGTGTAGGCACCGACGCCAGTTTGTGCAAGGCATCCTGCAAGGCCTCCTTGAGGCTTCTCCCCATCGCCTGATGAGCGCGATGCGCACCACCGGTCGGTTCTTCGACGATGCTGTCGATCAAACCCAGCGCCTGCAGGCGGGGAGCAGTGATGCCCATGATTTCTGCCGCCGTGCTTGCCTTTTCGGCGCTCTTCCAGAGAATCGTCGCGCACCCCTCGGGAGAAATCACCGAGTAGGTCGAGTACTGCAGCATCTGCACGACGTCGCCGACCCCGATGGCCAGCGCACCGCCCGAGCCACCTTCCCCAATGACTGTGACGATGATCGGCACTTTCAGCTCGGCCATCACGTAGAGATTGCGGCCGATCGCCTCGGACTGTCCGCGCTCTTCAGCGTCGATACCCGGGTAGGCGCCAGGCGTATCGATGAAGGTCAATACCGGGATACGAAACTTCTCGGCCAGTCGCATCAGGCGCAATGCCTTGCGATAACCTTCCGGACGCGGCATGCCGAAGTTGCGGAAGATCTTCTCCTTGGTGTCACGCCCCTTCTGGTGACCAATCACCATCACCGGCTCACCGTTGAAGCGGGCCAACCCGCCGACGATCGCATGGTCGTCAGCAAAGGCGCGATCGCCGTGCAGTTCCTCGAAGTCGGTGAAGATCAGCGAAAGATAATCCAGCGTGTAAGGGCGTTGCGGGTGGCGTGCCACCTGCGACACCTGCCAGGCCGATAGTTTGGCGTAGGTATCCTTGGTCAGGGCCTGGCTCTTCTTCTCCAGGCGGCCGATTTCGTCCGAGATATCGACCGCCGAGTCGTCCTGCGCAAAGCGCAGGGCTTCAATCTTGCCTTCGAGATCGGCGATCGGTTGTTCGAAGTCGAGGAAACTGGTTTTCATCAGGCCCAACCGTATCTGTAAGCATGCTGGTTTTCAATAACCCGCTATTCTACCGGAAACACCGTGCCGGGCTTTGCTGCAAACAAGCAACTCGGCAAACTCAGTACTCGACGGGGAGCGGGTCGAGGCTGCGCCAAAGGTACCAGGTCGCCACCGAACGCCAGGGACGCCAGCGTTCACCTTGCTCCAACAGGAAACGACGCCCGGGGCGCTCGCCATGGCAGTAGTGCAGGGCCACCGCCTTCTGCAGGCCAATGTCGTCGAGCGGGAAGATATCGGGACGCAGCTGATTGAAGATCAGGAACATTTCCGCCGTCCACACGCCGACGCCGCGCACCGCGGTCAACTCGCCAATGATCTCGGCATCACTCAGCGACGACCAGTGCTGCACCTGAATCTGGCCATCGTCGAAATGGCGCGCGAGGTCAAGCACGTATTCGACCTTGCGTGCCGACAGACCGCAAGCACGCAGGGTTTCAGGTCCGCTCTCCAGAACGCCGGCAGGCGTGACCTCGGGCACAGCCGCCAGGCAGCGCGCCCAGACGCTGTCGGCTGCTTTCACGGAGATCTGCTGGCCGACGATCGAACGGACGAGCGTCGCGAAGGGGTCCCCGCGTGACGCCAGCGCGGTCCCCGAAAAACGCTCGACAAGGGTGGCCAGGACGGGATCGCAGAGCGCCAGGGCGGCCGACGCTTGCTGCCAATAGGGGGGAGTCATGCGCAGATTGTACCCATGGCGGCCACCAGAGCGGAGCCGCACGAGCGAGCCACTGTACGGCTGGCCCACTGCCGCCACGCAAACCGAGGGCGGCCACCAGCGACAAGTCTCGTGGCAAGCCGCCGCAAAGAATACCGCCGCCGACCTCCAGGGAGATCAGCGGCGGACGGATGCTGCATTCGGACGCTGCAAGCTGTTCCCTGCGCCCCGATGCTACTTGCCTACTTGATGACCAGTTCCGGTCCCATCAGGGCGTAAGGCAACGCCGTCGACAGCCACGGCACATAGGTCACGATGATCAAGAAGATCATCAGGACGCCGACAAAGGGCATCGCCGCCTTCACCACGGTCGCCAGGCTCATGTTGGTAATACCGGAGGTGACGAAGAGGTTCAGCCCGATCGGCGGCGTAATCATGCCGATCTCCATGTTGACGACCATGATGATGCCCAGGTGGATCGGATCAACTCCCAGTTCCATGGCAATCGGAAAGACCACCGGCGCGACGATCACCAGCAGACCCGAGGGCTCCATGAACTGACCCCCGATGAGCAACAGAATGTTGACCGCGATGAGGAAGGTGAACCACGTGAAACCCGCCTGCAGCATCCATTCGGTGATGTCCTGCGGAATGCGTTCCGCCGACAGGGTATGCGCAAACAACATGGCGTTGGCGATGATGAACATCAACATCACCGTGGTCCGCGTCGCGTGCAGGATCGTCGCCCGCGACTCGGTGCCAAACAGCGCCGGGAAAAAGTTCTTGGCCAGCACGACCAGGTTCCGACGCCAGATCCCGAGGCCACCCACGAAGCACTGCTGGACGGATCCATGCTCACGTCCAGCCTTGAACAGGTAGCCCACGAAAATGGCGAGCGACATTCCCAGCCCCCAGTACGCGCGGATCTTTCCGGTGGCTTCCATTCCGTCGGTGGCAAAGAAAGACAGGATCATCCAGACCATGAAGAATGACACGGCGTAGACACCGGCGTTGAAACCGATGCGCGCGGCATGGCTGTCCGTGGACGCGACCCAGGGCGTTTCCTTCAGAGGCCCCATGTCACGGTAGACAAACAACGCGACGAGGATCGAGTATACAGCGGCGACGACAGCGGCTTCGGTCGGCGTAAACACACCGCCATAGATGCCGCCCATGATGATCACCACCAGAAAGAGGCCCCAGCCCGCTTCCTTGGCACCCTCCATAATCGCGCCAAAACCACGCCATTCCTCGCTTGGCAGACCCTTGATCCGGGCCACAATGTAGATCGCCAACATCAGCATCAGACCCGCCAACAATCCCGGAATGACGCCAGCCAGGAACATCCGTCCGACAGAGACGTCAGTGGCAGCCGCGTAGACCACCATCACGATCGACGGCGGAATCAGAATACCCAGCGTACCGGCGTTGCAGATGATGCCCGCCGCAAACTCCTTCGAATAGCCGACCTGACGCATGCCGGCGATGGCGATCGTACCGATCGCCACCACGGTTGCGGGCGATGACCCCGACAGCGCCGCAAACATCATGCAGGCCAGCACAGATGCCATGGCCAGGCCACCCTGGAAATGGCCGACGCTGGCAATGGCGAAGTTGATCAGTCGCTTCGCCACCCCCCCTGTGGACATGAACGCCGAGGCCAGGATGAAGAAGGGAATCGCCAGCAGCGTGTAGTTCTGCCCGGCGCCAAAAAGCTGAATGGCCACCGACGACAGCGAGTCATGCGAAAAGAAAGCAACGAAAAGAATCGACGACAGTCCCAGGGCAACGCCCACCGGGACGCCGATAAAGAGCAGCGCAAGCACCATCGCAAAAAGAAAGAGAGAGTTCATCCTAGGATCCTTAGTCGTTTAGTCTTTCAAGATGTGCTTGTTCTCTTCGACCATGTCTTCTGCTTCATGGCCGCTGATGAGAAGTTTACGGCGACCGGTTGCGATATCGACAAAAGCCTGAAAGGACCGGAAGGCCATCAGCGCCAGGCCCAGCGGCAGAATCAGCAACAGCAGCCAGCGATGGATCCGCGACTGGATACCAAAGGCGTCCTGTATGAATCCCGGATAGTGAAGCTCTTCCGAGCCAATGCCGATCTTGTACATTTTCAGCCAGTAGTCGATGGCGCCGCCCTTGGTATCAACGCCGAGCAAGGCAACCCAGGAGGAATCGAGCAATACCAGGCCATAAAGCATGCAACACGCTGCGCCGAACAATGACAGCGCTTTTGTCATCGGTGCGGGCACGGCCTTGATGATGATGTCGACTCCCAGGTGCAGGCTGGTTCTCAGGCCATAACCCATACCCAGAAGGATCAGCCAGGAAAACATTGTCGTATTGAATTCCAGCGCCGCGGACCAGCCGGTATTGAATCCGTAGCGGGCGATCACCTGGAAGAAAGAGACCGCCATAATCGAGGTGATCACCAAAACAAGAAGTGACTCCTCTGCGCTGGCCATCGCTTTCGGAAACTTTTTTTCGAGCGCCCAGAGGATCACCAAGAAAATAACTAAGATACCGTGGAACCAGTAAGCTCCCATGGCAAACACCCCCACTCATGTTCCAAGAAAATAACCATCAGTCGAAACGATTCGAGCCTGCTCGACACTGCCGCGCCGAGCGAATAACCCGGTGAAACCAGCGCTGCGATTGACGACGATTGTTATCGCGGGCTCAACGAAAAGGGCCAGATTGAGACTGGCCCTTTTCGATCTGGCGAGTTATGAGCCGGCCGCAGCCTTGATTGTGTCTGCACCAATCTCTTTCTCGAACTTCTTCCACACCGGCGTCATAGCCTCCACCCACTTCTTGCGTTGCTCGGGAGTCAGCTTGTTGACCTTTCCGCCGGCCTTGATGATGTTCTCGCGGTTGGCCGCTTCGTCCGCCTTGACTTGCTGGTTGGTTTCGTTGGAGACCTCGTCAACGATCTTCAGGAACTGGTCGCGAACAGCCGGTTTCAGGCTGTTGAGCCATTCCGCGGAAGTCATCAACATATAAGCCAACAGCTGATGGTTGGTCTCCGTCGTGCTGTTCTGAACCTCGAAGAACTTCTGCGTATAGATGTTCGACCAGGTGTTTTCCTGGCCGTCGACGACGCCGGTCTGCAGTGCGCCATAGACTTCGGCGAAGGCCATTGGCTGTGGCGAGGCACCCATCGCTTCGATCATCGCCTTGGCCACGTCAGAGGTCTGCACGCGGAACTTCATGCCTTTGGCATCGGTGGGCGCGATCAGCGGCTTGTTCGCCGAGAAATACTTCATTCCCGACATCCAGTAACCGAGCCCGACGAAGCCGACACCCTCCATCGACTTGAGAAGCTTCTTGCCCTCGGGCGAGTTGGTGAAGCGGATCGCCTGGTCAATATCAACAAAGATGAAGGGCAGATCGAAGACGCCAAGTTTCGGGGTGTAGGACCCGAACTTCGACAGCGAGGGGGCCAGCAACTGCACGTCACCGACCAGCAGCGCCTCCAGCTCCTTGCTGTCGCCAAACAAGGTGCTGTTGGGATATACCTCGATGCACAGCTTGCCCTTCATTTCCTTGTTGACACGTTCTGCCAGGCGGTTGGACGCGACCACCTTGGGATGCGTCGATCCACCCGTCACGTGGCTGAGTTTGGCAACAACTTCACCCTTTTCACATTTCGCCAATGCCGACGTGGCGGCAAAAGCCATGGCAAGGGCTGTCAGGGCGACGCTGATCTTCTTCATATGCTTCATGCGATCTCCTCCTAAGGAAAGTTACTGCGTGTGAATATCTCGTTCTTCAGTACCACAAGCGCTGGTGCTTGCGGCGCAACGGTGTCCGGCTTGAATTTCTAGCAGCAATAGGCACGCCACCCATGGGGCAGCAGCAGTCGTGTTGTACGCAGATAATGGGATCATTTAATAGAAAGACGGTAGGTGCGGAATCTATCCGCTCTATGAAGCGGATAATGGGTTGGAAAAATAATTCCAAAAATAACGAAAAACACTTGACATGGGTTTAGCAAAGTGCTCGCAATTTATGCTGTATAAACAACAGCTTATTGGAGTGTTTTGTGGATACCGAACGATTAACTGCAGTCATGGATAGCCTCATGAATCAGACCGTCCTGGGAGAATTGTTGGCGCCGGTGGTTGATGCCTTGGCGCAGATACGCGGGACCCACACGGTGTCGCGCGTGTTGAGTATGGCGGATTTTATCGGCTTGGGAGTACTGCGCCACCTGCAGGGCATGCGCACGCTGCGCGAGCAAGTGCAGTCGCTGCTGCATTGGGAGCCGGGAACGGCGCTGCGCGTCCCGCTGGCACGTTCCACCTGGTCGGACGCGCTGTCCTCGCGCCGCCGCCGCGCGGTCTTGGAGGCAGCGATGCCACCGTTGCTTACCGAGGCCCGGGCGGTGTTGCCGGATCGTCTGGCGAAATTCCCTGCACTGCAAGGACGCCCGGTGTATGCGATGGATGGGACTTATCAAAGCGAAAGCGCCCACTTCGGGCGGTGTACGCCCCGTCAGGGCGGCGAGGACAATCCCAAGGGACACGGGCTGTTGAGCTTCTACGACGTGCGCCTGGGCTGTCCCGCCGATGTCTATGTCGATACCCGCAGTCGCCACGAAACGGCGCTGTTGCGCGACTACGATCAATCCGCGCAGGCCATGACCCGTCACAAGGGGGCGCTGTGGCTGGTCGACCGCGCTTTCATCGACGCGGCGTTCTGGGATGGCCGGAAAAGGCGCTTGGGTGTGACCATGATCACGCGCATGAAAAGCAGCCTGTGCATCGATTCTACCGAGGGCTTGGCGGTGGCGGACCTGCCGGCCAACGAAGGGGTGCTCAAGGATCTGCGCATCACCTTGCGCAGTTCCCGCCAAAACTGGCGCCTGATCACCTTCCGCAGCCGGCGTGGGCATCTCGTGGAGTTTCTGACCAACGAGTTCAAGCTCGAACCCGGCCTCATCGCCTTCTTTTACTCCCGCCGCTGGGAGGAGGAGAAGTGTTTTGACACCTGGAAGAATGACTTCAGCTTGGCCAAGGCATGGGGCGCCAGTGTGGCGGCCATCGAGAATCAGGTCCGCCTGGCGATTGTCACCAGCCTCTTGGTGGCCATGCTCGTCCACCGCAGAATGGGTCAGCACGGAATCGAGGACGAGAAAGCATTGCGCAAGCAGGACCGGCGCCAGATCTCCGCGACCGACGGGACCGATCGCCCCGGCTGGAGCACCCCGGTATTCCGCTACACCTCCAAGGTGAGCCGCCAAGTCTTGCGGTTCTTCAAGCACTGTTTTCACAAACCGGCCTCGCAGGCGCTTTATGAGGCCCAGTTGCGGCCATTGTTGTTGGCATATCTATGAGGCAACCGGACACCGTTGCTTGCGGCGCAAAGGATAATCAGTTCGCTGGCGCGAAGGCAAGCACCGGTGGCCTGAAAATCGTCACTCGACGCCGGCTGCGGCGCTCAGCCCGACGGAAGGCAACTTTTCCACCGCTCTCGAAGGCGTCGCCGCAAGCCCTTGCCGGCGGCTGCCCGCAAGGGAAAGAAGAGCTTGCTCGACAAGGCAGATGTGCTTGGCCCCCTATGTTTCCTGGCGGATTCTGACCGAACAGCGTGGCAACAGCCATTGTGGATTTCCGCAGGACAGGCGCGTTGCCGGACGCGGCCGCCACCATGCATTTTGCTTAAGCTCGTTCCGCCATCCCCGGCGTGCCCGCCGCCCCGCCGCCCCGCCGGCGACTGGCTGGCGCCCCTGCGCCCGCGCGGTGGAGGACAATTAAGGATGCGCCCCGGCACACAGCGACGCAGCACCTGCGGCAGGTGAACTCTCTACTGCTCACCCGACGGCAGCTAGTCCTGCATGGCCATCGGTTCCTTGTCGGAATAGCGCAGCCGTAACGCCAGCGCCTTGGCAAGCGCTTAGCTTCCGTCACCAGCAGGGCGTGGTCGACCGTTTAGGCGATCGCAAAATAGGTCATCACCCGGCCAGCAAACCGAGGATGGTCGCAAGACAAGTCCGTGTCCTTAGCAAGCGACGATCGATCGCCAGCAGGCACTACGGCAACGCCGAAGAACGCTCCCCGGGAAACGCAAAAAACATGCTCTTGGTGATCACCACAGCCAGTTGACACGTGCTCTTGACCCGGTCGCGACAGCGTTCGGCGAAATCGCCTGCGCCCGCATTTCTGCCAGATCACGCAAGGAGGCGTCAGGCCTGGCATTGGACAAGCAGAACCTGAGCGTCTCGCCATCCATCTCCCTGCACACGAGGAGGTGCCAGCAGCAAGCTGAAGGCGATTTTCCGTCCCAGACCCAGACTCGCCCGGTCAGATAATCGGCCCGCAGCTTGCACCTGCCCTCCCCTGCATCCGCGATCAACAGCCGGCGCCATTGCGCCGCCGGTTGAACGGACGTCCAGGCGATCAGCGACGTGGGTGCTGCGCTGGTGCGCAAGCGCAGCGACGCGCGCACCATCGGCAAGCGGGCAGCCGCAACGGCCAGCGTCGGATCGTCGAGATAGACGGCGTGATCCGGATGCCGCTCGAGCAGAAAGGTTTCGCCTTCGCTAGCCAACGCATGCGGAAGCCACGGCAGGTGGCCGTAACCGCCAGCGACAGAAACGAAAGAGAAGGGCAAACCGTTCTGCCGCGAGCGCCGCACCAGCTGCCGGGCGGTTTCACGTTGGCGCCTGCGCTCCGGCGACTCGTCCGGCGCTTCAGGCACGTCGTAGCGGTACCCTTCGTGACTCCAGGCGACCGGCGCGCACCACTCCGGGGACAGCAGCGAGGTCACGCCGTCGCGCGCAAGCACGGCAAGCCCCGCCAGTGCTGGCTTATTCCCGACCGCCGTCTGCCGATTGACTGGCGTGACGGCAGGCACCACGGCAAGACCGCTCATTTTCTCTTGTCCGCCAACGCCATCTACTTCATTTTGGCAACGTAGGCATCCATCACCAGGTCGAGGTCCTTCTGGATTTCCTTGTTGTACGGCTTGTTGAGGACGGTTTTTTCCTTGAGCTTCCACTCCGGCGTCTGGTTGGCAAGGGCCTCGATCAGTTGCCAGCGGTAGGTGAAGGTCTTGCCGCTCAGCGTGCGCAAGGCGTCCAGGCGCTCCGCTTCAATCACGTTCAGTTTTTCCAGGACCTTGAATTTGGCCGGATCGACGGTAATTTCTTCGACCAGCGAGTCGTCGACAAGCTGCAGCACGGTCTTCGCGTCGAGATCTGGCAACGCCTTGTCGATGGCGCTCTTCAGCTGGCCCGAGGTCGGGAAGCTCTTGCCAATCACGTCGGCAAGCGCCTTGGCGTCCTCGGCATCGCCGCGATGGACGAGTACGTCTTTGGCCAGACGATACTGCGAAGGGTTGTAGACCGTCTGCCCGAAAACGTTCTGCAGAAAGAAGAGGAAAACGTAGCAAACCAGCGCCGCCACGAGCGGCGTCTGAACCCAGGCCACGACGATACGCCCGACGACGCTCCACTTGATGTTGCGAGCGTTCTTGATCAGCCCGATGCCGATGACGCCACCGACGACCGCCTGCGAACTCGATACCGGCACCAGAGGAATCGTCGGCAAACCTATCGACGCCAAGGCATATTCCAGGCCTTCCGACGCGAAGAGGAAGAGCACCAGGGAGGTGGCGATGATCACCACAAAGGCGCCGACCGGCGTCAGCGGGGCAATTGACGTTCCCACGGTTAACATCACCCTCTTGGCATAGCTGAAGACGCCCACCGAAATTGCCAGGCCACCGAGCAGAAACAACTGCTGCAGGCCGGAGAACTCGAACACGCCGGCGTGGAAATCCTGGAACGGATTGGCGCCAATGAAGACGCCCATCACGTTGGCGATGTTGTTGGCGCCCAGCGAGTAGGAGCCCAGCGCGCCGGCGATGACCAGGCCGATGCGGGTCAAGGCATCGAGACGGATGATGTGAATGCGCGATTTCTCGAGCAGCTTCATCACCCCTTTGTAAATGAAGTAGCTGAAGAAGCCGGTGAGCACCGGGCTGGCAATCCAGGTGGCGCAAATGGTCTTGAAGACGCTGTAGTCGGTGACCGAACCGGTGAACAGGTTCCAGCCGATGATCGCTCCGACGACCGCCTGGGTCGTCGACACCGGCAGACCGACGATGGTCATCCAGGCGACGACCGCGGCAGCGGAAAAGGCGACCATGAAGGCGCCACCCAAGGCGTTGATCGAGCCGAGTTTCGACAAGGTGTGCGCCGCGCCCGCGCCACTGACGATTGCACCGAGAATCACGCCAATCGTCAGGATGATCGCCGCGGTGGTGAACTTGACCATTCGCGAAGCGACCGCTGTTCCGAAGACGTTGGCAGCATCGTTCGCTCCCAGCGACCAACCCAGGAACAAGCCGCTGGACAGATAGAGGAATATCGTAGGATCCATAATCTGGGTGTCTCCCTGGTCTTAGTCCAAACGCTTGATGGTGTAGATCGCCAGCCAGTCGGCGACGTCCTCGGCTTCGTCTGCAATGTGGTCGATTTGGTCAACAAAGCGGCGCAGGTGTAACTTTTCGGCCAGTGGCAGGGAAGAAGCGAAGATGGCGCGCTTCAGCTTGTCCGATTGGCCGTCCGCTTCCTTTTCGTAGAACATCACCTTGTGCAGGTGGTCGCGAACCGACTGAATGTCCCGCAGGAAAGCCCGGGACGCCATCACCGCAGCCTCGACGGCCATGGCGACGCTTTCGGCCAGTTTCCGGAGGTCAGCATGCAACTCCTGCGGAAAAGCCGGCCTTTCGATGTCGAGCGAGCCCATCGTGTCTTCCATGACATTGAGCAGGCCGTCCAGGTCCTCCAGCAGACTCAACACGTCGCCGCGAAAGTCGGGGATCAACGCCAGGGTATAGAGTTCATGCTCGACCTGCCGCCGCAACTCGTCGCCTTTATGCTCCAGGTCGTTGATTTGCTTGAGCTTGGCGGCCATGTCGCCATTCCCTGCCGACTCCAGGTACGCGCTCAGACCGGAGCGGAACGAGATGCCGCCTTGGGAAACGGTATCCAGAAATGAGTCGAAGTGCGTTTCCACTTCTTTGGTGGTGTGAAAAAGACGCAGCTTGCTCTTGTCCATTACTTTCTCCTTTGGCGAGAGGGGAAATGCTCGCGTAAAAAATTAGGCCGCCAGGCGGCTTCGTTGCCTGATGCTCCAGGTCATTTTTCCGATCAACGCCGAGCGCGAAAAGCGAAGGGCGAATGGTTCGCCGCCCGACCACTGCGTGACCGCAGTTCCCGAGAGTGCTGTTCAATGGCCAGCGAACCGGCTGCCTTGATTCTTTCCCTGGCGGATCGCCAGCTCGCGCCTTTATCGGCAGACTCCCGGGCCGGGCGCGAACAAACGCGGCAGAGCGTTTCTCGCAGAGCCTTAACGCACATATCGTGCCAGGCACCAACGTTCTCTCGGTTTTCGAACCCAATCAGACACCTGGCGGCCGACGACCGCGCCAGGAAAAGCGCATTCCGGGGTGTAACAAAAAAGCAGGCGCGTCGCCGGGGAAGGCTAATAAGAATGGCGATTAGTCAATCAATTCCGTCCGCTTCAGGGTTCTCGCGCGCTTTGCCCAAAGTGGCAAAGTGTTACACCCTGGCGCCCGGGCGCGGCAGCACCCCCTGGTCATCGACCGCATCGCGACGGCACGAGCGAACGGCAGAAATCACGCCGAAGGCCCGGCGCGAAGCTCTGCCAACAGCGCTTTCCTGCGCCGTTCAAGGCAGTCCCGGATGGCTTCGCCTGGCTCGCCAGGAAACGCCTCTTCGGTCAGGTGAACCGCACGGGCCAGTTCGTTCAGTCGTGCGAGCAGTTCCGGCAGGCCATTGGCCGCAACCCGACCCTCCCGTCGACATTGATCGGCAAGCAGTGGTGCGAAGAATTCCAGGGCGTAACGCAGTCGTTTGTACGCGGCTCGCAGACGATCAGCGGCAGCGTCATCGCCGGCAAGAAGCTGCGCCGCCAGCCGGCCCGATTCGGCGGCGCAGGTGTCGAGCAATGCCCGCGCACGAGCTTCCAGGCAGGCCGCTTCGCATTCGGGAAGCGCCAGCACGGCAGCGGTGAATTCGAGCAGCAAGCGCGAGTAGTCGTCGGACTGGAGCGTGCTGCGCACGGCCTCGCGGTTGATCACCGATCGCCGTTGAGCGTAGTTCGCCAGGCGAGCGCTGGCCACGCCCTCCGGTAAATCCGCAGCGATCGTCGGCAGCGTCGCGTTTAGAAAAACCTCCCAGTGACGCGCCTCGGCAAGCTGTCGAGCGAGCGTCCGCCAGCGTGGATCGAAGCGGCTCACGAAGTCCTTCGGAAGCAGCGGCCGCCAGATGCGAATCGCCGAGCGCAGACGACGAATCGCGGCGCGCGCCTGATGCACGAACTCCGCATCGTCGCCCTGGCGCAGGCCCTGCTCATTGCTCTGCAGATGCCTCAGGCAGGCCAGCGCGATGCGCCGAAAGTAGACCGTGGCGGACGTACCGACGTCGATCCGGACTGGGGACGACTTGACCGCCGGCAGCGACTCGTCGGCGAGAACGCGGTAGCTCCGTTCGCTCCTGGCGATCGCTTCCGGGTGCAGCGAGAAGTCCGTCTGCAACTCGCTGGCAAGAGAAAACAGGTCTTTCGGCGATCCCGAAACGAGCTTGAGTCCAATCTCGCATAACGCCTGTCGTCGCCCGAGACAGATTATCCAGCCACGGTCGAGCATCAGCTCGATGCGCACGCCTTCGTGCGGTCGAAGCAGCCAGGCGTTGCGGGTAAAGCTGGTCGTGAAGGTCACCTGCAAGTCGGCGTGCAGCGACTGCAGCCACTGGCGCAAGCGCCTTTCCGTCACCGGCGAGAAGTCGAATCTGGCGGGCTCGCCAGCCTCTCTGGCGATCTCCCAGTGCGCAGGGCAGGCGTATTTCGCAGCAGCGAAATCCGTCAGCCCAGCCTTGCTCACAAAGGCCAGGCAACGGGCCCCAATCTTGCGACAAAGGACAAGCACCTGCTCGCGCCGCAAGCGAAGGTCCGGCGTGTCGTAACAGAGGTCGACAATGCGTTCGCGGACAGGGGTCGAGTCGCTGAGCAGGGGATGCCTGGCCAGTCGATTGGCGACCCCAGGCGTCAGGGAAAGACAGAGTTCAGTCTGGATGACCATCTGACAGGCTCCCGAGAATGGCCCATGCCACCAGGTGCCGCTGCAACTCGGCCACTCGCCTGGTCAACCGCAACTCCGGGGCTGCGCACAGGAGTGAGCCATCAACGTCGTCTGAAGCGATACGGCAAGGGCACATCGGCTACCAACCGCGGGGACAGCCATTCCACGCCGACGGCAAGAGGAACGCGACCAGCTGCCGAGCCAGCACCCGCAGGTCAGATACGCCCGTCCGCTGAAGCCCTTTCCGCCAGCGCGCTCCTGCCGACCGCCTTGCTTCAGCAGAGCTTGACGACGATATCCAGCAAGGTGCTGTTGCAGATGTTGAGGCGCTCCCCGGCCCGGTTCAACTGCGTGTAGATTTCCTTGCGCCTGAAGATGTTGTGAAAATCGTTGTCCTGGAACAACTCGGACAAGGCGCGGCGAAGCGTTCGCGTCAGGCTCTTCAGAGCAACGTCGGCTTTTTCGGCGTCGGCGCGGGCCGCTTGCGGATTGCTCCCCAGGCGGGCAAAGCCCGCCGCCACGGCTTCGACACCGGCCTTGAGGTAGACGGCCATTTCCAGGCACGCCTTGTCCGGCTTCAAGGGTTGAACCTCGCCCTCCATGTCGACCATGATCGCGTGGCAGCTGTTGATGATCTCATCGAGATTGATGAACGCTCGGTGCAGGTCCTCACGGTCAATCGGCGTCGAAAAAGCTTCGTTCAGCAGCGTCAGGTTGCGAACCTTCTGCCGATCGCCCTCACCTTCCGCCTCGACGATTTTGCTCGTCGCCTGCGCACTGTCGCTGCCCATATACTCGACGAGCAGGCTGGCCGCCATATTCACGTGCGCACTTTGCTCGACGAGCAACGCAAAAAAATCGGGCACCTTCGGAAATACCCGGTGCAGGATGCGGCGCGTGAACGAAGGTGCAGCCATTCTTGAGGGTGCCGCCATGCTTAAGTCCGACATGATTGAGCCTTTCCAATAGAGAGATTGACAAACGCGAATGTCTGAATCGCCACCAACGCCGGAACGGGAATGTTGATTGCATCGCGGCTAACAAGGCGCAGATCCTTCGTTCAGCGGACCAGCCGCAGGCCCTACAAAGCCCTGCCAGCACGACGGCTAAGCCGGCCCCGACCAGCACGACGAAAGCATTTTTCGTGCCAGAAATGTGTACTGCCAAGGAAAGCCGGAAAGACCACGAGTCAGGGCTTGAAAGCGACTCGTCCCACCGCTGACGCGGGGTGTAACAAGACGCACCGTCGGCCATGTCAAAGTCGTTGCAAATGCCGGGAAAAGCTTATGAAAACGGAACCGCAGCCGCTCACCAGGCCCGCTTTGTAATGACGCAACGTTACACCGGCGGCAAACCTGCCAGCGGCCGTGGTCAACGACAACAAGGCGCCGCGCCGATCGACCATGGCAGGACGTCAGGCCGCGACAGAGCGGAGCACTGGAGGATTCGGGGGCAAGATGAGTGGCGTCGCGCGGGCGTGCGTGCCACCTCGCCTCGAGCGCGCGGAAACCCCGTTCGCCGGATCAGCAATTGGCCTGGAGCACGCGCCGCGCCAAGCGTCGGTTGAGCGCTGGACGCGACAGTCCGAGCAGGGTGGCGGCGATGCCCTGATTACCCCCGGATCGGCGCAAGGCTTCTTTGACCATCGCTTCCTCGACCTCGTCAAGGGTCGGAAAGCGCCCCGGAATGATCACCGGCAATGCACCAGGCGCTTCTGCCGTGGAATCGTCGATATTTGCCTTCTGCTGCTTCTGAATGGCCACGCGGAAACTATCCATGGCCAGCACCGACCCACCGCGATGCAGCGCCATGGCGTTGAAAACCATTGCCCGCAGCTCGCGGACGTTGCCCGGAAAATGATAGTTCGAGAGCAGCGTGATCAACTCGTTCGAGGGTTCGGGACCGGTCTTGTTGATCGCCGTGGCGGCCTCGTCAAGAAAATGCTGCAGGAGAAGCGGAATGTCCTCCTTGTGCTCCCGCAGCGGTGGCACCTCGACCTGATGCACCGACAGACGATAAAAGAGGTCGGAACGAAACTGGTTCTGGCGCATTGCCTGGGCGAGATTGTGGTTGGTTGCACAAACGACACGGGCGTCGCTGGGACGCGCCACGTCTGATCCGAGGGGAAAGTACATGTGTTCCTGGAGCAGGCGCAGGAGTTTGACCTGCGAGGCCATAGACAGATCGCCGATCTCGTCCAGAAACAGCGTTCCGCCGCCGGCCTGTGCGATCAAGCCGGGGCGATTCTGGTCCGCGCCGGTGAACGCGCCTTTGCGATGCCCGAAAAGGGTATCCGAAAACAGCGTGTCGTCGAGGCCGGCGACATTGACCTGCACAAACTGACCCGCCAGACCGCTAAGCCTGTGCAGGGCATGCGCGAACATCTCCTTGCCGGCCCCGGTCTCGCCGGAGATCAATACCGGCTCCGCCGAAACTGCAACCGCCTCGAGATACTGAAACAGCGCCCGCATCTTGCGGCTGTTGGTAACGATGCCCGCGAAAGCCTCGCCGTTCTGCAGGCAATCGGAGAGAAGATAATGCTTGAGCACCCCCATCTGCCGGCGCAGCGATTGCACTTCCAGAGCATGCCGGACACTTGCCAGCAGCCGACCTTCCTCGACTGGCTTGACGAGGTAGTCGAAAGCGCCCTCCTTCATGCTGAGCACCGCCGTGTCGACATCCCGAGCGGCGGTCATGACGATCACCGGCAACTCGGGGTACAGGCGGACGATCTCCGGCAGCAGCTCGTTTCCCGTGACATGCGGCATGAACAGGTCAAGCAGAACCGCGCTGGCCGCCTGCCGCTCGAGCGCCGGCAGCAGTTCGCGGCTGTCATCGACCATCTGGACCTTGGCCACCCCGGCACTATTTAACACGGCCGCCGTTGCGTGCAGGACTGAATGGTCATCATCGACCACAAAGACCGGCAAGCCGGCAAAGGATTGCTCTCTCATTCACTTCTCCATGCTGATCGGTAGATCAATGGTTACCGTCGCGCCAAGCTTCTTGTTCGCAGCGAAGCGCAAGACGCCGCCGTGTTTTTCGACGATCGACGACGAGATGGACAGGCCCAGACCGGTGCCGCCACTCTCGGACTTGGTGGTGAAGAAGGGCTCGCCGACCTGGGCCATGACTTCCTCACTCATTCCGACGCCGCGATCCTTGACGCGCACAATGATCCGCCTGCCGGCGCTGTCCAGCTTGCCGGAAACCTTGACCGAGCGGCTCCGCTCCGGCAGCGATTCCAGGGCATTGACGATGACATTGATGAATACCTGCTCGAGCTGCTGGACGTTCCCGCGCACCGCCGGCAGGCCGTCCGGCAAATCGAGGATCAGGGCATCGGTGTGCTCGCGAATACGCGCGTCGAGCAGCGTCACCGCACTCTTGAGAATCTGCCCGATGTCCGCCAGCTCGTCCATTTGCCCGCCATCCTGCTTGCCCAGGTGCTTCAGATTGGCGATGATCTTCTGGATACGTTTGGCATTCTCGCCAATATCGCCCATACCGCGTGCGACGATCTCTTGCGCCTGCCGCGGACTCAAACCGGCCAGCAGAAAATCCCCCTGCTCCTGCTCATACTCGCGCAGGATCGGCAAGGCGTCCTGCCAGATGCGGGCCAGCAAGGCCGCGTTGGCCATGATCGCGTGATTCGGGTTGCTGATTTCGTGGGCAATGCCCGCCGACAGCACGCCAAGCGACGCCAGCCGGGCGCTCCGGATCGCCTGCCACTGGAGTTTGCGGTTCTCGGTGATGTCCGTGATCACCACCATCGCGGCCATCAGCGTGTTCTGAAGGTTGGCGGCGTTCGCCGAAGCGGTCGGTACCATGCGCACTTCCCACCAGGTCGCATCGCCGGTGGTGTATTGGCAGTGTTCGATCTGGCCGCTGGCGAATGTTTGCCGGAGCTTCTCCAGGTAACGCTGGCGAACCTCCGGCGGCAGAATCAGTTCCGATCGCTTCTCGCCGGCGCCGCCGACCGGGTACGTCCACGGCCGGTTGTAAAGCAGTATCCGGGCTTCCTCGTCGACCGTAAAGATGATGTCCGGAGAATGGTTGAACAGCGCCCGCAGCTTCGCTTCCGAGTCACGCAGAGCGTCCTCGGCCAGCTTCTGCTCGGTGATGTCCTGGCAAAAGCCGACGATGCGAGTCAGTTCGTCGCCCGCTTCATGCACCGGGAAGCCGCGGACGTGCAACCAGCGCAGCATCTGGTCGCCCGGCGAGCACAGCGGCAGCTCGACCGCGAACTGCCCACCGTCGGCCTGCAAGTGGGCGATCGCCGCCCTCAATTTGCGCCGGCCATCGGGCTCGAAAACGTCGAGCAACAGCGATGGCGCCGTGCGCTCCAGCCAGGCCCGCTCCCCGGCAATCTGCTGGAAGGCCGGGCCGATATACTCCAGACGCGTAGCGCTGGCGTTGGTGGCCCAGAAAACGACGTCGACCGTTTCCGCCAACTGACGAAACAGCTCTTCGCGCTCGTACAGCGTCTGCGCCAAGCGAATGCGATTGTCGAGTTCGCGGCGACTGCGCACCAGGTAGAAGCTGAGCAAGGCAGTAAACAGGATGCCGCCGACCATCACCAGCCAGTGCGCCTCGGTGAACGCCTCGGCCGTGCGAAAGGTATGCGTGGCCACTCCGGTGACCGACCAGTTGCGGTCGCCGACGGCTATCCTGGCGACCAGCCGCGGCTGATCCTGGTCCTGCTCGGGCAGGGCGCCATCGGCCGTCGCCGCGCTACCGGGTTCGAGGCGGCTGGCGTAGAAGTGGACGAAGTCGGCGTCGCCGCCGGCCGAATCGTCGCGCACCAGAACCTCGACGCCGCGTGGCTCGAGCACGCTGATGGCCAGATGAACGAGTTCCTCGACGTCATAGACGCCGACGACGAAACCCAGGGGCTCCAAGAGCGCCTGCGACACCTGATCAGCGGCCCTGCGGCTGTTCACCTCGCCCGTTGCCGTGCCCGACGCATAGACTGGCAGGGCCGCGTAGATCAACGGCACGCTTTCGCCTCGCGGGGGGACCACGCGTCCGCTGACCGCGATCTTGCCGCTCGTCCTGGCGCGCTCGAACAGGGCAGTGAGTTCGCTGGTCGCGTTCAGCTCGACGCCGGTCGTCTGCCGGGAACCCGCACGCCACGCACGCCGTACGAGCGAACGATTGGCCAACTCCGTGCTGCCACTCGCCGCCGGGTCGGTTTCCGCCGCGGCAACAGCTGCCGCTGCCTGGGCGATCTCGCTGACCACTGCCGACGGTTGCTGCCGCGCAAGGGGCAATAACGGCACCCAGAGCAGGCTGGCAATATAAGGGCGACGCTGCAGGATCGAGTCGGCGAAGATGCTGAATTCCGTCTCGTCGATCGTCTGTGCAGCGTGCAGCAGCGCGCGCAGCTCGAGCAGGGCGTCCAGCCCCTGGTCTACGACCGAATGCACGGCTTCGATACGATCGCGAGCCGCCCACTCGAATTCCTTGAGGTGGCCGGTCTGCAGCTCGTCGCGCACGTTCCACGAGGAAAGGCAGGTCAGCAGGACTCCACCGATGGCCACGGAATAAGCGGCAGCGTATTTTCGCAAATTGTCAAACATGGACGGCCCACAGAAGCTTGCTCCACGGCGCGGCGCGGCGGTGGTTTCCCGAATCGGCGATCTTGCGGTCGGCAGCTTAGCAGAAAGCCTTGTTAGCGCGAGCAAGCCGTGTGGCGGACAAGAAAATGAGTCTGTTCTGGCGGCTCATGCGGCCGCTCGCCGAGGTGCCTGCCGACCATCCTGAACAGCACTCCGCCTCCCCGGCGTGCGGCGCTCAGCCGCGAAGCGGGCTGACAATCGCCCGCCATTTCACCCGACGGCTCGCGCGCCGCCACTTTGTCGATTGACGCGCGCCACAAGCGCTACCTATACTGCCCGCCGATTCCCGGAATGCTCTGCCGCGGGCCAGGCGTTTGCCGCCGCTGGCCGCTACCGTCCAGGCCTGCCGGCCGAACGTCAAAAGTCACAGAGGAGCAGCTGATGCGCCGAACGAAGATAGTGGCCACGATCGGCCCCGCCACCGCGACCCCAAGCACGCTGCGCCGACTCCTGGAGGCCGGTGTCGATGTGGTGCGGCTCAACGCTGCGCACTCGGACATGAAGACACACAGCAACAACGCACGCCTGGTCCGTGAACTGGCGAGTGAGCTCGGACGCACTGTCGGCGTTCTCGTTGACATGCCCGGCCCCAAGATCCGTACAGGCCTGGTCGAAGGCGATGAGGTGGAACTGGCGAGCGGCGATACCTTCGTGCTCACCGCCAGCGACGACAGCGTGGGCAATGCCCAACACGTGTCGACCACCTTGCCCGACCTTGCCCAATGGGCGTGCCCCGGCGACGAGGTGTACCTCGCCGACGGGGCGATAGTCCTGCGCATGCTGGAATCGGTGGGCCGGGACGTACGTACGGAAGTCGTTCGCGGGGGTACCCTGCGCTCGCGCAAGGGCATGCACCTGCCGCGCGCCGAAGCACACGTCGAACCATTCACCGCCCGCGATGCTCTCGCCCTGGAAATGGCCATCGCCGCCAAAGTCGACTTCCTCGGACTCTCGTTTGTTCGCCGCGCCGAAGACGTCGAGCGCGTCCGCGCGCTGCTCCCCAAGCGCGGCCTACGCCCGGCGTTGGTGCCCAAGATCGAGACCGCCGCCGCCGTCGACAACCTGGCCGGCATCATCGAAGCTGCCGACGCGGTGATGGTCGCCCGCGGCGACCTGGGCATCCAGATGCCGGCGCGCCGCGTGCCGCTGCTCCAGAAAGAGATCATCCGTGCCTGCAACATGGCCGGCAAGCCGGTGATCACGGCAACCCAGATGCTCGAGTCGATGACTCGCTCACCCCTGCCGACACGCGCCGAAGTCAACGACGTGGCCAACGCGGTTCTCGACGGGACCGACGCCCTGATGCTCTCCGAAGAAACCGCCGTCGGGCTGTTCCCCTGCGAAACCGTGCGCATGATGGGCGAAGTTGCCGAGTCGGCCGAGGACTCGCCGCACGAGCATGTCCATCCCGCCGCGATCTCTGCCGCTGCCGCCGACCGCGTGGCCTGGGCCGTGGCGCACGCCGCCGTGCAGGCGGCAGAGGATCTCGGTGTCGCCGCGATCCTCTGCCCGACACGGAGCGGCCTGACCGCGCATCGCGTCGCCGCCTTCCGTCCAAAGATGCCGATCGCCGGCATCTCGACCGCCCCGCAAGTCCTCGGCGGCCTCAGCCTGGTCTGGGGCGTCCAGCCGCTACTGCTTCCCGACCATTCCGACGGTGATCAGTTGCGCCTGGCGATCGCTGTGGCGCGGACAGCGGGACTGGTTCGTGATGGCGACCTGGTGGCGGTCGTTTTCGGTTCCACCGGGCCGCGTGCCGGCAGCACCGACAGCGTACGCATCGTTCGCGTCTGAGAGACCATCGCCGGGGCCGGTTCTCTTTGATCTAGGCCTTGGCCTGCCGCTGGCGCTGGGTTACGCTTCACCTGTCGCCACCCCAGCACGGAAAGGCCAAACCATGCTCTCCTCATCACCTTCGCGCCCTGCCATGGGCCTCAAAATCGCCTGCCTTGGCCTCGCCACCCTGCTGCTGGCGGCCTGCAGCAAGGAACCGGAAGTTGCCGCGCCGCCGGCAGCGGTTGCCGCTGCTCCCGGCGCCACCGACGCCGAAAAGGTACTCAATGTCTACAACTGGTCGGACTACATAGACCCGGAGACAGTCAAGAACTTCGAGGCCCGGTACGGCATCAAGGTCAACTACGACGTCTTCGATGCCAACGAAGTCGTCGAAACCAAGCTGCTGGCAGGAAATACCGGCTACGACCTGGTGATGCCCTCGGCACAGTTCATGGAACGTCAGATCAAGGCCGGCGTGTTCCAGAAACTGGACAAGGCCTTGCTGAGCAATCTCGGCAACATGGATCCGTCGATCATGCAGCGCGTCGCCCTGCACGATCCGAACAACGAGCACGCCATTCCCTATATGTGGGGGACCGATGGCATCGGCTACAACGTCGACCAGGTCAGGCAAATCATGCCCGACGCGCCGCTGGATTCCTGGGCCCTGGTGCTCGATCCGAAGGTCGCCGCCAAATTCAAGGATTGCGGCATCTCGATCCTCGATGCTGCGTCCGACATTCGCAGCATTGTCCTCATCTACCTCGGCAAGGATCCCAACAGCCAGGACGCCGACGATCTGAAGCGGGTCGAAGAGCAGCTGATGAAAATCCGGCCCTACGTACGCAAGGTCAATTCATCGCAATACATCGAAGACCTGGCCAACGGCGACCTGTGCATTGCCGTCGGTTACAGCGGCGATGTGTTGCAAGCACGCGATCGCGCCAGGGAAGCCGGCAAGGGCGTGCAGGTGGCCTATTCCTTGCCGAAGGAAGGCAGCATCATCTGGTTCGACATGATGGTCATCCCCGCCGACGCCAGGCATCCCCGTAACGCGCATCTGTTCATCGACTACCTGATGCAGCCGCAGGTGGCGGCGAACAACTCGAACGCGGTGCACTACCCGAACGGCAATCTTGCTTCAGAGCAATTCATCAACCCCGAGGTAAGGAATGACCCGAGCGTCTTCCCCGGCGCCGAAGTGAAGGGCAAGCTGTCGCCTGAACTGGCAGTGGGTGACGATTACAACCGCCTGCTGACACGTACCTGGACGCGCTTCCAGACCGGCCAATGAGGCAGGGGAAATGGCCGCCGACCGCTTGCCGGCCCCTTCGCCAGCCTCTTTCGCGCGCGCCTGCTCGCCTTTTCGGGACCCTTCAAGCGGGACTCTGAATGGCTTCTTCATCTGCCCTTGAGTCAGCCGGCCCGGGTCGACCGTGGAACGATCCCGCAGCCGAACCCTACATCCGCATCGAGCGGGTAAGCAAGAGCTTCGCCGACTTCGTTGCCGTTGATGACGTCTCGCTGAACATCTATCGCAGCGAACTGTTTTGCCTGCTTGGTGGCTCGGGTTGCGGCAAGACGACGCTGCTGCGCATGCTCGCCGGATTCGAGGAACCGAGCAGCGGCAAGATCTTCATCGACGGCCTGGACATGAGCGGCATCCCGCCGTACGAACGGCCGGTCAACATGATGTTTCAGTCGTACGCCCTCTTCCCGCACATGACCGTCGACCAGAACGTCGGTTTCGGCTTGCAGATGGAGAACCGTTCCCGCTCCGAGATCGCCGACCGCGTGGCGCACATGCTGAAGCTGGTGCGCCTCTCCGAGTTCGGCAAACGCAAGCCGGACCAGCTATCGGGCGGGCAGCGTCAGCGAGTCGCGCTGGCGCGGGCGCTGATCAAGCAACCCAAACTGCTCCTGCTCGACGAACCGCTGGGCGCGCTGGACAGGAAGCTGCGCGAGCACACCCAGTTCGAACTGGTCAATCTGCAGGAAGATCTCGGCGTCACCTTCGTCGTCGTCACCCACGACCAGGAAGAGGCCATGACTCTCTCCTCGCGCATCGGGGTCATGGACCACGGCAAGATCGTGCAGGTGGGGACACCGCAGGAGATCTATGAGTCCCCGCGCAGCCGCTTCGTCGCCGAATTCGTCGGCTCCGTGAATCTCTTCGCCGGCCAGCTGACGGCCAGCGAGCCCGATCGCCTGCGCATCACCTGCCCGGAACTCGAACAACCCGTCCATGTAGAGGTAGACGAGAGCTCCGTTGCCGCGCCACTAACGGCGCTCTGGGTGGCGATCCGCCCGGAAAAGATCCAGCTCTCCGTGCAACCGCCACAAGCAGCGGCCAACTGGACGCGCGGACTGGTGAAGGAGATCGCTTACCAGGGAAATCTGTCGGTACTCCTGATTCGGCTGCCGTCGGGCAAGACCGTCCGCGTCACCCGTCCCAACGTCTGGCGTCACGAAGAAGAGAGCATCACCTGGGAACAGGAGGTCTACCTGCATTGGCACGCCAGCAGTCCGCTCGTCGTCAGCGCCTGAAGCAGGACATGCGCTCGGGCGATGCGACGCCATCCGCGGCAGGGCGATTCGCTGGCCGTAGCCGCCGCTTGCTCGCCGCAATTGGCGGGCTGCCGCTCTGCCGCCGGACGCAAGAGCGTCTGACGAGGTGGGGAATGAGCGGTCGCACGGCAGTCATTGCCCTGCCTTACCTGTGGCTGCTGCTCTTCTTTGTCATCCCCTTCGTCATCGTGCTGAAGATTTCCTTTTCGGAAACGCAGATCGCCATGCCGCCCTATCAGCCCTTGCTGCAATGGGCTGGCGAGCGGCTGGCCGATATCCGGCTGAACGTCAATTTCGGCAATTTCCTGTATCTGTTCGAAGACCGCCTCTATCTGCTCGCCTTGGTCAATTCGCTGCAGGTGGCAACCGTGTCCACCCTGCTGGCGCTGTTGATCGGCTATCCGCTGGCCTACGCCATCGCCCGCAGTGATCCCCGCTGGCGCGGGATTCTGCTGATGCTGGTGATTCTGCCCTTCTGGACGTCCTTCCTGCTGCGCGTCTACGCCTGGATCGGCATTCTCAAGAACAACGGCCTGCTCAACAACTTCCTGCTCTGGCTGGGCGTCATCGATCAGCCGATCGTCATGCTGCAGACCGATTTCGCCACCTATCTGGGTATCGTTTACTGCTACCTGCCGTTCATGGTCATGCCGCTCTACGCCAATCTGGAGAAGATGGACGTGACCCTGCTCGAAGCCGCCGAAGACCTCGGCTGCCGGCCGTTGCGCGCCTTCGCCAGCATCACCCTGCCCCTTTCCCTGCCTGGCGTCGTTGCCGGCTGCATGCTGGTCTTCATTCCCGCCGTCGGCGAGTACGTCATTCCCGCCTTGCTCGGGCCATCCGATTCGCTGATGATCGGCAAGGTGCTATGGACCGAGTTCTTCAACAACCGCGACTGGCCCGTGGCGAGCGCGGTGGCCATCGTCCTGCTGCTCATCCTGGTCGCACCGATCATGTATTTCCAGCGCGCACAGGGACGCGAAAGTGGCGGTCGCCGATGAACGGAAAGCGCTCGCTGGTCAGGCTGTCGTTCCTGGTGTTCGGCTTTGCCTTCCTGTACATCCCGATCCTGTCGCTGGTCTTCTACTCCTTCAACAAATCGCGCCTGGTGACCGTCTGGGGAGGCTTCTCGACCGAGTGGTACGGCCGACTGTTCGAGAACACGCAGATTCTCGATGCCGCGTGGCTGTCGCTGCGCATCGCGGCGATCAATGCCACCGGCGCGACAATTCTGGGCACCCTGGCCGGTCTGGCGCTGGCGCGCTTTGGCCGCTTCCGCGGACGCACCCTATTCGCCGGCATGATCACGGCCCCGCTGGTGATGCCCGAAGTCATCACCGGCTTGTCGCTGCTCTTGCTGTTCGTCGCCAGCGAACACGCCTTCGGCTGGCCCGAGGGCCGCGGCGTCAGCACCATCACCATCGCGCACATCACGCTGACCCTGTCCTACGTGGCGGTGATCGTGCAATCGCGGCTGTCGTCGCTCGACGTCTCACTCGAGGAAGCGGCCATGGACCTCGGCGCGCGCCCCGCCAAAGTGTTTCTCCTGATCACCCTGCCGATCATCTCGCCCGCCCTGATCTCGGGCTGGCTGCTGGCGTTCACCATTTCGCTCGACGACCTGGTGATCGCCAGTTTCGTCTCCGGACCGGGGTCCAGCACCTTGCCGATGGTAATCTTCTCGAAAGTCCGCCTGGGCGTCAGCCCGGACATCAACGCCCTGGCGACGATCATGGTTTCGCTGGTCACGCTGGGCGTACTCATCGCCGGATTCGTGATGCTGCACCGAGACCGCGCACGTCAGCGGGACATGCAACTGGCGCTTGGCTCGGACTGATCAACTGGACCGTTGATGGTGCGGGAACCACCTCCGGAACCCTCAGGGCCTCTTGAAATCCCCGCCCCGCGAGTTCCGCGCGATCAAACGCGCCTCATCATCGCCGCGCGCGACGCTGCCGCGCTGCCGCGCTGCCCGCGTTCAAGGCACGGACAGCGTGGTTTCCTTCAGGCAGACGCGACCGTCACCCGTCACCCTCGGCCAGCCAAGCGCTCAGAGCGCCTGATACCTCGACGGATCGGACATCTTTTCCAGGACCGCGTCCAATTGCTTGAGGGTCATTGTCTCGTCATAGATCCCGGCGCTTACCTGAATGCCACTGGCGAAGGTGATATCCGCGGCCAGTGCATAGGAGATTTTCCGCGACAGCGCGCCCGCGCCCGGCTTCGACCACGCGTACTCCACCCAGTTTCCATGCGGTTCGCTGCCCGCCTTGCACAGTTCCTTGAAGATGTACTTGCCCGAGTTATCGGTAATCTGCATGATCGGCTTGCCGACCAGATCCGGTCGCATCGGGTGGGCAATCATCCTGTCTTGCCGGCAATCATAGACAAAGACATAACTATCCTTCCACACCCAGTTGCCGTCCCGGTTGTTGAACTCGGCATAGCCGGAAGTTCCCTTGTTGTGCAGAAAGCGCGCTGCCGCCCGCACCTTGCTGATTGCTTCTTCGGCGGTAGCCGTACCTGATTCTGCCGCCATCGCTACGCGGCCAGTGCCACAGGCAAGCAGGACCACCAGCCAGCCAATCGTCTTCCCAGCTCTATTCATAACATCTTGCTCCGTCGTCAGTTTTGCTCGGGTGCGCAGCGCTGCTCTGACCGAATCGTCGTGCCAGAGAGCAGCCGCGCGGGTTTCAGTTGATCCAGGGCTTGCCAACCGGAAGGATATCCCGGCCAAAGACGTCCGCATAGATGATGTGCGCCATGATGTACCACGCCATCGCTGCCGTCGCCATCAGCTCGTAGCCGGCGACAACGGTCAGGGCCGGATAACCGAAGTGCGCGAGATCGAGCAGGATGAAGCCGATCAAGAGGAGCGTGAAGGTCAGTGCCAACGCGCCGTGAATGCGCATCGACCCAACCCACAGGATGGCCGTGAACGCTGTCCAGGCGACGAGAAACCAGCCGATGTCGGTCTTGCTGGAAGTATAGATATCGTAGTGGTTACCGATCAGGAGCAGGGTCAGGGCAAGCCAGAAACAACCGTAGGCGGTAAACGCGCAATAGCCGAAATTATTCCCGGTCTTCATCTCCTGCAGCCCGGCAATCATTTGCGCCAGGCCACCGAAAATGAGCCCCAACCAGATCACCGGGCCCAGGCCCATCCAGCCAACGTTGTGAAACTGCAAGATCATGGTCGTCAACCCAAACCCCGCCAGACCGACAACCGCTGGATTGCCCAGCTTCTGCTCCGCCATACCCCACCCCCCTGAAAAGACCTAAGAAAAGGCGGTCGGGTCTGCCACCCGACCGCTCGCTATAAGAAGCCTGTCGTGCCATGCCGTTGGCAACGCCGCGCGCCCAGCGATGGCAACCGGGCGGGATTATATACGCTCGCCGTGGCCGCACAAGAGGCCGTCAACCCGCCGGTTATTATACGTTTCGCATGGTAAATCCCAGCCCTCAAGGAATCAGCGATTTGCCATCACGATACGGCGTTGCGCACAGGTTCTCCCAAATGGCGTACTGCCCACAGCTTGGTTTTCCGCAACAAATCAAAGGCACAGCGAAGGATGAGCGGCAACCCGCAGTGCAGGGAAAATGAACCCATCCCTCACCAGCCGAAGATCGCGGCCAGCCGCCGGCGATGCTCTGCAACGCTTAGCCCGCGCGCCATCGATAGGCCACGGTGGCGGCCTCAGCGCGGACACCGGGCTGCCGCAGCAGCCCTATCATTTCAGGTGAATCGGCGCCAGATCGTCAGCGGGCGGTAGAACCCGACCAATGCACGCGGCTTTTCCGTAGCCCAGCGAGCGCAGAGCAGCAATGCAGGCCGCCGCCCGCTCTGCCGGCACACTGGCCAGCAACCCGCCCGCGGTTTGCGGATCGAAAAGCAGCGCGTAGTTCGGATGACTGCGTGCCGACTCCGTGCCACGCAGGGCGCGGCGCAGGCGCAGGTTTGCCGGCTGCAGCGAACTGAGGATTCCCGCCGCGCTGGTTTCGGCGGCACCCTCGAGAACCGGCAAGGCGGCCAGATCGATCTCGGCGTCGACGCCGGAAGCACGGGTCATCTCAACCAGGTGACCGAGCAGGCCAAAGCCGGTGAGATCGGTGCACGCCGTCGCACCGTGCTCGCGCAGGCAACTGGCGGCAAGCCGATTAGATTGCTCCATCGACGCCAGGACATCGTCGATCCAGCGGCCCTTTGCCTGCAGGCGGGCGTGCGCGGCGAGCAGTGTGCCGGTGCCGATCGGCTTGCCGAGAATCAGCTGGTCGCCGGGGCGCATTCCCCCTTTGCACATCACGCCCGCCAGCCCTTCGTCGATCAGGCCATTGATGGCAAAACCCAGCGCCAGCTCGCGGCCCTCGCCGCTGTGACCGCCGACCAGCGCGCAGCCGGCTTCATTGAGCACTTCGACGGCACCCGCCATCATCTGCAACAGCGTCTCCTCAACCTGGCTTTCGAGCCCCGGCGGCACGGTGGCGATCGCCGTCGCCGACTGCGCTTCGCCGCCCATGGCGAAGATGTCGCCGAGCGCGTGGTTGGCGGCGATGCGGCCGAACAGCCAGGGGTCGTCGATAAGAGCACGGAAGAAATCGACCGTGTGCACCATCGCCCTGCCCGGCGGCACGCGCACGACGGCGGCGTCGTCGGGAGCGTGCAAGCCGATGAGCACGTCATCGCGCTCGACCGGGTGCACGCTCGCCAGCGCGCGCGACAGCACCGTCGCACCGACCTTGGCACCACAGCCGCCGCAACGCATGGCCAGCGCGGAAATAGCTTGCGCCGATTCGGCCTCGTCAAGCGGGACGGCACTTTCCTCGCCCTGCGGCCGGGCGATCGCCATGCGCTGCGCCGGCAGATCGTTGAACCTGGCCATGAAGCGACGGTCGATCCAGTCCTTCCAGCGCCATACCCAGGCGCCTGCCGTATGCAGGCCGCCGCGCGAGGCAATGGCATAGCGGTCGCCGGTGCTGATCAAGGCCAGCCAGCGCGCTTGCGGGTGGTAGGCGCGCAGCGGCTGCCCGAGCACCGAGCGCCGCAGGTTGTCGGCCAGAGGTCGACCCTGGCGAACGGCAAAAACGCCGGCCTTCTCCAGCGCTCGATCGATCATCGAAGCGCAGTCGCCAGCCGCGAAGATGTGCGCGTCGCTCACCGTCTGCAGACTGTCGCGCACCTGGATGAAGCCACGATCGTCGAGCGCCAGGCCGGTGTCGCGCAACCAATCCGCACCACCGGCCTGCGTCACCCAGACGATCTCGTCGACGGCCAGCGTTTCGCCGCCGGCGGTGCGCAGTTGCCCGCTCGCCACCGCGCTCACTTTGGCGTCACGGTGGACGACGACGGCGCGCTCGGCCAGCACCTGCTCGAAGGCGCGCCGCACACGGGCATTGTGCGTCGGCAGAATCTCGGGCTCGGCGGAAAAGAGGTGAAAGCGCAGTTCGCCGGGGTCGCGCCCGAGCCGGCGAAGCTCGTTGCGCAGGCGATGGTGCATCGCCAGCGACAGCTCGACACCACCCGCACCGGCGCCGACGATGGCGATGGTCTTCGCCCCGCGGTGCTCGCGAACGCGCTCCAGCAAGGCCAGCCAGTGCTCGTTGAAACGACGGATCGGCTTGACCGGAATGGCGTGCTCGGCCGCACCTTCGACCTGGTTCACCGCCGGCATCGAGCCGATGTTGATCGACAAGCGGTCGTAAGCGACCGGCGGGCGACGCGCGCAGAGCACCTTGCGCTGCACCCGATCGAGACCGATCACCTGCTCACGAAAATAGCGTGCGCCCGCGAACTCGGCCAGGCGGCGCAGATCGATGTGCACTTCGTCATGGCTGTAATGACCGGCGATGTAACCCGGCAGCATGCCCGAATACGGGGTGTGGGTATCGCTGCAGATCACTGTCAGGCGAACACCGGGCAAGGGTCGCATGGCAAAGCGCCGGAGCACCACGACGTGGCTGTGTCCCCCGCCGACGAGGACAATATCCCTGAACACCGCTTGGTCGGCAGAATGCATCGCGAAGACTCCGTTCTAGGCTATGGCGATAAGGTCGGCGACCAGTCGTCGCACGGCGGCGCGTTCGGCAGCCGGCGCAAACAGGGCGGCGCGCTCCCGGCACTGGTCGGCGAGACGGGCCAGAAGACCGTCGCTGCGTCCCTGGCTGGCCCGACAGCGGACGAGCAGTTCAACCAGGCCCGGCGCGTCGCCGCAGCAAAAATAGCCCGCATAGGCATCGCCGAGCATGCCGATGTTGCCGTCGATCGCCGACGCGATCACCGGTGTGCCACTGCACACCGCTTCCATCACCACGTGCGCACCGCCTTCCATGCGGCTGGCTTGAATCAGCAGGTCGGCGCGCTGGATGCGCTGCCGGGTGGCCGCGTGCGGCTGACCGCCAAGCCAGCGATAGCTGGCCGACGCGGCCATCGTCGCCCTTGCCGCTTCGCCGAGCCGCGGCTCGAGTGGGTCTCCGATGTGATCGATGCGGATGTCGTCGCGCCCGGCGAGCAGGCGGGCGGCGGCGAAGAGCGTTTCGGGATCCTTCTCGGCACGCAGGTGGCCGACCATCAGCGCCCGCAGGCGCCTTTGGCTCTTCGCCTGAGTTTTCCGCCGGCTCGTCGATTGGAAGATCACCCGCGTCTTGGCGTGCAATGCGCCGGGCAAGGCCAAGGGACCGCGTTCCTGCAACACCACCAGCGCATCGGCCAGGTGCAGCGAGCGCTGCGCGCCGACGTCACTGCCGATGTCGCGGTAGAGGTCGGTGCCGGTCAGGATCACGGCCAGACCCGCTGAGCGACGCATTTCCCGCCAGGCGATAATCGACGGCGACGAGCGGCGCGCATGCAAGGCGAGCATGACGCGATCCCGATCGGAAAACTCGTCCGGCCATTGCTCGATGATCCGCGGCGGCCAGGACAGAAAGCGCTGCCAGCGCCGCGCCGTCCGCCAGTTGCCGTTGTTGGCAGCGGCGAGCGCCGGGCTCACAATGACCACCTGGGAAAGTTGCTGCGACCTGTCTTCTTTCACCGAGGCGAACCAGGATGATGAAACCAGCCGGGCAGTGGGCAGCGGCCGACGCCGCCCGCGAAGGCGATCGGCAGCCGCTGTTCGCGGCTTTGCTGGCGGCGCGTCAGCGCACCCTGGCCTTGTTGACCGCCTACGAACAGGCGCTGGGCCCGGCGCTGCAGGTCCCATTCTCGCCGCAGCTGAATCCACCGCTGTGGGAAGTCGGACATATTGGCTGGTTTCAGGACTACTGGATCGCGCGCAACGCGCAGCGCCCGCTCGGCGATCGAGCCGATGGCGATGCGCCCCGCCCAGCCGGGCGCCTGCCCGAAGCAGACGCGCTCTACAACTCCAGCCTCGTCGCCCAGCCGACGCGCTGGCAGCTGCCACTGCCCGATCTGACCGCGACCCGAGCCTACCTCGAGGAAGGTCTGCGGGAGACCCTGGTGCTGCTGGCGCAGACCACTGCGGCCGCGGCCGATCTGTACTTCTTCCGCCTGGCCCTGTTCCACGAACAGATGCACGCCGAAGCGGCGACCTACATGGCGCAGGCGCTTGGAATCGCACTGCCGGCGGCGCTGCCAGGCGCGGTGCGCAGTGGCTTGCCACGCGCCGCGAGGCGAGCGCAGGAGGCGCCGCCGCTGCACCTGCCGGGTGGCGCGTGGCTGTTGGGCTACGAGCGGCCAGGCTTTGCCTTTGACAATGAGCTGGCAGCGCATGCTGTCTGCTTGCCGGCGTTCGAGATCGACGCCCGGCCGGTCACCTGGGAGCGCTACCTGCCCTTCGTAGCCGCCGGTGGCTACCGTGACGCGCGTCACTGGTCGACCGCCGGCTGGCGCTGGCGCGAAGCCGGGGATTTCGCCGCACCGCGTTATCTGCGCCAGCGCGGCGGACAGTGGCAGCAGCGCCGTTTCGGTCACTGGCGGCCGCTGTCGATCGCTGCCCCGGCCGTTCATCTCAGCTACTTCGAGGCCGATGCCTGGTGTCGCTGGGCAGGACGGCGGCTGCCAACGGAAGCCGAATGGGAGTGCGCAGCGCTGACCGAATTTCCGGAGCTCGTCACCACCGCCCCGCTCGCTACCGCGGGCAACGGCCGCTACGAATGGGGCCAGGTCTGGGAATGGACGGCCAGTCCCTTCCTGCCGTTCCCCGCTTTTCGCGCCCACCCCTACCGCGACTACTCGGCGCCGTGGTTCGACAGCCACCAGGTGCTGCGCGGCGCCAGCCTGGCGACGGCGCCGGAAATGGTACACCCACGCTACCGCAACTATTTCACGCCGGAACGCAACGACATATTCAGCGGCTTCCGTAGCTGCGCGATCGCCGGCTGAGCGCGGTTGGCCAAGCGCTATCGGGGGTGCCGCTCTCTCGCCCGCCGAGCCCGGCCCAAGGCGGCGAACGCCGGCAGGATGCTCGCCAGCTGACGGCTCATGGCCATGCTCGACCACCGCCGCTCCCTACGCCTGCGCCAGAAAAACGGCAAACCAGCATCGCTCGTCGGTCCACTGCCGGATTTCCGAAAAACCCGCCTCGCCGAGCAGGGCCGTGAAGTCGTCGACACGCCACTTGTAGGAATTCTCCGTATGAATGCGTTCGCCGGCCGCGAACGCCCGCTCGCCACCAGGCCAGCGCACGCAGAGCGGGCGCAGCGCTTCGAGGTGCATCTCGATACGTGACTGTGCCTCGTCGAAGAAGGCCACATGCCGCCAATCGGCCAGGAAAAAATCGCTGCCGATCAGTTGATTGAGGTTACGCAACAGATTGCGGTTGAACGCGGCGGTGACCCCGAGGGGATCGTCGTAAGCCGCTTCGAGCACCGCGACCGGTTTGCACAGGTCGACCCCGATCAACAACACACCACCCTGCGCCGCGTCGCGGAGCTGGCGCAGGAAGTCGAGCGCCTGCGCTGGCGTGAAGTTACCGATACTCGAACCCGGATAGAAAAGCAGGCGCTGTCCGTCACCGACCTCCGCTGGCAAAAGCAGCCGCTGCGAAAAGTCGGTGCCGACGCCGAGCATTGGCAGTTGCGGGTGCTGCAGCTGCAAGCGGGTCAACGAATCACCCAGAAAGTCCACCGAGATATCGACGGCCACGTAGCGGCCCACCCGCAACGGAATCAGGAGAGCGGCGGCTTTTTCGCAATTTCCCGCTCCAATGTCGACCAGCGTCAAGCCCTGCGCAAGCTGGGCGCCAATGTCATCGACATGGCGCGCGAAGATCGCCGCTTCGGTGCGCGTCGGGTAGTACTCGGGCAAGCGGGTGATCGCGGCGAAGAGACTTGAACCAAGCTCGTCGTAGAAGTACTTCGGCGAGACGCGAGCCGGACATGCCGACAGTCCGCGCAACAAGTCGCCGCGAACCGCAGTCGTCGACTCCTGCCGATCGATATCGATCAGTCGCGGCGAGCGCACCGTCAGCACCCCCACCGCGCCTGCCGCTTGCGAGTGCTCACCGCAATACCATAGCGGATGGATCGTAAAAGCCTGATCACGGTTCTTGGCTGGCGCTGGCGCCGCTCCCTATGATGATCATCAATCAAAACCTGGCCAAGGACCCACTCCCTGGATGTCCCCATGATACCGCCTGATCGCGAGCACGGTCATGGACCGGCTCGCACCAGCACGCTCATCGCTTCCGCTGCACATGGCTACGGCACCGAGGCCGTGCCTCCGGCCGCCAAACAAGAGTGTTTTCGCAGCCACGCTATCCCTCGGGATACGCCCCAATGAACAAGCCTGCAGCCGGCAACTTCGGAACCTCCCTTGCGCAAGCCTTTGCGCTTTGCATGCTCGCGCTTGCCCTCCTGACCGGCACTGCTCATGCAGCGCCTGGCCAGCCGGAGATGGTCGCCATCGGCTTCCCTGCGACCAGCGAAGCGACGATTTCACTGACCACTCTGCGCGCCATCTTCGGTATGGTCCAGCGAAAATGGCCAGACGGCACACCGGTCAAGGTTTTCGTTCTGGCCGACGGCACGGTCGACCATCGTCAGTTCAGCAAGGGTGTGCTCCGGGTCTTTCCGCATCAGTTGCGCCACGCCTGGGAGCGCGGCGTCCTGTCCGGCAACAGTGCCTACCCCGAGCAGCTGGCTTCGGCACAGGAGATGCTGCGCCGAGTTGCTTCGACGCCCGGCGCGATTGGCTACCTGAGGGCCAGCGAGGTGGATGAAACGGTACGCGTGATCAGGGTCGAGATCGTCCCGGCTTTTACCATCCCCACGCAGTCCGCACGTGCGAGCGCGCCCGCTTCCCGGCAGGCGAAACCGGTTCGGGCCGAGAGGGCCACGGCCGACCCGGCACAGATCCGCTGCGCGCAGCCCGGCGAACAGGTGCTCGCACCCGCCGGGCTGCTGACGCGCTGAGCCGCGACAACAACGCGTCCTTGCGCACGCTCACCGTGACCTGGCTGGGCAAGAAAAGCGACCTCGTGAAATAGGTCACAGCGATTTGTAAAAGCTGTGTAACGCTTGTTGTGCGGCTGACGGCTGCTATTTACCATGGACACCGTCAATCGCCTTCTTGATGACCACTTCCGAGGTTTCACATGAGCACATTGCGGTTTCCGGCACCTCGCAAGCTGAAGGCTTGGCGCACCCTCGACTACCTGATGTGCGGTACGCCGAGGAAACCCGGTCGCCAGCGACCGTTCGCCGACGTCCCTCGTCTCAGGCTCCTGTTTTCCGGCCTCGACCAAGGCCATTCAGGCCAGCCCATTGGCCAGCGGCAGCCAGAGCCCGCGGACGACCCACTCTTCGACGCCAACAAGCAAAGGTCCGATGGATCATGGTGGCACACCGGATTTCCCAACTGGTCGACGTTCTGACGCCTGGAGCACTCTCCCTGAAAGAGTTTCTGCCAGCGGCGCAAGCAGCGTCCCCATGGCAGAATGACGGCATGCCGACCTGTCCAGGCCGCCAGAATTCAAGGAGATACCCCATGGTCACCAACAGCCGGCCAGAGCTTCGCCATAAAGCGGCACTACCGTCGCTGGGAGTGGCTGATCGCCGGTCGGTGCCTGATCGACGTGCCGGCAGTGACCGACGCCACAATGCCGAGCGCCGCAGAAGCGTCGACGGCGAAGCCTTGATCAGCGAACTCGAGAGGCGCGTCGCGGCCGCCATTCGCCAGCAGGGCGATCGCCTTGAAGGGAACGGTTCGGGCTGGGACAAGCTGATCGTTCCCTTCGCCTGAACATCCGCTGCTCGCGCCGGCGGCAGTCGGCGGAACTCGCGGTGTGAAGCGCGCTCAGGCAAAGCGCGCCGACAAGCCGCCATCGACGAGAAGTTCGGTGGCGGTAATGTACTTGGCCTCGTCGGAGGCCAGAAACAGCGTCGCATACGCGGTATCCCAGGCGTCACCCATGTGGCCCATCGGGCACTGCGCGTCACGCGTACGGATCAGGTTCGGGATATCGCCTTCCTCGCCATAGACGCGGGTCAGCGCGGCATGCACCAGCGGCGTGTTCATCAACCCCGGCAGTACGCAATTGGCGCGGATGCCTTCGGGCGCGTGGCGGATGGCCATGGTCCGCGTCATGGCCACCATCGCCCCCTTGCTGGCGGCGTAGAAACCGTAATTGACGCCCGCCCAGCCGCGCACCGCGACCGAGGCGTTGTTGACGATGGCTCCCGACTTCTGGCGCATCATCACCGGCAGGACGTGATGGCAGGTGAGGTAGGCGCTCTTGCTATTGACCGCCATCACCCGGTCCCAGGTCGCCTCGTCGAGTTCGGCCGGCCCGCCAACGATGGCCATGCCAACGTTGTTGATCAGGATGTCGATGCGCCCGTAGGCGTCCAGGGCGGCCGCGACCAGCCGCTCGACGTCGGCGGCAAGGCTCACGTCGGCAACCACGGCAATGCTTTCACCGCCTTCGTCGCGGATCATCGCCTGCGTCGCCGCGGCAGCGTCGGCGTCGATGTCGGCGCCAACGACCTTCGCGCCTTCGCGCGCGAAGAGCACCGAAATCGCCTTGCCGTTGCCCCAACCCGGCCCGACCGAGCCGCTACCGGTGACGATCGCCACCTTGCCCTGCAAACGTCCGCTCATTTTCCTTCCTCCCCTTGTTCCGCCCAGTGGCGTCGCAGCTCGGTCTTCAGCACCTTGCCGTAGTTGTTTTTCGGCAAGGCGGCGACAAAAACGTAGTCCTTCGGTCGCTTGAAGCGCGCTATCGATTGCCGGCACAACCGATCGAGATCCACCTCTGGCGCAGCCAGCCCCGGCCGGCAGACGACGAAAGCGACGACCTCCTCGCCCCACTCGGCGCTCGGCCGCCCGACCACCGACACCTCGTCGACTGCCGCGTGCTGCAGCAGCACTTCCTCTACCTCGCGCGGATAAATGTTCGACCCGCCGCTGATGATCACGTCCTTCGAGCGGTCCTTGAGCGTCAGGAAGCCGTCGTCATCGAGAACGCCAACGTCGCCGGTATGTAGCCAGCCGTCGCGCAGCGTCGCTGCTGTCGCTTCGGGGTTTTGCCAGTAGCCCTGCATCACGGTTTCGCCGCGCACCAGCACTTCACCGGCGACGCCAGCGGGAAGCGGTTGACCGTCGCCATCGGCGACGACGACTTCGACGACGCTGTGCGCAACACCGACCGAGACAATACGTTCCAGATAGCGGGGATGGGTGCGATCGGCGAGGTGCCGCCGGGCCAGCGCGGTGATCGTCATCGGGCTCTCGCCCTGGCCGTAGATCTGCACCAGCCGATCGCCGAGCACGTCGAGCGCGCGCCGGATGTCCTCGAGATACATCGGCCCACCCCCGTAGACGATGGTCTTGATGCCGCTGCAGTCGGCGCCGCGCGCGGCGACGTGCTCGACCAGTCGCCGCAGCATCGTCGGCGCGGCGAACAGCGAAACCTGGCCAAAGTGCTGCGCCAGCGACGCGATCTCGCCGACGTCAAAGCCACCCGACCCGGGAACGACGTGCCGCGCGCCGACCAGCACGTGCGCGAAGTTGTACATCCCGGCGCCGTGCGACATCGGCGCCGCGTAGAGGATGCTGTCCGCTGCCGTGGCCTGGTCCACATCGGTGAAATAGCAGAGGGTCATGGCCAGCAGGTTGCGCTGTGAAAGCATCACCCCTTTTGGCTGGCCGGTGGTTCCCGAGGTGTAGAACAACCAGGCCAGATCGTCGGGCGCGCGCGCAACGACGTCGATCGTCTCGCCGTCGGCAAGTTGCCGGTATTCGCGCGAGTCGATTGACAGAACACGCGGCCCACCCCTGCCGTCGGCGCAAAATGCCCGATCGCCGTCCGGCCCACCCGGATCGCCGGCGACAACAAGCAGCGACGCCGCCGAATTGTCGACAATGAAGGCGACTTCGCGCGGGTGCAGCTTGTGGTTGATCGGCACGGCGACGAGCCCGGCGTGCCAGACGCCGTAGAGCAATTCGAGGTACTGCGGGCAATTGGCCATGCACAGGGCGACCCGGTCACCCGCCTGCAGGCCGTGAACGCCGCGCAGCGAGCCGGCGATCGCCGCCGCGCGCCGGGACAACTCACCGTAAGACCAGAGCTCGCGCTCGGCGAGCGTAACCGCGTTGCGCTGCGGAAAAACGCGCGCCGTGCGGGCAAGCAGGTGAGCGAGATTCATCGCCGGGAAACGCTACACGGCCGGCGCGTCAGCCTCGATCGGCGAGGAGGAAGTCCTGGACGGCACGTACCTGCGGTTCGTCGAGAAACATCGGCGCATGGCCAACGTCAGGCACTTCGACGAGCTTTGCCTTGGGTCCACGCAGGGTCATCTCGACCGCCGTGTCGTGCAGCAGGATGTCCGATTGAGCGCCGCGCAGCACCAGCGTCGGGCAGCGAATGGCATCATACATCGGCCACAGGCTGATTTCCTTGGCTTCGAGGAAAGCCTTCTGGTACGGCTGCGCAAGCGCACGGTCGTAGTTCATCTCGAAACCGCCCTCCGCTTTCGGACGCGTGCCGACGACGGTCATGTACCGCCACTGCGCGTCGGAAAGCTTGCCGAAGGGCGCGCAGACGGTACGCACGTACGCTTCCGCCTCGCCGAGATTGGCAAAGTCGGGGGCCTTGCCGAGATACTCGCCGATGCGTTGCAACGCATCGAGGGCGATCAGCGGCCCGACGTCGTTGAGCACCATGCGCGCGATCGGCGAACCCGGCAGGCTCGCCAGGAACATTCCGATCAGCCCGCCCATCGACGTCCCGAGCCAGTGCACGGACTCGACACCGAGGCGAGCAATCAGCGTGACGATGTCATTGGCGTAGGTAGGCAAGGCGTAGTCGTCGGGAAAGAAGAGACGATCGCTGCGCCCGCGGCCGACGATGTCCGGACAGATCACCCGGTAGTCGCTGGCCAGGGCGTTGGCCAGGACGTCGAAATCGCGCCCGTTGCGGGTCAGACCGTGGACGCAGACCAGGACGCGCGGATTGGCCGCATCGCCCCACTCGGTATAGGCCATCGTATGCAGGCCATGCGGCCCAAGACAACGCACCGCCTTCTCGCGCATCTCGTTTACGCGCACGCCGCCGGATTGCCCGGGTCGCGATGTGACGAGCAGTTCGTCGAATTCCTTGAGTATCACCATGATTGAACCCCGATCTCGTTGATTATTTGGCGCGAAGAAACGCCGTGACAAATGCCGACGACCAGCCGACCACCAACCGGCGGCGAGCGGGCTTTGCCAACGAACTCTGGCGCCAGCACGCTGGCCAGATGGGCGGAATGTTCACCCTGCCGAGCGAAGCCCTGCGGAAATGGCACAAGCCTTGCGCCGAGAACATGAACCCATGCCTCGCGGAGGCTCCCACAGCGGCTCGTGTTTTCCCCTTTCTGCCGCGGCGCCTCGCTGCGACATCGTCGTCAGCGCCTGCCGTCATCGGCAAGCGTCGCCGCCGGCTAATCGAGGACTCGACAATCGATCGACGTCTACGGCCGATTCGATCCCGCGCTCAGGCGGCCAGCGAAGCTTGAACGGTACCCGTGCGAGTATCCACGCAAGCGGCAGGGGAAGTCAAATAGCGCCCTGCCCGCAAATGCGCGCGCCGGCATCCAGAGCGAATGCGACGACGCGTTTCAGGCGCGCTTGCGCCCGGTAAGCATCGCCCGGACGAGGTTCTCGCGGTGCAACAGGCTTTCCCAGACGACGCCGAGCAGGTGTCCGACCACCAGCAACAGGGTGAAGTTTGTCGCCAGCTCGTGCGTCTCCTTGATGGCGTCGATCATCCCCTCGCCGGCGTCGGCGAGCCAGCCGGCGAGGGGTCCGAGCCCCTTGTCGGCACCGTACAGCGCCAGCCCCGAAACGATGGTCAGCGACAGGCTGAGCAAGAGAATGACGATCATCGCGCCGCCCGCCGGATTGTGGCCGAGGTGGCGCGGCGCACGCCAGGACAGCACCGCTTTGAGATACGCGAGAGTCTCCCCCGGGCGGCGCACGAAGTCACTGAAACGCGCGTAACGCGGACCGACGAAGCCCCAAAACAGGCGAAAGAGCAGGAGCGCGGCGATCGCATAGCCGGCCCAGACGTGCACCTCCTGCAGCAACTCGCCGCTCAGGCGGTCCTGGAGGCTTTCGAACAATTCGCCTTGCGAAAACCAGGCAGCACAGAAGCTGCCGAGCAAGGTCCAGTGAAACAGCCGCAGCAAGGGATCCCAGACCTTGATTTCTTTCGCCTTCATGGCCCGCATGTGGCTACCCCCGTGGCAAGCCTGCCGACGGCAGGCGAGTGGTTGTGCATGGCGCAAGCGATCGCGGGTCGCCTACTTGCTTTCTTCGGACACCAGCGCGCCGCTCTTGATCTCGTAGTGCAGCTCCCACCTCTTGCCATCCTTGCCGAGGACCTTCACCTCCCAGGTCTTCTTGCCTTTCTTGGTGTCCTGGTAGACCTTGGTGACTTCGCCCGGATGCGCCTTTAGGGCCATCTCGACCGCCTGCTCCTTGCTGATCTCAGTCGCCGGTGCGCGCGTGCCGGTGCTCATCGGCACGGCTGCCGGGGCCGGACTGGCGGTGTCGGCGGCCGTTGCAGCGCCGGAGAAGGTGCTGAAAATCGCCACCAGGGCGGCGGCGGACAACGCGATAGGCTTTTTCATACGCTTGATCTCTCGATAGGAATTGTCGGATTTTCGGAAGAAGCCGCTGCTTGCGGCCTGCAACGGCCTGCGTGCCAGACCGGCAAGCGCGGGCGCCAGTCTAGAGTGGCATCCTTAATTCAGTCTTAGGAGCCCTGGCCGCGCCCCCGCCACCAGATTCGCGCCAGCGCACCACAGACGAGAAGAACGCCAGCCCACCCAAGCAGACTGACCAGTGCGGCCAGGCGGGTATCGAGATGAAGCACCTGCCAGCGCGTGAAGATCTCGGTCCAGTCGTGATCGCCGCCGACCAGCGGCAGCATCTGCGCGCGTGCATCAGCCATGTATCGCGCGATGTTGAAAAAGTTCTGGAACAGCCAGAGCAGCGCGAACGAGGTGGCGAAGGCGTCGCCACGGCGCCAAAAGCTCGCCGCCACGAGCAGCGGCAGCGCGAGTTGGCCGAGCGTCCCGCCGTAGACACCCAGACGGCTGTTGAGCAGCCAGAAGAGCGGGTGCCCGGCCTCGTGAAAAGCAAGGTTGGCCGAGTCGAGGACGGGAATCCAGCGCTCGCCGGTATTGCCCAGGTAAAGGATCAGCACCCCGAAGACGACGACGGCGATCACCTGCCAGCCGGCAAGCGGCTGCCAGGCAGAACCCTGGCCTACGGCGCCAGCACGCCGGACCTCGTCGTTCCCGGTGATTCCCTTCATTCACCTTCCTCCTTACTCCGGCAAATCGTGCTCATGAACCGGAAGGCGAAGCCGGCCGGGGGCTTGCCATCAGCTCCAGCAGCCTTCGCGCTAGCAGCGCCTTCGGCCAGCACGGTGGCAAGCAGCAGCAACGGTTCGCAGTCGGTTGCTAACGGCGTGTCGCCACCAGATCACACCGGACCGGCGCTGCCGACGCGGGCGCGCAGTTCGTCGAGTTCCTCGAGCAGGTCGGCAACCAGTGCCGCCAACTCGGGAACCGCGTCGAAGTCGCGTTCCAGTTGCCGCATGCGCCTTGCCCGCACCAGGCTGGTGCTCGTAAAACACCATACGCCGGCGACACTCCCGGCGTGCGGAATCAGCCCTTCCTCGAGATGGTGGCGCAGCCAGGCGGGTTCGACGGGGCACGCGGCGGCAAGTTGTTCTAGCGTCAGCCAGCTCTCTTCAAGCGGGCTTCCAGTCAGGATCTCGTCGTCACGCATTGCTCATGTCCTCCGCTGCGAACGCGGGTCGAAGGCCAGCTCCCGCGCCATGGTTTGATAGATTTCCCGTGCCTTGGCGGTGTCGGCGGGCGGCAGCAGCACCTGGATGTCGAGCAGCAGATCACCCGGTGACGTGCCGGGAATTCCCTTGCCGCGCACCCGCAACTGCCGTCCGCTCTGCGTCCCTTCGGGAATGCGCACTTTGACGCCACCTTGCGGGAGGTCGACCTGCACCACCGCTCCCAAGGCCGCCTCCCAGGGCGCAACCGGCAAGCTCAGGTGAAGGTCGCGCCCCTGCGCGCGGAAACGCGGATGGGGTCGAAACTGCACCTCCAGCATCAGGTCGCCGGCGGGCGCTCCGCCGAATCCCGGCTCGCCCTGCCCCGCCAAACGAATGATCTGGCCGGCATGCACGCCTTGCGGGATTCTGACGTTCAGCGTCCGCGTTTCCAGCGTCACCCGACCCTGCGCGTCGCTCTTCGGCGCGCGCAGCGAAATCTGCCGCGTGGCACCGCTGAAGGCGTCTTCGATATCCAGTAGCACCTTGGCGTGATGGTCTTCGCCGCGGGCCTGGAATTGCGTCCGCTGACCGCCAGCGAAGCCCCGTGCACCGCCCATGCGGCCAAACAGCTCGGCGAAGAAGTCGGAGAAATCGGCGGCTTCTCCCGGCGAAGCACCGCGTCCCGAGAACTCGAAACCGGCATCCCAGTCCGGTGGCGGACGAAAATCCTGGCCCGGCTGGTAACCACGTCCCAACTGATCGTAGGCCACGCGCTTCTCGGGGTCCGAAAGCACCGCATTCGCCTCGTTGACCTCTTTCATGTGCGCTTCGGCGTCGGCTTCCTTGGAAACGTCGGGGTGGTACTTGCGCGCCAGTTTTCGGTACGCCTTCTTGATCTCGTCAGCCGTCGCATCGCGCGAAACGCCGAGAATCTTGTAATAGTCCTTGAATTCCATACCTGTTCCTCGATCTGCAGCGGTGGTCGGATAACGATAGCAAATGGAGGCGATTTGCGCCGAAATCAAGCTATTGAAGTGCGCGGAAAAATCCCCAGTTAGGTGGGGAAGCGCCGAACCCGGCGCCCTAGAAGCAATCGTATGGAGGATTGAAGATGATGTACCGCTCTCTGTTTCCCCGCGATGTGTTATCGGAACTCGATCGGCTGCAACGTGAGATGCAGCAGGGTCTGCACCTTTCCCCGAGCATCCGCGGCATAGCCCGCGGCGGTTTCCCGGCGATGAACGTCGGCGGCACCGCCAAGTCCGTCGAAATCTATGCTTTCGCCCCGGGAATCGACCCGGCGACACTCGACGTGCAAATCGAAAAAAGCGTGCTGACGGTGGCCGGCGAGCGCAGGCTCGAGCCACCCGGCGAAAAGGCAACCGTGCATATCGACGAGCGTTTCGCCGGCCGTTTCCGCCGCGTCGTCACCCTGCCCGACGACATTGACCCTAACGCCGTCGAAGCAAAGTACCGCGACGGCGTGCTGCGCATCACCATCGCCCGCAAGGCCGACGCCCAACCACGCCGCATTACCATTCAGTAAGGAGGATCGAAATGTCCGAAAACACTGCGGTCAGCAAACCCGACACCCGTGACGACGCCGCGCTGCTGCCGCCCGTCGACGTCATCGAGGATGCCTCGGGAATCACCCTCTACGCCGATCTCGCCGGGGTCCCGAAAGACAAGCTGCATCTGCACGTCGAAGGCGACGCTCTGACCATCGAAGGCGATGTCGACCTGGAGATACCGGCGGGGATGGAGAGTAACCACGCCGAAGTCAGCCTGGCGCGCTACCGGCGTGTGTTCACCCTGTCCAAGGAACTCGACTCGAGCAAGGTCGGCGCCGAGTTCAAGAACGGCGTCCTCAAGCTCAGCATCCCCAAGGCCGAGCACGCGCAACCGCGCAAGGTGCAGGTCAAGGTCTTGTAACCCTCGCGGGCGGGGGTTCTCGCCCCCGCCCCGGCGACGAACGACACGTGCGTAGCGGTGCATGCAGGCAACGCTACGGCGTTCGACGGAACCGGCAGCCAGGGAGGGCTGCGCAGACCCCGGCTTGGGCGCCGGGGGCCGCCCCCGCCTTGCGACAAGGGTCGTCGCCCGCCGCAACGGCGGCGTCGCCGACAGCTGTCGACGTTCTTTACATCTTTTCCCGCCCTTTCTCGGCAAAAATCCCTAACACACTGTTTTTATTCACACATACAGCTTCGGCTCGGATCTTGCTAACCATACCCGCGTGGAGCATTCGCAAAGGTAGGAGCCACATGGAAACCGAAGCCGCATTTGCCACTCGCATGGTCGAGCAGGTCCAGCATATCAAGCACTATCGCCAGGAAGTGCTGCTCGTCGAAGGACGGGTACTCGACGACGATACCGCCGCGCTGGAGTGGATCACACGCCACGCGGCCACCTTCCCGCCGATCGAGGCCTTCACCAGCCACTGAACGCCGGTGCGCTCCGGCCACTACGGCCGCGCCTGGCAGCATAGCGGCCCTGCCCGCCGCCGACACGGGCGATATCTCTCGTTCACTGGCCTTTGCACGTAGCTGACCTCCCAAGACCCGCAGCTGAAAGGCAGCCTCTCGCTTCCCGAGCCCGTGCAGCAGCCAACTTGTCGACCGACAAAGAAACCCAGCCCGACTTGACCCGGTTTTCTTTTCTCGTCCGTTTCACTCTCACGCATCCGCCTCTTGCGTCAACAAAAGAGCGGGAATGCGTCAAGAGATCGCGCCTCGATGCGCACCGAAACTTGGACCCGGATACAGGAGCCTGATCATGAACCATCGCACCCCATCCCGCCTGCTTGCCATCCTGCTGGCCGGCCTGCTCGCCGCCTGCTCACCGACGCAACACGACGGCACGCCCGCGCAGCAATCACAGCCACGCAGCGATCAGGCTGTGCCCGGACGCGTAGCCGAGAGCGAAACTCGCCCGACCGCGCAAGCCGCCGCAGGCGCCCCGACAGAGCCCCGGACGCTGGCCAAGGTAGCGCCACCAATCGCCGAGACGACGGCGGCAAACGCCCCGCCCGGCGCGGCGATCGGGAAGAACGAGGCGAAGCGCGAGGCAAACACCAGGGTGGCCGCCGACACCATGTCCGCCGCCGTGCTGCAGCAGCCGACTGCCTATCCGCTTCCACCCATGCCGCCGGAGGCACGCGAGCGCTACACGCAGCTCACCGACAACCCGGTCAAGCAGGTCGCCGAAGCGCCGGCGTCCACCTTCAGCATCGACGTCGATACCGGCAGCTACAGCAACGTACGGCGCATGCTCAACGCCGGCCATTTGCCGCCCGCCGACGCGGTACGCGTCGAGGAGTTGATCAACTACTTCCCGTACGACTACGCGCTGCCGAAGGACGGTCGTCCGTTTGCCGTGCATACCGAGATGGCACCCGCGCCGTGGAACGCCGATCGCGTGCTGCTGCGCGTTGGCATCAAGGGGCAGGACGTCGCCAAGCAAGCGCTGCCTCCGGCCAACGTGGTTTTCCTGGTTGACGTCTCCGGCTCGATGAACAGCGCTGACAAGCTGCCGCTGCTCAAATCGTCGATCAAGTTGCTGGTCGCCGAGATGCGCGCGCAGGATCGGATCTCGCTGGTGACCTACGCCTCGGGGACGCGGGTCATCCTGCCACCGACGCCAGGCACCGAAAAAGCCACCATCAGTGCCGCGATCGACGCCCTGCGGGCCGGCGGCAGCACGGCCGGAGCCTCCGGGATACAACTGGCCTACGCCGCCGCACAGCAAAGTTTTATCAAGGGAGGCATCAACCGCATCCTGCTGGCCACCGATGGCGATTTCAACGTCGGCATCGCCGACACGCGCGAGCTCAAGAGCATGATCGAAGAGAAGCGCAAGTCCGGCATCTCGCTGTCGACCCTCGGCTTCGGTACAGGCAACTACAACGAAGCGATGATGGAGCAGATTGCCGACGTCGGCGACGGCGCCTATTCGTACATCGACAACCTGATGGAAGGCCACAAGGTACTGGTCAATGAGATGACTTCCACCCTGGCGACCATCGCCCGCGACGTGAAAGTGCAAATTGAATTCAACCCCGCCGTGGTCAAGGAGTATCGCCTGATCGGCTACGAGAACCGCCAGTTGGCGCGCGAGGATTTCAACAACGATCAGGTCGATGCCGGCGATATCGGCGCAGGCCACACCGTCACCGCGCTCTACGAGCTGACCCTGGCCGGCAGCAAGGCCAGCGTCGACCCGCTGCGTTATGCCTCGCATAGCGGCGGTGAAAGCCCGCGCGGCGATGAACTCGGCCACCTCAAGCTACGCTACAAAGAGCCCGAAGCCAGCGCCAGCCAGCTCATCGACTTCACTCTGCGACGCCAGGCGATCAAACCGCTCGACGCGGCGAGCAGCGAATTTCGCTTCGCCACCGCCGTCGCCGCTTACGGCCAGCTTCTGCGCGGCGGCAAATACACCGGCAGCTGGGGCTATGGCGACGTCCACAAGCTGGCGCTGGCCAACACCGGCAGCGACAGGTACGGCTACCGCGGAGAGTTCCTGCGCCTAGTCGACCTGGCGGCAGCCCTCGCGACCAGACCCGGGCGCTGAGCCGCGTCGTCGGCCCGGGCCTCGCCGCCGTTGGCTCCAGTTTTCCCCCGCTCCGCGCGCACTCCACCGGCAGGCGGGGACGGGGGCAGCGGCCCCCCGGGCGGGGCCGCCGGTCTATACTGCGCGCCATGAACACTGCCGCCGAACTTGCCGCGCTGCCCGACGAAGACCTGATGCTGCTGGTCGCCAACGGCCTCGTCGAGAAGCCCGCCACCGAGCTCTTCCGCCGCCACAACCGGGCGCTCTTCAACTTCATCGCCTGGCTGTGCCAGGGCAATACGGCCCAGGCCGAAGACATCGCCCAGCGCGCCTGGGAGAAGCTCATGACGCGCTGCGCCGATTACCAACCGCGAGCGGCCTTCAGAACCTTCCTCTTCCAGATTGCCCGCAACCTGTGGCTCGACCTGCGCCGCTCTTCGCCCGAAAGCCGGCGCGCCGAGGTCGACGAAACCCGCCCGGAAACGCCCAGCGAGGATCTTGCGCCGGAAGCCGAACTCGCCCTGCGCCAGAACCTCGACCGGGTGCACCAGGCCTTGCTCGCCCTTCCCGCCAACCAGCGCGAAGTGGTGGTGCTGCGTTTTTTCAGCGAAATGAGTCTGGAAGAAATCGCCCACACCGTCGGCGAAGGTTTCGAAACCGTAAGAAGCCGGCTGCGCTACGCTTTCACGCGCCTGCGCCGAGAACTGGAGACTCAGGCGTGAGCCAGGCCTTCGAGAAGTTCCTGCACGGCGAAGACCGCCTGGCCCGCTTGCTTTGCGAGCTGCCCGTCTACAGCCCCTCGGCCGAATTCGAGGCCGCTTTTGCGCGCGCGGCACGTGCCGCACAGGCTGCACAGGGCGCGCGCATGGCGACGCAGACTGCCGCTGCTGCCACGCAAACGGAATCGACCACGCGTCCTACCGCGCCAGGAGCCGCGCCTTGCGAGGCCATCGCGTCGGCTTTTGAACCGCCCGCGAGTCTGGAAGCCAGCTTCCTGAAGATGGCGGCGCGCATTGACTCTGCGCAGGCGCCCCGGCGCGAGGCCGTCCTGACCGGCGTCGCCAAAGGGGGAAGCCCGCAGGCCCTGCTGGGCACCGCGATTGCGCCCGCGAGCGAAGAATGGCTGCGCGCGCAGGCAGCCGCCGTGGCGCCGGCCCAGCCCGCCCCGCCATCGCCCGCCGTCGAGAAACGCGCCTTCCTCGGCTTTCGCTGGTTCGATCTGCGTCTGGCCGCGCTGGCTTGCCTGTTGGCGGCAATCGGCACCCAACTCGTGCTCACGCACTATCCCGACGCGCAGCAGGTCGCCGGGCAAGCGGCTTTCCAGACGGCAATGGTAACGAAAGAAGTGCCGAGCAAAGCAGAGTTCGCCGCACGCGAGCCCGAGGCTGCGCCGTCCCCGCTCAAGAAGAACACGGCAGCCGCTTTGCCGCCACACCCTCGCCCTGCCGCCTCGGCAAACAGCCCACCGCCCGACAGCTCGTCACCGCCAGCCCCGCGCACACTCGCCGACGCCGTCGAGGCACCCGCACGTCCGCTCGACGGCAAGGCCACCGGGCCGGGCACTCTCGCCAGCGGCAATATCGCCCTGCCGGAAGCCGCTCCGGCCGCGCGCAAAGCAGCCGCTGAAGACGCTGTGAGCACTGCAGCAGGCAAGCCGCGCCCGGCCATGCTCGCCGCTTCGCCGAAAGTGGCCCCAGCCCCGACGCCGATGGCCCGCCAGCATGCGGCCGAGACCAGCACCCGCGCGACGCTCGCCGACGACCCGGCGCGCATCGCCAGCCAACTGCCGGCCCGCCCGGCGGGCGCGGTGTGGACAGTCTACAGCAGCCGGATCGGCCAGCCTGAACTCGAGCACTGGCTTGAAGCGCTGCGCCGGCAGATACCGGAAACGATCCGTCCGGCGCGTTTCGAGCTGATCCAGGATGACACGAGCGGTGGCCCGAACGATCTGCGCATCGTGCCGCCGGCGCCGCCCGAGAGACGATAGCTTCCCGCCCAGCCACGGCGAATCAGCGTCCAAGGTCGCGCTGGGCGAGCGCGTGGTATGGAAGCGAGCGCGCCGAGCGTCCTGCGGCGCAAGACGGCGCAGTGGAAGGCGCAGTCCGACAAGCCGGAGGATTCGCCGAAATGGGCAGATTCGGGTACGCGGCCGCGTGTTTGGCAACAAGCAAGGTTCCATCGGCAAGCCTCTCAACATTACCGAGACCATGTCTGGCGCCAATCGCTCAGCCGCTCCCTTCCAGCAACCGGGTCAGTCCGCCACGAACGATAGCGGTATCGACAGTCGAGAGTTTTCCTATTTCGCCCCGCACCAGTCGATCGTCGAGCGTGAATAGTTTGAATCGGACCACCGAGGGCGCCGGTAGACCCGCCGCATTCAGGTCGGCAATCGGGCAGTCCAGCGGCCACGGGGCGTTGCCGAGCGAGGTAATCATGGCCATCACCGAATGACCCGACGGGGTGTTGAAGGTGGCCGCACCCGAGAGGACCAGCGCCGGGCGATTCTTGGTGGCGTTACGGTCGGTGAATGGAAAGGGCACGCGGACGACGGCGAAGCGTTCAAAGCTCACGATAGGCATCCTCGTCGGCACTGCTCGCCCATTCCGAAAGCGTTCCTTCGACGGCGCGCAGGTATTCGATGTCCAGCGGCTGCACACGGCGCACGGTCGCCGTGCCGTCGGCGCCAACTTCCCAGGCGATCAGATCGCCGGGGGAGACGTGCAACGCCGCACGCACATTCTGCGGGATGGTGGTTTGGCCTTTGGCCGTGATCTTGGCGATGGCAAGCATTTCGCTCTCCGGTAAAGGCGCGCATTACATTCTTACTTTACTGCGGAGCTTCGGAAATATCAAGGCGATCAGTTGTTATCTCATCGGGCTGACGATTCAATCAGCGCCACGCCGACAACCCTGTCGCGTCGGAATCGCTTGACCCGATCGAAGTTCCAGAAGCCGTGTGCTTTCGGCGACGCTGCAAGCCCCCCCCGCAACCCGACTCGGGGCAGGGATCGCCGTGCTTCAGGCGCGCATGGGCGACCGCAATGCGTGGCGCGCGGGAATAGTCCTCGGCCTCGGGTTGCGACCGTGTCCGGGGCCCTTGGTCTTCTTCTCCTTACCGGGCACCGCGGCCGTGCGCTCGCTCGGCGAGCCGAAGACGATCCGCTGTACCCGTGCCAGCGTGGTCTGCGTCGGCTCGAGCTCGGCGGTCACCCGCGCGAGGGTGTCCACCGCCGCCTTGAGGGTGGCCTGCTCGGCCTCGGGCAAGGCGCCGTCGCGGGTGCGCTCGACAATGGCGTTGAGCTCCTGAATCGGGATCTGTATCCGCCGGGGCGGTTTCTGCCGGCGCCGGGTCATGCCAGAGCCCCGAGGCGGCGACGGAAGTCCGCGTGCAGCGGGTAAGCGAGGACTTGCTTGCGGGAACGATTGGGGCGATGGCTCAGGTCGTCCTTGCCGCGACCGGTGGTCAGGCCCAGTTCCTGCCAGTTGGCCGCCCGGTAACAGGTCCCCGCGTAGCGCTCGGGATCGACAAAGGTCTCCAGATAATGCACCGGATGGCCATAGAGCGTCTGCCAGTCGGCGCCAATCCGGCGCGCGACTCGGCCCAGGAGGTGCGAGGCCAGATGCGGGACACGCACCCAGGGCAGGATCAGGAAGCGGCTCTGGTAGGCGATCTCGTGGACATGCGCCCGGCGCACGGCCGGCGACCAACCGATGAAGCCGTCACGCGGAGCGAGGTGGCGGGGCGCCGAGGTGAAGCCCAGACAGGCGAGCGGTCGCCCTTGGCTGAACGCCAGGTACTTGAGCTGCTCGCCGACACCCTGCATCGGGCCGAGGTAATGCGCCTCGGCGATCAGGTGATCGAAGAGTCCTTCCAGTGGCGTGCGGCGGACCGCCACCAGTTCGACGGGGCGCAAGGCGCGAAGAGGCTGTTCCAGCGGCGAGCGGTCCACTGCCACCGGCGGCGGCCGGCGGCGGACAATGGCGTTGTTCGGTGGGCGGTGGCGGACTTCTGGCAGGCAGATGTGCTCGGCCCGGTGCAGGACGAGCAGCAGGCTGCGGCAGACCATGTCGCGCAGCGCGCCATTGGGCTGACGCCAGTCCCAGTGTTCACACAGGCGTTGCGAGAACGCCCGGCGACTGGCGTCGGGATGCGCTTTGAGCAGCGCGCGGATGGTGTCGAGGTCGCCGGTAGTGACCGTGCGGCCACGGTAGCAAAGGATCGTGGACACGCCGACCGTTATGCCGGCTCCGGGCGTGGAACGTAAGCGTCAGGCGAGCACCCGCCAGGGCGGCATCCCCCCGGCCGCCGCGTAATCGCCTCCCGAGAGCAGTACCGCCAGGGCGTGCGGGGCGAGCACTTGTCCCGGCAACTCCCTGGGCCAGCAGCGGAAGCGGCCCTGCGATAGGCGCTTCTGACACAGCCAGAAACCTTGACCGTCATAGACCAGGAGTTTGACCGCCGTTTGCCGGCGGTTGCGAAAGACGAACAGGGCGCCGCTGAAGGGGTCTTCGGCCAGGACCTGGCGCACGCGCCGGGCCAGGCCGTCGATGCCGCAGCGAAAGTCGGCCGGCTCGGCGGCGACCCAGACGCGCAGGCGCGGGCTCAGCGCGATCACGACCTCGTCTGCCACGGGCTGCGCGACCTCGGCGATGTCGCGCGGGAGGCTGCGCTGAAGCCCAGTCTGCTGCGCACAGCCGTGGAAGCCGCGCGGTTGCAGGGCGAGCTGGCGGCACTTCAGAAAACGCGTCCAAGCGCTTGACGCTGGCGGAGAGGTGCACGACAGCGGGCAGTTTTCTCCGGAGATCGTCGTCGCGAGGTCGGTTGGGTGGCCGTAAGAGGGCCACGGCGGAATCATCAAGTCGGTGATGGCGTGCTACCGTTCGCCAGCCTTACTGCACATCGCGAGTGTGCCGGCCAAGAACCGGCGATTGACGGCTGAACTCGGCGCCCGTTATGCTCATCGAAGGATGGTTGAATTTCCTATTCTTCAGCATAGGGCTAGTTTCTTTTTTCGCCCTGGATCGGGGCACAGAGAGAGAGGAGGACGGCATGCATCGCTTGACTAGATTCCGACTTGCGAAAGGCCTCGGGCTTGCGGTGACGGCCCTGTTCCTCGGCCTTGGGCTCGGCACGGCCCAGGCCGGGGGTTCGGGCGACAGCACGCCGCAAGTGACCGGCAAACTCGGCTCGCCCAGCGCCACCACGACCATCCCGGGCAATCAGCTGCCCGCACCGGCGCCGAAATTCGGCGGCGTGATCAAGGAAACCGTTGATGGATCCAAGGCCTGGTGGCCACCGCGTGTCGTGCCGCCCAAGGGCGCGCCCAACGTCCTGCTGATCCAGATCGATGACTCCGGCTTCGGCACTTCCAGCACCTTTGGCGGTGTGATTCCCAGCCCGACTCTGGACAAGCTCGCCGCCAGCGGCTTGCGCTACACGGCCATGCACAACGCCGCGCTCTGCTCGCCAACGCGGGCCGCGACGATCAGCGGTCGCAATCATCACACGATGGGCTTCGGCGTGATCGCCGAGGCGTCCACCGGCTTCCCGGGCTATGACGCCAACATCACGCCGGACCGCGCGACGGTCGGACGCATCCTCAAGGACAACGGCTTCGCGACCTCGTGGTTTGGCAAGAACCACAACACGCCCGGATGGGTCACGACCGATGTCGGACCATTCGACCAGTGGCCCTCGGGCTACGGGTTCGAATATTTCTACGGCTTCCCGGTAGGCGAGACCAACCAGTGGACCCCCTATCTCTTCCGCAACCACACGGCGATCTTCCCCTGGCGGGACCAGCCCGAGGGTACCTGGAACCTGACCACCGCGATGGCCAACGAGGCGATCGACTACCTGCGCCGGATCGACGCGACGCACCCCGACAAACCGTTCCTGCTCTACTACGCGCCGGGAGGCACTCATTCACCCCACCATCCGACCAAGGAATGGATCGACAAGATCAGCGCCTTGCACCTCTTCGACGGAGGCTGGAACAAACTGCGGGAGACGATCTTCGCCAACCAGAAGAAGCTCGGTGTGATCCCGCCCGACGCCAAGCTGACGGCCTGGCCCAAGGGCCCACCAGCCAACCTGAAGGAATGGGAGGAACTGTCGGCCGATGAGAAAAAAATGTTCATCAAGCAGGCGGACGTGTTCGCCGCCTACCACGCCTACACCGACCACGAGGCCGGTCGCGTGATCGCCGAGATCGAGCGCCAGGGCAAGCTCGACAACACGCTGATCATCTGGCTGCAGGGCGACAACGGCAACAGCGCCGAGGGCACCACGGTCGGCACCCCCAACGACTACGCGGCGTACAATGGCATCGACGTCCCGGTGAAGGATCAGCTGGCGCTCTTCTACGACAAGTGGGGCGGTCCCGAGACGGCTCCGCACATGGCAGTGGCCTGGACCTGGGCCTTCGACACCCCTTACAAGTGGACGAAGCAGGTTGCGTCGTACCTCGGTGGCAATCGCAGCGGCGCGGTGATCTCCTGGCCGGCTCGCATCAAGGACAAGGGCGGCATCCGCAATCAGTTCCACCACGTCATCGACGTCGTACCGACGATCCTGGAGGCCACCGGCGTCCCCGCGCCCGAGTATGTGGATGGCATCAAGCAGCGCCCGATCGAGGGCGTGAGCATGGTCTACACGTTCGACCAGAAGAACGCCGACGCGCCGACAACACACAAGACGCAGTACTTCGAGATGATCGGCCAGCGGGCGATCTATCACGACGGCTGGTACGCCAACACCAAGGTGGTGATCGCACCATGGGATAACAACCCGGGCGTCAAGGTGCCGGACGTGCTCGATTACGAGTGGGAACTCTACGACCTCACGACGGACTGGACACAGTTCGAAGACGTCGCGAAAAAGAATCCCGCGAAGCTCAAGGAACTGCAGGCGGTCTTCGTTAAGGAAGCGAAGAAATACAACGTGTTCCCGCTCGACAACGAGGGGTTCCAGCGCTTTTTACGGCCGCGGCCGAGCGGTTCTCCTGGCATCACCGAGTTCAGCTATGTCGCGCCGATCTCGATCGCGCTCGGGGCGATGCCTCCCTATCTCGCCCGGGACTTCAAGGTCACTGCCGACATCGACATCCCACAAGGTGGTGCCGAGGGCATGCTGATCACCGAGGGCGGCCGTTTCAATGGCTGGGGGCTCTACCTGTTGAAGGGCAAACCGGTCTTCACCTACAACCTGGTCGATCTGCACCGCTTCCGATGGGAGGGCGCACAGGCGATTCCCTCCGGCCGACACACCGTGGTGTTCGACTTCCAGTATGACGGCCCGGGGCTCGCCAAGGGTGGCACCGGCGTGCTGTCCGTGGATGGTGTGGAGGTGGCGAAGCAGACGATTCCCCACACGGTGCCCGCCGTCGAGATCATGGACGAGTGGATGGACGTCGGCTACGACACACGGACCGGCGTCGACGATCGCGACTACAAGCCGCCGTTCCACTTCTCCGGCACGATCCACAAGATCACGTTCAAGCCGGGGCCGCCGGAGATGACCGAGGAGCAGATGAAGCGGGTCGCGGAGATGAATGCCAAAGGGAGAGATTGATCGTCGTTTCGGCGGTTGACAGAGACGTCAGCAACGAAGCACGACAGGGCCTGGATTCCGATCCCGCTGTTCCGAGACGGGATCCGGGCCGGACAGGATGACCGGATAGATGTAGCGGTTCGCGAACGTAACTGCGTATTCCACACCAAAGTGGACAGGGCTTGTTGACTGGAGGCGCAGGCGGCAAACACGAGGATGACCGGGAGCGGATGGCGCACCGTCACGCTTGATAGAAGAACTTCTTTGTAGCTGTATTGGCCGCCTTATAGGCGGGGCCCGTGATGCCTGGCCGTACAACAGGCCATCGAATTAGAACAGTCGCGTGAGCCCTTGACGCTGTTATCCGGCGGCGCAAGCGGCTATTTTCCTTAGGAGAGATTGCGATGAAGTCGAAACGAACCTACCGAGCCCGATCGATACTGACGCTTGCGGCGCTGAGTGCGGCGCTGACTGCCTGGGCCGAAGAACCCAATCCCAATCGCAACGCCTATTTCGGCGAGACGCACCTACATACCAGCTGGTCGTTGGACGCGTGGGTATTCGGTAACAAAATCACAGGTCCTGCCGACGCCTACAAGTACGCCAAAGGCGAGACCATCAAGCACCCGCTTGGCTACGATATCCGCATCACCACGCCAATGGACTTCATGGGAGTTACGGATCATTCCGAGTATGTCGGGGTCACCAAGCAGGCGAACACACCGGGGTCGTACACCAGCAAACTGCCCGAGGCCCAGGGTTTAATCGTCACCGACCCGAACAGCAAGGAGCAGCAGCAGCGGGCCTTCCTGGCTGTCGTCAAGCTGCTGTCGAGCCCGCCCGTCAAAGCGTTGATGTCGCCGAAGGTCGCCGGCACGGTCTGGAAGGAGAACAACGACATCGCCAACGCGGCCAATGAGCCGGGAAAGTTTACGGCCTTCTGCTCCTATGAATGGACATCGATGCCCGACAACCGCAACCTGCACCGCAACGTGTTTTTCCGTGACTGCGCGAAGGTTCCGGAGATGCCGTTTTCCGCGCTGGATTCTGTGCACCCCGCCGAGCTGTGGAACTGGATGGATGGACAGCGCAAGGCCGGTAACGAACTGCTGGCGATCTCGCATAACGCGAATCTGTCTGACGGCTGGATGTACCCGACCGACGTGGACAGCCTGGGCCGGCCGATTGATGCCGCCTGGGCCGAGTCGCGCGTGCGCAACGAGCGGCTCATCGAGATAAAGCAGATTAAGGGTCAGTCCGAGACCCACCCCTTGCTCTCGCCCAACGACGAGTTCTCCAGTTTCGCTATCTGGAGCGTGCTGCTCGGACTGCCCGCGGAGTCGGGTCGCGTCGACAAGATCGTCGGTAGCTACGCGCGCCAGGCTCTGAAGGACGGTCTCGCGATGCAGGATACGCGTGGCTTCAACCCCTACAAATTCGGGTTCGGGGCGGCGGCCGATTCACACAACACGGCGACCCCCTATCGTCAGGAGAACTTTTTTGGCGGCCATGCGCAGGAAGACGGCACCATCGAAACACGCATGAGCGGCCATAACTTCGCCGGCATCGACGTGCGCTACGAGGAGCCCGCCGGCCTCACCGGTGTATGGGCGGAGGAGAACACCCGCGCTTCCCTGTTTGATGCCATGAATCGCAGGGAGACCTTTGGCGTCAGCGGCCCGCACATCAAGGTGCGCCTGTTCGGTGGTTGGGACTACGACCAGCATTTGCTGAACGATGGCGACTGGATCACGAAAGCCTATCGCGGCGGAGTGCCCATGGGAAGCGATTTGCCGCCACTGCAAGGCAAGGCACCAAGCTTTGTCGTGTGGGCGGCGAAAGACCCGACCGCGGGCAATCTCGATCGCATCCAGATCGTAAAGGGCTGGACCAAAGATGGGCAGAGCTTCGAGCATGTTTACGATGTGGTCTGGTCGGGCGACCGCAAGCCCGACAAGTGGAGCAAAAAGATTCCCCCCCTTAAAAGCACGGTGGATATCGACAAGGCAAGCTACAGCAACAGCCTCGGCTCGGTCGAGTTGAAGAAGGTCTGGACCGACCCGGCTTTCGATCCGAGCCAGCACGCGTTCTACTACGCGCGCGTGCTGGAGATCGAGACGCCGCGCTGGACCACCATCCAGGCAAAACAGCTTGGCATAGCGCCACCCGACACCGTGCCACCAACGGTGCAGGAGCGCGCCTGGAGTTCACCCATCTGGTACACCCCTACCGACAAGGCCCGTAAGGCCGCGCAGCCGGGGCTCACGGTCGCGGCGCTCAAGGGCAAGGGCGCCAAGCAACTGACCCAGCAGCAGCTCGAGGCGCTGCTTATCGGCAAGGCGCACTGGTACCGCAACAACGTGACGGGCGAACTGTTCAAGGTCAGCTATAGAAAAGAGGGGCAGCAAACGGTCTACCACGTCGGCAGGAATATTCACCAGCCTAGCCTGGTCGGCGACGTTGCCCGTAACGGCTACGAGGGTATGAGCGCCGGTTATTCGATCAAGGACGGCAAGGTGGTGACCTTGCTGCAGGATCATCCCTTGGAGGCGACCTTCTACAAGCTCGGCGATATGGTCTACGCTGCGCGTAGCAACGAGTTCGGTTACGCCAACTACGAGTTGCTGGCCAAACCACCGCAGCTGATCGACCCGCTACCCAAGGCGGTGGCCGAGAAGATTGCCAAGAAGAACCAGGCCGATTTCCTTCATTACGACAGCGAGGTAAAGTAGTCCAGTTGCGGTCAATCCAGAGTTGCGTCGCAAGACATGTGAGCGAGCCCGGCGTAATCTCTGGCGCGGCCGACAGCTACGGCCCTTCCGCATCGCTCAGACGAAGCGATTGAGCAACTGATTCGGCCAAGTATTCTGGAGGGTCCGCAAGGGCCCTTCGTTTTTGCGGGAAGAGAGTGAGTCTGTGAATCCAATTTCGATCAAGCGCCTGCTGCGCGAACCGCTGCTGCATTTCATGGTGCTCGGTGCGGTTCTGTTTGTCGGTTACGCGTATCTGGAACCTGACGCAGAGGCAGGGTCATCCTACGAGATCGCGCTGACGCTTGAGGAGCTCACCCAATTGCACACGATCTACGAGTCGCAGTGGCGTCGCTCGCCAACGCCAGAAGAATTTTCCGCCATGGTCGAAAACAAGGTTCGCCAGGAGGTCCTCTATCGGGAAGCTTTGGCCATGGGCCTCGACAAGAACGATGAGATCGTGAAACGTCGGATGGCGCAGAAGATGCAGTTCGTCGCCGAGGATCTGGCGGCGGCCCAGGAGCCTACCACCGAGGAGTTGCGGGCCTGGTACGCAGAGAACAGCGACAAGTTCGCGATGCCGAAACGGCTGAGCTTCCGGCATCTGTATTTTTCTCCGGACATTCGCGGCGCAAAGGCCTACGACGACGCCGTTCGCTCCCTGGCCGAGCTGGATGGACAAGCGGTGGACTCGCAACTTGCCGAAACACTCGCCGACCGGTTCATGTACCAAGGCTACTACGCCGACCAGACATCAGTATCGCTGGCGAAGGAATTCGGGCCGCAATTCGCGGTGGCTGTCGAGGCGCTTGCGCCTGGTTCCTGGCAAGGACCGATCGAGTCCGGCTTTGGCTGGCATCTGGTCTACGTCGACTCCCTTGTTCCGGGCCGGGTTCCGGCCTTCGAAGAGATAGAGCGGGACGTAAAGACAGCCTGGCTCGGTGTCCAGAAGGAAGTCGCGTGGCGGAAGGCTTACGAGGAGATGCGCGCCAAGTACACCCTGCGGATACCGGTGTCCGTCGATGGCGCAGCGGTTGCGGACACCAAGGCAGTGCCGGTTGGCGCGGAGCCGCTTGCGCAAGGCAAGGGGGCGCCCCTTTGAATCGTTCATTGAGCCATTTCTGGTACGTCGCTGCCTGGCTCCTCGCCGGCCTAGTGGTCTGGGCTGCGGCCATACCGGTCGCGATGGCGCACGAGTCCCGTCCAGCCTATCTGAAAATAGACGAGACGGCGCCCGGGCAATACAGCATGGTTTGGCGCACCCCTGTGAAAGCCGGCCAGCGTTTGCCGGTCGTGCTGCAGGTGCCGGACAACGCGAGAAATTTGCAGGACCCCGTGATCATGGAGCTTGCCGATTCGCGGCTCGAACGGCGCCGGATCGATGCCGGTCCCGAAGGCCTTGGCGGCAAGCGCATTGAATTCCCCGGCCTGCAGTACACGATCACCGATGTCGTGGTCAAGGTAAAACTGCTGGATGGGCGCAGCTGGATGGTGATCGCCAGGCCATCGGAACCCTGGGTGACAATCGAGGCGTCTCCAGACGTGCTGTCGCTGGTGGGAGATTTCCTGTGGCAGGGCATGTATCACATCCTATCGGGGCCGGACCATTTGCTGTTTGTGCTGGGCTTGTTGTTGCTTGTCAGTACCGGCTGGATGCTGGTGAAAACGGTTACTGCCTTTACCATCGCCCACAGTATTACCCTGGCCGCGGCAACTCTGGGCTACGTGCAGCCTCCGGGGCCGCCGATCGAGGCCGCCATCGCGTTGTCGATCGTGTTTCTCGGCCTGGAAATCATCAAGGCACGCCGGGGCGGGACCAGTTTTAGCATTCGCCACCCCTGGGTCGTCGCTTTCGCCTTCGGCCTGCTGCATGGCTTCGGCTTCGCCAGCGCTCTGTCGCACGCAGGTCTGCCGCCCGGCGACGTACCGCTCGCCTTGTTGTTGTTCAATATCGGTGTCGAGCTGGGTCAGCTGGCGTTCGTCGCCGTGGTGTTGCTCTTGATTCGCACAGCTCGCGCGTTCCTGAAGCGCATGCCGCCGCGCGCCGAGCTGCTGCCTGCCTATGCGATCGGCTCGCTCGGTGCGTTCTGGCTGATCCAGCGGCTGGCTACTTTTTAGCGCGGAACTCGAGAGCTACGGCCCACGCTACCGATACGTCGATTGCACACCCGAGCTAATTGTGAATACGGTCACTGTCCGTGATGGTGTGTGGTGGTTTTCTGGCCACGCAGCGTGATGGAGAGCAGGTGACCGGGAGCGGATGGCGCACCGTCACGCTCGATGGAAGAACTTCCTTGTAGCGGTATTGCCGCTACGGGCGGGGCCCGTGTTACCTGGCCGTACAACAGGCCATCGAATAAGAACACACCATGGCAGCTCGCGTGAGCCCTTGGCACTAATTTTCCAGCGGCGCAAGCGGCCAAAAAAAACGGGTGCGGAAGCAGCTTTTGCTTCACACGCAGCTGGAAGCGCTCCCCCACGTTTTTCGATGGACGCCATGAGGAGCGCAATTACACTCAGCTACACGCCCCGCACGATCCGCTTGTTGGATAGCACCGCTACCCGGGCGAGGTAGCATGAAGCGGCTACCAACCGATTTGAAGCACCAAGGGCACCAAATTGTCCTTGGGGAAAACTTTCAATTTATTGATTTTATTTATCTTGTTATGGAGGCGCGACCCGGAGTCGAACCGGGCTGAACGGATTTGCAATCCGGTGCATAACCGCTTTGCTATCGCGCCGTGCCTGCCTGATGGCAGGAACTGCCGTTGAGGGCGGAAAAACTGGCCACTCGGCAGGAATGTGGAGCGGGAGAAGAGTCTCGAACTCTCGACCTATACCTTGGCAAGGTATCGCTCTACCAACTGAGCTACTCCCGCATGAAGCGAAGGCGCATTATAAAGGCCTGCCCGAACCTGTCAATGCCTGGAGCACAATCCGCGCGTCACCGCAGGTGCCCTGGCCACGCTATCGCATTCGCGGCTAACGCTTTCTGTCCTCTTCGATCAGGTGCGGCCAGGCCATGCGCATGTAGTAGCCCATCGACCACAGGGTGAGTACGGCGGCGACGTAGATCAGCCAGGTACCGGCCTGGAAGACGTCTAAGCCCTTGAGCGGCGCGTGATAGAGCAGAAAGGGAATGGCCATCATCTGGGCGGTGGTCTTGATCTTGCCGATCATCGAAACGGCGATGCTGCGGTGGGCGCCGATCTGCGCCATCCATTCGCGCAGGGCGGAAATGGTAATCTCGCGGCCGATGATGATCGCTGCCAGGATGGCGTCGAGCCGCCCCAGTTGCACGAGCACGATCAGCGCGGCGGCGACCATCAACTTGTCGGCGACCGGGTCGAGGAAGGCGCCGAAAGCCGAGGTTTGCTGCCAGCGACGCGCCAGATAGCCGTCAAGCCAGTCGGTGACCGCAGCGACCACGAAGACGACTGTCGCCGCCGGATCGCGCCCGACGAACTGCACCCAGGACTCGGGAACGTAGTAGATGGCGATCAGCAGCGGGATCAGGATGATCCGTAGCCAGGTCAGCAAAATCGGTATGTTCAGTGGCATCAGTGCAACGCTGCGTAAATTTTCTCGGCCAGCTCTCGGCTGATCCCTGGGACGGCGGTCAGTTGGTCGACCCCGGCATCGGCAATACCCTGCAAACCGCCAAAACGCGAAATCAGCCCCTTGCGACGCTTGGGCCCGATGCCGCCGATTTCTTCAAGTCGCGACGACTGCGCCGCCTTGCCGCGCCTGGCGCGATGGCCGGAAACGGCGAAACGATGCGCCTCGTCGCGGACCTCCTGGATCAGATGCAGCGCGGGATGCTCAGACGGTAATTGTAACGGCTCGCGGCCATCCGCGAATATCAGCGTTTCCCGTCCCGGCTTGCGCGCCTCTCCCTTGGCAACACCCAACAAGGGCAGATCCGCCAGAGCAAGCTCCTCGAGTGCCGATAACGCCGAGCCGACCTGGCCGCGACCACCGTCGATCAGGATCAGCGTGGGTACGGCGCCGTCAGTGGTTAGTAGCTTGGCGTAGCGCCGCAAGACCGCCTGGCGAATCGCCGCACAGTCGTCGCCGGCCTGGATACCGTCAATATTGAAGCGACGGTAGTCCGTCTTTCGCATGCCGCTCCCCTGATAGACGACGCAGGCAGCGACCGTCGCCTCGCCCTGCGTATGGCTGATGTCGAAGCACTCGATACGCGCTTCCTTACCGTCCTCGACGTCAAGGTCCAGTACCTCGCAGAGCGCTTCAAGACGATCGCCCTGCCGGCACAGCGCGCTGTTCCGCGCACCGATCGCCAGACGGGCGTTCTGCTCGGCCATTTCCACCCAGATGCGCTGCACCGTCAGCCGTGGCTGGGCGACCTTGACCGGCCGACCGGCCGTTTCGCCGAGCCAGTCGGCAAGCTCGTCATCGCCTGGCGGCAGGTTTACGAGCACGCGCGACGGAATGGGGTGCACAGCGTAGTGCTGCGCAAGAAATGCGCTCAGCGCTTCGCGTGGCGACGAATCCGCCGAGTTGCGGGGAAACTGCGGCCTGTCGCCGAGATGGCGCCCACCGCGAACCATCGCCAGATTGACGCACAGCGTGCCCGCTTCCTCAATGGCGACGACGACGTCGACATCGCCGCCCCTGCCGCTCTCCACGTACTGCTTTTCCTGTACCTGCCGCAGGGACTGTATCTGATCGCGGCAGATCGCCGCCTGTTCGAAAGCTAGTTTTCCCGCCGCCTGATCCATGGCCGCCGACAGGCGTCCGATCACATCCTGCTGGCGCCCCTGCAGGAACATCGTTGCCATCTCGACGTCCTCCGCATAACGCTCGGGCGCCACCAGGTCGACGCAAGGCCCCGAACAGCGGTTGATCTGGTACAGCAGACACGGCCGCGAGCGGTTGTTGAACACCGCATTCTCGCAGGTGCGCAGGCGAAACATCTTCTGCAGCAGATGAATGCTCTCGCGCACGGCCTGCGACGAGGGAAAGGGACCGAAATAGTCGGCCCGCCTGTCGGTCGCGCCGCGAAAGAAGCCCAGACGCTGGTAGCGGTCACGCGTCAGGACGATGTAGGGGTAGGACTTGTCGTCCCGAAAGAGGATGTTGTAGCGCGGCGCCAGGCTCTTGATGAGATTGTTTTCGAGGAGCAGTGCCTCGCCCTCCGATCGCGTCACCGTCGTCTCGACAGCGGCAACCTGCGCCACCATCAGCGCGATCCGTGGACTCGGGTGGCGATCACGAAAATACGAAGCGACGCGTTTTCTGAGATTTTTTGCCTTGCCAACGTAGAGCACCGTGCCGCCGGCATCGACCATCCGATAGACGCCGGGCAGTTCGGTCAGCGTGGCCAGCAGAGGTTTGGCGTCGAAGGGGGTCATGGGCGTTCGCGGCGGCCGCCGGCTGGCGTAGGATGGCGAGGGGCGGCTAGAGGTAGCAAAACCCGGCACTTTTGATGTTACCACGCCCGCTCGCCCCGCTTCCACAGCCCCCATTTCTGCGCCCCACGGCGCGCCTTCGCCCCACTCGCCCGCCCTCATGCCGAACAGCGTTACTCGACCCGACTGGGATATCTTCTGCAAGGTCATCGACAATTTCGGCGACGTTGGCGTCTGCTGGCGCCTGGCCAGGCAGTTGACCAGCGACTGGCAGCTGCACGTGCGCCTGTGGGTCGATGACATGGAGACCTTCCGGGCGCTGCTTCCGGAAGCGGACCCAGTGCTGTCGATCCAGGAGTTGCACGGGGTGGAAGTCCGCCGCTGGGAAGCGCCTTTCGTCGCCTGGCCCCCTGCGGCGGTGGTCCTGGAAACTTTCGCCTGCCGAATCCCCGACGCTTTCATCGCCGCCATGGCGCAGCAATCGCCACGCCCTGTCTGGATCAACCTCGACTATCTGAGCGCCGAAGCCTGGGTGGCTGGCTGTCATGCGCTGCCCTCGCCGCACCCGCGACTGCCGCTCAAGAAGTTCTTCTTCTTTCCCGGATTCACCCGCGACACCGGCGGTCTGCTGCGCGAGCACGACCTTCTCGCCCGCCGCCAGCAGTTCGCCGCCAGCCCCGACCAACACACCGCCTTCTGGCGCCAGGCGGGCGGTGGGCCACCGCCTGCGGGCAGCCTGCTGGTGTCGCTGTTCGCCTATGAGAATCCAGCCATCGGCGAACTGCTGCGGCTTTGGCAGGACGCGCAGACGCCTGTCTGCTGCCTGGCGCCACTCTCGCGCCCACTGAAGGCGATCGAAAGCTACGCCGGCCACCCGCTCCGGGCCGGCGATGTCGTGCGCCGCGGCGTGCTTGAACTCCGCCTCCTTCCCTTCCTCGAACAGAGCGCTTACGACCACCTGCTGTGGCTCTGCGACGTCAACTTCGTCCGCGGCGAGGATTCCTTCGTGCGGGCGCAATGGGCAGCGCGGTCAATGGTCTGGCACATCTACCCGCAGCACGAGAGCGCCCATCTTGCCAAGCTCGACGCTTTCCTGGACCTCTACTGCACCGACCTGCCCGCAGTGAGCGCGACCGCCGTGCGCGAATTCTGGCAGGCGTGGAACGTGGGGCACGTCGACGGCGCGCACTGGCAGAACTTCGCGTTGTGTCTGCCGACGCTGCGCGAGCACGCGCGACGGTGGCAAAAGGCACTCGCCAGAGAGGATGATTTGAGCACTCGCCTGCTGCGCTTTGCCCGTTCCAGGCTATAATTTTGGGTTTTCCCCAACCGTTTTCTGGAATGCGCTATGAAAACAGCACAAGAGCTTCGCGCCGGCAATGTCTTCATGGTCGGCAATGACCCGATGGTGGTTCTGAAGACCGAGTACGTCAAATCCGGTCGCAACGCATCGGTGGTCAAGATGAAGATGAAGAATCTGCTCACCGACTCCCCCAGCGAAACCGTCTATCGCGCCGACGACAAGTTCGACGTCATCCAGCTCGAGCGCAAGGAAGTCAGCTACTCGTACTTCGCCGATCCGCTCTACGTTTTCATGGACGCCGAGTACAACCAGTATGAAATCGAAGCCGACTGCATGAGCGACGCGCTCAACTATCTCGAAGATGGTATGGCCTGCGAGGCAGTCTTCTACAACAACAAGGCGATCTCGGTCGACCTGCCGAGCAGCGTCGTTCGCGAAGTCGTGTATACCGAGCCGGCAGTGAAAGGTGACACCTCGGGGAAGGTCATGAAACCGGCCCGTCTGGCCACCGGTTTCGAGCTGCCGGTCCCCGCTTTCGTCGAGATCGGCGACAAGATCGATATCGACACCCGCTCCAACGAATACCGCTCGCGCGTTCGCTAGCCATCCGCCACGCGGCGACCGCTTGCCATCGGCGAGAGGCCCCCGCCTCGGCTGCCCGTTCTCTTCCTCAGGCCGACAGTTCTCGCGCGGCCTTGATCCCGGCCTGATAAACGTCTTCCTGCTGCAGGCTGGTCCAATCGACGGCCCGGGTCAGCGGGGACAGGCGCTCGACCCGTGCGGCGCGCTGCGGGTCGGCGACCGGTCGCCAGCGGGCCAGCAGGTCGCCGACCGATTCCGGCGTATTGCACACCAGCAACATGTCGCAACCGGCGTCCCAGGCGGCCGTGCAACGCGCGACGATGTCGCCAGCGACGCTGGCCCCGGCCATCGACAGATCATCGCTGAAGATCACCCCGTCGAAACCCAGTTCCTCGCGTAGCAGACGTATCCAGACCGGCGAGAAGCCCGCCGGGCGGGAATCGACCTGCGGGTAGATCACGTGCGCCGGCATCACCGCATCGAGCGGCAAGCGCCGGTACGGTTCGAGGTCGGGCGCCAGCTCGTCCAGCCGACGCGTGTCAACGGGCAGGTCGACGTGCGAATCGGCCTCGACCCAGCCGTGCCCGGGAAAGTGCTTGCCACAGGCGGCCATGCCGGCACTGCGCAATCCGGCGATGAACGCCGCCGCCAGCTCGACAACAACCGCCGGGTCGCCATGCAGGGAACGATCACCGATGACGCTGCTTCTCCCCCAGTCGAGATCGAGTACCGGCGTAAACGACAGATCGACGCCGCGCGCACGCAGTTCGCCAGCGAGAACATAAGCCAGCTCGCCGGCTGCCGTCAGCGCAGCCCGCGGGTCGCGCTCCCACAACTCGCCGAGACGGCGCATCGCCGGCAGGGGCGTGAAGCCGTGCCGGCAGCGCTGCACCCGGCCCCCTTCGTGGTCGATGGCGATCGGCAGTGCCGGTTCGCGCAGGGCGTGGACTTCGCTGGTCAGCTGTTCGAGCTGCTCTGGCGATTGGTAGTTGCGGGAAAAAAGAATCAGACCGCCGACCAGTGGATGACAGAGACGCTGGCGTTCGAGCTCTGACAGGCCAAGCCCGGCAATGTCGATCATCAACGGGCCGAGCGGCCGTTGGATGGGTGAGTTCGTCTCATTCATGGTGTCCCCGCCTGCTCCATGATCACAAAGGCAACAGCATAGTCGTTCTCGTCGCTTATCGAGAGGTGGGCGACCAGCCCACGCTGGGCGAGAAGCGTGGCCAGCGGTGCTGCGTACTCGAACAGGGGGCGGCCCAGTGAATCATGAACGACCGCGATGTTCGGCAGCGTCACCGGCGACCTCAGACCGATCCCGAGCGCCTTGGCGAATGCTTCCTTGGCGGCGAAGCGCTTGGCGAGGAAGCGCGCCGGCTGGTGGGCACGCGCGAATTCCGTGCATTCCCGCGCCGACAAGAGCTTGGCCAGCGCGCGCTGGCCGTGTCGCTCGTAGAGCCCACCCAGGCGCGCCACGGCGACGATGTCGGTGCCGATACCCGCGATCATGTGGCCGTTGCCTGCGCCTGCGCCTCGCGCAGCAGGCGTTTCATCTCCCGGACCGCCTCGCGCAATCCGACGAAAATCGCCCGGCTGATGATCGCGTGGCCGATGTGCAGCTCGCGGATGCCGACCAACTGCGCCACCGGCTGGACGTTAAAGTAGTTGAGCGCGTGCCCGGCATTGAAACGCATGCCGAGCTCGCGCGCCACCGCCCCGGCGACGCTGATCTTTTCGATCTCGGCCAGGACCGCAGGGCTTTCGGGGTCTCGCCCCTGGGTATAGAAAGCGTGTGCATAAGGGCCGGTGTGGATCTCGCAGACGCGCGCACCGATGCGTGCGGCGGCTTCCACCTGCGCCGGGTCGGCGTCGATAAAGACGCTGCTGATGATGCCGGCGTCCGCCAAACGGGCCACCGTCCGGCGCAGCGCGGGCTCTTGCGAGAGGACGTCGAGCCCGCCTTCGGTCGTCACTTCGTGCCGACCTTCCGGCACCAGCATCGCCATCTGCGGCTTGACGCGACAGGCGATGGCGATCATTTCCTCGGTCGCCGCCAGTTCAAGGTTGAGCTTGATCTGCGCCAGCTCACGTAGCTTCTCGACGTCGGCGTCCTGGATGTGTCGCCTATCCTCGCGCAGGTGGATGGTGATCCCATCGGCCCCACCGAGGTGCGCTTCGACCGCCGCCCAGACCGGATCGGGCTCGTAGGTACAGCGCGCCTGCCGGATCGTCGCCACGTGGTCGATATTGACGCCAAGTTCGATCATAGTTCCTGTAGCTCCCTGAAGATCCGGCGGCTTGCCAGGGGCCTGCCTCCGGTATAGTGGCCAATCAGCGTGCGCATCAGCTGCTTGGCTTCGGCCAGCGAGCGAGGATCGGAAAAATCCTCCCGCGCCAGGTCGAGCAGCGTCCTGCCGCTCACCGCGAGCAGCGAGTCGCCCGGCCCGGCAAGGCGTACCGGGCCGCGCTCTATCTCGTAGCCGTAGTGCGCGTTGCCCTCTACCATGACACCGTCGGCGTCGGTGTCGAGCATCAGCCCGTAGCCGAGTTCCTGCAGGAGCGCCCGTTCGAAGCAGCGCAGGTCCGCTTCCTGCGCGCCAGCGGCAAAACGGCGCAAAGTCTCCGCATAGACCGAGAAAAGGCGAGCATGCGCATCCTCTCGCGGCAGCAGGTGCATCAATAGTTCGTTGAGGTAGTAGCCGCAAAACAGCGCTTTTCCCGCCAACAGGGGCTGTCCGCCCCGCCACTCGGCTTTCATCAGCGTCAGCACCTCGCCCCGACCCGCCCAGCCGACTTCAAGCGGCTGGAAAGCCAACAACACGCCACGCAAGGCCGAGCGCGGCCGGCGCGCGCCACGCGCGAGCAGCGCCACACGCCCGAAGTCGCGCGAAAAGACATCGACGATGAGGCTCGTTTCGCTGTAAGGGTAGGCATGCAGCACAAACGCCGGCTGTCCATCGACCTTGTGCCGCGGATTCACGTCCCGGCCTGCTCGCCGGCCAGCATCGAGCTCTTCGGCGCGTCTTGCCGCGAGGCACGATGCTTCCTATTCGTAGCCCAGGCTCTTGAGCAATTGCGCATCGTCGGCCCAACCCGAGTTGACCTTGACAAAAACTTCCAGAAAGACTGGCCCGCCAAACATCCGCTCCATGTCCTGTCTCGCCTCGGAGGCAATTCGCTTGACCACTTCGCCACCCTTGCCGATGACAATTGACTTGTGTCCGGCACGGTCGACGACAATCGCCGCGCTGATGCGGCGCAGCTCACCGTCGACGACGAAGCGCTCGACCTCGACGGTGGCGCCGTACGGAAGTTCGTCGCCAATCAGGCGAAAGAGCTTTTCACGAATATACTCGGCAGCCAGGAATTTCTCGCTGCGGTCGGTAATCTCGTCCTCAGCGAAGAGCAGCTCGTCGTTCGGCAAGTGCTTGCGCACTTCGCCAAGCAGCGCATCGAGCTGCGCGCGGCGCGTCGCGCTGACCGGAACGATGGCCGTAAACTCAGCCTCGCCAGCCAGTTGCGTGAGATAAGGCAAGAGCTCGGCCTTGTTCTTGATCTGGTCGATCTTGTTCACCACGATGATCACCGGACAGCCTTCGGGCAGCAGTTTGCGTACCGCGCGATCACGGTCGTCTAAGCGGCAGGCTTCGACGACAAACAGGATGACGTCCACTTCGGCAAGCGCCTGCCTGACGCCACGGTTCATCGCCTGGTTGAGCGCGTTGACGTGCCGGGTCTGGAAACCTGGTGTATCGACGAAGACATACTGCGCATCTGCCGCGGTGAGGATGCCCATAATGCGATGGCGAGTGGTCTGCGCGCGGCGCGAGACGATGCTCACCTTTTCGCCGATCAAAGCGTTGAGCAGCGTCGACTTGCCGACGTTTGGGCGACCGACGATGGCGATCCGTCCGGAGCGGATTTCACTCATCCGCCGGTCACCGCGTCGAGCGCTCGTTCAGCAGCCACCTGTTCTGCCGCACGGCGCGTGCTGCCGCTGCCTTCGCTGCAGACACGCAGGGCGTCGATGGTGCACGTAACCGTGAAGTGCTGCGCGTGCGCTTCGCCCGCAGTATTGGTCAGCGCGTACTGTGGCAAAGCCAGGCGTCGGCCCTGCAGGTACTCCTGCAAGCGCGTCTTGGCATCCTTGATCCCTTCTCCTGGCGCCAGTTGCGCGAGCATGTCCTGGTACAGGCGAAGGATCACTTCGCTGGCCGCGGCGAAACCGGCGTCCAGCCACACGGCGCCAAACAGCGCCTCGAGGGCATCGGCCAGGATCGACGGGCGTCGATGCCCGCCGCTCTTCTGCTCACCCTCTCCAAGCAGCAGGTAGTCGCCCAATGAGAGCGCCAGCGCTTGCTGGTGCAAGCTGTCCTGCCGTACGAGATTGGCCCGCAGCCGCGACAGATCGCCTTCGGGAAGCGTCGGGAATTGTTCGAACAAGCGCCGTGCGATAACCGCATTGAGAACGGCATCACCGAGAAATTCGAAGCGCTCGTTATGCGGAGAAGAGTAGCTGCGATGCGTCAGGGCCGTCTGCAGGAGTTCGCCATCCCGGAAGCTGTAACCGAACGCCTTTTCGAATCCGCGCTCGGTCATTGTCCGGAGTCGCGTGCCGACGACGAGCCGGAGAAATCGATCAGAAGGCTGACATTGCCTACGAGCGGGATACGCCTCTCGTAGGCAAAGCCAACGACCACCTGGTTGTCCTCCTTGAAGACATCCAGATCAGCCGGGCCGAAGGTCTTGATATGCTCGACTTCAGCATAGCGGCCATACGCCTGCCGAATCTCGGGGACGGTCTTACCCGACGACTCAGCGGCTACTACCTTGACCGCGTGCCTAATCTTGAAATACTCGATCACGTCGGGAAGTACTCGGATGACGAGGATGGCGACCAGGCCAATAACGATGCCCCACAGCAGGAGAGCGGAAAGTGCCAAACCACGCTGACGCTTGATAGTCATAGTGTGAGTCCTCAACCGAACGAGCCAATCCGTTTGAAATCACTGAAATTCAACCAGATAAAGAAAGCCTTGCCGACAATATTCTCTTCGGGCACGAAGCCCCAGAAGCGGCTGTCACGACTGTTGTCGCGATTGTCGCCCATCACGAAATACTCGCCCGGCGGCACGGTACAGATCACGCCGACGCTATTGTAGGTGCAATTCCCGCGGTTCGGGAACTGCGCGGGATGGGGAATGAACGCCGGCGCATCCCGATCATTGAGCACTCGATGTCCCTCGTCGCCCAGTTTCTCGATGAATTGCTCCGAGTAGTACAGCCGTTCCGGATGCAGATAATCCTCAACCTCCTCCAGCGGTACGGGCAAACCATTGATCGTCAGCTTCTTGTTCTGGTAGGCGACTTTGTCTCCGGGGATACCGATCACGCGCTTGATGTAGTCGAGCGAGGGATCCTCCGGATAACGAAAGACCATCACGTCACCCCGCTGCGGACTGTTAATGTCGATGATCTTCAGGTTGGCAACCGGCAGACGAATTCCGTACGTATATTTGTTGACGAGAATGAAATCACCGACCAGCAGCGTCGGAATCATCGAGCCGGACGGGATCTTGAATGGCTCGACGATGAACGAGCGCAGCACGAAGACGACCAGAATGACCGGAAAGAAACTTGCCCCATACTCGACCCACCACGGCTCGCTGGCGTCGACCGCCCGGCGCTTGCGAAAAAAGAAGGCATCCGCCGCCCAGACAGCACCGCTGACCAGCAACAGGATCAACAGGATCAATGCAAAATTCACTGGTTCACTCCCCTCTACTTGCCGACACGCAACACAGCAAGGAAAGCCTCCTGTGGAATCTCGACTGACCCGACCTGTTTCATGCGCTTCTTGCCTGCCTTCTGCTTCTCGAGCAGTTTCCTCTTGCGCGAGATATCGCCGCCATAACACTTGGCGGTGACATCCTTGCGCATCGCCTTGACGTTCTCACGGGCAATGATGTTGGCGCCGATGGTGGCCTGAATGGCGACATCGTACATCTGCCGCGGGATCAGCTCACGCATCTTGGCCGCCAGTTCACGCCCGCGATAGATGGCGTTGCTGCGATGCAGAATCACCGACAGGGCGTCGACTTTTTCACCGTTGATCAGAATGTCGAGCTTGACCACGTCGGCCGCACGATACTCTTTGAACTCGTAGTCGAGCGAAGCGTAGCCACGCGAAACCGACTTCAGGCGGTCGAAGAAATCCATCACCACTTCGGCCATCGGCATCTCGTAAACCAGTTGCACCTGACGACCGTGATAGGTCATGTCGACCTGGTTGCCGCGTTTCTGGTTGCACAGCGTAATGACATTGCCCAGGTAGTCCTGCGGCACGAAGACGGTAATGGTGATGATCGGTTCGCGGACTTCCTCGGTCTTCGACAGATCCGGCAGCTTGGCCGGGTTCTCCACCTGAACGACGCCGCCGTCACGCAGCAGTACTTCATAGACGACCGTTGGTGCCGTGGTGATCAGGTCCTGGTCGAACTCGCGCTCAAGACGTTCCTGGACGATCTCCATGTGCAGCAGGCCGAGAAAGCCACAACGAAAACCAAAGCCGAGCGCCTGCGAGACCTCGGGTTCGTAATGCAGCGAGGCATCGTTGAGCGTCAGCTTCTCGAGGGCGTCGCGTAGCGAGTCGTACTGATTGGACTCGACCGGATAGAGGCCGGCGAAGACCTGCGACTTGATTTCCTTGAATCCCGGAAAGGCCTTGGCCGTCGGCCGATCAAACAGGGTCACCGTATCGCCGACCTTGGCGGCCTGCAGTTCCTTGATCCCGGAGATGATGTAGCCGACCTCGCCGGCGCGCAGCGCGTCACGGGGCACCGCTTTCGGGGTGAACACGCCGACCTGATCGCAGAGGTGCGTCGACCCGGTGGCCATCAGGCGTATCCTCTCCTTCGGTCGCAGCGTACCGTCGAAGACGCGCACCAGCATCACCACGCCGACGTAGTTGTCGAACCAAGCGTCGATCAGCAGTGCCTTGAGCGGCGCCTCCGGGTCACCCTTGGGTGCGGGAATGCGCGCAATGATCGCTTCCAGGACGTCTTCGACGCCCTGGCCCGTTTTTGCCGAGGTCAATACCGCTTCGCTGGCGTCGATGCCGATCACATCCTCGATTTCCTGACGCGCCTTGTCCGGCGTCGCTGAAGGCAGATCGATCTTGTTCAGAACCGGCATGACATCGACGCCAAGCTCGATCGCCGTGTAGCAGTTGGCGACGGTCTGGGCTTCGACGCCTTGTGAGGCATCGACGACCAGCAAGGCTCCCTCACAGGCGGAGAGCGAGCGTGACACTTCGTAGGAGAAGTCAACGTGCCCCGGGGTGTCAATGAGGTTCAGGTTGTAGATCTCACCACTGCGCGCCTGGTACTGCAGCGCTGCGGTCTGGGCCTTGATGGTGATCCCGCGCTCGCGTTCGATGGCCATCGAGTCCAGCACCTGCGCCTCCATCTCGCGATCGGAAAGTCCGCCGCAAAGGTGGATGATGCGATCGGCGAGCGTCGACTTGCCATGATCGATGTGGGCGATGATGGAGAAATTGCGGATGTGTTGCATGGACCTCGTGTCGGCGCCGTCTCGGCCGCGCCGCCCCTGAAAAAAAGGGTGCCGGTGGGCACCCTTGGTCGAACTGCCTGAAGGCGCGGATTCTAGCCGATTTCGCTCAAATAATCACGGACTTTGCTGACCTCGAGGAAGTAGTGGCAAAGCTCGCGGCCATCGTGCAGAAGGACCGGCACCAATTCGTCGTAGCGCTTTTCCAGCGCCACGTCGGCGTCGACATCGAGCACCTCGACGGCAAAATCCAACTCCTCCGCAAGGACTGCCAGGGCCGCTTCCATGTCCTGACAAAGATGGCAGTAGCGCCGCGATATCAGCGTCAGGCGGGTCGTCGGCTTCACTCGGCGCGCCTGTCGCTGAGGCCCTTGATGGTGACGAAAGTCTGCATCTCACCGCGCCGCACCAGCAGGGTGACGTTGGCCGATTTGTCAAGCGCTGCCAACAGCTTGTTGAACTGCTCGACGCCGGTCAACTCGGTACTCGTGCCGCGCGAGATGATGGCCAGGATGACGTCGCCGGGCCGTAACTCGGCGCGCGCCGAATTTCCGCGGACATCGTCGATCAACAGGCCGTGGTTGAGCTTGAGCTCGCGCTTCTGCTCCGCGGTCAGTTCGGAGACCAGCAGGCCGAGCCGATTGGCAGCGCGCTCGGCCGGCTTGCCACTTCTGGTCGCGCGACCGGCAAGCTTTTCCTCAGGAATCTCACCGACCACCACGGTCACCTCACGGCTGGCCCCCTTGCGCCACAGCTGAATCTTGACCTTGCTACCCGGCGCGGTCGCGGCGACGATGCGTGGCAGATCGCTGGAGCTATTGACGGTTTTGCCGTCGAATTTCAGGATCACGTCGCCCGCGGCGACACCTGCCTTGTCCGCCGGCCCGCCGCTCTCGACGGCGTTGACCGCGGCGCCCATCGCCTGATTCAAACCGAAGGACTCGGCCAGCTCCTTGCTCACTTCCTGGATGACAACCCCGATGCGGCCGCGGCTGACCTTGCCGGCCGTGCGCAGCTGGGCCTGCACATCCATCGCCACGTCGATCGGAATGGCAAACGAAATGCCCATGAAGCCCCCGGAACGGCTGTAGATCTGGGAGTTGATGCCGACCACCTCGCCCTGGAGATTGAACAGCGGTCCGCCGGAATTGCCCGGATTGACCGCCACATCGGTCTGGATGAAGGGCACGTAGTTCTCCTGTGGCAGCGAGCGCCCCTTGGCACTGACGATTCCGGCAGTCACGCTATTGTCAAAGCCGAACGGCGAACCAATGGCCACGACCCACTCGCCGACCTTGAGCACATTCGGGTCACCAAGACGGACCGTCGGCAGCGATGTCGCCTCAATCTTTATCAGCGCCACGTCGCTACGCTTGTCGGCACCAATGACTCTGGCCTTCAGCTCGCGTTTGTCGGTCAAGCGAACGAGGATCTCGTCTGCGGCATCGACAACGTGCGCATTGGTCAGGATGTAACCATCGGCGCTGACAATGAACCCGGAGCCAAGAGAACGACTCTGGAACTCGCGCGGCTCACCCGGAACGCCCGGCATACCCGGGAAACCGGGCACTCCCGGCTGGCGGGGAATGAAGCGCCGAAAGAACTCGAACATGGGGTCGTCTTCATCAAACGGGAACGGCTGCGCGCCGCGCCCGTTGCTACGTGCCGTCTGGGTGGTACTGATATTCACCACCGCCGGCCCCTGTTTCTCGACCAACTCGGTGAAGTCGGGCAAGCCGCGACTCTGGGCTTGCCCAAACAGCGAAAAAACGCTCAACAAGAAAGCCGCAAACAACTGTTTCATGGCACCAAATACCTCCTGAGTGTCATTGCCGATCAAACCGGCAGCAATACAACGGATCTGGGGACGGCGGAAAGGAAGATCAAGATGTGATCGATGGCTGGCAGCGCGGGTCGGCAGCATCACGCCGTTGCGCACGGCGCAAGCCCAGCCAGCCGACCAGCAAACCGGCAAGCGCACCACCGATGGCACCCAGCTCGCCTGCCCAGGCCGAACCGGCCAGCGCCCCGATCAACAGCGCCAGCAAGGGGAAGACATAGGCAGCAAGGGCACTGCGGCGAAGCGAGCCGGCGCCGATACGCACGCGAACGTGCTCACCCACCGCGCGCCGTTCAGGGTTGGGTACCCGGAAAGTGCGCGGCGTGGCGCAAAACAGCTTGGCAAGATGGTTGCCACCGCAACCGCCGACTTCGCGGCAGCGACCGCAGCCGCTCTCGTCCATGCGTACCAAGGCGTGCTCGCCCTCTACCGCAGACACCGTCCCCCACGCAGCGGCCATTGTCCAATCACCTCCCGCTCACGATGATGCCCGGCACACGTCCACGCTGCCGCCGGGCATCGGGCAAAACGCAATGCACGCAAGATCCGTCGCCAGGCACCCGCGAAAGCCCCGTAAAATGTCTGTTGCGCATGACTACCACCTGCGGTCGGCAGCGGTATCGAGCAGCGGTCGCAACTTCTCGGCTACCGCCTCGCGAGCACGGAAGATACGTGAGCGCACGGTGCCGATCGGACAGCTCATCGCCACCGCAATTTCCTCATAACTCAAGCCGTCGATCTCGCGCAGGACGATCGCACTGCGCAATTCGTCGGGGAGACCGTCCATTGCAGCATTGATCGTCGCGCCGATCTGCTTCGACTGCAAGAGGCTTTCCGGCGTGTTGATGTCGCGCAACTGGCTGGCATCCTCGAAATTTTCGGCGTCCTGGACATCAAATTCGGTCGATGTCGGTGCGCGCCGCCCTTGGGCGACCAGATAGTTCTTCGCCGTATTGATGCCAATTCGATAAAGCCAGGTGTAGAACGCACTATCACCGCGAAACGACGGCAAAGCGCGATAAGCTTTGATGAACGCCTCCTGCGCAACATCGTCGACCTCAGCCGCGTCACGTACGAAACGCGACAACAAGCGTGCGAGCTTGCGCTGGTATTTCGCGACCAAAAGCTCGAAAGCGTGCTTATCGCCGGCCTGTGCGCGTTCGACCAGCAACTGGTCAATCTCGCGTTCACTCATGCTCTCTGCTTATCCTGTCGAAGACAATATCGTTATTTGCGCAAAAGTATAGCGCAAGCGTTCAATTGTCATCGTAACAGTGCGTGAGCAGCGACAGCCGCCCGCGCCTGCCTGGAAATGGCCGGGATGCGCGGAGTTATTGCACCACCACGCACATGCTATAGTTGCACCCCCTTACTGGCAGGATCTCCAGCGTGGCGCTTTGCTCCGACGTTCTCATCATTGGCAGTGGCCTGGCTGGGCAGGCGGCTGCCCTACGGCTGGCACCGTCGCGCAAGGTCACGCTGATCAGCAAGCGCGCACTGGAAGACAGCGCTTCGAGTTGGGCACAGGGCGGAATCGCAGCCGTGCTCGACAATCGCGACTCGATCGAAGCGCACATCCGCGACACGATTACCGCCGGCGCGCTGCTCAACGACCCCCGGGCGACGCGCTTCGTGATCGAGAACGGGCGCCGGTCGGTCGACTGGCTGATCGAACAGGGAGTCCCTTTCACCCGCGACCAGGATGGCTACCACCTGGCCCAGGAGGGCGGCCACAGTGCCCGCCGGGTGATCCACGTCGCCGACGCCACCGGCCTGGCCGTTCAGACCACCCTGACGCACAAGGTTCGTCAACATCCCAATATCACGATTCTCGAACAGCACATCGCCGTCGATCTGATTACCGGTGAAAAACTGGGGCTCAGCGAACGGCGCTGCTACGGCGCCTATGTGCTGGATACCGCCAACGGCGACGTACTGACACTGGCCGCCCGACACACCCTGATCGCCACCGGCGGTGCCGGCAAGGTCTACCTTTATACGACCAATCCAGACACTTCCACCGGCGACGGTATCGCCATGGCCTGGCGTGCCGGCTGCCGCGTCGCAAACATGGAGTTCATCCAGTTTCATCCGACCTGCCTTTACCATCCGCAGGCCAAGTCCTTCCTGATTTCGGAAGCCGTTCGTGGTGAAGGCGGACGGCTGCTGCTCCCTGACGGCAGGCGCTTCATGCCCAGACACGATGCACGCGCCGAACTCGCACCACGTGACGTGGTCGCGCGAGCGATTGATTTCGAAATGAAGAAGCGCGGCCTGGACTGTGTCTATCTCGACATTTCGCACAAGCCAGCCGCCTTCCTCGCCGAGCATTTCCCGAACATCATGGCCCGCTGCCAGGAACTGGGTATAGACATTACCCGCCAGCCAATTCCGGTGGTTCCGGCAGCGCACTATACTTGCGGCGGAGTGCTTACCGACCTGCGCGCACGCACCGATGTCGCCGGCCTGTATGTCGCCGGAGAAGCCTCCTGCACCGGCCTGCACGGCGCCAATCGCCTGGCCAGCAACTCGCTACTCGAATGCCTGGTGTTCGCGGAAGCGGCGGCCAATGACATTCTTGAACAAGCCGAAGCCCCGCTGCCGGAGCTGCCGCCCTGGGACGATAGCCGGGTCAGCGATCCCGATGAAGAAATCGTCATCGCCCACAACTGGTACGAGCTGCGGCGCTTCATGTGGGACTACGTCGGGATCGTGCGGACGACCAAACGCCTGCAGCGCGCCCAGAACCGAATCCGCCTGCTGATCCGGGAAATCGACGATTTCTACTCGCTTTTCCGGGTCAGTCACGATTTGATCGAGTTGCGCAACCTGGTGGTGACCGCTGACCTGATCATTCGCTGCGCCCTGCGGCGGCACGAAAGCCGAGGATTGCACTCCAGCCGCAATTATCCCGCCACGCTGGAGCGCGCGCGCAACACGGTGCTCAGACGCCGCCTTCGGACTGACCGCTAGCGTCCGCCCGCCAACGTAGCCACAGACGCAGCAGACGAAACTGCGCGGCCGGCATGCTGTCCGGCAACAGCACCAGCGTATCAAGCCGATCCGTATCGCTGTCGCGAACGCGCAAGACAACCAACTGGCTGAAGACAACGGTGTCGGGCTGCACGCGTACGGAGTTCTGCTCACCGTTGGCGAATCCACAGGCCAATGCACCGCTTTCCGCCAGACTCAGGCCGATGACTCTCGACGGCCGCCATACCTGCTGCCACAGCGACCAGGCGAGCGGCGCCAACAGCAGCAAACGGACGCTCGGCGGCCACGGCAAGAGCAACACAGAAGCCGCAGCCAGGGCATGCAGCACAAGATTCAGGACAAACAGGAGCCGCGAACGGCGCAAAGCGATGAGCACCGGAAAATGCATGCCATGCGCACGCCGCCCGTCAGGACGCCAGAATCCTAGATCCGCTTGAAGACGACGGTGGCGTTTGTACCGCCGAAGCCGAAGGAGTTCGAAATTGCCGCATCGATCTTGAGTTGACGCGCCTCATTGGCGCAATAGTCGAGATCGCACCCTTCTCCGGGACTGAAGAGGTTGATGGTCGGCGGCGAAATCTGATGGTAGACCGCAAGCACCGAAAACAGCGCCTCGACGCCGCCCGCAGCGCCGAGAAGATGGCCGGTCATCGACTTGGTGGAATTGACGACCAGCTTCTTCGCGTGTTCGCCGAAAGCGCGCTTGACGGCAATGGTTTCCGCCTTGTCGCCCAACGGCGTCGAAGTTCCGTGTGCATTGACGTACTGCACATCATCGGCATTCAGCCCCGCGCTACGCAAGGCATTGGTCATGCAACGCGCTGCGCCCTCACCGTCTTCGCACGGTGCAGTGATGTGGTTGGCATCGGCGCTCATGCCGAAGCCCGCCAGCTCGCAATAAATTCGGGCACCGCGTGCCTTGGCGTGCTCGTATTCTTCCAGCACCACGACGCCCGCGCCTTCACTGAGAACGAAGCCGTCACGGTCCCTGTCCCACGGACGGCTGGCAGTCTGGGGATCGTCGTTGCGCGTGGACAAGGCGCGTGGAGCGCAAAACCCCCCCAGGCCAAGCTTCGACAGGCAACCTTCGGCGCCACCGGCAATCATCACGTCGGCATCGCCGTACTCGATCAGACGGCCAGCATCGCCGATGCTGTGCGTCCCCGTCGAACACGCGCTGACCAGCGAGATGTTGGGGCCCTTGTAGCCATACATGATCGACAGGTTACCGGAGATCATGTTGATGATCGAGCCAGGCACGAAGAACGGCGACACCTTGCGCACGCCACCGGCGGCAAAGTCGTCGCAGGTTCCTTCGATCATCGGCAACCCGCCAATCCCGGAACCAATCGACACCCCAACGCGCTCGGCTTGCGCCGGCTGCGCCTCCAGCCCGGCGTCGCGGATCGCCTGAATGCCGGCCGCCATACCGTAATGGATGAAAACGTCCATGCGCCGCGCTTCCTTGACCGAGAGGTACTGGCCAATGTCGAAGTCGCGCACTTCGCCGGCGATCTGCACGGGAAAGCTGGAAACATCAAAACGGGTGATCCGGTCAATGCCAGAGCGTCCAGCAATGATGTTCTGCCAGGCCGTTTCAACGGAATTGCCAACCGGAGAAAGAATTCCAAGGCCAGTGATAACGACTCTGCGACGTGCCAACTTATGCTCCGAGAGTAGAAAATGCGGAAGCGGGAACGCTCGCCATCGCTCCCTGCCGAGGGAGCCCTTTGCAGAGCCTGACCGCAGGGATCGTGGGTAGCGTCGAGCGGGAGACTTACTTCTTGTGCGAAGTCACGTAGTCGATGGCCTGCTGAACGGTGGTGATCTTCTCGGCTTCGTCATCCGGAATCTCGCACTCGAACTCTTCTTCCAGAGCCATCACCAGTTCGACTGTATCGAGCGAATCAGCGCCAAGATCATCGACGAACGACGATTCATTCTTGATGTCCGCTTCATTGACCCCGAGTTGTTCGGCGACGATCTTCTTGACACGCTGCTCAATATTTTCCATAAAAGTGCTCCTTCTCAGAGTTCATAAGTGAAACAGAAATGCGCCATTCTAGCAAAATGGCCCAAACTTACCAATCATCAGTCCGTCCCACAGGACGCTGTCTCGTCCACAAGCGATATCAGCCGGTGAACATGCCGCCGTTGACGTGAATTGTCGTGCCGGTAACGTAGGCAGCCCCTGCCGACGCCAGGAAACAGACCGCCGCCGCAACTTCCTGCGGCGAGCCAAGTCGACCGAGCGGAACGCCACTGAGCAGCGACGCTTTCTGCTTGTCGTCCAGCGCGCGCGTCATGTCGGTATCGATAAGACCTGGCGCAACGCAATTGACGGTAATGTTGCGACTACCCAACTCGCGCGCCAGTGAGCGGCTCAAGCCAGCGACGCCGGCCTTGGCCGCGCAGTAATTGGCCTGCCCCGGATTGCCGGCATGACCGACGACCGAGGTGACATTGATGATTCGGCCATGCCGGGCCTTCATCATTCCGCGCATCACTGCCCGGCAAAGGCGGAAAACCGCTTTCAGGTTGGTATCGAGCACGCTTTCCCACTCGTCGTCCTTGAGACGCATCGACAGGTTGTCGCGCGTAATTCCCGCGTTATTGACCAGCACCGAAACCGCTCCGTGGGTCTTCTCGACCTGCCTGATCAGCGCCTCGATCTGCTCGCCATCGCGGACCTCAAGGACAGCGCCCTCCCCCTTGCAGCCGGCAGCCGCGAGGGCCGCGGAAATTCTCGCAGCCCCTTCGCCAGTGGTTGCCGTACCGATAACGGTGGCGCCAAGCCGCCCCAGTTCGAGCGCAATCGCCTCGCCGATGCCGCGTGAGGCGCCGGTCACCAGCGCCACTTCCCCGTTGAGCATTGCCATCGTGCCTATCCCAGGTTTTCGACGGCCGCTTCGACAGCCGTCAGATCAGCCAGAGCGACGCCCGCCAGCGTGGCTGCGCAGCGCTTGGTCAAGCCCGCAAGAACCTTGCCAGGCCCACATTCGGCGACCGTCGTCACGTCCATTCCGGCCATTTTCTGGATGGTCTCAACCCAGCGCACGGGCGAGTATGCCTGCCGAACCAGAGCATCCTTGATGCGGACAGGATCCGACTCGATTGCCACATCGACGTTGTTGATCAGCGGAATCTGTGGCGTCGCGAACTCCACTTCGGCGAGCCGGGCTGACAACTTGTCGGCTGCCGGTCGCATCAGCGACGAGTGAAACGGCGCCGAAACCGGCAGCAACAGCGCACGCTTGGCGCCACGCGCCTTGCAGCCTTCGCAGGCAAGCTCGACCGCAGCCTTGCTGCCGGCGATGACCGTCTGTCCCGGGCCATTGAAATTGACCGGTTCGACGACCTGACCACCGCCTGCCGCGGCGACTGCCTCGACGCAGGCCTCGGCAATCTTGTCGTCGTCGAGACCGAGAATCGCAGCCATCGCTCCGGCGCCCACCGGCACGGCTTCCTGCATCGCGGCTGCACGCAGCCGAACCAGCGGTACAGCATCCTTGAAGGCGATGACTCCGGCAGCGACCAGCGCCGAATACTCGCCAAGGCTGTGCCCGGCGACGACGGTCGGCAACTTGCCACCACGGTCGAGCCACAGACGATAGACGGCGATCCCGGCGGTGAGCATCACCGGCTGCGTGTTGACCGTCTGCGCCAAGGCTTCGCTCGGACCATCGGCGAGCAATTGCCAGAGGTCCTGCGAAAGCGCCGCCGATGCTTCGTCGAACGTCGCCCGCAGCACCGGCGAGTCGCCATAGGCGGCCATCATCCCGACCGATTGCGAGCCCTGGCCCGGAAAAACAAACGCAAAACCCATCTTGTACGGTTCCTCTTCTAGAGTTCGAGCAGCACGGCGCCCCAGGTGAAGCCGCCACCGACGCCTTCGAGCATGATTTTCTGGCCCGCCTTGATGCGCCCGTCTCGAACCGCTTCATCGAGGGCCAGTGGAACGGACGCCGCCGAGGTATTGCCATGCCGATCGACGGTGACCACCACCTTGTCCATCGGCATCTTGACGCGTTTCGCGGTCGCTTCGAGGATGCGAACGTTGGCCTGATGAGGAATCAGCCAGTCGATCTCCGACGGCGCGATGCCGGCGGCCTGGCAACACTCGTCCGCGACTTCCGCGAGCACGCGCACGGCAAATTTGAAGACCGCCTGCCCATCCATGCGCAGGAAGGGATCGCCGGTCACCTTGCCACCGCAGACGCTACCGGGAACCGACAGGATCCCGTGATGGGCACCGTCGGCATGCAAGGCAGTGGCCAGAATTCCCGGCTTGTCCGAAGCTTCGAGCACGACCGCCCCGGCACCATCACCGAAGAGCACGCAGGTGCCCCGATCAGACCAATCGAGAATGCGCGAAAACACTTCCGCGCCGACCACCAGAGCCCGTCGATGACTTCCCGAACGAATGAACTTCTCGGCCACCGTCAATCCATACACGAAACCGCTGCAAACCGCCTGGACATCAAACGCGGTCGCGCCACGATTGCCCAGTTTGCCCTGCAGCAAGCACGCCGTGCTCGGGAAAATGAAGTCCGGGGTCGAAGTCGCGACAATGATCAAGTCCAGATCGGTGGCATCCAGGCCGGCGGCGAGAAGCGCCCGTCGACTCGCCTCAAGGGCAAGGTCGCTGGCGTTCTCGCCGTTCGCGGCGAGATGACGAGACTTGATTCCGGTTCGACTGACAATCCACTCATCGCTGGTATCGATACCCCGACCCGCGAGATCGTCGTTGCTGACCGGCGGACCCGGCAGAAAGCTGCCGATACCGGTAATGCGGGAGAACATTCTATGCGATCTCCAGAAGCGGTTGTTGTTGTTGCGCGACGCGCTCACTGATCCGTAGCAGAACGCCACTGCGCGCCTCTTCCGCGGCACGCTGCAGCGCCTGCCCGAAGCTGAAAGCATCGGCCGAACCGTGACTCTTGACGACAATGCCCTTCAAACCGAGCAAGGTGGCGCCGTTGTACTTGCGATGGTCGACGCGGTTCTTGAAGCGGTTGACCACCGGCAAGGCGATCACCGCCGCCAGCTTGGTCAACAGATTGCGGCGGAACTCCTGGCGCAGGAAGGTTGCCAGCAACTGCGCCAGACCTTCCGAGGACTTCAATGCAACATTGCCCACAAAGCCATCGCAGACAACCACGTCAGCCTGTCCCTTGTAGAGACCGTCGCCTTCGATATTTCCAACGAAATTCAGCCCGGAATCCCAGAGTAGTTCGGCTGCGCGCTTGACGACATCGTTACCCTTGATCTCTTCCTGGCCGATGTTCAGGATGCCGACCGTTGGTCGATCGCGATGCTCGACCGCCGAAACCAGCGAAGCGCCCATGATTCCGAACTGCAGCAGGTGTTCAGGGCTGCAATCGACGTTCGCACCAAGGTCAAGCACATGCGTATGCCCATTCATGGTCGGCAGAATGCCGCAGATCGCCGGCCGATCGATGCCGGGCAACATCTTGAGCACGAAACGGGAAATGCCCATCAAGGCGCCGGTGTTGCCCGCCGACACGCAGGCATCGGCCTCGCCGCTCTTGACCAGACTGACCGCCACGCGCATCGACGAATCCTTCTTGGTGCGCAGCGCCACCGATGGCGCCTCGTCCATGGCGACGACCTCACTGGCATGATGAATGACCACACGACCGATGGCCACATCGCCGATCAGAGGGCAGATACGCTCGGCAAGACCGACCAGGATCACACGCACGTCTGGCTGATCACGAACGAACTCGAGCGCTGCAGGAACAGTGACTTGAGGGCCGTGATCCCCGCCCATGCAGTCGATGGCGACGGTAATGGTCATCAGAAGACAGACGAAAGAAAAGGCAGGCAGCTTCCCATCACGGGAACCTGCCTGCCCCATCCGATGGCATCACTCGCCCGCGCCCTTGCCGACTTTCTTGCCGCGATAGTGGCCCGATGGGCTGACGTGGTGGCGCAAATGCACTTCGCCGGTGGTCGGCTCGACGGCCAGCGGCGGGCTGCCCAGGGAGTCGTGCGCGCGATGCATGCCGCGCTTGGACGGGGATTTCTTGTTCTGCTGAACAGCCATGACAAACTCCTAAAATCAAACTCACTAAGCGCGGCCCTTGAGGCCGGCCAAAACTGAAAATGGCGACTCTTTCGTCAACTCGCGCGCACCACCGGGCGGCACACAATCGTCGTGGCGAGGCACCGAGGGAAGCCCAAGAAGAATTTCATCCTCGATCAGAGCGAGCACATCAAGCTCCTTCTCGGCCGGAAGAAAGTCCCTGGAGTCATCCTCCAGTTCCTCCTGCGACAGGTCGCCGTCACTCGCGACAAATTCGAGCAAACTACGCAACGCCAGCGGGTACCGCAACGGCTCCAGACAGCGCTGGCAGCACAGCGACAGCACGCCGTCTACCTGAAGCACCAGCAGCGAGCGGCCACGAGACCCCATACCACCTTCGACCCGATACCTCAGACAACCCGTCGAGTCCGCCAGCAAGTCAGTCAAACGTGCCAGCTTCGCCACGGGCACTTCGCCCTGCAAAGAACCTTTCTCGAGCCCGAAGGCCAGGCTATCAATGAGTACGCGTCGCGACATAAGGGCGGCATGATATTATTTTCGGCTTTTGAAGTCAAAGCGGTGGCGCCGGAAAACAGGCTATTTCGCGATTTCTTCGGTGGCGCCCCGGATTTCATGCCGCGATCGGCCTTCAGATGCCCGGAAAACAGCTCATTCTCGCCTCCACCTCGCCCTTCAGACGCGAACTACTGACTCGCCTCGGAGTGTCATTCGAAAGCGCCGACCCGGCCGTCGACGAAACGCCACTGCCAGGCGAGGCGCCTGAAGCCAGCGCTTTGCGCCTGTCCGAAGCGAAGGCGCGAGCAGTCTGCGCGCTTTTTCCCGACGCCCTGATCATCGGCAGCGACCAGGTAGCGCACCGTGACGGCCAGGTCTTCGGTAAACCGGGAAGCCACGCCAACGCCGTACGGCAGTTGCGAGCCATGCGCGGCCGCAGCGTCAACTTCTTTACCGGCCTCTGCCTCCTGGACGCCAACAGCGGCCGAGCACGGCTGCGCGGCGTAAACACAGTGGTCAGCTTTCGCGAGCTGACAGATGAGGAAATCGAAAACTACCTGCGCAAGGAGCAACCCTACAATTGTGCGGGCAGCGCCAAGTCGGAAGGGCTGGGAATCGCCTTGATCGCCAGGATCGACGGCCACGACCCCAACGCGCTGATCGGCCTGCCCCTGATAGCCCTTTGCGATCTATTGCGCGAAGAGAACATATCTATATTATAATCAGCGTTTTATACGTAAAATGTAAGGTGATCTATGAACATGGGGCGGCTCTATCTGATCCCTGTTCCGCTCGGCCCCACCGCCGTCGCTGCGGTCCTGCCACAATCCGTACTTGCCCGCGCACAAGGACTTCGTCACTTCGTTGCCGAGAACGCCAAATCGGGGCGCGCCTTCCTCAAACTGCTGCCGTCCGACCTGCCAGTGCAGCAGATCTCGATTCAGGAACTCAACGAGCACACGCCGGCCAGCGAGCTGACCGCCCTTCTGGCACCGTTGCTCAACGGCAACGACGTCGGTCTGATCTCTGAAGCGGGATGCCCGGCGGTCGCCGACCCGGGAGCCGCACTGGTCGCCCTGGCGCAACGGGAAGGCATCCAGGTCGTGCCGATGGTCGGTCCGTCATCGATCCTGCTCGCCTTGATGGGCTCCGGGCTGAGCGGCCAGAGCTTCGTCTTTCACGGCTACCTACCGAGCACGCCTGGCGAACGAGAAAAGCGCCTACGCGAACTGGAGAAGGAATCGCGACGGGGGCAGCAGACGCAGATCTTCATCGAAACGCCTTACCGCAACCAGCAATTGCTTGAATCGGTACTCAAGACCTGCGCCCGCGAGACGCGCGTCTGCATCGCCACCGACCTCACGCTGGAAAGCGAGCAGATCACCACCCGCCGGGTCGGCGCGTGGCAGCGCCAGTCGCTACCGAAGATCAATCGCCGACCGACGGTATTCCTGCTGCAGGCCTAGACGCTGCGTGTCAACGCAAGTCCGGCATGCCGATCGCGCCAAGCATAGATCCCACGCCCAGCGTGGCGTCGGCACGCAGGCGCTTGGCGAAACGCTCGGCGATATTTTCCTTGATCGTGAAGTCGACGATTCGCTCGGCCTTGATCACGTCTCGGGCCACCGAGCCGACGGTACCGAAACCGTCTGCCAGCCCCAGTTGAACGCTCTGCGTACCGGTCCACATCAGGCCAGTAAACATCTCCGGCGTTTCCTTCAGCCGCGTACCGCGCCCCTTGCGCACGACCTCGATGAACTGACTGTGGATCTCCCCCAGCAAGACCTGCGCGTGTCGCTTTTGCTCCGCATCCTGCGGCGAGAACGGGTCGAGGAAGCCCTTGTTCACCCCGGCCGTCAGCAAGCGACGCTCGACCCCAAGCTTGTCCATCGTCCCGGTGAAGCCGAAGCCGTCCATGAGCACGCCGATAGACCCGACGATGCTGGCCTTGTCGACGAAGATCTGGTCCGCTGCCACAGCCACGTAATAGCCACCTGAAGCACAAAGATCTTCGACCACTGCGTAAAGCGAAATCTGCGGATGCTTGGTGCGCAGGCGACGAATTTCGTCGTGGACAATTCCCGCCTGCACCGGGCTGCCGCCCGGACTGTTGACGCGCAGCACGACGCCGGCAGTTCCTTTGTCGCCAAACGCAAAGCGCAAAGCTTCGGTGATGCTCTCGGCGCTGGCTTCACCGCCGCTGGCGATCGTGCCACTGAGATTCACGACCGCCGTATGCCGCCGGCCATCGGTAAGCGTCTCGGTATCACCCCAGTCAACCAGCAGGACCAGCACGGCAACCAGATAGGACAAGCCAGCCAATTTGAAGAAAATTCCCCAGCGCCGTTTCACTCGCTGCTCCTGCAGCATCGCCAAGGCCAATTTCTCCAACAACTGCCGCTCCCATTGGGGTTCGTTTTCAGGACTCGTCACGATTCTTGCTCGCTTGGGGTGTAGTAGATGGCGCCATTGCGCTCTTCGATGGGTAGCGGTGTCAGGCCCCTACCGTTACAGCGGCCGCCCAGACAGCGACCGTCTTGCGGTGCGTACAGCGCGCCATGGGTGGCGCAGATCAAGTATAGCTTGGAATCATCGAAGAATTCGCCGGGCTGCCAGTCCAGTTCGACGGCTACGTGGCCACAGCGATTGAGGTAGGCGGCAACACGACCGCGAAAGCGCACGGCAAACGCCGGTTCTTCGACACCCTGCACCGAAACGGTGAAACGAACGCCAGGGCCAGCGTCGATCAAATCGGCAGACCGGCAGATCAGGCGTTCATTCGCAGCCATTGCGCCACCTCCTCTATCGCCTGCAAGCGAGCCAACGGTCCGAGCGCATCCAGCGCCGCCGCCGGGTGCGCGCCGTAGCCCGCGGCCAGGCTGGCTACGCCGGCATTCCTTGCCATCAGCAGGTCGTGTGTCGTATCGCCGATCATCAACGTTCGCTCCGGGTCGACGGACAGCTCAGCCATCAACTCGTCGAGCATCTGTGGATGCGGCTTGGAGAAACACTCGTCGGCGCAGCGCGAGGCATGAAAATAGCCGCCCAAGCCACTGCTTCGCAAGGCGCGATCGAGCCCCAGCCTGCTCTTCCCGGTCGCCACGGCAAGCAGGAAGCCGGCCGTGGCAAGTTCGCAAATCAAGGCTGCCGCACCGTCGAACAACTGCAACTCGTGATCATGCTGGAGATAGTGGTGGCGATAGCGTTCAACCATCAAGGGATAGCGCTCCTCGGGCAGATTCGGCACCGCGTAGCGTAGCGCATCGTGTAGACCGAGCCCGATTACGTGCCGTGCCCGTTCGTCGGCCGGGGTTGGCAGGCCCAGGTCAGAGCACGCCGCCTGGATGGCGGCGACGATGGCCGCGGCCGAATCGAGCAGGGTGCCGTCCCAGTCGAAGACCAGCAGCTCAAATCTGCTCGCCATAGTCCTGCCTCTCCTTTTTTGCAACGCTGCCAATGAACTGCGCCAGTGCGCTCGGCAGGGCGGCTTCGAGTATCAGTTCGCGACCGTCCTGCGGATGCGCCATGGTCATTTTCGCGGCGTGCAGAAACATGCGCCTGAGCCCCTCCCTGGCCAGCGTTCGATTGCGCGCAAAATCGCCGTATTTCTCGTCACCAGCGATGGGAAAGCCGAGGTGCGCGAGATGAACGCGAATCTGGTGCGTCCGCCCCGTTTTCAGTTCTGCCTCGAGAAGACTGAAATGCTCCCAGCGCGCCAGGAGCCGAAACACGGTATGTGCTGCCTTGCCGTCCTCGGCGACACGCACCCGACGTTCGCCCGACGGCAACAGATACTTGAGCAAGGGCAAGCGGACGTTGCGCAAGGGGTCCATCCAGCGCCCGATGACCAATACCTGATAGCGTTTGTCGGCGCCACGCTCGCTGCCCCCGCGGGCACCGGCGCGGAACATCTCGTGCAGGACCAGCAACACTGAACGCTTCTTTCCGATCAGCAGCAAGCCGGAAGTCTCGCGGTCCAAACGGTGTGCCAGCTCGAGGAAGCGTGCCTGTGGCCGCTGCCGGCGCAGCGCCTCGATTACGCCGAAGCTCTCCCCACTCCCCCCGTGCACGGCAAGACCCGCCGGCTTGTCTACGATCAGCAAGCCCTCGTCTTCATAGACCACCGGCAGCTGCGCCTTGAGCGCTGCCCCGTCCACCACTTCCTGCTCGACCTGGGCCGTGCGCATCGGCGGAATGCGCACCACGTCGCCGATTTGCAAGCGATAGGAGACCGCCGTCCGCCGCCCGTTCACGCGTACCTCGCCGCTGCGCACGATCCTGTACACGTGGCTCTTGGGCACCCCCTTGCACTTCTTCAGCAGCAGGTTGTCCAAACGCTGTCCGTGTTCGTTCTCGGTGATCAGCTCCTGAATCACGGAGCTTTTGCTAACTTCGGCCATTTTGAATATACTTCTCTCGTTTTGCGTCTAGAGTTGAAAGAGGCGCTGACCCGTGAGACCGTCCAGCGGCGCCGATTCTAAAGCAATTGCGACGCACTTTCCGGCAGGCAGCAGCCGCCTCGCTTGCGCCAATCTGCGCAAGATCACTCAACGCGATTCACCTGGTTAAGTACGCTCACCACTAAGTAGCGATACTACTTGAACTGCGCGCGCCCAGCACCTGCGAACCGCCCCAGGCAGATTCCGGAGTCCTTGAATTTCAAAGGCCAGACGACTAAGCAAGTCGGCGAGCTAGCCCTATTAGTTGCCCTATCGGAGAGCCCCTCAAGCAACCCACCAAACAACTAATCCGTCGCTGCCTGGAGCAGGCAATTCCCCCGTGAGAGCGCGTGGGAGCCCAATTTATTATGAAACGCATGCTTTTTAACGCGACACAGGCCGAGGAACTGCGTGTCGCCATTGTCGACGGTCAGAAACTCATTGATCTGGACATTGAATCGGCCGCCAAGGAACAGAAAAAGAGCAACATTTATAAAGCAGTCATTACCCGCATCGAGCCCAGCCTGGAAGCGGCGTTTGTCGATTACGGCTCCGAACGGCACGGCTTTCTGTCGTTCAAGGAAGTATCCCGCGCCTTCTTCCAGCCGGGTGTCGAAGCAAGCCGCGCGACAATCAAGGAAGCGCTTCGCGAAGGCCAGGAGCTGATCGTCCAGGTCGACAAGGACGAGCGCGGCAACAAGGGTGCGGCGCTGACGACCTTCGTCAGTCTCGCCGGCCGCTATCTGGTCCTGATGCCGAACAACCCCCGCGGCGGCGGCGTCTCGCGCCGTGTCGAGGGTAACGAGCGCGCCGAGCTGCGCGAGGTAATGGATCAGCTGGAAGTTCCGCCCGGCATGAGCCTGATTGCCCGTACGGCGGCAATCGGCCGTAACGCCGAAGAACTGCAATGGGATCTCAACTACCTGTTGCAGCTGTGGAAAGCGATCGAAGGCGCCGCTCAACAGCAGAAGGGAGCCTTCCTGATCTATCAGGAGGGCAGCCTGGTGATCCGCGCCATTCGCGACTACTTCCAGCCGGATATCGGCGAAATCCTGATCGATACCGACGACGTATTCGAACAGGCGGGTCAGTTCATGGCCCACGTGATGCCCGGGACGGTCAACCGCATCAAGCGCTATCACGACGACGTGCCGCTCTTCTCGCGCTTCCAGATCGAGCATCAGATCGAATCCGCCTACTCGCGCCAGGTCAGCCTGCCGTCAGGTGGCGCCATCGTCATCGACCATACCGAAGCGCTGGTGTCCATCGACGTCAACTCCGGACGCTCGACGCGCGGCGCCGACATCGAAGAAACCGCGCTGAAGACCAACCTCGAAGCCGCAGAAGAAGTGGCCCGCCAGCTGCGCCTGCGCGATCTCGGTGGCCTGATCATTATTGACTTCATCGACATGGAAAGTCAGCGCAATCAGCGTGACGTCGAAAACCGCGTCCGCGAAGCGCTGCGCTTTGACCGTGCGCGCGTTCAAACGGGCAAGATCAGCCGCTTCGGCCTGCTCGAACTGTCGCGCCAGCGCCTGCGCCCGGCACTCGCCGAAACCAGCTACATCGCCTGCCCGCGCTGCTCGGGGACTGGGCACATCCGCAGTACCGAATCAGCGGCCCTGCACATTCTGCGCATCCTCGAAGAAGAGGCGATGAAGGACAACACGGCGGCGGTGCACACACAGGTACCGGTTGACGTCGCCACCTTCCTGCTCAACGAGAAGCGCACCGACGTCCAGGCGGTCGAGCAGCGGCACAAGGTCAGTATCCTGCTGATTCCCAACATGCACCTCGAAACGCCACAGCACACCATCGTCCGCGTTCGCCAGGACGAACTGGTCAACGACGAACAGCAGCAGCCTTCGTACCGCATGGTCGAAATGCCAACGGTTGACGACGGTAGCGCGACGGCCATCGCCGACGCCCGGGCGACCCGCCCTGAGGCGGCGATCAAGGGCATTACGGCGGCGCAGCCAGCACCGATGCGCGCTGAACTACCAACGCCCGTGGCCGAGAAGCCGGCCGGCCCGGCGAGCGGCTTCCTGAACAGAATCATTTCCTGGTTCCAGCACAAGCCTGCACCGGCGGCAGCCGAACCGGCACCTGCACCGGCAAGACCGGCTCGTTCCGGCAGCTCGCCGCGTGACCCGCAGCGCGACCCCCGTCGCGGCAACGCTCGCAACAATCGCCGCGACGAGACGCGTGAAGCGCCTGCCCCGCGCGGCACTCGCGAGCAGAACGAAGCGACGACGCAACAGAACGCGCCACAGCCCCGCCCGGAACCCCCGCGAACGCGCGAACCGAGAGAACCGCGCGAGCCCCGTCGCGGGCGCAACGAAGCACGCGGCGAGCGCAAGGACCAGACCACCGCACCAGCCGCAGAAGCCAGCAACGCGCTTGCGCCAACGCCCCCGCAACAGACCAACGGCCCGGCACCCGAACAGGCAGCAGGCGAGAACACCAACGCCCCTCGTCGTCGTGGGCGTCGTGGTGGTCGACGCGAACGCGGCGAGAAAACCGAGAACCAGCTCGACCTTCTGAGTACTGAAGGGTCAGCAAACGGCGCGCCGACGGCAAGCACCGCGCCCGCGTCAACCGAGGAGCGGCAGGCCACAAGCGTGCCGGTCGTCACCGAGCCGACACCGCAGACGCCTGCCGACGTCGCCACTCCACCGCTGACGACCACCGAGATCGCCACCCCGCCGGCTGCCCCGGCCCTGGTTACCGAGCTTGTAGAAACGCCTGCGCCGACTAGTTCCGGTCCGGCCGAGGTCGCTGCCATCGTTGCCCCGCCTGCGCCGGTCGAGGCCCCAGGCACAGGCCAGGACGGAGCGCCTGCGGTGCAAGCGGCGAGCGAAGTCGCAATGGCAAACGCAGCCGAATCACCCGTGCCGGCCAAAACGCCAGCCGCGACCGAAGCGCCGATCGTGATCGAAACGGCTGCCGTCGCTGAAGTGCCAGCGGACGCCGAGCCCGCCCCGGCAATCGCTAGCCCGGCGGCAGATGTCGTTGAGTCAGTGGCGCAGGCACCCGCCGCACCGGCAGCGGACCAGCGTAGTGAGCTGGTGATGATCGAAACGAGCACCGACAAGGTCCAGTCGCGGCAAACCGAAGACGTGACCGAAACGGCACCGGCCAGCACGCCACGCCGCAAGCGCGCGTCCGTGGTCGTTGCCGACGAGCCGCTGGTGATGGTCGAAACCCAGAAGTAAACGCGTCGTCGGACAGCGCTTACCGTTAAGGGCCGGCGCTTCTCTTGGCCAGGGTACACCAACCCTGCTTTGAGGAGGGCCGGCCCGAACCTCGCACGAAGCAAGCCAGACCCAAACAAGCAGGCACTCGCCTGGCCAACGCTCTCGGGAACCGCCGCCTGGACCAAAGCTTCCTCGCTCCCCCATCTGGCTGGGCAACACCCCCCTCCCCATCACCCCCACCGCTTCGGAGGTCAAGAGACTACTGGAGCGCATTGGCAAGCCCGCATTCGGCATAATTTGTCACTTATACTGACGCCTTTCTCGCGCCCTTACCCTTTCCCCCAACAGGAAGGAGAAGTAGACGCGTCTGGCCCTATCGATCACTCTCGTCGACTTCGGGAAGTTCCTGAGCAGCAGCACACCACTCCAACTGTTCCCACGCAGGAGCCGTCATGACCTTTTTTACCCCATCGCTCTTTTCGTCCGCACGTCGTCGTGCACTCGGCTACACAGCTGCCGGCCTGGCCAGCGCGGCACTGCTGCTCAGCGCCGGCTGTGGCAAGAAAGGAGAGACCGCGCCGCCAGGGCCACCGACCGTTGAAGTGACTACCGTGATCCAGAAGGACGTACCGATCTACCGGGAGTGGATCGGCTCGCTGGACGGCGATGTCAATGCCGTCATCCGTCCTCAGGTCACCGGCTACCTCGTCAAGCAAAACTACACCGAAGGCGACTGGGTCAAGAAGGGGCAGTTGCTTTTCCAGATCGACCCGCGCACTTTCGAAGCTGCGGTCGATCAGGCGCAGGGGATGCGTGCCCAACAAAGGGCTCTCTACCAGACCGCGAAGGCGAATCTGGCGCGGGTCAAGCCTCTGGCTGCCAAGAACGCCCTCAGCCAGAAGGATCTGGACGATACCACCGGCGCCGAGTTGTCGGCCAAGGCCTCGCTCGAGGCCGCCGAGGCGTCGCTGCAGACCGCCAAACTGAACCTCAGCTTCACCCGCATCACGTCCCCCATCGACGGCATTGCCGGCATCGCCAAGGCTCAGATCGGCGATCTGCTCAGCCCGAGCATGGCAACGGAACTGACCACGGTCTCGACCGTCGATCCGATCAAGGTGTATTTCAATATCAGCGAGCGCGAGTATCTTCCCCTTGCCCGAGCAGTCATCGCCAACGACGGAAAGCGCCAGGTGGTACCCCTCGAGCTGATCCTGGTAGACGGCTCTGCCTACCCGCACAACGGTGAGTTCTCGCTCCTCGACCGACAGGTCGACCCGACAACCGGCACCTTCAAAGGTGCCGCCGTCTTTCCGAACCCTGACCGACTGCTCCGCCCCGGCCAGTACGGCCGCATCAGGGCGACGATGTCGGTCCAGAAAGGAGCGCTGCTGGTGCCGCAGCGAGCGGTCACCGAAATTCAGGGCAAATACCTGCTGGCCGTCGTCGGCGCCGACAACAAGGTCGCCATACGTCCGGTGACGGTTGGCGAGCGAATCGGTTCGGACTGGATCATCGCCAGTGGCCTGCAGCCTGGCGAAAAGGTGATCGCCGAAGGCACCCAGAAGGTCAAGGACGGGAGCATGGTCAATCCGAAGCCCTTCGAGCCGGCGCCGCCGGCTGCCGGCAAGGCAGCCACGTCAGGGGACAAACCCGCGGCGCCTGCGCCCGAAAGCAAGAGGTAAGCCGCCATGGCCAAGTTCTTCATCAATCGGCCAATCGTCGCCATGGTCCTCTCGATCCTGATGACCTTGATCGGTCTGGTCGCCATGGCCGGGCTTCCCGTTGCGCAGTTCCCGAATATCGTGCCACCGGAAATCAAGGTCAACGCCACCTACACCGGCGCCGACGCGCTGACCGTCGAACAGGCGGTGTCAACCCCGATCGAGCAGCAGATGTCGGGCGTGGACAACATGAACTACATGTACTCGATCAACGCCAACAACGGCCAGGCGTCGCTCACCGTCAACTTCGACATTGCCACCGACGTCAACACCGACCAGATTCTGACCCAGATGCGGTCAAACCAAGCCGACTCGCAACTGCCGGCGGACGTGCGCAACTTCGGCGTCACTGTGCAGAAGTCGACCGCCTCGCCGCTGGTGATGTTCGCGCTCTACTCGCCGAACGACACCTACGACGGCGTCTTCCTTTCCAACTACGCGTTCATCAACATCAACGACCAGATGACGCGCGTCAAGGGCATCGCCAGCGTCACCGTCTTCGGTGCCGGCCAGTATGCCATGCGCCTGTGGGTCAAGCCCGACCAGCTGGCCAAGCTGAACATCACCATTCCCGAAATCATCAACGCGGTCAAAGCGCAGAACACCGTCAATCCGGCGGGAACGGTCGGTGCCGAACCGGCCCCGGCGGGGCAGGAATTCACCTACGCGGTACGTGCACAGGGGCGGCTGGAAAATGAAGAGCAGTTCGGCAACGTCGTGCTGCGCGCCAACCCGGACGGCTCGATCGTCCGCGTTCGCGATGTCGCACGCATCGAACTCGGCGCCCAGACCTACAACATGGAAGGCCGGCTCAACGGCAAGGCGGCGACGCTGATCGCACTCTACCAGATGCCCGGCGCAAACGCTCTCGAAGCGGCAGACGGCGCCAAGGCACTGATGGAAACCATCAAGAAGAGTTTCCCTCCTGACCTCGATTACGTCGTCGCCCTCGATACCACGCTCTCGGTCACCGAAGGCATCACCGCCATCCAGCACACGCTGTTCGAGGCCATCGTCCTGGTGATCATCGTCGTCTTCGCCTTCCTGCAAGGCTGGCGCGCGACGCTGATCCCGCTGCTCGCCGTGCCGGTCTCGCTGGTCGGCACCTTCATGCTCTTTCCGGTCTTCGGATTCTCGATCAACACGCTGTCGCTGTTCGGTCTGGTCCTGGCCATCGGTCTGGTCGTCGACGACGCGATCGTCGTCGTCGAAGCCGTCGAGCACCATATCGAGAAAGGCTTGTCGCCCAAGGAGGCGACGATGAAGGCGATGGACGAAGTCACCGGGCCGGTGATCGCCATCGCCGTCATCCTGTCGGCGGTGTTCGTACCGACAGCGATGATTCCCGGTATCACCGGCCAGCTCTATCAGCAGTTTGCGGTCACCATTGCGCTGTCGGTGATCATTTCCGCGTTCAACGCACTGACGCTCAGTCCGGCGCTCTGCGCGCTGCTTCTCAAACCAAAGGTCAGGGGAACGGGCCCGGTCCAGAAGTTCTACGACTGGTTCAACAACGGCTTCAACCGGCTGACCGGCGGCTACGTCGGAACCTGCCGGCTGGCCATCCGCAAGAGCGCGGTCAGCCTTTTCTTTCTCCTTGCCATCGCCGTCGCGGCCGGGTTCCTCGGCAAGATGACCCCCGTCGGCTTCCTTCCCGATGAAGATCAGGGCTACGTCTACGCCGGCATCCAGCTCCCCGACGCGGCTTCCCTGCAGCGCACCCGGGAAATCGCCAAACAGGCCGAAGAACTGATCATGGCGGTTCCGGGCGTCAAGTACACGACGACGGTCATCGGCTACAACATGCTCAGCCAGGTACAGAACACCTACAGTGCCTTCTTCTTCATCACCCTCGAGGAATGGGCCGAACGCAAGACGCCGGAACTGCAATACGAAGCGATCAAGGCGGCGCTGACGAAGAAGCTCGGCGGCCTTCCCGGGGCCATCGGCTTCTCGTTCCCGCCGCCGGCAATTCCCGGCGTGGGAACCTCGGGCGGCGCGACGTTCATCCTCCAGGACCGCGCAGGAAAGGACATCGCCTTCCTCGCCGAGAACACCACCAAGTTCGTCGAAGCGGCCAGAAAGCGTCCCGAACTGGCGAGCGTGTCGACCACATTCCGGCCCACCGTGCCGCAGCTCTTCGTCGACGTCGACCGCGACAAGGTCCTCAAGCAAGGGGTCAATATCGACGATGTGTACAAGACGCTGCAAAGCTTCCTGGGTAGCGGCTTCATCAATTACTTCAACCGCTTTGGGCGCCAGTGGCAGGTCTATCTGCAGGCCGAGGGCGATTACCGTACCAATATCGACGGCATCGGCCAGTTCTATGTGCGCAACAAGGACGGACAACCCGTACCGCTGTCGGCGCTGACCTCGGTGCGCAACATCGCCGGACCGGAGTTCACGATGCGCTACAACCTCTACCGGAGCGCCCAGATCAACGCCTCGCCGGCCCCCGGCTACAGCTCCGATCAGGTCATGAAGGCACTCGAGGAAGTGTTCGCCCAGACCATGCCCAGCGACATGGGCTACGACTACATGGGCATGTCCTACCAGGAGAAGCGCGCACAGCAAGGGGTCTCGCCAATGGTCATCTTCGGCTTCTCGCTGCTCTGCGTCTTCCTGATCCTGGCAGCACAATACGAGAGCTGGTCGCTGCCGTTTTCGGTCCTTCTCGGTACACCGATCGCCGTCGCCGGCGCGTTCGCAGCACTGCTGCTGCGCGGCCAGGAGAACAACATCTATGCACAGATCGGCCTGGTGATGCTCATCGGCCTGGCCGCCAAGAACGCCATCCTGATCGTCGAATTTGCCAAGATGGAGTACGAAAAAGGCGAGCTGTCGCTGGCCGACGCGACGCTCAAGGGCGCGCAGCTCCGCCTTCGGCCAATCCTGATGACCTCCTTCGCCTTCATCTTCGGCCTCGTGCCGCTGGCCCTGTCGACCGGTGCCGGTGCGATTTCACGGCAGGTCATGGGTGGAGCGGTAATCGGCGGCATGCTGGCGGCGACCTGCATTGCCATCTTCATCGTCCCGGTGTGCTTCTACGTCGTCGAGAAGCTCGCGCACAAGGGCCATACGGGCCCCTATCAACACCCTGACGGCGATGCTGGCGGGCATGGCCACGCTCCTGCGGCCAAGCTCCCGCCGCCCAGCGCAGGAAAGGAGGGCGAGAATCATGCGTAAATCCCTGCTCGCGGCCCTGCTGGCGCTGCTCGCCAGCGGCTGCATGATCGGCCCCGACTACCTTCGCCCACAGGTCGAGACACCGCCCGCCTGGCGCCTCAGCGACACGGCCGCCAATGACCTCGCCAACACCGCCTGGTGGAAGCAGTTCGATGACCCGGTACTCGACGACCTGGTGAACACCGCCTTGCGCAACAACCACGATCTGCTGATCGCCACCGCGCGCATCGACGAGTTCGCCGGACGCTACGGCATCGTCCGCGCCGAGCTTTTCCCGCAGGTGGGCGCCGGCTACGAGGCCAGTCGACAGCGCAATACACTTCCCGGCGCGAGCAGCGCGTCCACCTACAACAGTTACCAGGCAGTGATCGCCGCCAGCTGGGAAATCGACATCTGGGGGAGAATCCGCCGCCTCAACGAAGCCGCCAAGGCACAGTTGCTGGCCAGTGAAGATGCCCGCCGGGCGGTGGTTCTGTCGCTGGTCGGCCGCGTCGCCGCCGCCTACATCAACCTTCGCGACCTCGATCGCCAGCTGGAAATTGCGCAGGCGACGGCACGAAGCCGCGGCGAGTCCTACGACGTTTTCCAGGAGCGCTACCTGGGCGGCGTCATTTCGACGCTCGAACTGAGCCAGAACAAGTCGCAGTACGACGAAGCGCTGGCCAGCATCCCGCCGATCGAAAAGGCGATCGCCCAGCAAGAGAACGGCCTCAGCGTCTTGCTCGGTCGCAATCCCGGGCCCATCGCCCGGGGCAAGGACATCGATCAACTCACGCTGCCGACGATCCCCGCCGGCCTGCCCTCCGATCTACTCGAACGCCGGCCCGACATCCAGTTGGCCGAGCAGAACCTGATCGCCGCCAACGCGTTGATCGGCGCCGCCAAGGCCGCCTACTTCCCCACCATCTCGCTGACCGGTCTCCTCGGCTATGCCAGCAACGGACTGAGCCAGCTGTTCAACAGCCAATCGAAGGTCTGGCAATACTCGGCGCCGATCACCATGCCTATTTTCACGGCCGGCGCCATCGCCGGTCAGGTACAGGAAGCCGAGGCGGCACAGAAGCAAGCGCTGTTCGCCTACCAGCGAACGATCCAGGAAGCTTTTCGGGAGGTCAACGACGCGCTGATCAACCAGGACCGCACACGCCAACAGCTGCGCGCTCAGAAGCAGCAGGTGCAAGCGCTGCAGCAGTATTCAGCGACCGCCCGGCTGCGCTACGACAACGGCTACACCAGCTACATCGAAGTGCTCGACGCCGAGCGCAGCCTGTTCAACGTTCAGCTGCAATACACGCAGACGCAGCAGACGCAGTTCCAGGCGATGATCAACCTCTACCTGGCAATGGGCGGCGGCTGGGTGAACGAGGCTGCAGGAGTGGCCGATGCCGTGACCGCCGGCGATGCTGCGCAAGATCCGGGCGCCACGACTCGTTAGGCCGTTCCCGGCGCCACCCACCCTTGCAGCATTGACCCCGGGCACAACCGCCCCACTGACAACCACCAGGAGAAACCGATGAGCAAGAAATCCAAATCAGCAAAGAAAACCAAGTCCGCGCAAGCCTCCAACCCGGCGATGCAGGCACAACCGGCCGGCGGCGAAACCGCGGCGCCGGCGAAAAAGATGTCCAACAAGACCTACCTGAAGGAGCTCGAGAAGCTCGAGGCCGAGTTGGTCCACCTCCAGCAATGGGTGGTCAGCAAGGGACTCAAGGTGATCATCGTCTTCGAAGGCCGCGACGGAGCCGGCAAGGGCGGGACGATCAAGGCGATCACCGGCCGCGTCAGCCCGCGCGTTTTTCGTGTCGTCGCCCTGCCCGCACCGACGGAACGCGAGAAGAGCCAGATGTACCTGCAACGCTACCTGCCGCACTTTCCGGCGGCCGGCGAAGTGGTGATCTTCGACCGCAGCTGGTACAACCGTGCGGGTGTCGAACGCGTCATGGGTTTCGCCAGCGACGAGCAGGTGCAGGACTTCCTCAAGGGGGCTCCGCTGTTCGAAAAACTCATGGTCAGCAAGAACGACATCATCCTGCTCAAGTACTGGCTGGAAGTCGACATGGACGAGCAGACACGCCGCCTCGAAGCGCGCATCACCGACCCGCGCAAACATTGGAAGCTGTCCCCGATGGACCTCAAGTCGTACAGCCGCTGGTACGACTACTCGCAAGCGCGCGACGACATGTTCGCGGCAACCGATAGCGAGTGGGCGCCATGGTTCGCGGCGCGTTCGGACGACAAGAAGCGCGTGCGGCTGAACATCATCAGGCACCTCCTGAAGAGCATCCCCTACGAAGTTCCGAAGCCGCCGAAAGTCACCCTGCCCAAACGGCAAAGCGCCGGAAAGTACCAGGAAAGCGACCATCCCGTGAAGTACGTTCCGGAGGTGTTCTGAAGCATCGCTCGGCGGCCCGGTTCCCGACCGGAAACCGGCTCCGTCTTTTCCCTGCCCACCGGCACACAGCCCCCCGGGGACGCTCTACCCGTCAGAGGTAGCGGCTCGCATCGGCAAAATTGATCGTCTGCGGCGGGGGCACTTCGCTGCGCGCGACGCGCGCCAGGACGAAGGCTCTCTGCATTGGCGGCGAGCCGCGCAGCTCCGCAAAGCAAAAATCGACGTCAGCAGCAGCCTCCGTACTCGCCTCATCGAGCACGACGTTCATCTTGCTGAGCCGCAAGTGCCGCGGCTCGACGTGCAGATAGCGCTGCGGGTTGTCGAGTAGCGCCTTCAGGCATTCGAGTTCCGCTTCCAGGACTGACTCACTGCCCCCCATCACCTCGAGTTGTCGCTCGTTTTCCAGCAGCTGAGCCTGCAGGCCGGCCTGCTCGCTGGCTGCGGCCGGAGCATCGCCGAACATCGACCCCAGGCCCGGACCGTGTTGCTGAAGCAATCTCAGGCGTGCCCGGATCAGCGAACGACTTGCCTGCAGTTCCTGCCTTTCGACACGCTCCTCGCCGATCTCCGACAGGGCCTGGGCAAGCAGGTATTCGTAAACCCCGACCCCCACGACGCGGCGCAGGCGCGAATCGTCGCCACCGCAGAAGCGTGCCCGGTGATCAGAGAAGCTGACACTGGTCTGAGCCACGTCGCGCTGCACCATCCCTCCGTGCAGCGCGATTCCGAAGACCCGCTGTTCCTTGAGCGCCATGCCGAGGACGAGATAGGCTTCGTCAAGGCCCGGAAACTTGTCGAACAGCGTGCGCAGATTGTCCGAACTGCCAAGCACGGCCGGAATATCCGACGGCGAGACGAAGAACGCCCGCAAAGCCGGATCGGAAGCCCAGACGGCCGACGAAAGCGGTCGCGCGGCCGGCAGCGACTGGACCAGCGCGCGCAGAAATTCGATGGTCGTCTCGACCGACGGCGTCAGGCGCTTGTGGCAATGCGGCAGCAGCTTGAGACGCGGGTTGGTCAAGGCGATCGCCTTGTCCACTGCCCCACGAATCATCTCGTCAGACACGCGGTCTGGGTCGAATTGGGCCGGTCGGTTCTTGAACCAGTCGAGAATACCCATGGCATTTCACTCCGTCACTGCGATGAACGCATCTTACGACATCAGCACCTCCTCGACGCAGTCAAGGGCGCCACAAGAAAACTTCGCCGTGCACAAAGCAAAGTGCTAATCTCGGATCCAGAATCCCGAAGGCGCGGGGCCACCTGCCGACGTGTTGGCGAAGCGAAGGCCTGCCTTTTGCCGCTTCTTTTTTCTTAGGAGGCACGATCATGCGTTTACCCGGCGGATCATCGACACGCCATTGCGGGCGAAGTATCGCCTTGCTCAGCATTCTCCTGGTAACAGCCTGTGGCCAGGCGGACGCTCCGCCTGCGGCAACTGCGACCACAGCGACGACTACGCCTGCGATGACTGCGACGACTGCGGCGCCGATGGCGACAGACGACAAGCGCACCTTCACCGGCACCTGGACCACCATAGGCAGTCGCCATGCGCTAGACCTCGGACCGGGCCAGCAGGCCAGCGTCTTCCAGCTCAGCGGGTCGCTGTTACTGAGCGGCAAGGAGCGAATAAATCGCGGTTTTCAAGCCCAGGTCATCGCCTTTTCCGACACCACCACCGGCATGCAGGGGCGCAGTGTATGGACTGACGAGCATGGCGAAAAGGTCTTCAGCGAGTTGAGCGGAGAAGGCCTGGGCCCCGGCCAGCTGATCGAAGGAAAATTCATTGGCGGCACCGGTCGCTACGCCGGGATAAGCGGCGAATACAACTTCAAATGGAAGCGCCTCGGTGCTATCGAAGGCAACGAACTGACCGGTCGGGTCGTCGGTCTGAATGGCTGGGCGCGCCTTGGCTCGCCCCATGCGGTTGCTCCCACCCCTGCAGGAGGTCAAAAATGAGTACAGCCGCTTTCGCAACGGGAAAGATCGTGAAGTTGGCGGGTCTGCTGATCCTCTTCTTTGGCCTCTGGTTCGCGCCGGTTCCCGAAGGGCTGACCGTTGAGGCCTGGCACCTCTTTGCCATCTTCGCCTCGGCGATCACCTCCGTGGTCCTCAATGTTTTCCCGCTGTTCACCTCGGCTCTGCTCGCCTGTTCGATCGTGGTGTTGACCAACACGCTGACTCCGGCCAAGGCCTACGGCGCCTTCGCCAACGCCATCGTCCTTCTGGTGGTGACGGCTTTCCTGGTTTCACAAGCGGTGGTCAAGAGCGGACTCGGCAAGCGGATCAGTCTGCGGGTGATCACGGTATTCGGGAAATCTACCCTCGGTCTGGCGTGCAGCATCTTCATCACCGATACCCTCATTGCTCCCGGCTTCCCGAGCAATACCGCGCGCGGCGGTGTTCTTTTCCCGATCATCCTGGCGCTGGCGCAGAACAGCGGCTCGACCCCCGATGACGAGAACAAGCGCCGCCTCGGCGGCTACCTGATGTTCTGCGGCATGGCCAGCCTGGCCATCACGTCGGCGCTGTGGTTCACCGCCACCTCGGGCAATCCGGTCGGAGCGTCGCTGGCCGCCGAACAGGGGCTTAAAGTCGACTTTGGCTCGTGGCTGCTCGCCTCCTCCGTGCCGTGTCTGCTGGTGATCGCCCTGCTGCCGCTGCTGCTCTATCGCCTGTTCCCGCCCGGAATCACCAGCACCCCGGACGCGCCAGAGCACGCACGCAAGGAGCTGCAGGCAATGGGACCGATGTCACGCCACGAGTGGATCACGGCGATCACCTTCGCGATCATGGTCACCGGCTGGATACTGGCCGCTCCCTACAAGCTGAACCTGACGGCAATTGCCCTCGCCGGTCTGGCCACGCTGATGATCACCGGCGTTCTGACCATGGATGACATGAGCAAGCAGGGCGGCACACTGGTTACTTTCATCTGGCTGGCGGTGCTTTTTGGCATGAGCGGGCAACTCAACGAAATGGGCTTCATGGGCTACGTCGGCGAGCGCCTGGCCGTCGGGCTCGAAGGCCTCGCCTGGCCGGTCGCCTACGTCGCCTTGCTGGTCATCTACGTCTTGCTGCACTTTGGTTTCGTCAGTCAGAATGCGCAGGTTCTGGCACTGCTCGGGGTTTTTCTCGACGTCGGGGTGAAGTCAGGTGTTCCGGTCGCCCTGATGGCCTATGCGCTCCTCTTCGCGAGCAGCTACTTTTCGGTGATCACTCCGCAAGGCGGCAGCCAGAACATCATCTTCGTCGCCAGCGGTTATCTCAAGCAGAGCGAACTCTATCGCCTGGGCTTGGCGACAACCGGTTTCTGCACCCTGGTGTTTCTGGTCATTGGCACCCCGTGGATTCTCTGGGTCGGCTAGCCAGGACACCGCGAGACGCTCCGCACACGCTCGCCGCCGTCGTTCCGACCAACGGCGACCAATTTTCCGATAGCAAAGGAGACAGAGACGATGTTCACCATTTCGCGGCGCTTCGCCATTGCGGCAACGCTTGCCACTTCCCTGATGTCGGCGCCGGTCCTGGCGCAGGAATTGACCGGGACGCTGAAGAAAATCAAGGATAGCGGAGTCATCACTCTCGGCCATCGCGAGTCGTCGATCCCCTTCTCCTACTACGACGACAAGCAGCAGGTGGTCGGCTACTCGCAGGACATGATGCTCAAGGCGGTGGCGGCAATCAAGGCCGAATTGAAGCTCACCAAGCTCGACATCAAGCTGCTGCCGGTGACCTCCGAGAATCGCATCACGCTCGTCGAAAACGGATCGGTCGACCTGGAATGCGGTTCAACGACGAACACCAGCGAACGGCAGAAACAGGTCGCCTTCTCGAACAGCATCTTCGTCGTCGGGACCCGCCTGATGACCAGGACCAACTCGGCGATCAAGGATTTCCCCGACCTGGCCGGCAAGACTGTCGTGACCACGGCCGGCACGACGTCCGAAAGCCTGCTGCGCAAGATGAACGAAAGCAGCAACATGAAGATGAAGATCATCAGCGCGAAGGATCACGGGGAAGCGTTCCTGACCCTGGAAAGCGGCCGCGCGGCGGCCTTTGTAATGGACGAGGTGCTGCTCTACGGGGAACTGGCAAAAGCCAGGAACGCCCGCGACTGGGCGGTGGTCGGAACGCCGCAATCGTATGAAGCCTACGGCTGCATGTTGCGCAAGGACGACCCGGCGTTCAAGAAAGTCGTCGATGAGGCGCTGGCCAAGGTGATGACCTCGGGCGAAGCGGAGAAGCTCTACGCCAGGTGGTTCCTGCAACCGATCCCGCCGAAGGGCCTGAACCTCAACTTCGCCCTCTCGTATGCGCTCAAGAAGCTGTACAAATCGCCCAACGACAGGGCCTACGATTAGGTACGAACTAGCTACGATCAGGCTTCGAGCCAGGGGGAAAAGCGCTCCGGCAGGCTGTGGTCATCCGACGCCCAGGCGTAGACGCAAACGCTGCCGGGACGAGGCAGCCTCCGCGACGGATCGTCGCCGTTAGCGGTAGACGATCACCGGCACCGTCGAGTGTGACAGCACCTTGTGCGTGACGCTGCCGAGGAGCAGTTTCTTGAATTCGCTGCGCCCGCGCGAGGCCATGAAGACAGCGTCGCAGTGCTTCTTCTTCGTTGCCTCGATGATCCCCTCGTACGCCGACGCCGGCTTGCTGATCAGCCCCGTGTACTCGACCCCGGCAGCCGCAGCGGCCTGAGCGATCTCGTCGAGGTACTTCTCGCCCGTGGCCCGGGCCAGCCGGTCAAGCGTTTTCACCACATTCTTCTCGATGAGATCGCCGTCGCCGTAGACAGACGGCGGCAACATCACGATCCCGTAGTAACCGGTGACCTTCGCGCCGAGCGCCTGCGCCAGCTTGATGCCCGCCTTGATGGCCTTGCGTGACACCGCCGAACCATCGGTGGGAATGAGAATATTCTTGAACATCTTGTGTTCTCCGAGTAATTGGCACACTGCGAGGGGACGTACCCCGCCTCTCTTGCAGGAGCGGGGAAACCGCCAAACCACCACCTTGACGCCAGCCCTCCCGATAGCGAACGGAAGAAGAAACCGTGCCCTCAGGCACCTTCCCTCCACCTCAGAGATCCCGGCCGTCCGGCAGGCATGCGCCACGCCAAGGGGATCCGCAAGCCCACGATTTTGAAAGCAGTATATGGGCGTCGATGAATCGCGGTCAATCGCGTGGACGAGCGACCCTCCCCGCCTTGTTCGGCAAGGGCAAACGCAGGATCGGTGTTGGTCGCCAAGGCCGCTGATTGCCGTAGCGGTAGCCGTCGCCAAGGCTGCCCGCGTTCGACCATGATGATTTCCGCATCCTCGTCCAGCGTGCGCAGGCGTGCTGCACACGACGCGCCGCCTGACTGACCCCGTGCGGCCTCAGTGCCGCCGCCAAAACGAGCGTGCACCGCTGAGCGGAGAAGCGCTTCCGGCCCGGCGCGGACCGTGACAAATGAATGCCAATCGCTGCTTGACGGCCACGAACGGGCAGATCAGAATCAATCCCGTTTTACGTCGCGTGCAGACCGTCAGCGCCCGCTTGATGGCTGTTCGCCTCGACAATACGCCCACATGTCGATCGCCGCTGCCTTCATCGTCCTGGTCTTCAGCTACAGTCTGATATCGCGCAAGCTGGCGAGCACGCTGATCACCGCGCCAATACTCTTCACCGCCGCCGGCGCGCTGATGCTGCTCTTCCCCGAAGCGTCCAGGGAACTGTCCCTCGACCGCAAGGCCCTCCTCTTGATCGCGGAAGTGGGGCTGGTAATGACCCTGTTTACCGATGCTTCGCACATCAGCCGGCGAGCGTTGCAGGACAACCACAGCTTGCCGGTGCGCCTGCTCAGCGCCGGCATGCTGCTCACCATCCTGCTCGGGGCAGCGACGGCGATGGCCTGCTTTACCGACCTTTCGTGGTGGGAGGCCGGCATCCTCGCAGCGATCCTCGCGCCGACCGACGCCGGCCTGGGGCAGGTCATCGTCAACAGCCCGCAGGTACCGGCGCGCATACGCCAGGCACTGAACGTCGAGGCCGGGCTCAACGACGGGCTGGCCGTTCCCTTCCTGATGCTCTTCATCGCTCTCGCCGCAGCGATCGAGGAAGGCGCCGGTACGCGTGGCGTACTCGCGCATTTTCTCGTCGAACAGATTGGCTACGGAACGGCCATCGGGCTGGCCATCGGGCTCGGCGGCGGCCTGCTCATGGGACTCGCACAACGCCGACAGTGGATGACGCCCGAGCTTGGCCAGCTTGGCGTGGTGGCGATGCCGCTGCTGTGCATACTCGCCGCCGAGGAGTCCGGAGCGAGCATGTTCATCGCCGCCTTCGTCTCCGGGCTGGCGGCGCAGGTCGGCTTCCCGAAGGTCGGGCGGCACAGCGTCGAATTCACCGAAGGCTGGGGACAGCTGTTCAACTTCTTTGTGTTTTTCCTGTTCGGTTTGCTCTTCGCGCGCAGCTGGCACGATTTCACGCCGGCCATCATGCTCTATGCGCTGCTCAGCCTGACGGTGGTGCGCATGCTGCCCGTAAGCGTCGCGGTTGCCGGCATCGGACTCAGTCGAGCGAGCGTACTCTTCCTCGGCTGGTTCGGCCCGCGCGGCCTGGCGTCGATCGTGCTGGGCCTGGTGTACCTGGAGCAGCAGCCCAACCTTCCGGGCGAAACCACCATCCGTCTGGCGGTCATGGCCACGGTGCTGATGAGCATCGTCGCGCATGGTCTGAGTGCCAAGCCGGGCATCGAACGCTACGCGCGCAGCAACGAAGCGCTGCCACCCGACGCACCGGAACACGCGGCCGTCGTGGTCCCCGCGACGCACTAGGCATCGCCACCCGGACGGCTCTCGCAGCGCCCGGCGCCCGCTGGCTTGCGGCCGTGATTACAAGCCGAGCAGCTGCCGCGTGTGACGCGCAATCATCAATTCCTCGTTGGTCGGCACCACCCACGCCGATACCCTGCTGCCGACGCTGCTGATGCGCGCAACGGACTGCTCGTTGGCCAGCGGGTCGAGGTCGATTCCCAGCCATTGCGCCTGTTGGCAAACCAGTCGGCGAATCAAGGCGCTGTTTTCGCCGATCCCGGCGGTGAACACGAGGGCGTCGAGGCCGCCGAGCACGGCCGCCAGCCCGCCGAGTTCGCGGCTGATGCGATAGACAAAGTGATCGATCGCCAGCCGAGCGCGCGGCGAGTCACTTTCCTGCAGGACGCGCATGTCGTTACCGATACCGGACAGGCCGAGTAGACCGGAACGCTTGTAGAGCAGGTCCTCGATCTCTTTCGCGCTCATGCCCTCCTGCTGCAACAGGTAGAGGACGATGCCCGGATCCAGGTTGCCCGGTCGCGTGCCCATCATCAGCCCGTCGAGCGCGGTAAAGCCCATCGAACTGCCGACGCTGCGGCCGTTGTGCATCGCGCACATGCTGGCGCCGCTGCCGAGATGGGCGACTACGACACGCCCGCCGGCAATTTCCGGAGCGACCTCGGGAAGGGTCGCAGCGATGTACTCGTACGAGAGCCCGTGGAAACCGTAGCGTCGGATACCGCGTTCGTAGAACTCGTAGGGCAAGCCATAGAGCTGCGCGACCTCGTTCTGGGTGCGATGAAAAGCGGTATCGAAGCAGGCGACTTGCGGCAAGCCGGGTCTCGCCTGCTCGACGGCGCGGATGGCCGCGAGATTGTGCGGCTGATGCAGCGGCGCCAGCGGCACGAAAGCCGCAAGCTCTTGCATGGCCTGGGGCGTGATCAGCAACGGCGCGGAATACTCCGGACCACCGTGCACCACGCGATGGCCGACCCCCACCAGCTTCGTGCCGACGAAGCGGGAACCCAGGAGCGCGGCGATATCCTGCAATGCCTGCGCGTGATTGCCGATTTCCGTCGTGCTCCGTCGCTCATCAAGAATTACTTGGCCATCGGGGCCCTTGGCCTTGAGGCGCGGTGCCGTTCCAAGTCCCTCGACCTGGCCGACGGCGACGGCGCTGAGGACGCCAGGAGCGCCGGCGTCAAAAAGCGAGAATTTCAGGCTCGATGAACCGGCATTGAGGACCAGAATCGCGCTCCCCATCTCAGCCTCCCGCTCGCGTCGCGCGCGACGCCGTGGCGACAATGGCCCTTGGCAAGGCGGCCACAGCGGGTGAAGGAAGATTGGCGCGCCGGCTTTCGGCACAGCTGGCAAGGGTGATCGAAACGGTCATGATGTAGTCGTGCACTCGTTATGGTCGGACAGTGGCGTTGCAGCGGCGAAAAAACTACGCTCGCGTCGAAGTTCACGCGAAAACCGCGGCGACAGCGGCTTGGCTCGGCGTCGCACGCGAATAGCCATTCTAGCGTATCGTTGCGCAACCGCGAACGGCTTGGGCAAGCCATGGCGGCGGGACGAGATCGCGTCGTCGCGGCAAGCCGCAAGGGCAGACTTTGGCTTATGATCACGCTTCGACACGCCGCGTACACGAACTTTCCACAACCACCTCCGCCGGGATAGCGCCATGAACAGAACATTTTTGTCACAATTCTCGTCATCATGCCGTTGGCTGCTGCTTGCCGCCATGAGCGCGACGCTGGCCTCCACGGTCACCCTCGCCGCAGACCATTCGGCACTCGAACGAGACGCGCGCAAGGCCTATCAGAAGCTGATCGCCAAGCAGCCCGTCGCCAAGGCCTTGTCCAGGGACGCGGTCGCCGTCCTCGTCTTTCCGAAGATCACCAAGGCTGGTCTCATCGTCGGCGGGCAATACGGAGACGGCGTGCTTTTCACAGACGGCAAAGCCACTGGCTACTACAACACATCCGGCGCATCGTATGGACTGCAAGCTGGAGCGCAGCAGTACGGTTATGCCATGTTCTTCATGAACGACCGCGCGCTCAAGGCCCTCGGCGAGAACGAAGGCTTCGAAGTCGGCGTCGGCCCCTCCATTGTGGTGGTCGACCAGGGCATGGCCAAATCACTGACCTCGACAACGGCCAGGGACGACATCTACGCGCTGATCTTTGGCCAAAGCGGGCTGATGGCCGGGATTGGCCTGCAGGGAAACAAGATTACGCGACTGCCCGATTGATCATCGTCTTTTCTGCCCATCTCGGCCGCCAGAAGACCGCGGCACCGACCAACGCACCCAATGGCCGTCATCGGTCGCTCACCAGAGCGCAACGGCCCTCGCCTAGATAAAAAGGACCCGGATGAACTCACCCCCCCGCCAAAGCGGCATTCTCCTGCACCCGACGTCTCTCCCCGGAGAGCACGGCTCAGGCGACCTTGGCGCTGCGGCATTTCACTTCGTCGACTGGCTGGTCGCCGGTGGGCAGACTTTGTGGCAGCTGCTGCCGCTGACCGGCCTCGGGCCGGGAAACTCGCCCTATTCCAGCCCGTCGGCTTTCGCCGGTAACGAACTGCTGATCAACCTCGAAAGCCTGCGGGAAGCCGGCTGGCTGAGCGCAGCCGACCTCGCCGAAGCGCCGGCTTTTCCCGAGCAGCGCATCGATTATGCCGGCGTACGGCCGTTCCGGATGGGCCAGTTGCGGCGTGCCGCCGGCCGCTTCTTCGCCGGCAGCAAGACGCGCGAGCACGCGGCTTACGACAGGTTCTGCACCGATTCGCGCGCCTGGCTCGACGACTACGCACTGTTCATGGCCCTGGATATCGCCCACCAGGGCGAAAATGGCACTCTGTGGCAGGAATGGCCGGCAGCGCTCGCGCACCGCGAAGCGGCTGCGCTGCGCGAAGCGGAAGTCACGCACGGCGAAGAGATCAACTTCTGGAAATTCTCGCAGTGGTGCTTTTTCACGCAGTGGGCGAAGCTCAAGGCCTACGCCAACGCCAATCGCGTCGAGATCGTCGGCGACCTGCCGATCTTCGTCGCCGGGCACAGCGCCGATGTTTGGGCCAACCCGGGGCTCTTCGACCTCGACCAGAGCGGTCATCCGCGCGTCGTCGCCGGCGTACCGCCGGACTACTTCAGCGAAACCGGGCAGCGCTGGGGCAACCCGCTCTACCTCTGGTCGGCGCATGCTGCCGAGGGCTACCGCTGGTGGATAGAACGCATGCGGCAGACGATGAAGCTGTGCGACATCGTGCGCATCGACCATTTCCGCGGCTTCGAATCGTACTGGGAAATCCCGGCCGCCGCCGAAACGGCGATCGACGGCGTCTGGCAACCGGCGCCAGGCGAAGCGGTCTTCGCCGCCATGCGTCGCGAACTGGCCGACGAGAACGGCAGGCTGAAGATCATCGCCGAAGACCTCGGCATCATCACCGACAAGGTCAGAAAGCTGCGCCAGGACGTCGGCCTGCCAGGCATGCGCATCCTCCACTTCGCCTTCGGTGACGATGCAAGGAACCCCTACCTGCCGCACAATTACGACGCCAATACCGTCGTCTACACCGGCACGCACGACAACGACACCACCTGCGGCTGGTGGGAATCGCTCGAACAGAAGGAGAAGGAGCGCGTGCACGCCTATCTCGGCGTGGGCAGTGAAAACAGCGAAGAGCTGTGCTGGTATCTGATCCGTCTCGCTTTCTCCTCGGTGGCCCAGTTCTGCGTCATACCGATGCAGGATGCGCTGGCCCTCGATACCGCGCACCGCATGAACCAGCCGAGTGTCGGCGAGGGATCGTGGGAATGGCGTTATCGCTGGGATCAGGTCAAGGCATGGCACGCCGAACGCCTGGCCGATCTGACCGTCCTCTACGGCCGCGACTACGAGAGCCAACACCCCGTTGAAGAGGACGAAAGCTGATCGCCGCCGGAACATGACCCCTGCCAGGACCGTCAGCGCATGACCCTAGCCTCGACCGAGCTGAACGCGATTCGCGATGGCCTGAACAAGGGGGAGTTCTTCATCGAGTACCTGCCCATCGTTTGCCTCGGCGATCAGACCTGCCTCGGGGCGGAGGCGCTCATCCGCTGGCGGCGCCCTGATGGCGCCGTCGTCCTTCCCGCCGGTTTCATCCCGCAGGCGGAGAACACCCCGCTCTCCGGGCTGATCACCTACTGGCTGATCGACACCCTGGCCGTGGAAGTCGGTGGCTGGCTACGAACACACCCCGAGGCACACCTCAGCCTCAATGTACCGCCCGAAATCCTCGGTCGCGGCGGCCTGGAGTACGCCGCCGGCAAGTCCGGTCTCGGCGAGTTTCGCTCGCAGCTGATTCTCGAAGTGACCGAGCGCGGAATTCCCGACCGACTCGGTTTGATGGCCCTGAACAGCATGCATCGCGGCGGCATCCAGCTGGCCCTCGACGACGTGACGATGAGCGGCACCAATCTGGCGCTCATTTCGCGCTGCGACTTCCATATCATCAAGCTTGACCGCCTGCTGACCGCCCAGGTTACCGCCGAGTGCCCGCACCCGGACTGGTTGCGCAGCCTGGCCGGACTCCTGCAGGCCAGCGATCTGGTCGTCGTCGCCGAAGGCATCGAAACCGACGCCCAGTTGCAGGCGCTGCGCGCCGCCGGCGTGCAATGGGGTCAGGGCTACCACTTCTCGCCGCCGCTGGCCGTCGGCGACTTCATCGCCTGGTACGCGAGAACCGGAAAAACCGGCACCGGGCAGCGCTGACCCCTTGCCGCCGATGGTATGATGCGCCTGGGCACGCAAGCGGCCGGATGACGCCGCCGCTGGCTGCAGCACGTCCGCCTGGATCGGGAGCTTGCGACGATGAACGACACTTTCGCCCCCTTCGACGCCACCCTGCGCGACGGACGCAGCGTGCACCTGCGTGCCATCAGCCCCTCCGACGAATCGGAACTCCTGCAGGCCTTCGCGCGCATGAGCGCGGATGCCCGCTACATGCGCTTCATGCGCAGCGTGAGTGAACCGAATGTCGAGCGGTTGCGCAAGGCGCTCGCCACAATCCCGGAGCATGGGATCGGCATCGTGGCGACGGTTCGGGCGCCCGACGGGATCGACATCGTTGGAACCTGCATCGCCATGATCGGGAACGATCCATCGCGCTGCGAGTTCGCCATCACCGTTGCCGCCGACCACGGCCGCAGCGGGCTCGGGCGCGTGCTGATGACCGCGCTGATCGAGGCGGCCAGACGACGCGGGCTGTACGAGATGGAAGGCTTCGTACTCGCCGTTAACCAGCCGATGCTGCGGCTCGCGGCCGGCCTCGGTTTCACGATCAGCAACGACCCGGACGACTTCAGCGTTCGCCTTTGCCGGCTGCGCCTAGCAGCGAGCTGAGCGACGCTGGCCAGTGCTTGGCGGCGGCGAGCAATCCGACTGACACCAGCCAGCCAACGACCAACATCGCAGGGGAGAACCCACCATGGAACATAAGCACGAGAAGTACCAGCGCCTGATCGACGCATGCAAGGCGCTGCCGCCGACGCCGACGGCGGTCGCCCACCCTTGCGACGAGAGCTCGCTACGGGGCGCCATCGACGCGGCACAGATGGGCTTGATCGCGCCGATCCTGGTCGGCCCACAGGCGCGGATCGAAGCCATCGCCAGGGGACATGGCATCGACATTTCTGGGCTGCCGATCGTTGACACCCCGCACAGCGAGGCCTCCGCCGAAATGGCCGTGGCGCTGGTTCGCGAGGGCAAGGCCGAGGCGCTGATGAAAGGCAGCCTGCACACCGACGAACTGATGGCTGCCGTCGTCGCGCGCAACATCGGGCTGCGCACGGCGAGCCGGGTCAGTCATTGCTTCGTCATGGATGTTCCGAGCTACGCGGAAACCCTGATTGTCACTGACGCCGCCATCAACATCGCGCCGAGCATGGAAGACAAGGTACACATCATCCAGAATGCCATCGACCTCGCGCACGCGCTGTACATTCCCGAGGTGCGCGTGGCCATTCTGTCGGCGATGGAGACGGTCAACCCGAAGGTGCCGTCGACCGTCGAAGCTGGCGCGCTGTGCAAGATGGCAGATCGGGGCCAGATCACCGGAGCCATCCTCGATGGTCCATTGGCGCTCGACAACGCCATCAGCCTGGAATCGGTCGCCATCAAGAAGATCAAGTCGCCGGTGGCCGGCCGTGCCAATGTGCTCGTGGTCCCCGATCTCGAAGCAGGCAACATGCTCGCCAAGAGCCTGTCCTTCCTCGCCGGTGCCGACGCAGCCGGCATCGTGCTCGGCGCGAAGGTGCCGATCATCCTGACCAGCCGCGCGGACTCGGTGATGACCCGGCTGGCCTCGTGCGCCGTGGCGGTAATGGTCGCCGCTGCCCGGCGCGAGAGCGTCGGCATGGCGGTTAGCTGAAACAAGCGACGGCGCGTGCGGTCGTGAGACTGCACGCGCGCCCAGGGGTCGGAATCTTCAGCTTCGTCGGATTTTCCGGACTCCTGCGTCAATCGTCCTCTTCGAGAACCTGGATCGGCAACAGGGCCACGTAGTCTTCGACCGAACCGCCCGCCAGGCAACACTCGATAATCTTGCGGCCCAGAGGATTGATGTCGTCTTGCAGGAACTGCCTCAGCTCATCATGAAAGAAGTCGGTCAGTTGCTTGGCGCCCGCATCATAAGTCTCGTTGCCGACCTCCGGCTGTTTCTCGACCTGCAGCATGATCCCGGGAATGGTCTGTCCCTCGACCACCACGCTCTTCATCGCAAAGCCGAGCAGCGGACAGCGCGACGGAGTGACCTGCTCTGGCGCGAAGCGCGCGCCACCGCGACGAGCGAGATATTCGCGGGCGATCCATTGCGGCATGAAACCGGTCTCCCACGCGCCAACGTGCTGATTCGGGCACAGGATGTACTTCATGCGCGGGGTGGCGACGATCTGGTCGAGCAGCAGGTTGGCCTGGTCCACCATGCGTCCGGTAGCGAAGGGCCAGTACGAACCCACGCCCTCAGAAGTCATGCCTTCGGTGGCCACGATGCTCGGATTGGCATGCCCACGCGGTGCGACCAGCCGCCACAACCACGCCAGCGCCGGTGGCAGCAGATGGAACATGCCAACGATACCGTAGGTCGGGTTTTCGCTGGTGTTCGGCGGACAGCGCACACCGAAGCTGCGAATGTCTACACTGACGGCGCCTTGATAGACGCCCGGCACCGCCTTGCGCGGAATGACGACGCGCGGGTTTGGACACGGCTTGCCGGGCTCGTCCTCGATATGCTCCCAGATCAGCGCCGTGCTACCCGGGTGGGCGTCGATGTTGAGAAACAACATCGGCTCGCTGGGATGGATGGTCATCTTCTCGAGGTTGGGGTCGGTGCCGTAGCGGGTAATGTGATTGACGCGCACAAACCAGCCCTGTTCGGCATCGATCAACGCCAGGCGCCCGTCGTTCTTGCCCAGCGAGGGATGGCACAATGCCATATCGTCGGTCACCGCGCGCAGTTCGCAGTTGTGCGGCAGCACCAGGGTGCGGCGTTCGCCCGACAGGACGTTGGTGCCGAGCAACAGCGCCCCGTCCTTCTGGCGATGCACCTGCTCCAATATTTCGCTCTTGCCACCGCCGCTGGCACCCTCGTGCATGATGCACAGCTTGTTCGCATAGGGGGTGATGACCTGCACCGTCGCACAGTGCGCGGTCAGCCAGTGCTCGCGTTCACCGAGGGCGAGCAGTACGCCGTAGATGCCTTTCTTGGCACTCGGGCCCGGATAGAGATTGTAGCTGAACAATTCGTGCCGACCGGGACGGCGGTTGTGCACCACCATCTGCTTGCCCTTGAAATGGGTATGGCGGAACGGCGGCGCGACGAAGATCACGGCCTTCGGGTCAAAGTCCGCCGACAAGGCCTTCTCGTCCATGATCCCCTGCAGCAAGGCCAGCCCGAGGGCGAAGAAGCCGGCGTTGGCCGGAGCCACCACCAGAGCATCCATACCCATGCCGGGAACTCCCGCGATAAACGGAAACAGCGCCAGCTCCTGGGTCTTCAGCCAGGCAAAGGTTTCGCCGCGCAGTGGCTCGAAAGATTCGCCGTACTGGTCCTCGAAGCGCGGCTTGTCGGTCGGCAGGTCGTCGGCGATGACCATGCAATCGGGATCGCGGCGGCGCATGTAGGGCTCGACGTAATTGGCCGCAATGCCGTTCTTGACCCGGCACACGTTGGCCTCTAGCACCCGGCCCCGGCCAGGCACTTCGTAGGCCACCTCATGGACGCCGTTCACGGCGTCGCGCGTCGCCAGCTCGTACAACTCCTGCCAGGTACTGGCCACGGTAAATTTCGGACATGCTTCCAGAATTTCCTGCACCGACAAGGGGATCTGAAAGCCCACATCAACTTCGTTCATGACAACCTGCTCCCGGTAAAAAAATCCAACAAACGCAACAGAACGGGAACGATTGTAGCAGGCCGACCACCCGGGAAATATGTCAGACAACCAGTAAAAACTTGCTTTTGTTCAAAGCTTTATCTGATTGACGAAAGGCATCGGCGGGGCTTGCCGAAAGGCGCGCCGCAGCGCTTGCAGGCGGTCGGCGCGATGCGCCAGGCAGGCAAGCGCATGCTTGGCCGAAGACCGCGGAAATGCTTCTTACCCGGGCAAGAGAACAGCCGTCAGTGCAGCGACCGCAACCAGCGAACAATGCTCGCCGTATCCATCGCCCCGGCCTGACGGGCGATTTCCCGGCCGTTCCGGAAAACGACCAGCGTCGGAATCGAACGGATGCCAAAGCGGGCGGCAAGCCCCTGCTCTTCCTCGGTATTGACCTTGGCCAGGCGCGCGGCGGGTTCGAGTTGCCTTGCAGCCGCCGCGAACGCCGGCGCCATGGCCCGACAGGGGCCGCACCACGGTGCCCAGAAGTCGACCAGGATCGGCAGTTCCGAGCGTTCGACATGGCGGTCGAAACTGGCTGCATTCAGCGCGGTTGGCGTCCCGTCAAAGAGCGGCGATTGACAGTGACCGCATTGGCCGCCATCGCCTAGACGCTCTTCAGGCACCCGGTTCGGGCGGTGGCAATGCGGGCAGACAACTATTTTCGGGGTACTCATGGCGGCAGCGGAGGCTCCAGGATCGATATCACCTACATGGTGCCATTGGCCCCGCCTTCAAGCCTCCGTTCGGTCGCCGCGACAAGCTTTTCTCCAGCACTTGGCGAGCAAGCACGGGCAACTCCGCTCAACAGCCCGCCACGCACGTTCCCTTGCCGTCGAAGGCCATCGTCACCCCGCTAAGCGGCAGGTGCGTCGGCACTTTGCTCGCCGTCCTGAACGCCGCGGCCTTGGTGTCCGGCCGCAGCTTGCCATCCCGGGTCGACGCCTCGTTGGCGTGTGAGACGATGACCGAGTTCGGCTTGACGAGTTCATTGATGACGTGCGCGGCCTCCATCGGGCCCGTGGTAAACACGTCGCCGATGTTGATCACCACAAGATTCGCCTTGTAGTAGCCGCGCACCACCAGATCCTGCTCGGCGGTGATTCCAGTGTCGCCGGAGAGATAGGCGACGAGACCGTTGCTGAAGCGCAGCACGTAGCCGGTCGGCGGCCCGACGTAGGCGGTAAGCCCGTTCCTGCTCAGCGCGTCGCGATGCGCCGGGTCAAGGAATGCCGGCTGCAGGCCGTTGCTGTGCGCGGCCGGAACCGTCGTCACCTGCACGCCGCCGACCTTCGCGCTGGCGCCGAAGCGCACCAGTTGCACCTGCTTCGGGTCGCCGCCCAATTCCTTTATCCGGCTGGCGAAAAAACTGCCCATCTCCGAACCGACCAGCAGGCTGGCCTTCTTCGCCACGACGATGTTCGCCGTATTCGAATTCGGTGTGACCTTGACCGAGAAATCCGGCTTGCCGCATTCCCCCGCGTTCGCAGACGGCTGGATCAAGTCGCCCAGATGGTCGCCATGGACATGGCTCAGGAGCAGTGCATCGATCCTGCCGAGGCGTGGATCGTCGGGACCGCGAACGGTGCGCCCGGCGTCATAAAGGATGCGCGTTCCGTCCGGATCTTCGAAGACGATCGCCCGGTCCAGGCTGCAGAACTCGCCGTCGTGACTGCCCAGGGGCGTCACTTTCACCACTCCGCCCGCTGCCTGCGCCAAGCCAACCGTGCTGACCACGGTGGCGAGCGTCAGCGCAGCACGCACAAGACCTGCCTTTCTCATTCTCCTCTCCTCATTCCGGGTGGGTGACGCGACCCTGCCGTGCCGGCCGCAGCCTGTCCGACTCTCAGCGCGTGAATTCGTTGCGCGCGGCAAAAACTCCTCGCGGCACTGCTCGGCCGGGTGCCAGACAGCTTCGCGCCCCGACCTGCGCCGCAGGCGCCGGTTACACGCCCCCGCCCAGCCTGGCGACGAGGATCCCAATCAACGCCAGATAGCCGACAATCTGCACCAGAAAGAAGGCGAAGCGGAGCGCTGTCACGGTGTCGGTCTGGACGAAACAGACGTGCACCAGCGATTGCATCACGCGGGCCACGAGAATCGCCGCTGCCAGCCCATCGACAAGCGTGCCGCCGACGTTACCAACGTGCAGCGCAACGACGATGGCGCCGAAAACCGGAAGATTCTCGATGCAGTTTGCGTGTGCCCGCATCGCGCGTTTGTAGCGATCTGATCCCTCGACCTGATCGGCCCGGAAACTGCTTATCGGTACGCGACCCGCCAGAATCAGACTCCAGCGATAGACGCCAACCGTGCTCAACAACAACAGCACGGTCCACGCGGCAAATCCAAGCAACATCCACACGGGTAGGCTCATGGCGCTGGCTCCCAACGCAAGCGCTCTGACCTGTCGGCCTTGTTTTCCCCGGTGATCCGGCAAGCGGAAATTGTCTTCGCGGTCATGGCGTCGCCCCCTTCCGGCGAACTTTCAGCACTGGCTGACTTCCGGCCGCCGCCGCTTTGACACCGTAGCCGATAAGAAACTCGCCTGGAATCGCATAGCCCTCGCCGAGTCTGCAGGATTCGAGCGAGCGCAGATACTCGGCGCGTACCGCTGCGCGGGTCGGCGCATCGAAGCGCGAGTAGGCCAGGGCGACCGGCCCCCCGAGAAAGGCCGCGTCGCAGGCTTCGGCGGCGCTGCCATAGCGCAGAAGCACGGATAGACGTTCGCTCGCCACCCCGCTCAGGCCGGCAGCGTGGAGCGCGTGATGCAGGGTATCGCCGCTGCCGGTGCGAAAGAACAGTGGGCAAACCTCGGACTCGACGCGCGCGTCGACGATGGAAAAGATCTCCGCCCAGGCGCAATGACTGCGTTGCCCCCAGACCGATACCGCCAGCTGGGCGCCGGGCGCGAGCCTCCGTGCCATCACCGCGAGCGCTTGCTCCGGATCCGGCATGTACATCAGCCCGAGACCGCACAGGATGACGTCGAAACCACCCTCCGGATCGGGTGGCGCCTCGCCGTCACCGCGTTCGAAGCGACAGTTGTCGAGACCGAGAGCCGAAGCGGCGGCACGCGCGGCGTCTACCATCTTCCCCGACAGATCGATTCCGATCACTGAGCCATCGTTGCCGACCGCGGTCGCCGCCGCAATCGCCAGGACGCCCGTTCCGCACGCCACGTCGAGGACGCGATCGCCCGGCTCGATGGCTGCGCGCTCGAGCACGCCCTGCGTCGCGGGCAGCACCTGGCTCATCCAGTGCTGGTCATAGAAATCGACGGCGTGGTCCCAGCCGTAGCGCTGGATACGGCGTTGCAGGCGCGCGTCCATCACGCGACCGCCGTCGTCCGCAGGACGCGCATCTCGCGGCTCAGACTCTGGGCTTTTCTGAACAGCTGCAGGTCCGGACTGCGCGCGTCGGCCTCGTCGATAACCCGCTGCAGGTCGCTTTCAGGCGCGTCGCTGTCGAAGGTGACGAGATAGGCGAGAGAACGATAGTTCGGCACTTCGGCCTGACCGCAAAACAGGCCGCGAATGTCCGCCTCGGCGCGCAGCTCGACCTCGACGCCGCGAATCGGGACGCCGAGGTAGGCGGCGCGCATCGAATAGCCGATCGCCAGGCAGGTGCTCAGCGCGGCGCGCACAAAGGTGCTCGGCGTCGGTCCGCTGGCGGTGCCGCCAATGGGCTCGGGCATGTCGGCGACGAAGGTCCAGTCGTCTTCGCTGAATTCACAGCGCATGCCGTCGCGGACGGTCGCCCGCGCAATCGTGCTCATCTGCGCCGTTGCCGGATGTTTCGAAAAAACGTGCTCGGCGCGTTGCAGCGCGACTTGCATGGCTTGCTGGTTCATTTGTCTTCTCCTTACGGGTTGTCGATCGACCGGTGAGCGCTTGCTGCCGGTCCGGGGCTCGTAAGGAGTTTCTTGCGGGGGCGTCAATCGCGCGTCCCGGAAAGCGTCAAACGGTCGTCAATTCGCCGTCAAATGCCGCGCGATCTTTCAGCATCCGGACGAGATGGCGAGGCGGTCGAGGGCGCTGCCGACAAAGCGCCGCATTTCGGCCGGCGTGAGTTGCGGACGTATGCGCCTTGCCTCGGCGAGCGCCCTGACCGCCTCGCCATCCTTGCCGAGCTTGCTCAGGACCATGGCCAGGACAATTCGCGCCGGATAGAATCTTGCGTCCGCCCGGCAAGCGCCATTCGCCGCATCGAGCGCTTCGTCGAGCCGGTTGAGGCGGACCAGGCCACTGGCCAGCGCCGTCAGCCAAACCGAGCGACGGTAGTCGGTCGGACTGGTGCGCAGACCGCGGCGCAGTGCCTCGACGGCAGTTTCGAACTGCATTTGCAGCAGCCGCGTCGCGCCGAGCGCTGCCCAGGCCTGCGCATTGTTCGGGTTCTCCTCGATCGCCCGCTCCAGCAACGGCACCGCGCGCGCCGGATCGCCGAGGTGGGCAATGGCGCATGCCGCCATGCCGAGAACTTCGGAGCGCGTCGGTTCCAGCTCCAGCGCCTTTTCCGCGGCGGCGAACGCCTCCTCCCGGGCCTGCACGCCGTGCAGCAATCCCCAGTCGTGGGCGAAGGCGATGATCATCGCCTTGTGCGCACGCGCCAGCGCAAGTCCGGGATCGAGCGCGATCGCCTCCCGATAGAAGCGCACGGCGGCGTCCACCGCGGCTTCCGACCACCCGGCCGAGAACAGGGCACTCGCCCCCTGGTGCGTCTTGTGCCAGGCCTCCTGCCGGTCGCCGTGAGCAGCGCCCGCTGCGGCCTCGGCGAGGCTGAGCTGCTGTTCGATCCTGGCCGCGGTCGCGGCAACGAAGTCGTCGACCTCGGAACTGGTCCCGCACGACGCCAGATCGTGTTGCAGGCTCCACAGGTACTGAGCCTTTTCCCCGTCGACGATCTGCAGCGCAACGCGCAGACACCCGCTCTCGGGCCGGCGCAGGCTGCCGGTGACCAGATAGCTTGCACCCAAGACCCGCGCGAGTTGAACCAGATCGTCCGGATTCGGCTGCATCGCCGCAACGACCGCTGGCTGCACGACGACCCTGAACCCCGGTGTGCGCGACAGCTGTCGGCTCAGCTCATCGGCCATCGACGCGGCAAGCGACTCGAGTTCGGGCGCGCGCGCGACATTGGCAAACGGCAGGACGGCAAGGACCGGTTGCCCGCGGCCTTCGCCGCCGCGCAACGTGCCGCTGTCCTGACGCATGGCCTCGTGCAGCGCCTGCGTTGCGTCGTCGGGTTCGATCTGCAGTTCCTTCCGCAACAGATCCCTGCACAGCTTGTACTGGGAAAGTGCTTCGCTGCGCCTGCCCAGGGCATCCAGCGCGCGCATCAGGGCGCGCTGGGCGCCCTCGTTCACGGGATCGTCGGCGAGCAGCCGGCGCAGCAGCCGTACGGCGTTCTCATGCTCCATTTTCCCCGCATGGTGTGCGGCCAGCCGCATCATCGCGTCCGCCGCCACCTTCGCCAGCCGCGTGCGCTCGGCGCACAGCCAGTCCTCGAACGCCTCCTCTTTCGTCGCCAGTCCGTCGACAAGAGGCCCGCCGTGGAGCGTCAACGCTTGCGCAAGTTCCGCGCCGTCCGTACTCACCGCGAGCGCCGCGAATTCGGCCAGGTCGGACGAGCACACACGCGTATCCAGGCGGAGTGTCTCGCCGCCGGCCTCGACAATCGGCGCATCCCGCCGCAGGGCCGTAAGCACCTGACGCAGGCTGTGACGAGCGCGCTCTTCCGCGAGATCACCCCAGAAGATCGCCGCGATGCGTTCGCGCGTGACGGCAGCAGGACTGTGGGCGGCGAGAACGGCAAGCATGCCCTGCGCCTTGCGCGAGGCGACGGCCATTTCCCGGCCGTCCTCGTCGTCGAGGCGAAAGCCGCCGAGCAGCGTCAGACGGAATTTCGGCATGGCCCTGGACGCCTTGGCAATTGAATGGGACGCTCAATGATAGGCCAAGGCCCGGCCGACCGTGGAAAACCTGGCTGCCGGTGCGTAGCGGCGGGCGCCAGCCGCTGCTTGTGCGAGGCTTCCCAAGGCGGCGGCAAATCTTGACGGCCGCCCCGTGCCTTCCCTCCCCTGGACGGCTGCGCCAGACCTGGATCCCGGTGCAGTCCGGGCCAGCCCCTCACGCCCACAGACAGCGGCCATTTTCCGCACCCGTCTTGGCCGCGATCGTCCGACCAATCGCGACGCAGGAAAAGTACGCGCAACTCCTCCCGGTAGGAGCCCGATTCATCGGGCGATGGCGAGCCTGTGTACTGTTGCACGCAGTATGGAACTTGTTAACTCCAGCGACGACATGGTTTCAAATTGCCGTCCAGCTTGCTGAAAGTGTCGTCGGAAAGGCGCATGATCGGCCTGTGTCCGTGCGTGGGCGGCGGGCGGTCCAGAAGGGAGCGGGTATGACCACCAGAATCAAGATAGCCGCGGCCGAAGTCCGGCTCGGCGATTTAATCTACAACGGTCTCGGCACCAGCAAACACCCCACCGATACTTGGGAAACGATCACCCAGGTTAATGTGGTGGAGGGTCTGATCTTGCTGATTACCGGCCGTCTCAGTGGTCCCCATGGCGAGTTCTGGTACGAGCCTGACGAACTCGTGGCGGTGGTTCGCCACCCGCCCGCGGAGCCCGAGCCGATGGTTGCCAAGCCCCACAACAAGCGCTCGCGCGGACGCTAAACTGCGGTTGCGTCGGGAAGCATTTTCAGCCACTGGCCACTACCGCCTGGTTGAACATCCGGGCAACTGCTGCTCAGGCGCAAATCGCGACTTCACGGTCAACCGGCGACAGAGCACGTGAACAGTCTGCCGCGGGCCATGCTCCGGATGGGGGCGGGCTTGACACGCGCCCCGCCCGACCTTTGCTCGGCTCTGCTGCAGACCATCAGCGCACAACGAAGGGAAGCCGCCGATCACCCATGGTGCAGCGCGGCGCGGCGCCGCACAGCGAACCCGGACAGTCCGGCGAGCAGCAGCGCCAGTGTCCCCGGCTCAGGGACAGCGACGCCATTGTTCCGTGCAACGAGCGTCATGGCGCCATTGTCGCTGGTAACGGCATATTCGAACCCGGGCTGCAGTCCCGAATATTGATAAGTCGCACCGACGTTGGTCAGGAGGCTACCCGGACCCACCTGAAGGAAGTTGAACGACGTCCCGGCCGTCGGGGCGTAGCCATCGATAAACAGAAACTCGATCAAGACGTTATTCAGCGACGCAAAGCCGTCCACGTCGACGATGTCGAAGTCTGTTGCATTCGCGATCTGTATCTCTAACACGCCTCCGGTCTGGGTGAAATCACCGGCAATTTTCAGCGTACCGGGACTGTTGCCCGGGGCCACGGTGCCCGTGCTCGTCACATTGCCGGTAATGGTTCCGTTACCCCGGAGCGTGCCACCGGCACCCATGGACACATTCGCCACGACCTCGCCACCATTGCGCACGTTGAGCGTTCCAGTACCGTGGTTGGGGCTATTGAAGTCCGGCACGGGCAGGGCGCCAAAGTCGCCACCGGGGAAAGGTCCCAATCCCACACCCAGCAAGATCTGGTTTGCCGTGAGCTTGGACCCAGCGCCGTCTACCAGGATGCTGGAAGTTCCGGCGGGATCTGACGTCGAGCCGAAGATGGTACTCAAAGCCCTCGATCCAAGCACCTGCCCGCCGTCCAGAACGCTGAGGCTTCCCGAGCCGCTCCTTCCCACACTGATGTGGCCACCGTTACTCGTCTGAATCGCGCCATTGCCCGCATTCACATTCAACTCGGACCCTGCGCCAGCCACCGTAACCGTCCCCGTGCTGCCAGCCCCGCGCCCGATGTTGACTGCAGCATAACCAGGTATTGGCCCACTGGAACCACTGTCAAGCGTCGCGGTGACCTTGCCTCCGCCGGAAATGCTCGCCGTGCCGGTCGAGGCGGGGCGCCCGAAATCGTTGCCCACGATGAGGATTGGGGTGGTGACCGAGCCGCCATTGACGTTCAGCGTTCCCGCGGAACCTCCCGATACCCCGAGCAGTACGCTGTTGTCCACCGGCCGGAAAGTGGGTGCACCAATCGTACCGGGGAGATAGTTGAGGGAAATCGACCCCCCGGCGTTCACATTGAGCGTACCGCTCACTGGCCCGGTGTTCGGTGGTGAGGGCGGCGTAATACCCGGCTCTGAGGCGACAACGCCGAGACCGACGAAGTTGTACGGCCCCGCGGTCGTGTTCAACGTCTGCGTGTCCGTTCCGTCAACACCGATGTAGCAGGAATTGAATGCGGCCACCGTGCAAGGATCCGTGACTACCACCACAGCACCGACGGTGGAAGCGAAGCCGGTGGCAAGACCTGCGGCAGCCAGCATCGCAGCGCGACGCAAAAACCTATTCGTTATGGTCATTGGGGTTCCCAGAAGTGAAGATCTGAACTGAAAAAAGGGGGACGCCAGAGTTTGCAAACCGCACGAGGGAAAGCATGCGTCTGCCTACCCATCGCCACCCAATCTTCTGGCAACCACGAAATTGCATTGCGCACGAGCCAGGCCGGCTGTCGCCGGCCACGAATCACAAAAGCAAAATTTATGCCGATATTTTTAATGTTCTAATTTATATACGTTTTCGTTCGCCGGACGCGCCGCCGACTGGCCTGGCGCGACGACAACTGTAAAATGTTTCGACACGCCGTAGCCGGCGCGAAAAAATTGCGCTGCCCGAACGGCAGGTAACTCCTCAGAGACCGGCCGCTCGGCCCGACTCCCGGAATACCCTGTCCTGGTAACCGACGCCGACCACACGCGGGAAGCCATGGCTCAGCTTTCCCACGCTCCCTGCAGCCTTAGGGCGAGCCGGTCGGCAAGTGCGCGCACGCGCCTTGGCTGAGCCCGGCTGGGGGGAAACAGCATTTGCAGGGGTGAGGCGGGCTGAGCGTGGTCGGCAAGAAGCTCGAGCAGCCTGCCAGCCCTGATATCCGGCACGACATCGAGTTCCGACTTGAGCATGATCCCGTGACCCGCAAGGCACCACTGGCGCACGAGCGCCCCGTCATTGGCCACCCGGTCGCCGCGCACCGTGACGAACTGCGGCTTCGTGTCGGGACCGAAGCGCCAGACGTTGTCGAGATTCTGGCCAAATCGCATGACAAGACAATTGTGATCCTTCAGGTCTACGGGTTTTTGCGGGATACCCCGTGCTGCAAGATAGGTCGGCGCGGCGCAAAGAACGCGCCGTTTCTGACCCAGGCTCCGAACGCGCAACGAGCTGTCGGTGACCGACCCGAAGCGCAGTGCCATATCAAAACCCTGGCCCACAATATCGACGTAGGCGTCGGAAAGCAGAAGCTCGATCGAGATGGCCGGGTGTTCTGCCAGGAAGCGGCTGATCTCGGCCGCAACCAGGGTCCGCCCGACATCGCTTGGAGCGCTGATGCGGATCGGACCGGAGAGGGTTTGCGCACCCAGGCGGATGCGCGCTCCCAGATCCTCGAGCTCCTCGAGAACCCGTTTGCCGCCGTCGACCAGCGTGCGCCCCTCCTCGGTCAGGCTGATCGCGCGTGTCGTGCGGTTCAGGAGGACAACGCCAAAATGAGCCTCGAGGGCAGAAAGCCGCTCGGATACGGTGGTCGACGAAAGCCCGGCTTCACGACCAGCGGCGGCCAGGCCACCCTTCTCGACGATTTGCAGGAACAGGGCGATGTTGTTGAACAGCATTGTACGGGTTTTCCGGATTATCTTTTCGTATCCTGCCAGTTTATCCGGTCTTTGCAAACAGCTATAGTGCTCCCACCACGGATAAAGGAGTGAAGGAAATGACCAAACTGACCATCGTCGCCAACATCCACGCCAACCCCGATCGGATTGACCTGGTCAAGGCAGAGCTGGAAAAGCTCCTGCCGATCACGCGCGCCGAACAGGGCTGCCTGCAGTATGACCTGCACCGCGACAACGACCATCCGGCGCATTTCATGGTCTTTGAAAACTGGGAGTCGCGCGAGCTGTGGCAGAGGCACATGAATGCCCCGCACCTTGCCGCCTATCTGCAAGCCACCGACGGCGCCGTCGCGCAATTCACGCTCAACGAAATGACCCACATCGGCTGAGCGCAAGCTTGGCCATCAGGAGATTCACGAATGAAAGCTGTCGCTCTTACCCATTACCTTCCGGTCGACAACCCGAAAGCCTTCCTTGACGTCGAGTTGCCCAAGCCCTCGGCAGCCGGTCGCGACCTTCTCGTCTCGGTCAGGGCCATATCGGTCAACCCGGTCGACACCAAGGTTCGCAGCCCCAAGGAAAAGATCGAAGATTCCCCCCGCGTCCTTGGCTGGGATGCCAGCGGGATTGTCGAGGCGGCAGGCCCGGAGGTCACCCTGTTCAAACCCGGCGATGAAGTCTATTACGCCGGCGACATCACCCGCTCGGGTTCCAATGCCGAGTTTCAACTGGTTGATGAGCGCATTGTCGGATTCAAGCCGAAGAGCCTCAGCTTCGCCGAAGCGGCGGCGCTGCCGCTGACGACGATCACCGCCTACGAGGCTTTCTTTGACCGTCTGGGCATTGATCGCGATGGTGCGGACGCGGGACAGTCGGTGCTCATCATCGGTGCCGGCGGAGGTGTCGGTTCGATCGCCATTCAACTGGCCAAGGCGGCCGGGCTGGTCGTCATCGCCACGGCGTCGCGCCCGGAGACGGAAAGCTGGGTCAGAGAGCTTGGCGCGGATCATGTCGTCAATCACCGCCAGCCGATGGTTGAACAGGTGCGTGCGCTCGGCTTTGACCATGTCGATCACGTCGCTATCTTCAACGACATGCGCCATTGGGAAACGGCGGTCGAGCTGATCCGGCCGCAAGGTGCGATTGTCACGATCGATGACACCGACCTGCCGATGCCGATGGCCGGGATGAAGATGAAGGCCGCCAGCCTGCGCTGGGAGTTCATGTTCGCCCGCGCCATGTTCCAGACAGCGGACATGATCGAGCAGCACAGGCTGCTGACCCATGTGGCGAATGAGATCGACGCCGGGCGCATACGCACGACGCTCGACAAGGTCCTGAGCCCGATCAACGCCGAAAACATCCGCGCCGCGCACGCGCTCATCGAGACCGGGCAGGCCAAGGGCAAGATCGTCGTTCAATCCTTCTGAAATCGCAACCCGCCTGTTCTGGCTGGAAATCAACGCCCCGTTCGGCGCTCATTGAGGCCAAACGGGGTCCTTGCAGCGGCGGGATTTCGTCGGCGTTTCACCGCGAAGCGGCCCGTGGCTGCTTCGCGGCGAAGGACCCTGGCGAAGCATCGAATACGCCTGGCGGACATCGGCCACTGCCGGCGCCCCGGTTGCCGCTTGCTGGCGAACTGCAGCGCGACCGCTGGCAGTGTTACGATCATGGCTGCTACCCACCCCGACCAGCGATGCACGATCCGTCATACGCATAACGAATTTATGGAAACAGGAAGGAGCCAGCAATGACCGACAAAGAGACCAACACCCGACTGCTCGACAGGCTGCGCACTCAGCGCGAGCTTGGCCAACAGCCACTGGCCGGCAAGAAAGGAATCGTCCTCGGCATCGCCAACGACCAGTCGATCGCCTGGGGCTGCGCGCAGGCCTTTCGTGGCCTCGGCGCCGAGCTGTGCATCACCTATCTGAACGAAAAATCGCGGCGATTCACCGAGCCGCTGGCGCAGGCGCTCGACGTCCCGCCGGCCCTCTATCTGCCCTGCGATGTGCGCGAGGAAGGACAACTGGAAGCCGTCTTCGCAGCCGTCGAAAAGCAGTGGGGCGTGCTCGACTTCGCCCTGCATTCGATTGCCTTTGCGCCGCGCGAGGATCTGCATGGCCGCGTGACCGACTGCTCTCGCGAGGGCTTCCTGATGGCCATGGACGTCTCCTGCCACTCGTTCATCCACATGGCCAGGCTCGCCGAACCGCTGATGAAGAACGGCGGCACACTGTTCACCATGAGCTACTTCGGCGCCGAGAAGGTGGTCGAGAACTACAACGTGATGGGGCCGGTAAAAGCAGCGCTCGAAGCGACGTCGCGCTACCTGGCCGCGGAACTGGGTCCGAAGGGAATTCGCGTCAACCCCATCTCGCCGGGACCCATCGCGACGCGCGCGGCATCGGGTATCGGCCGTTTCGACGAACTGATGGAGAAAGCGGCCGAGCGCGCGCCGTCGCGCGCACTGGTGACCATCGAGGACGTGGGTATGGCGACCGCATTCCTGGCCACCGACTATGCCAAGCTGATCACCGGCGACACGACCTACGTCGACGGCGGCTACCACGTGCTTGGCTGAGCCAAGGAACGGGCGTTGAGCGCCGAGCGCGGCACTGAGGCACGCGCGCAGCCACCGACAAGCCGCTGGCGCCACCGCCTGCTGATCATCAGCGCCGCCGCTGCGGCGCTCCTGGTGCTGGCCGTTTCCCTGGCCGTCGCTCTGTTCGATGTCAATCGCTACAAGGCGGAGATCGAAGACGCGGTCAGCACGCACAGCGGGCGCAGGCTGCACCTGAACGGCGATCTTGGGCTGTCGATCTATCCGACGCTGGCCATCGACCTGCCGGCGAGCAGCTTGTCGGCCGCGGACGGCGAAGCGGAGTTCCTCAGCTTCGCGTCGGCACGCATGGAAATTGCGCTGCTCCCCCTGCTGCGCCAGGAAATCGTCATCGAGTCGATGCACCTGCGGCAAGCGCGGGCAACAGTGACCCTGCGGCGGGAGAACGAGGCGCCCGCACTGCCCCCGGGAGGCGCAGCGCCTGACGCATCGGACATAGCGGACATAGCGGACATAGCGGAGACAGCGGAGACAACGGAGACAGCGGAGACAGCGGAGACAGCGAACACCGCGGCGGCACCAGCCGCCGGCACAGCAGAACATCGCAGGGCCGGCGGCGAGACAAACTGGGAAATCGGGCACCTGGTGCTCAGCGACGCCGCGATCACGGTGCACGATGCCGCCAGCGGAAAGACGCTCGTGCTATCGGCGATCACGCTCGAAACCGGCCGTTTGTCGCGCCAGGGCGAAACGATCACTGCCGCGCAGCTCGAACTGCACGCCGATGGCCAGCACGCCGCCGACGCCTGGACTCTGGCGGCTAGCGCGGAAGAGATTGCGCTCGACAGGCAAAAGCTGAGCAGCGGCGCCATCGTGCTCAGTGCGTCGCGGGCCGGCACGCAGCCGTTCAATGCCCAGCTCAAGCTCGACAGCATTTCTGGCCCAAGGTCGTCACTGGTCGCCGAGAACTTCCTGCTCACGGCGACACGGCGCGATGGTCCGGCAAGCATGCATGCGCGCGTCGGCGGTCCGCTCAACGCCAATCTCGAAGAACAGACGCTGACCCTGGCGCAGCTCGACGGCGAACTTGCGCTCACCGACCCGGCGTTGCCCGCAGGACAGGCAGAGCTGCCTTTTTCCGGCGCCATGACGCTCGACGCCAGGCGGCAACACGCCACCCTCGAGCTCGCCTCCAGCGCCAGCGACGCCAGTTTCAAGGCGAGCATCGAGCTGGCGAACTTCGCGCGACCGGAAATCGCCTTCGCCCTGAACGCCGAGCGGCTCAATCTCGATTCCTACCTGGCGCCAGCCCGGCCCGTCACGCTGGAGGCTGCCAGGCAAGAACCGGCACCCGCCGCGCAAGCGGCGAGCAGCAAGCGCGGCAAGAACAGCGCCGCAGCCGAGCACATCGTTCGCATTTCAACGGCCGTACCCGTAGCCGTGCCGGCGGAGCCCGCCTTCGACCTGACACCCTTGCGCGAGCTGCGCCTCGACGGAACACTGCAGATCGCGCAGTTGCAGGCACGCGGAATCAAGGCCGCGTCCGTACACGCGAGCGTCCATAGCGCAGCCGGCCGCGCCACGCTCGCGCCGGTGAGCGCTCAACTGTACGGCGGCCGGGCCGACGGCGATTTCAGCCTCGACGCCCAAGTCCCGCAGCTGTCCCTGAACCTGGCGTTCAACGATGTCGACTTCGGCGCACTGGCCCGCGACGCACTCGCCCGCAACGATCTCAGCGGCCGCGGCAATGTAGACCTGGCGTTGTCGAGCAGCGGCCGTTCACGCGCCGAGCTGACGCGTGCCGCGCAGGGAACGCTGCGCTTCGCACTGCGCGATGTCGCGCTGGTCGGTATCGACCTTTCGGCGGTCCTCGGCCAGCTGAAGGAAATCCTTCGTGACGGCGGCAAGCAGTCCGGACGGTTCGACCGCTCCCAACGCACCCTGCTGTCGCACCTGGACGGCACCGTCAAGCTGGCGGACGGTGTTGCGCGCAATGACGATCTCGACGGTGCGGCGCCAAGACTCGCACTCGGCGGTTACGGCCAGGTCGACCTGCTGTCGAAGACGCTCGATTACACGCTGCGCGTCATGATGGCCGCGAATCCTGCAGAAGGCTCGAAGCTGCTGCGGGCGCTGGAGGGGCTCCCGGTGCCGGTGCAGGTGAGCGGGCCAGCCGACGAGCTGCGCTACTCGGTCAGCCTGCGCGATGTCGCCAGCGACGCCCTCACCCGTCGCGGCGCCGACATCGGCGCCGCCCTGGTCGAAGAAGCGGAGCGCTTTCTCGGCAAGCTCTTTGGCGGCGACGAGCGCAAGTGAGACGGGGACGCGCCGGAATCGGTAGGAGGCCTGCCTTCAGGCGCCGATTCTGAGTCCCGTCTTCTTGAGAATGCTGGTCGAAAAAAGGACGTCGTAGGCGCGGCATTCGGCACCCAGGAGCTCGGCGATTTCGGCGACCTTGGCCTGCACTTCGGCGCGCGAGCTGCCATGGACCATGGCGAACAGGCTGTAGGGCCATTCCGGCAACCTGCGCGGACGGTGATAGCAGTGGGTCACGAAATCGAGTGCGCCGATGCGCGCGCCCAGTTCGTCGATACGCTCGTCGGCGACGTCCCAGACGCTCATGCCGTTGGCGGTGTAGCCGATGGCGTAGTGGTTGGGCACGGCGCCGATGCGGCGGATGATGCCGCTGTCGAGCATTCTCGTCAGCCGCGCCATGACCTCTTCCGGCGCAATGCCCACTTGCTCGGCGAGCTGGTGGTACGGCCGGACGACCAGCGGCAGCCCGCTCTGCGTCGCCACGATCAGGCGGCGATCGATGGCGTCGACCGAGCGCGCCGGCACACCGCTCATGTGCGCACCGCCAGCTTCATCTCGACAAAGTATTCCTGCAACTTGGGGAAGGGAAAAACCGGCAGACCGCTCGCTTCCTCGATGCTGCGCACCGCGGCAGCAATCCCGTCGGCACTTTCGGTGGCCAGAACGAACCACATGTTGAAGTCGCAGTTCCGCTCGCTTTCGCGGCGGTAGTTGTGCGCCACCTGCGGGAAGGCATTGACCACTTCGAGCACCCGCTGCCAGTCTGCTTCGGGAACGCGCATCGCGGCGAGGACGAAGGCCCCCCCCATGCGCTCGACCTGAAACATCGGCCCGAAACGGGTCAGGACGCGCGCGTCGAGCATGGCCTGCAAGCGGCCGAGCAATTGCTCCTCGCTGATTGCCAAGCGCGCGGCGACTTCGGCGTAGGGCCGCTCGCAGATCGGAAAACCTCCCTGCAAGCCATCGATGATCGCCCGATCGATGGCGTCGATGCTCGCCGCTTCACGCATAGCGCGCGCCGCTCTGCTTGAAGCGGGTGAGCGAGAAGAGAATGGCGTGCGCGTAGTCCTCGAGGTGCAGGCGGGCGCGCAACTCGACGATCCGGGCCTCGACTTCGGCGCGAACCTGGCCGTGAATCATGCAGAACAGGTTGTAGCGCCACTCCGGAAGCACCCGCGGACGCTGATAGCAGAGCGTCACTCCCGCTTCCCGGGCGAGGATTTCTCCCGTCTCGGCGACCGCTTCGTCGGGAATGTCGTGGACCAGCATGGCGTTGGCCCGGTAGCCAAGCTCGTGATGCCGGACGATCACTCCGAAGCGCTTGATGATGCCCTCGGCGCACCAGCGACGGATGCGTTCGAGGACCTCACTCTCGTCGCAGCCAACGCGACTGGCAAGCACCGAGAACGGCCTGATGAACAAGGGCAAGCCTTCCTGCAAGGCTATCACCAGCCGACGCTCGAATTCGTCGAGCGGCCGGGGCGCCACGAACGTCTGCCTGCGCACCGGAGCCGTCAACGGTTTCTTGCCGTTGCCGTCGAGCGAAAAGCCGAGGTCGATGTGGTATTCCTGCAGCAAGGGCAGGCGCAGGAGCGGGCAGCCGGCCGCCTGCTCGATGGCCCCCAGCGCCGCCTGCAGGCGGCCTTCCGAACCGGCGGTGACGACGAACCAGAGGTTGTAGTGATGCTCGCGCTCGTAGTTGTGGTTCACCTCCGGAAAGCGATTCACCGTCTCGGCGAGCGCAGCAAGCTTCTCCGGCGGCACGGCCATCGCCGCCAGCGTGCTGGCGCCGATACGCTTGGGTGCGAAGACGGCCCCGACCCGCGCGATCTTGCCCTGGCGGCGCAGCGACTCGAGCAGCCGCAATACAGCGCCTTCAGCAACGCCAAGGCGCGCCGCCAACTCGGCGAACGGCGCCGGGCAGAGCGGAAAGTCCCTCTGGAAGTCGTTCAGCAAACGAAAATCGATCGCCTCGTCAGTCATTGCTTTCTCAGAATCCCGTGCGCTGCGCGCGGCTGGTGAAGAAAATGCCGCTCGGCGCCTGGGCGGCAAACTCGCCAACCTTGGCCAGCGTCGCGGTATCGTAGATCACCACCTTGTTGTCGTCACGGGCGGAAAGCCAGACCTGCTCGCCACGCGGCGTGAACTCCATGTGCAGAATCGCCTTGCCCGGCTCGAGCGTGTGCACCACCTTGCCGCTCAGCGTGTCGATCACCTGCACCCAACCGTTGTCAGGAAAGGCGAAATTGACCCACACCTGCCGACCATCAGGGCGCGCCATGACGAACACCGGTTGTCCCTTGACGGCGATGCGGCCAACTTCCTGCCAGTTGCTGCCCGAAACGACGAGCACTTCGTGCCGACCAATGGCCGGCAGGTAGGCATTTCCCTGCGCCATTGACCAGCCGCGCAGGTGCGGCATCTTGAAGACCGGCAGTTTCTCTTCGCCGCGCCCGTAATTGTTCAGAATCCGCCGCGTTCCCTTCTCCGGCGTCCAGGTGTCGAGCAGGGCGACACCGTCCTCGCCGAACAGCCCGGCCAGGTAATGGCGCCCGTCGGGCGTCACCAAGCCGTCGTAAGGTTGTCGGCCGGCGGGGTAGCGTTGGGTGGTCGGATGGCGCGGATCGGAGAAATCGCTGACCCAGATTTCGCCGCCATCGAAGAGCGCGTAGGCAAAGCGGTTGCCGGAAAGATCGGCCAGACCGACCACTTTCGAGAAGCTCCCCGGCGCGTATTCGGCCGGCACTTCGGAGAGCAGTTCGAGGGTCTCCGAATCGAACGCCTTGATCCCGCCCGGCTTGTAATTCTGTGCGACGACGATGCGACCGTCCTGCGAAATCGAGCCGCCGATGGCGTTGCCCGACTGCAGCACACGCTTGACGATCCGCGCTTCAAGCAAATCGACCTTGCTAAGCCCGCCGTCACGGCCGAAGACGTAGGCGTAGCGTCCGTCACGCGAGTAGACGACCGACGCGTGCGAGAGATCGCCGAGTCCACCAACGGTGGCGTACGGCTTGCCCTGGCTGGTATCGACGAGGCTGACCTGGCCACTGGCGCGTTCGATCACCAGCCCGAGGTCGCCCGTGCCGCGCAAAGGTGGCGCCGCACAGCCGGCAAGCACGACGATCGCCAACAGGGAGAACAGTTTTCTCATCATGGTCTTCACTTTAACCGCGCCATCGGCGCATAAAAAAAGGACAGTGCCCGCCGCTCGACCCCTCAAAGAATCGGCCTGACGGCGTCTTCCATCTCCGCTTGATCCATGGCGCCGAGTTCGCTGCTGCGGATGCGGCCTGCACGGTCGATGACGATCGTAAACGGCAGGCCCGCATTGCCATTACCCAGCGCCTTCATCAGTTCTATGCTCTCCTCGCTGCCGCCGATCAGCGAAGTGTAGTTCATCTCGTAGGCGCGGCCGAATTCGCGCAACTGCTCGCGCTTGTCGGCATCCTCGACAGCTATGCCAACCACCCGCAGCCCCCGGCCTCGGTATTTCGCCTGCAGCGCGGCCAGATCGGGAATCTCCTTGCGGCAGGGGCCACACCAGCGCGCCCAGAAATTGACCAGCAGCGGCTTGCCCCTGAACGACTCCAGCGCCACCGAGGGCCCGTCAAGCGCGGGCAGGGTCAAGGCAAAGAACGGCGCTGTCGACGGCGGCTCGGCGGCAGCCGCTGAAAAGGCTTGCGCAGCGAGCAAAAGGATAAGCAGCAGGCGCTTCATCGCTGTCTCGCGCTCAAGGCAGGTCACTGCGACGGAAGGTCAGAAAACCGGCCAGCGCGGCCAGCGAACCGATGGCCAGCGGGTAGAGCAAGGCGTAGAAGCGGTAGCCGCTGCTGCCGAAGAGGTCGAGGATGACGTAAGCCGACGGCCCGAGGACGATCAGTTGTGGATCGAACATGGCCAGCGAAGCGGTACGAAAGACCTGCAGCGGGTTGAGCAAGGCGATGCCGACGGCGACTTCGGGGGCGACCCGGCCCTGGATCATCACCCCGAGCAGGATCAGGTCGAGGAACAGCAGCATGCTCAGCCAGACGACGAACGCTGCACCCTGCGCGACGTCAGTGCTGCGCGCCAGCGTCGAGATCAGCATGCCAATGCCGAGAAAGCACCAGGCCATGGCCGCCAGCAGGCCGGTGTAATAGAAGAACATTTCCCAGGGCACTTCGATGGCCTTCAACTGCGCCCAAAGAACGGCCCCTAGCATGGCCACGAAAACGGGCAGGAAGATGGTCACGTAGCGCCCGAGGATCTTTCCCCAGAACCACGCCGACAGCGACACCGGCAGCGAGAGCAGGTATTCGAAGACGCCGGCTTCGCGGTCACCGGCCACCGAACGCACGGTGGTGATGAGCACGAAGATCGGCAGGATGGCCATGGTCAGCTGGATATAGGTCACCAGCAGCCGCGACAAGCCGATGAAGCCCAGCACCCGCGACTCGGTCAGGCCGAAGGCGAAGAGCAGAGCAACGATGCCACCGAAAACCAGGCTGTAGAGCAGGAACCAGCGCGCACGCAGCGATTCGACGATGTCCAGCCGGGCAGTCAGAAGAAGTGAATTCATGGGCGTCGCTTCATTGGCCGCGCGCCAGAATGCGCTCTTTCATTTCCCGGTACGAGACCGCATCCGCCTCCGGACGAGCGACAGCGCCAAACTGGTAGCCCATCGGACTTTTTTTCCCGGGTAGATAATGCGCCTGGCGGGCGTCGATCCAGCCGCCCATGCGATAGTCGGCGACCCAGAACTCGGTGTTCGGCGTTTCCTCGTTGAACGGCCTTTGCGAGAGCCAGAAGATCGCGCAACCGATGTCGTCGAATTTCCACGCCTTGCCCTGAGGATCACGAATCTGCGCCGCGAAACGCTTGTCGCTGATGATCATTCCGCAACGCGGGTCGGCGTCTCTGTCCCATTTGACCTGGATCGGGCCGCTGCTCGGCTCGCCACTGCAGGCGGCCAGCGACCAGCCAGCCGCGACGCCCACCAGCGGCCTGCAACAGGGGCCAAGAGTTACTGCCGGAAGAATTTCGAGAAAGCGCCGTCGTTTCATTGCTGTCTGTGCCTCACTGCAGGACGACCGCCGCGTCGACTTCCTTCATCTCGATACGCGACAACAGTCCGACGTAGCGCGACACCGTCCCCATGAAGCGCAGGCGGTCGGGCCCGGAAACCGTGCCGTGCCACTCGACGCCGGCGCCGCGGTCGGCAAACTGCCAGGCGCTCAGCGTCTTGGCGATGGCCGCGTCGGCGCGAGCCAGCGTCAGGTGCACCTGGAACAGGGCCGAGAGCTTGGAATCCTCGGCAACGCGATCGTCAAGGACGATCCTGCCGGTGTCCATCTCGACCACCCGATTGACCAGTGGCGCGACCTCGTCGAGGCGGTGGCTGGAGATGATCATCGTCGTGTTCTCGAGTCGCTCGGCAAGCAGGGAAAAGAAGATGTGCCGCGCCTCGGGGTCGAGGTTGGCGGCCGGCTCATCCATCACCAGCACCTGCGCGTCACGGCCAAGGGCGATGGCAATCAACAACTTCTGCTTCATCCCCCCCGACAGGCGGTTGAATGGCCGTGTCAGGATCGGTGCGACGTCCAGCCCGAGACGCCTGGCGACCGCGAAGATTCGCTTGCTGTCGGAGCGACAGACAGCGGCCGCAAAACTGACCAGCTGTCCGACCGGCATCTTCAGCGGCGGTGGCAACTGCGGCACGAAACCGACCTTGCCAAGCACCTGCGTGCGCTCGGCGCGCGGCTGCTGGCCGTCGATGGTCACCTTGCCCTGGTGTGTGTACTCGCCGAGCAGACAGCGGATCAAGGTCGTCTTGCCGGCGCCATTCGAGCCGATCAGGGCGATTCGTTCGCCAAGCGCGATATCGAGTTCGACGCCGTCGAGTACGCGGACCTTCCTGAAGTCCTTACCGACGTTTTCAAAACGGATCATTGACAACCTTCAGAGCAGCTTGCTCAAGCCCTTGACGTCAAAGACCAGCGCGCCACTCGGGCAAACGTCGACACACAGCCCGCAGCGCGTGCAGTCGGGTCCGATCGGGGTGGTCATCTCGGCGGCCCGGCCCTTGATCACCACGTCGAGGACGTGCGGCACCAGGCAGACCTTGCGGCAATCACCTTCGTGAAAGCACTTGTCCAGCCGGTACTCGACGCGCACCGGCGAAACGGCGCCCACGATACCATAGGTCAGGCCGATCGGGCAGACGTAACGGCACCAGGCGCGGCGCGAGTAAACGACTTCGAAAACAAGCAGCAGCAGGACCCAGCCGAGCGCCAGCGAGGGACCGTAGATCAGCGCTCGCGACAGGATTCCGGTCGGCGAAATGGTCTCGAAGACCGTGTAGCCGCTGACCACCGCCAGCAAGGCAAAGACGACCCAGAAAACGGTGCGCGTACCGCGATGAAACTCGTGGTCGCTGACCAGTTTCTTGCTCACCAGCTTCAGGTGCAGCCACTCGAACCACTCGGCGAGGAGATGGTAGGGGCACACCCAGGAGCAGAACGAACGCCCGCCGAGCACGGCCCAGAGGACGAAGACCGTCGCCGTGCCGATGAACAGATTGACGATGATGTGCTTGTGCGCCAGCATCACCTGCAAGGCCGAGTTGAGGTCGATGAGGTGAAAACCAACGAAGCGCGAGGCGGTCAGCGCGCCTTCGAGAACCTGGATATCGAGCCAGAACGAGAAGGTGAACAAGAGGTTGGCGAGAATGAGGACGGCCCAGCGGCGGTTGCGCCATTTGTGGGTCACCAGTTCATGGTCGCGCGCGTGCTGCTTGATGGCCTCGAAGTCGGCCTTGGTCATGCGCTTCAGGCTGTGCACCTGTTTCGCTTCCGGGGTCACGACGGCGGGTTTCTCCGGCGCCGCGCCGAACATTACCCGAATACGTTCAAGGTGGCTCATCACGCACTCCAGGGCTGGCGTTGATCGACGACGATCGCCGCCGGTTCGACCGGGCAGATCATCTCGCAGACACCGCAGCCGACGCACTGCTCGAGCACCTCGGGCCGGTACTGCTTGCTGCCGTCGGCGGCGATCGTCTCTTTCATGTGGATGGCGTCCCTGATCGGACACTCGGTGACACAGAGGTCGCAGAGATCGCGCTGGTAGGGGTGGTCGCGTACCGGCACCGGCTTCCAGCGGTCGACCGCCACGTAGCGCAGGTGGCCGCGAAAACCCGCGCCGCGCGCCTGCCCACTGAAGCCCTTGCCCTGTACCGCCAGGCACGACTCGGGGTGTGCCAGGCGGGCGACGCCGATGCGCTCGCTGAGGTTCAGAGTCGGCTCGGGGTCGTTTTCCTTGGCCTTGAGCACCGGCGCCTGCGCCAGCGGCATGCCGGCGCGGATTTCCAGAGCCGGCGGCTTGGTATAGGTCAGCGAACCGGTCGGGCACGCCAGAATGCACTGCACGGCGTCACAGGAAAAGTCGCAGGCCTGCTCGCGGGCATCGATATACGGCACGCCGACGCCGAAGCCCTGGTCGATGTCGTCAAGCTTGATCGCCGCCACCGGACAGACCTGGACGCACTGGCCGCACTTGATGCACGAGGACAGGAAATCCCTTTCCTCGAGTGCGCCGGGGGGGCGCAGACGTGACTTCCTGGCACTGGCCACCGGGATGTAGCCGAGCATCGCCAGGCCGAGCACCCCGCCGATCATCACCGCCGAGCGAATGAACTTGCGCCGGTTGGCCTGCTTGCGGACCGGCGCCCTGGCGCGCCGGTTGTTGACCACCGGAGCGGCTTCACCCGCGGGCGAAAGGGGCGCGGCTTCAGATGCGGCTTCAGTTTCCCTCTTGTCGTTCATTTGACGGACCTCTTGCTGGTCTCCGGCGGCTTGTTGAAAACCGGCTGCTCGTCGCGCAGCAACATCACCGGGGTCGAAAACGGCGCCAGGCGTTCGAGGAAATCGAGCGTTTCCATCATTGGCGCGTTGCGGAAGAAGCGGGCGTAAGGCACCTCCATCCACAGCTGATCGGTATAGGCGTAGAGTTCGTGCGGGCGGTCGCCGACGCCGTCCTGGTCGCGGTCGAAGCCCTGATAGTCGTCCCAGTAGTTGCCGCGCCAGAGGTTGCGGCTGGCGCTGCCGGTGTCGCCCATGGCCACCTGCGTCAGATTTCCCTCGAAGACGTTGTGCTCGATGATGGTGCCCTTCTTGTCGGACAGGAAGCTGACCCCGATGCCGTTGTAGGCGATGCGGTTGCCACGAATGGTGATCGTCGTGTCCGGCTCGAATGGCGACATGTCGAGACCGACCCCGACCGCGCAGTAGACGATCTCGTTACCCTCGACAAGCACGTTGGAAGCCTCCTTGAAGCCGACCGCCATGCCGGTAGGGCCATTGGCATGCGAAAAGAGGTTGTTGCGGATCGCCCCGCCCCCCGAATACATCACGTTGACGCCGACCGCGTTGTCGTAGAAGCGATTGCCTTCGACGAGATTGTCGGCGGCAAACATGAAATGGATCGAATAGCGACTGCGCCGCGCAACGTTGTTCAGGTAGTGGTTCGCATTCGAGTACCAGGCGACCATGTCACGGGAATCCTCGATGACGTTGTCGGCGACCAGGTTGCGGTGGCTGTACCAAAGGCGCAGGCTGTCGCCGCGCGTGCCGAGATCGAAAGGCTTCGAACGAATGCGGTTGCCGCGCAGGACGTTCTCATTCGACATTTTCAGATCGATGCCGAACAGACAATCGTCGATGCGCAGATTCTCGATGACGTTGCGGTCGCCGCGCACGTTCAGGCAGGCGTCATCCGAATCATGTGAAACGCCGGAATTGGTCAACTGCAGGTCGCGCAGAACGGCGTCATTGGCCTGCAGGACAAAGACGGTGCCTTTGCCCCCGCCATCGACCGTCGCCGCGCCGCCGCCATCGATGGTCAAGGTCTTGTCCACGACCACCGGGCCAGAGTATCTGCCCGGCTTGAGCTTGAGCACCGACCCCGCAGGCGCCTGGTTGATCAGCTCCTGCAGGAACGGAAGGCCGCTGACCCGCGCCTCGGTCGGGATCGGCGCCTTCTCGTTGAGCCCGCCCCAAGCGGCTGCGGCGGGCTCGGCCATCGCGCCCAGGCGACTATCGTCAGGCTCGGCGACGAGCGCAGCCCCGCTCCCGACAGTGCCGGTACGACGCAACGCCGTGAGCGCGTCCTCGGCGCCGCCGGGTGACGGGAAGAGAACCACAGCCAGCCCGCAGGCGACTCCGGCGACGAGCAAACGGCCAAGCATCGGCTACTCCGCGGAGCCCTCGCGCATCTGCTTGCGCCGGATCAGCAGGGCGAGCAAGAGGCAGACCATGACGCCCAGCAGCAGCCCGTAGCCCCAATACGGATACGAGTAGGTCGAGAACTGCGCGACCTTGCCCTCGCCGAAGACGGTCGGCATGAAGGGCTTGACCGTGAAAGCTCCCCAGGGATGCATGTTGTGGCCGAAGAACCACAGCCAGCCGGCGTAGGTGATGAGAAAGAAGACCGGCAACAGCGCCGGAATCAACGCCAGCAGCAGCGAAAAACTGGGCAGGCGAGCGACGCCGGCGAGGACCACCAGCATCGCCAGCAGCGTGCCGGCGATCACCACATGCGTGATGGTGGTCACGTTTTCGCCCCATCCCTGGATCTTCTCGGGCTCGTTGAAGAAAGTCGCCGTTTCGCTGACGTAGTGCGCGACGTGCGCTTCCAGACCGCCGAGTACGTACTGGTCGACAATGATCCATGCGGCGACCGCAGCAAAGCCGGCAGCGAGCACCAGCAAGCGCGGCTTGCGGCGCGGCACCATGAAGCCCACGAGCATCACCGTGAAGAAGGCGAAGAAGAACTTGGCCAGCGGCTTCTCGACCGGCGCGCCGGTGGCGATCGGGAACATCCCCACGTAGTGGTTGATGGTGTTCATTTCGTGTACGCAGTCGAGGCCTTGAGCACCCTTGTTGACGTCCTTGTTCTTGTCGGTGATCGGGTTGTAGCGCTCGTCGTCGTGCGCAAGCTCTTTCTGGATGATCTCGCTATCCATACGCGTCCCCTTGCCCGCCGCCTTGCAGCCGTTGTAGACCCCGTCGAAGTGGAAATGGATGCGAATGCCGTCGGGGAAGGCGTCGGGTGGATAGTTCGGTGCGGTCAGGGAGACCCACCAGATCGGGGCAAAGAAAGCGGCGATCATCAAAGCCGTGGCCAGCGCGGTAAGCGCGGCGACGACCAAATTCTGCTTGCTGGGTGCTGCGGCTGACATTGTTCAATCCTCGTTCAGAGCGCTTGTACCGTGCGCTAGCGGCGACGCCGGTGTCGATCCTTGCCGTGCAGCGGCGGTCTGCAGAATATTATTCATTACTTATATTTTCGGGAAGCAAAGCCCGCCACAGGACCTGCGGACGGGCTTTGGCAGCGACAGAACGCGCTCCTTACTGCTTGGCGAAGCCTTGCTTGCTACTTCTTGGCCGCGGCCTTCGGCTTGCACATATTGCCCGGCATGACCAAGCTGGACTGATAGGCCGAAATGGCGACCAGTTGCTTGTCGTCATACTTCTTGATGACCTTGACCATGTCCGGGTTAGCGTTGCGGCGGTGCCCGTCGCGGATTTCGGTCATCTGGCGCAGCAGGTACTTGTAATGCTGGCCGGCGATCACCGGGTAAAACTTGTCCTTGACACCCTCACCGTTCGCACCGTGACACTCCTTGCATTCCTTCTCGTAAAGGCCCTTGCCGGTGGCCAGCTGTGTTGCCGCATCCGGACCCTCGTACTTGCCGTGCTCGGTCGGGATGCACAGCGATTCGATGTACACTGCCACGTCCGCCAGTTCCTGCGGATCGATCAGCGTCGCGGCAAAGGGGTACATCGTCGGGTTGTCGCGCAGACCGGCACGGATGTCGGCCATCTGCTTGATCAGCACGGTGGTGTGCTGACCGGCCAGCTGCGGGAAGGTGCCGTCGGGACGACCGGCGCCGGACGGCAGGTGGCAGGCGCCGCAGACCTCGTAGCCCTCCTCGCCGCGCGTCTTGTCGCCCTTGAGCTTCAAGGCCTCCATTTTCTCGCCCTCCTGGGCGTTCCACTTGTAGGTCTTGTCCTCGATGCCGTGCGCCTTGGGTGGTGGCGGTCCGGCATGCGCAGCACCCGCCGCGACCATCGCCAGCGAAACGGCCAGAATCAGTTTCTTCATTTGCTCACTCCCTCGTATTTGAGAATCCACAGCTGCCAATCTACCAAGCAGCCAGACGTTTGGCGTTGATACTAATCAAGTCACGCCTGCAACCGAAACCCGCGCCCCGTCAGCGCGCGATTCGACCCGCAGGCGACGTTGTGGCGGCAGGACTCAGGGCTTGAGCTTCGAGAGATATTCGGCCAGGACCTTGATCTGCTCGTCGCTGACCAGCGGCATCACACCTTTCATCGCCGCCGAGTTGCCGTTCGCCCGCGCCCCGCTCTTGATGTCGAGCATCTGTCTTTCGAGATACTTGGCGTTCTGTCCGGCGATTTTCGGGTAGTCGGGCATCAGGGTCTTGTTGCCCGTCGGCCCGTGACACGCGCCGCAGGTCTTCTCCGCATACAGCTTGGCGCCGTCATCAGCCGCCAGTACCGGCGAGGCCGCCAGCGTCGCCATCGCCACTACAGCCATCAGCTTCTTCATGGTCATTCCTTTTCGCATAAGAAAACGGGGAACAGAGTAACTCCGCTCCCCGCTGAGTTGCCTTGAGTCAGATCAACGCGACCTGCCCGACCTACTTGGCCTTCTTGGCACCGTTCTGCTCAAGATAGGTCTTGGCACGCAGGCCGAGATCGGCCGCCTTGACCTGGTACTGCCAGATTTGCTCGGTCCACAGCGTGGCGTTGTTCCAGTCCTTCTTGCCAGCAGCCTCGTCAGCCTTGGCCTTGGCATCCTTGATCTTGCCCAGCTGATCGACGGCGTCGTCCATCATCGCGACGACATCCGGGAAGTCCTTGTAATTGACGCCGGTGATGTAGCCAACCACCGAGTCGATCACCGCCTGCGTATCGACAACCTTCTTCAGCTGGGCCTTGTAATCCGCTTCGCTGTAGTTGGTTCCGGCAGACATCGCGGTCTTGGTCGGCTTCCAGCCTTTCGGCTTGACCAGCAGATAACCCTGCATCTCGAGGTGCAGCGCCGAGCAGAACTCCGTGCAGTAGTACGGATAGACGCCTTCCTTGTCAGCCTTGAACTTGACCTGCACGGTCTTGCCCGGCTCGATCGACGCATGCACGTTGTAGGTCGACACCGCAAAGCCGTGCGTTTCGTCCTGCGCGCGCTCAAGGTTGGTCAGGTTGATGATGATCTCGTCGCCAACTTCCGCCTCGATCGTTTCCGGCGTGATGTGCGAACGAATCAGCGTACCGAAGACTTCAACCTTGTTGCCGGTGCGGACGGTTTTCTCCTCGCCTGCCCGGACGGCACCGGCGTGCTTCTTGTCGGTGCGGCTGTCGGTACCGACCTTGTAACGGACGCCAGGCTTCAGCTTGCTCGCTTCGATGGCCACCACGTAATGCGGCTCGCCCAGCGGCAGCGGCATGTCGTAGAGCAGCTGCATCTTGTCGTCGCTGATGTCGATCAACTGGTGGTTCTGCGGATGCAGCGGACCGACGGGAGCAAAACGGTCGATCGACAGCTTGTTCAGCGCCACCAGGTAGCGGCCCTTGGGATCCATGGAATCGCCTTCCATGGTCATCAGGTGACCAATGTTGTAGTGCACGCTGATCTTGTCGAGCACCTTGCCTTCGCAGTAGTTCCACTTGGCGACCTGCGAGTCAACGTACAGCGAGGTGTATGCCACGCAGGGCTTGGAGTCGTACTGCGTATGCAGCGGGCCAAGGCCGAGCTGGACCTGCGTATGCAGCGCGTCCTGCATGTTGATCACCGGCAGACCGTAGGGATCCTTCGATTCGAACTTTCCGGCCTTGATCGCGGCCATGATCTTCTCGAAGGAGTAGACCGAAACGTGCGTGTCGAGCTTGCCGGAAACGGTGATCAGCTTGCCGTCCGGAGTGACGTCAACGCCGTGCGGCGATTTCGGCTCCGGAACCAGGAAGACAATGCCTTCCTTGACCGAAACATCCAGCGGCAGGACATTGTGGCCGTTGATCTTCTTGGCCTTTCCGGCAGCCACCAGCTCGGCGGCTTTCTTCCAGTTGATCACGTGCATGTAGTCGGTGTCTTTGGCCGAGCAACCCGCTTCATAGGGAGGGCGACCCTTTTCGATACCGCCAACGTAACGCTCGGTACAGAAGGAGTTGGTGAACGACCAGCCGTCGGACGGCCCCTTGCCGGCATCCGACAGGTCCTGGCTGTACGGCGGCAACTCGATCGAGAACGACTGCGCCGGATCGATGCGCCCTTCCTTGCGATCGAACTTCCAGTAGGTGACGCCGCCGCGGTATTTCTCGTTGAACTCTTCGAGCGGCTCGAACTTCTTGTTCGCCAGCGGCGTCGCATACTGCGCAGCCTCGATCACGTACTCGGTGTTGGGCGTGACGAAGGCGCCGCCATGCTCGGACTTGTAGATCGGGTTGACGACGATCTGCTTGGTTTCGAAATCGCGCAGGTCGATCACCGCCAGGCGTGGGTTGGCCTTGTCGTTGATGAACAGGAACTGGCCATCGTACTGACCCTGGGTCTCCGACATCGCCGGGTGGTGCGTGTCACCCCAGGTAATGTCCTTGCCGTCGATCTTGCCTTGGGCAAGGACCGCCTTCGAGCTTTCGTCAAAGCCGTAGCCCTGCCAGGGTTCCGGCGTGAACACACCGATGTACTTGAGGATGCGCATCGACGGCACACCATAGACGATGACCTGTCCCGACTGGCCACCGGACGAGAAGGCGATGAACTCGTCGCGCTTTCCGGTCGGCACATAGGTCTTGGCGGCGGCGAGCAGGTCCTGCTGTGACAGGCTCCGACGCTTCATCACATCCTGGAGTGATTCGGCAGCAAAGGTGCTGCCGGAAGCTACGAAGCCGAGCCCTGCTGCGAGCAGCATCGACGCGACTTGCTTCGTGCGAAATTCCATTCTTTCTCTCCCTTTGAGCAATTGCGGTTTAGCTTTCCCGTCCGTATTGCCCGGCGCCATGGCGCCACTGCGGCAATATGTCGCACATTGTGCGGACAAGCGCTGCGCGATAATTTGAGGTGAATCAATTTTCGCCGCGCCTCGCCTTTGCACAATCACGGGCTTGCCATCTCGTCGCGGTACGCTCGCGCTGGCTCCGGGCCCTTGCTTCCCCGGAGGCCGCGGCAGCTGCCCGATCGACCTGCAACAAACAGCCACCGAGCCGACACTTCCCAGATGACCAAGAACCTGCTGCTCGACGCCGCGATCCTGCTCGGCCTGGCGATCCTCGGCGTCATCGGCTACAAGCTGGCGCCGTTGCTCAGCCCGAAGGCCGACATCGCGCTCGCGCTGTCGAGCTGCGATCTGAACCAGCGGTCGTGTGCGGCAGCCTTGCCTGACGGCGGCCAACTCGAGTTCTCCATCGAACCACGCCCTGTCCCATCACTGAAACCCCTGCAATTGCGGGCGACCGTCACCGGCAGCGAGGTGCGCAGGGTCGAGGTCGATTTTGCCGGCAGCGAAATGAAAATGGGCTATAACCGGCCGCAGCTGGCGAGCGAGCCGGGCGAAAAGCAGCGCTTTTCTGGGCAGGCCAGTCTGCCGGTATGCATCACCGGGAGCATGCAATGGGATGTGACGGTACTGGTCGATACCGGCAAGGCGCTGGTTGCCGCGCCATTCCGCCTCCAGACGAGCAACTGACGCGGGCGGGCGCATGAGAAGCCGCCTGCCGTTGATCGCCCTGATTGTCGTGCTGAGCGCGACGCTGGTTTTCGTGACCGCCTTCTGGGATCCGCGCCCGCCGGCGACCGTCATGGCTGTTCAGAATGCGCGCCTGGCAGCAGCGAAGCCAGCGGGAGGTGACTTCATGCTGCAGGGGCCGCAAGGACCGGTCGCCCTTGCCGACTATCGCGGCAAGGTCGTCCTGCTCTACTTCGGCTATACCTACTGCCCCGACGTTTGCCCGACCGCGCTGGCGCTGATCGCCCAGGCGCTGTCCGGATTGGAAGCCAGCGAGCAGCCGCAGGTGCAAGCCCTGTTCATCTCGGTGGACCCGCAACGCGATAGCGCTGACCGCCTGCAGGAGTACGCACCCTACTTTCACCCGAAGCTGATCGGCCTGAGCGGTACGCAGGACGAGATTGCCAGCGTCGCCGCGCGCTATGGTGCCCGCTACGAAGCGCAGTCGCCGAATGATCAGGGGCAATACAGCGTCGACCACTCGTCCGCAACCTACCTGATCGACACTCAGGGAAAACTGGCACTGACCCTGCCCCACGCCTCGACGCCGGCACAGATCCTCGCCGCCATCCGCCAACACCTGCCGCCGGTGGTGGCCAAATGAAGGCGGCCAAAGCCCCCTCGATCACTGACTTGTACTGACAGGAGAAATCCCCGCCATGCGTTTGCAGCCCACCCTTTTCGTCCTTGCGGCAGCGATTACGCTGCCCTTGCCGGCCCTGGCCAGCGAAACCGACCTGACCATCGCCGACGCCTACGTGCGCATGGTGCCGCCGGGAACGCCCAACACTGCCGCTTTCATGACCATCGTCAATAACGGCACCAGCGACCGCAAGCTAATCAAGGCAGAAAGCCCGCTGGCCAGGAGGGGCGAGTTGCATACGCACCTCAACGACCAGGGCATGATGCGCATGCGCCAGGTCGCGGAGATCGAGATCAAGGCTGCGACGCAGACGGAACTCAAGCCCGGCGGCTACCACGTCATGCTGCTCGACCTTCAGCAGCCACTGCGCGAGGGCGAAACCGTGCCCCTCACCCTTCGCTTCGACGACAACAGCACAAAGCTGCTTGACGCACCGGTCAAAAAACCGCAAACGGTCATGAAAACCGAGAACCCGCCCGAGCACGGCGCGATGAAGCACTGAGCGAGGGAGCATCTGCGCCGGCCGCCGTCGTTCGCGCCAACGCCCGGCGCGGGTGAGGGCCCGGCACCTGGGGCAGCACATCGGGCCAGTGCGTACGGCTGCCGCAGATGGGCACCACGGGCCATTCCGCAGCTACCGCCGCGTGCCGTAGATTCTGGACTTCCTGCGCCAGCAGGCCGGTTTCTGCAAAGCCGCGATATCCACCCGCGGTGTCGCAAAGATCTCCTGCGCAACAGCCCAGCGATTCGTCTCCGCCTGATAGACACCGGCGATCTGCTCAAACAACTTCTGAATGCGATTCATGGTCAGTCCCTCCTCCGTCGAGTCCAATCGAAACCCACTGCAACGGAACAAAGCGTAACCGGAAACTGTATGCATGTACAGTTGTTTTTTGACAAGAGGCGGCCCGCAGCGTCGCTACAATCGAGTAGACGACTCGAGAGTCGCGCCTGCCGTACCAGCAATGGCAGAGCAGCAGCCGCTCGCCCTGGCTTCCCGCCAAGAATCTGATAAAAAGCCTTGGAAAATCCGGCTCGTCCGTGTCGAGTTTGACGAGCGCGCCGCCGTTTCAGGCGGACGGTCTCAGCAACTCCTCTTTCTGTCTTCTGCAAAAAGCGTCATGTTGAGGTGGTGATTATCCTCTAGCCAGCTTTCGTCAGTCTCGACGCACAAGGCGCGTCGGGAAAAGGCGACGCCGCCAGAGTTCTACGAAAATTCGCCGCCACCAACACTCGTGGCCGAACCGCCGCATCGGCGAGTTGTTGCCCATCAGACTGCCTGCCTGACCTGCACGCGGAGAGGTGGGTGCGCTGCACGCTTACAGCCTTGAGTGCCAAAAGACCGCAAAAACGGCTTTGAACCTCGTCTGTCGTCCCGCATCGCGAAAACCATGCCGCCGCGCGGGCGGAGTCCGACGTCCCAGACAGCCGTGCGGCTCCGCCAAGCGTCCTGAATACGGGACTTCTTCGACCACGACCTGCCGTCACTGAGAAGCTCCAGCGGATATCCAGTTGTCGATCGAACTGACCATTGCGGCATCGAGCATGATCTCCTCGCGCAGACAGAGTGAACGAATACTGTCCGCCAGCTTCCTGCACAGGGTAGGCGCATCATTGGTGCCCTCCTCGAAGGAGTGGCCGCGCATCAACAAGCCCCGCAAGACATGATTCACGTCCGCACGACTGACCGGCAACCCGGAATCGCGGCATCGGTCGCGAACGCGCTTGCCGGTCTCCATGAAATTAAAAGGGCTGCTGAGCAGATCGCTTGCGATCATTTCCATCAGGTTTCGGTATCTCTTTGGGGATAGCAGAGGCACATCGGTGAGTTCATGAATGTGTCTGGCGACTCCGTACAGCTCTTTGTCTGTCCATTCCGCTCCCGGTTCAGAGGCAACCACAGAGTCAACCTCAAAGGACACGGCATGACGGCTCGGGTCGAAAGCCACGCCGCCCGAACCATTCCAGTTGAGCTGGACTGGCTCTACGTTCAGCGATTCGACAAACTTGCGAAATGTTCCCTTGCCGGCCCAGTCTGCAGCCAGAGAGCTGTCCTGTCCGAGGATCAGAGTTGCCAATCGCCCGCAGGGTACCGGCTGCAAGGCCCTGGCGATCTCGGCTCTGATCAATTCCTCGATCTTGACCTGTCCACCGTTGTGCTTGCCGACGATTGCTGCAACGCCATTGGTCGTTGAGGGCGAATGGCGCTCGGAGTCGTAGATCGTCCCGCCTCCCTCCCAAGTGACGGCCAGGGGCGTGAGGTCCAAGGAATCAATCAAGGCGCGAAAACTGCCAAAACCACCCCATGACGACGCGTCGAGGTCTTCGATCGTCCGCAGCAGTGCCGAAGCTAATTTGGCGAGGGGGACCGGGGCCGGAGCTTCTCTTACCGCTTGGCGGATCAGCGCCAGGGCTGATGATGCCAACTCGGGGGTTGCGCTGATTTCTACTGGCGGCGGTTCAGTGAGAGCCTCCCCGAAGGTCAGTGCCTTCCGCACAAAGTCATCCTGATCAATCAACAGGTCAGCCGATGCCCGGTAGGCCGCTGAGGAGAAGCCAATGGCCAGCACTGTCGTTCGCCGGTCCCAGCGCCGCAGTTTGCGCAGCACCGGAGTGAAATCGGCGTCAGCAGAAAAGACAATGAACTCGTCGTAGTGGGTTTCCTGCTGAAGCAGATCGACTATGTCGAGAACCATGTGGATGTCGGTGCTCGTCTTGCCCTCGCTGGTCATTGGCGGGCAATCAACGATTTCAAATCCAGCCAGATTGAACGAGGGGCGGAACCGTTGATACGCCTGCGGATTCAGATAGCAGCGCCGCACGAGGATACGGCGCTTAGCACCGGGCCGCGCTGGAGTCGGCAGTTCCAGCGACTCAACCAGCCAATTCATCCAGGCCGACGGCATGCGTGCGAACTGGTCGGCGGTTCCCTGATCAAGACGACGCAGGCCGGAATAGACATTGTCAAAATCGACAAACAAAGCGCTTTTCATGAACTGCCTTCCTCAAGACTCACCTCACTCCACCCCAATCGCCTTGAATGCCGCATCCACTGGATCGGAATAGAAACTTGTCTGGAACTTGGCGAACAGTTCCCCCGGAACGCTCGGAATGTCGCCAACGCTGGACATCGGCAACAGTATCTTCTTTGCCCCGGCGTCAAACGCAAGCTGCAAGCTTTCCGCAAGATTGCGCACCTGCACCACCGTTCCACCCAGGCTCATGTCGCCCATGATCGCCATCAGCGACTGGACCGGGCGGCCCAGCGCTGCCGAGCACAGGGCGATGAAGCTGGCGAGTGTGAATGACTGCGGCGCGCCGGCATTCTTTAGCTCGACAAGCTGCAGGTGGAAATCGTGTTCGCCTGGCTTGATCGATGCACTGACGCGCGCAGAATTGGCCTTGAAGTAGTCGAAGGCAACCCGCACCGGCTCGCGCGGTGCGGCACCCGAGGCAGAGACTTTTCCACCGCCGGCAATGGTTTGAATTTCAATACGGTAGATCCCCGGCATTTCGGATGTGCCCATACTGATCGTATGCAGTGCGCCAGGTGCCAGGCGGCCATCCGGGATCAAGGCACCACTCGACTGTTCAGGAACGGAAACAAAACGCTCCTGGCTATCCTCAAGATCGATGTAGGAGAAGTGGACGTCGTAGAACTCCATGCCGCCGATCTTCTTGAGCTGCTCCTTCACGCGCCGGCGAACTTCCAGCGCGTACTCAAGGCACTTGCGTACGATCTCCTTGTCGTAATCGCCGGCTGGACAGATCAGCTTCAGCAGGCCCGACACCGTCCTACGCACGGCAATGGTGTCGCGCTGATTCAGGTTGTTGCCGAGCTTGAACCACTTGTCGATGGCGTCGGCGAAGTTGACCTTGCGCATTTCGCGCAGGTACTCGGCCAGGTAATCGACGATCAACCCGTACTGGTTCGTGAAAAACTCCGGACGCATTTTCGGGATTTCCCAGCCGGGCACATAGGCGTGGAAGCGATCAAAGAACGCCGAGTCGATCATCACCTCGGGGAAGGGTCTGAACAGGTGGCTCGTCTTGACCAGCGACTCGACAGTCTGCCCTTGCGGGAGGTTTCCGACGAAGACCATCGCCGCGTTCGCGCTGATCGCCTCGCGTCCCCGCGAGAATGATCCGCTGGCCATGAAATCCTTCATGATCTGGACGCCGTCCTGATCCTTGAAGTTGATTCCGGCCACCTCATCGAAGGCCACCACGTCCCACAGCCCGACCAGCCCAACCTTGCGCGCCGCCATGTTGTAGAACAGGTTGGCGACAGTGGTCTGCCCACCCGAAACCAGGATGCTGTTCGGGCTAATCTCTTTGTAGATGTGGCTCTTGCCCGTACCGCGCGGGCCAAGCTCACAGAAGTTGTAGTTGTTCTCGACCAGCGGAATCATCCGGGCCAGCAGATGCCACTTCACCCGATCCTTGAAGCAGGACGGCTCCATGCCCGTTGAACGGATCAGTGCGTCAATCCAGAGCGCTTCTGTGAATGCCTTGCGCCCTTCAAACAGCCCCGGCATGTCCATGTTGGGCATCTGAATCGGTTTGAGGTCGCTGACCAGGAAAGGCGAGCCCTTCTGGTTCTCCTCGAATCGGTAGTGGAGCGTGACGATGCACCAGATGCCACCGACCAGCAGCTTCTCGAACTGGCGAACGTAGGCATCGGAAATCTCGGCATTCTTGACCCCGAGATTCGATAGCAGCGCTTCATAGACATCGCGCTTTTCATTCAGCCTGACCGTCACCTTGTCGATGACCTTGTAACTGCCGCTCTCGCGAATCTTCGACTTGACCTTCTCGGCCTCGTCGGGTCGAACGTAGTTCTCGCTGAGAATCCGCTTTACATTGACCAGTCCGGCATCGATGGTCGCCTGATCATCGGACGCGCAGTACATCCCGAGCAGATATTCGAGGACGTAGACGGGAACATTGGCGCCTTCCTTGATGAGCTTGGTCAGATCCTTGCGCACCACCTTGCCGGCGAATTGCCGATTCAGCAGGGCATCGAGATTGCTGTCGTTCTCGGGGAGTTGTTCAGTCATCATCGGTTTTAGAAGTCGTTGGCGAAAGCCAGGTCCACCTTGACCGGAATCCGGACCACTTCGACCCTGGTTTGGGTGTCACGGGCAATCAGGAAATGGTCTTTGCTCTTGTCGTATTGACCGGACTTGATGGTCAGGATCACCGAGCGCTTGCGCTCGTCCATCAGGCCCGAGCTGCTGTCGAAAGTCAGCGACTGTTCGTCGCTGATCATGGTCTCGCCGTCACGCAGAGAGACCAGCACCGATCTTGCCAACACCCGTTCCGAAACCGGTTCGGTCTGGATGAATTCGAAGCGCTGCTTGTTGGTGACCACCTTGTTCGACGAGCCCAGCAAGCTGAATTCCACCGCGCGCGTCTTGGCCGACTGGTTTTCACTTTCGCGCAGGGTGATCACCGGAATCACGATCTCCTGCGGCATGGCGCTGCCATGAACGAAACGGGCGCCGCCGGAAAAATGAAAGCGAGCCGCTCCTTTGGGCACCCAGAAATCCATGCTGCCTTCACCCGCTGTCGTCCCCGCCGTGACGGCCGTGTTGCCACACCACGCCTGGCCGCTTTCGCCGATCCCTTGCCCCAGCAGATAGCGCTTCTTCGCCCGTAGCGTTCCTGCCGGCTTGTCAATGAGCGTCGATTTATCCGCCTTGTCGAGCGCAGATTCCTGGTAAAGAAAGCCGTGATCGGCGGTGATCAACACCAGTGACGCATTGAGGCTATTGACGAGAAAACTCGCGATCTGATTGAGTTCCGCCAGCGTCTGGGCAACGGCGTCGAAGGTCTGCCCCTCCGAGCCTTGCTTGTCCCCCAGCATGTCGATCCTGTCGTGATAGACGTAGATCACGCGATGATCGCGAACAAAGTCCCGGCCCTTGTCCTTGCCCATCGACAGCAGCTCATCGGCCTTGACGGCAACCCCCTGATATCTGCCCAGATGTGCGCTGCGCTGCTCAAGCGTCGAAACCACCGCGGCGTCGGCCATCACGTCGAGATTGCTGTTCGTCCTGTAGGCCAGCGTATGGTGCGGCAACAGCGACGCCATGCCGAGCGCGGTGTAACTGGGTAGCACGCCGAGCATGGGTGTCAGGGCCGCCTTGAAGCGGCTCTTGCCATTGATGTCGCGAACCAGTTCTTCCGCCACCTCGTAGCGGAATGCATCGGAGATAACGACAAACGCCCGGCGGATCCCCGCATCCAGATGCGCCATGACGTGCGTTTCGAAGAAGTCCGGCTGATTGACCCAGGCAGCGACCTTCCAGCTCGACAACAGACCGTCCTTGCCTTCCAGCACCTTGCTCCAGGCAGACCCCAGCTGCGGAACGAACCAGCCCGAATAGGCGCTCTCGATGCGTTCACGAAGCTCGTGCAGCAAGGCCCAACCCATCGGCTCCACGCCATCGGCAGCGTGGTTGATCTGGCGATAGAGTTGATCGAAGCGGAACAGCTCGGTCTGGTACGCCGCCAATCCGGCCTCGGCTGTGGCGAAACCGAAGCCGGCGTTGAATCTCTCTTTCAACTCGAAGAAAGCAGCCGCTGCTTCCAGCGCGTCGTAACACGATGCCAGCGCGCGTGTCGTGGCGCTGGAATGCGCCAATAGCTTGTTGGCCCAATGGCCGTCACGACGCCGGGCGATCAATCCGCGCAAGGTATCCATGTCGGCGCCGGCGCCGGCGATAATCCGGCCCTTGACGTCCTGGATGATGCGCCGCTCGACTTCCTCGAAAGTCATCGTTTCCGCCAATGACTCGGCAGATAGACCGGCAATCACACCGTTCAGACCCAGTACGCGAGCCACGGTCCCCGACAAGGCATCGTAGCTGGCAAAGTGCTGCATGTGCGAGCGCCATCCGGCAACGAAGACCGAGGCGTTTGCCGCGCGTGCCTTGTCACCGATGACAAAATGCGACAGCTGCGCCGGACAAGCACCGCCGACGGTCCGTGAAAGATCCGTCACCAGGATCCGGAAGAGGAAATCCCTCAGGTTCGGCGAGGCGTCGCTATATCCCATTTCCTGCTCAACCAGGACCCAGAACGAATCCATAAGGTCATTGGCGACGATGTCGGACCACGCTTTCGGTTCGGCATCGAGATTGGCGACGCCGTCCTGCACCAGGGCAGAAAATAGACGCAGAAGGATTCCCGGGAGATCAGGTTGCTCGGTTGTTGCCAAAACCGCGATCATCTTGCGGTCGAGATCCCCGGCATCATCGTTGGGGGAGACCCAGCGCTTGAGGCGGTCGACACGGTCCCTGGACTTGAGGAATTTGGCGCGTTCTTTCAGGTGCGCTCGCAGTTGCTGCGAGTTCAGGCCGAGATCCTCCAGCAGGATCGACGCGTTGTCAGCGTGGAAGCTCTTGCTGCGCAGCCGGATGTCCAGCAGCCAGTCGTCGGCAAGCTCAGGGACCGGTTTGGCGCTGTAGAGGAGGAAGCGGGCCAGCGGCGCTGCGCGCTCGAGTTGGAGCTTGATGGCCAGGGCCGGTAGATCGTCGAGATAGAGCAACTCGACTGCGTCGGGCAACAGATTCTTGACGGAAAAAGAGAACTCGCCGTCGGCGTCGTGCCAAAAGACAATCGGATGACTGGCGAACGCGGTAGTCAGCGCGTCGGTGATGCGTTGCTCGCTCATGCTGGCTCTTGATCAGTCTGGTTGGAAACTTGTGCAACAGCCTGTTGCACTATTTGTGCAAGCGCCACTTGCACAAAGCAGAGGCAAGCTCGTTTCATTTTCCAGAATTCCTGCCTGAGCTTTCCATCAATCCCGCGCCCGTTGTCGAACCCGTCTGGCACATAGGTCAAAAGCAGGCTATCTGCCTGTTTTGAAATCTTGATCATTGACTACCACCGTTGCTATTGCCGTCGTCCACTTCTTGCAACTGCTGCAAGTCATTCTCGATTTCCTCTACCGTCGGCATTGCGCCCTTCAGATTGTCTGGCAAGGTTTCCACCAGGGTGTATTCGCTCACGCCCATGGGTTTGTTCATATCGCGCAGGGCAAACTCCACCTCGATGTTGTTCTTGTCTCGGCACAGCAGCAAACCAATGGTGGGCTGGTCGTCCTCGCGTTTGAGAAGGCTGTCTACCGCCGACAGGTAGAAATTGAGCTTGCCCGCGTACTCGGGAATGAATTTGCGGTTCTTGAGCTCGACTACCACGTAACACTTCAGCGTGACGTGATAGAACAACAGGTCAATGTAATAATCGTTAGCGGCGATTTCCAGGTGGTACTGGCGGCCGATGAAGGCAAAACCCTTGCCCAACTCCAACAGAAATTGGGTGATGTGCTGGGTGAGTTGCCGCTCGACATCCCGCTCGTTGTACGGGGCCGTCATCGCCATGAAGTCAAAGCTGTAAGGGTCTTTGAGGGTTTGCTGGGCGAGGTCGGACTGTGGCAATGGCAAGGCGCGGGAAAAGTTGGTCACCGCCCTCCCAGTGCGGGCATACAGATTTGACTTGAGTTGCAGTGCCAGCACATCACGGCTCCAGCCTTGCTCAAGGGTTTGGGTAATATAGAAACCGGCTTCGGCCACACTGCTGCACTTGGTAAAAATCAGGATGTTGTGGCCCCAGGGGATTTCCATCAGCGACGCAGAAAGCTGGCTTTCAGACCCTGCCCAAGGCGTCTCGCGTAATTTGGCAACAGCCTGTTGCCAAATTGCAGGATCGCAGTAGAAACGAAAGAAAGCCCGGCAGTAGCGCAGATTCTTGGATGAAAAGCCGCCGATCTCCGGGAAGGCTTGTCTCAAGTCGCGACTGAATGCGTCGATGAATCCGCTTCCCCATTGGGCATGGGCTTCCCGATCAGCAATTTGCGCCCCGATTTCGTAGTAGAGCGAAATCAACTCCCCATTGGCGGCCAACGCGACTTTCATTCGTGTCGCATGGATTCTCTGCTTGATGGTCTTGAGCCAGTCCTGGTAGTCGGCCAGCACAGCGGGCGGGAGAGCCAAGGGGCTTGTCATGGCGGGGTCAGTCATCATTCACACCTCCCGTCACCGCCTTCACCTCCGCCAGCAGATCACCGAACTTACCGTAATTGAGCTTCACCCCATCGTCCAGATCGAGACTGATGCGCATGTCAGCGTAGTGGCGGAGTTTTTCGTCGTAGGCGAGGAGTTCGACGTGCTTCTTCTGCAGCGACTCGATCTGCTTGGCGATCTTGTTGCGGGCAGCGGTTGAGCTGGCTGTGTCGCGGTCTTTTTCGAGCATTTCGATGCGCGACACCATCTTGCCCGTGAGCGGCACGACGTACTCGGCGCGCATGCGGGCGAGCGTGCCTTCGTGGTAGCGGTGCAGGTAGACCAGGGCCTGGAAGCCACCCTGTTTGCCGCTGGAAAAGAGCCAGTAGATCGGGCGCTTCTTGTAGGTTTGGAGGTGGTCCTTGAAGAACTTGTCGGCGAGGTAGCGGCGGATGGTCTCGATCACGGCTTCGCTGGCCTTGGCGCCCAGGTTGTCGGCGAGGAAGACCATGTTCTGGTCGAGCTTCTCGGCGCCCCAGGTGGCGAGCAGGAATTCGCGCACGCGGTTGGCGGCGTCGTCCTCGAACCAGAGCTCGTCGGTGATCGGCACGATGCCGTCGGCGTCGGCGGGGAAGGTCTGGTAGCGCGTGGCGTCGAAGCCGACGTTGCCGGCGTCGGCGTAGATCAGGCCGGGCGCGTCCAGGCTGTAGCGGCCCATCATGCAGCCGATGGCGTAGGAGACCAGTTCCTCCATGCTGTCCTGGCGGAAACGGGTCCACTGCTCGTCCTCGGTGAGCTTGCCGCCGTAGCGGTAGGCGGGGTTTACCGTGAGGGTGATCTGCTCGATCGGGACGTCGGGGGTGAGCTCGTCCGCCAGGCCGTAGGCGTCGATGAAGAGGCGGTTGTTCTCCTCTTCGAGGCGCTTCATCTCGGCTATGGTGGCGCGGTTCTGGGTGATCCACGCGGTGTAGCTGGATTCGAGGGTGGGGGCGAGGTCGGTGGAGGCCGTCAGGAGGGGGAGGGATTGGAAGCCCCAAGAGCGCTCATATGCGCTCCAGTCTTCATTTGACAATTCGATTAGAGGCCACGCGCTTTTTTCGCTCAGAGACACCGTCGAAATGTAGGGGATGGCCTTAACATCAATCGTGTTGAGGCAGAACGTCGGATTCAAGATCCTCAGATACGATTTGCCAACAACAGAATTGGCCATCAAGAGTACACGAGTCAGGTCTTCATCCTTTCGGAAAAAGAGCGCCAGACCCTTCGTGTCAAACGTCGTATCCCGAGGAAGAAATCGAAAACCCGTTCCTAGGGACGAAATCACAGTCCAAGTAATTCCTTCTAGATACCAATAGGCTTCGTCGATAATACGAGAGGAGTGGTTTATCCTGTAGAAAGAGCGCGCCTGCTCGCTCCAGTTGCACACGTACTCGATATTCCCAGACCATTTCCTATAATCGCCGCCCTTGGCATACAACAGCCACTTCTTGCTCCTTCCGACTTCTCGCTCCGACACCTCCCACCAAAGGCGCAAAAACCTGTCGTTGTCGGCAGTTACATTCTTGCCTTCACCCTTTGTCAGTGAACCAATCTTTGGGAGCGTGAATCTATCGAGGAATTGCGATGAAACCCAATAGGCAACGGGGGAACCTGGGATCTTTTTGAATTCGCCGTTCGGGACACTGAAGCGTGGATTAGCGTGAAATCGCTTCTTAAGGTCTTCATTGCTCGCAACGCTTCCCTGCTTATCGAATAGTCGGAGAAAACGGCCGCCAAAGGCGGAGGGGAGAGAGCGACGTAGGACGTATGCACAGCTACCGAAGTCTGACCCCCAAACTCCCCGGCCGTTGTGCACGAGGCTTGACATTGGTGCATGTTCAAAGACATGCGTTCTTAGTTGTTCGAACGAGGAAAGGAACAACCAGCTAGGAATGGTGATCATTCCAACGTGGCCATCCTTCTTAGCCAACTGAATGTTGCGAAGAGTGAAGGCGCCATAGAGGTCCGCCTTGCCTGCTTTGTAGTTGGTACTTAGTAGGTCCTTCAACAGGGGGCAGTAATACCCGCTTCCCATATAGGGCGGATTGGCCACCACCGCGTCGTACTGAGCCGCCAAGAGCTCAGCCTGCTGCACCACTGGCGCCAATCGCTTAAGCGCCTCCGACACGAAGATATCCTGGCTGCTCGCCTCGCTCAGCTGCTTCAGCCCCGGCAACTTCTCCGCCAGCCCCTCCGGCACCTGAATCAACGACCCAAACGTCGTCGCATGCTCGAACAACCGTTTCAGTTCCGCGAGATCGCCCGGCTTCAGCCCGTAGTCCCCGAGCACCACCCCTTTCGCCAGCCCCTCCGCATCGAACCCCGCGCTATCCACCAGGGCCATCACATTGAGCTTCACCCCCCGCTCAAACAGCCGCCGGTCATCCGCCCGCCCCTTCATCATCAGCGCAAAGCCCGTCAGCTGCGCCGCACGCTCGTCAATATCGAGGCCGAAGAGGTTCTTTTCGAGGATCAACCGCGCCACATCGCGTTGCCGATAACCGCGCTCCAGGTAGATGGCCTTGAAGAGCTCATAGGCTTCCACGAGGATGTGCCCGGAGCCACAGGCCGGGTCGATGAGCGTCAGCTCCTCGGGGTCGAGCTGGCTCGGCGTGATGGCCGCGAGCTGTACCTTGACCTCGTCGGTCTGCTCGGCCGGCTCGATGTAATACTCCATCTGCCCTGCAAGCAGCGACTGGGGATAGGTCGCCAGCCACTGCGCCCCCAGCGAGTTCTGGACCATGTACTTCACGATCCAGTTGGGCGTGAAGAGCTGGGTCGCCGCTGGAATGTCTTCCGAGGCCACCACCTTGCCGATGACCTGGTCCTTCTTCTCCGAGATGTAGAACTGGTAGAGCCAGCCGATGATCTCGATGTCGGCCCAGTCGGCTTCCGGGATTTCATCGACCAGCGAAGCGATCAGTGAATCGGTGCGGATGAGGTTATCGGGCAGCAACAGTTCGGATTCGTCGTCGATGCGCTCGAAGAGGAAGGTCATGGCGCTGGAGAGCGCGTTGCATTGCGCGACCAACAAGAGCCGATAGAGGTCACCATCCTTGTTGCCAGCCAGCTTGAGGTCGGCGATCTGGGCAGCGTTCAGGCCCGGTAGCACACCGACGAGTTCGGTGGCGTGGGCGAGGATTTCCGGCAGACCGCCTTCCCGGCTCGACAGCGCCCGGTAGCCATGGTCCAGATAGTCGTGGATCTCCATGTAGCGCAGCGCGGCAAAACGATTGAACCAGGTGTAGGCCACCGCCTCGATGGTGTGCGCAAAGCCGTCCTCGTTGATGCGCTGAATCAGGCGATCGCGCTGCTGATGCACCTTGCCGGGCCATGCCTGCCCGGCGATGACGACGATGTCGCCCTTTTGCTCGCTGGGGGCGATGTCGAGCTTGCCGCCTTTCACCGATAGTCCGAGCAGGTTGGCGCGAGCCTGAACGGCGGCAATGAAATCCTTGCGGGCTTGCGGGGCGTAGGACTTGAGCTTGGCGGTGTTCATGGCTTCTTCTTATTGGATGCGTGCGCGCTGGCCGGCTTTGATGGTGGCGAGAAGCTCGGCCTTGAGTTTGGCGACGTAGCTTTCGACCTCGGCTTCGGTTTCCAGATAGATCGTCGGTGAAAGCTCTGCGGCCCAAATGACCCTGGAGGGTTTCGGCGCTGCCGTGTGGGCACCGGTCGTCAACACCTTTTCCGTGGTCGTGCCTCCGGAATCCTCCAGCACCGTTGCGCGCTTCTGGCTGGCCGATTCGATGATGAGCATCGCATCGTCAAGCAGGTTGCCGCCTTGATCCTGAAAATAGAGGATCTTCGGAATACTCGACAGAGCAGCGACCTTCGTCTTTAGCTCCTGCAAAGGCTGCAAAGCCTTGTTACGCAGAGCCGCTGCTGCCTGAACCTGATCGAGAGATTTCATGATCTCGCCGATTTTGGCGTCGATCGAGTTGAGGGCGCGTTCGCGGCGCTGTTGCGCCGCGGTTTCGTTGGCGGCCTCAACCGTCTTGATCAGCGTCTCAACGCGCGGGATCTGGCCGTAGGGCGTCGGATTGTCGCGTATCGACTCCAGGTCGGCCAGTGCGGTGGCGACAGCGGGAAGCTTGAGCAAGACGTCGCGGTTTTCGGCAAAGTCGGTCAGCGCTTCGAGCAGCTTGCGCCAGGTCGGGAGCTGCGTTTTGTAGAAGCTGACGACATCATGGATATCTTCGCTGGTGTCCAGCCAGTCGCTTTTCGCGCTCAACATGGTTTCGATGAACTCGAAGGCGTCACGGATCGCGAGTTGTTTGCCGATGCGGGTAGTGGCCGCGTCGATCACGGCCTTGCCAGGATGGTGCTTGATTGCTGCGGTCTGGGCGTAGCCCTTGAGGTCGGACTGCCAGTTGCCAAGGGCCGCACGGTAATCGGCCACCAGCCCGTCCGCGTCGTCGCGAGCGATCCTGGCGAAGATGTCCTTGTAGAGATCCCGCGCCCGCTTGAGAGACTCGGCAGGCGGTATCTTTTTCTTGAGGATCGAGACCTGCTTGAAACGGACCGACTTGGTCAAGGGATCGCCGGCGCTCTTCGGGTCGAGATCGTCGCCTCCGCACATCAGTTTGATCTCGCCGGCCATGAACAGTCGGGCGATCAGCAGCACTACTTCCCATTCGGGCTTCCAGCCCCAGGGGATGCCGGTAAAGCGATCGACGACGTCGGCGAGCAGCACGCGCTCAGCGCTGGCCTTGAGGTGAAGGTACTCGCGCAGCTCATTGAGGGCGAGGTGGTTGCCTTCTTCGCCGTCGAGGCCGAGCCCCTGTTGGCCAATGGTATCGGCGGCCAGGACGGCCTTGATCTCGGCGATGGGGTCAGCCTGACGCAGCTTGAGGTACGTGAGCTTGGTGTAGGTGTTGGTGATCAGGTAATTGACCAGCTCGTCGAGCAACGTGGTCGGGCCGGCGGCCTTGATCTGCAGTTTCTGGCCGAGTGCATAGAAGTCGCCGCTAACCATGAGATCGCCCAACTGGGCGAGGATGCGGCGACGGCGTTCGCGGTTCTCGTCCTTGCGGTCTGACAAAATGCGCTTGAGCGAGGCGGCAGCCATGCTGGCCTTGGGGCTGTCGATGTACTTTTCGATCTGGACGTAGAGGCTCAGCTCGATGTCGAGCCGATCACCTTCGGCGGTCCGTATCAGAGAACGCCCGCCCGATTCCGAGCTGCGCAGAATGCATCTGGCTTCGCTGAGTAGTTCGTAGTCATCGCCGAGCGGCGTGGCGATTTCAAGGCTGAGCGGATGACTGGCGTTCTTCCATGGTGCTCCGTCGAGCAGCCGGTTGAATTCGTAGTCGGCCTTGGTGAGCTTGTGGCGTACCTTCGTCTGTCCACCGAGGATGTCGTCGTAGATCAGTTCGCTGAGCAGCCGCCATTTTTCGTTGGCGGACACTTCAACATGGCCGATCTCGCGGGCCACGTCGCGTTCTTCGTTGGTCAGGAAAAACCAGCGGTCGCCATTGCGGCTGACGAGTCGCTGCTTTTCGAGTCGGGCAAGGCTTTCCTGGATGCGGCGCTTTAGTGCCAGCTTGTCGGCGTCGATTTCGTTGACGCAAAGCGTGGCGAGGTTGTCGATATTCGGTTTGACGATGTCCGGAATGTAACGGATCAGGAACATCGCTTTCAGAAGGTCGGCGTCGTAGGGGTCGAGCGCGCTGTTGCCCGGCGCTTCGTCGATCGAGCGCTTGGCCGTGGTGTCGATGAAGCTCTCGATCGACGGATAGAAGTCGTAGAGCGGCACCAACGCATCGATCCCCCGGTCGGCATTGCGAACGGCGGCGGATTGGAAAGCGTCGAGCAGCGAGCGCTCGCCTTTGGAAAGGTGCTTGCCGGTTGCACCGACCTTGCGGATCGATTCGAAGATCTTCTGGAGCAGCGTGAACTGATACGGGGCGAACGGGTAACAGGCGACGAACTCCGCTGAATCCTTGTAGCTCTTCATCGTGACCGAGTTACCGACGAAGGCGAGCTGGTTGTTGATGATGTCGCCTTTCTTTTCGAAGCGGTCGCGCAGGGCGACATGAGCGGCTTCGGTCTTAGCGAGGAGACGCTCGCCGATGACCTCGTCGGTGTTTGAACTGGCCAGCGACAGGCGTGTGTGGAAGCGTCCCTGAATCTTCGAGAAGTCCTGCGACCTGGCCTTGTTGGCTTCGCCGATTGCCGCGTCGATGTCTTCCTGGCTGGTAACGATGACCCATGCCCGGCCCTGGCACAGGGTTCCCAGTTGCTCGGCAATGGTCTGCAAGTTCAGCATCAGCTGTGTGTTGTTACCGATGAACTGACCAACTTCATCGACCAGGAAAACAATCCGGTGCCCCGCCGGCTTGCTGTCGAGATAGTCACGAATCAGCCTGGCGAGCCCTTCGATATTGATTCGATAGGTTTCCCGAGCGCTGTCGAACCAGGCGCCGGCGGATTCCTCGCTCTGCTTGAGGGCCTTGGCCAGCGCAAAAACCACCTCATCGCGAAGGAAGCCGGCGGCGTCGCGTTGGTCGTCCCAGGTTGAACCGCTCTTCTCGGCGAAGGCGGCCTTGAACGTTTCGTATGCTCCCTTGCTGACCAGGTGACGTTCCATTTCAGCCACATGCGGGGCGTCGCCGCTGTAGCCGAGCTTTTCGTTGAAGACGCGCAGGAAGACTTGCAGGATGACATCGCGCTCATCCTTGCTGTCCGCCTTGGCGTCGATGTTGAACAGGATCACATCGGAGCTGCCTTGCACCGCACGCTGAACGTCAGCAAGCAGCATTGCGTCCTTGATCTTGTGTTCGTCGAAGAACGCTGCAGCCCGCTTGGTCGTGCCGTCCGCCGGGTTCACTGCTTCGATGTTCTCCAGCAGGTAGGACAGGATCTTGATGAAGTGCGACTTGCCGGATCCGAAGAATCCCGAGACCCAGACGGCCATGCGCGCCGAAAGCACCGGGTCTTTCGGGTTGTCGGCAGCCGCCAGGAAGGCGTCGAAGAAGCGGCGGAGGTATTCGGTAAGCTGCTTGGTGACCACATACTCGTCGAGTTCCTGCCAGATGCTCTCGGCGTCCCGCTGATCGGCCTTGATAACGCCATTTATCGGGCGGTCAATCGGCTTGGTGAAGAGGTCCCTGATTTTCATTGTTGTTTGTTCCGGGGAGAGGGTTTCAGGAGACGAGGCGGAAGGCGCGGTAGTAGTGGTCGTCTTTCAAGCGGCTGAAGAGGCGTAGGGAATAGCCGTCGTACTTGCCCGGGTAGAACATCACCAGCGGCTTATCCTGCATGTGGGCATGCAGCGCCGAGAGCAGCGTATGGGTGCGGAGCATGGGATAGACCGCGCCGACATTCCAGAGAATGAGCAGGTCAAGGCCGGCGATGTCGTTCTTGGTCACTAGCCGCTTGGCGAGCTTGTCTTCCTTGAGTACTCCGCGCAGCTCTTTGAGTGTCTTGGCATCACCCTGCGTGCGCTGCATCTCGATGACCTTGTCGAGCAGCTTGCGCTCTTCGAGCAGGCCGATCACCAGGTCAAAGAGATTGATCGCCGTCGCTCTGATCGCCGGCTGATGCCTGGCCAGGGCCGGCAGCACGGAACCCTGGAGGAAAGCCCGCACGGCCATTTCGTCCTCCGGCGGATAGTCGAAGATCCAGAAGCCGATCTCGCCGCCTGAGCCCTTATTGGCCAACACGTCAGGGGAAGTCAGCCTGGGTAGGATCTGGTTGAGCCGCTCGTCAAGTTTCTGACTCATCTGGTCATGTCCATGATGGCAAGCACCGAAGTTTCACCGTGGCGTTCAAGGTAGCTCACCACATCGGGATTCAGATGGGGAGGGGTGAGCCTCAGGGTCCTGGTGGAGTCGAGATAGTGGGCTTCGGCGAGAACGCGAATGATGACCTGCAGCACCTTGGCTTTGGTGGAGTCGCTGAAATTCGCAAGTTCGGGATCGCGCCGTACGCATTCCGCCAGGAAGCCTTCCCACTCTTTGCCGGGAGACAGGTTTTGCTCCAGCCGGCGCAGGTTTCCGGCATACACGTCACGCACGAAGTCGGCGAAGATACGGCTGTGCTTGATCGCTGCCGCGAACAACAACTGTGTCGCGACCTCGTGCGAACCGGTGGCAACCAGCGTCAAGCCTTCTTCCTCTAGCGTTTCGAGCCGTTTACGGATCAACTGAGCTAGCCGGCGGGCCGTAGCAGGCGTCTTCTTCTGCAGCAGGTTGTCGAGCTTGAGGGCATCGAGCCACTGTTCCGGGGAAGGACCGGTCAGGAGCAAACGAGCGATCCTCCGGCTTTCCGGCAACATCAAGGAACCTGCGGAGATTTCCGCGTTGTAGATTCCCATTAGATTTCCATTCGGCAGGTCCCTCAGCCCCAATAATGGCTTTTGCATGGCCTTACTCGGCATTGTACGGGAACCGGCCGAGGCACCGGCTCGCACTTGATGAAAAGCCAGGAAATGCATGAGAGCCTCATGCGACATGCGAGCCAGACACGGGTCTATCTGACCAACTCGTGACAGTCACGAAGCATAAGAGAAGGCGATGTCCAACAAGTCCGGTGGCGGTCAAGAAACGAGGCAGGCCACCCAAGGGCGAGCAGCCGATGACTTACAGCGAGCGTAAGCGCGCCCAGAGAACTCGCGACAGGCGGGCGACCATAGACGCCATTAGCGACGAGAAGAACGCATCGCTGCGGGCGCTTCTGGCACTTCTCGCGCGCGTTGACCCGTCGGAACCGCCAAGGCAGTCAGCACGCCGTGCCTGGGCTGAAATTGGCCGTCGTTACGGATTCGTGACCATCACGAAGTGAGATGAGAGCATGGAAACGATTGAAGGAGCGAGCTTGGGCAACTCCGCAGTGATTCCATTGCAGATATGCTTAGTGACTGCGGCGGCAAGGGTCGAGCGCGACCCGCCACCAGAAATTCTTCGAGCCGCCTAGGCCGTGGCCGTCTCACGGCGAGACTTGGAGAGGCCGCAATCGAGCGGTTGCTTACCGAAACGAACCTTACCAGCGAGCTTACCAGCCATGCCGTGACCGTCAGCGCTGAACGGGCGCGCCCGGGACGGAGTTGCTGTAGGGGAATTGCTCGACAGAATTCAAAATCTGGAACGGGTGGCTGCTCGCCAATGCCGCTGAAGTACGCGCAGCTTGGGTAACGGCGCCCCGTCGAAGATAGCGAAGAAGCCGGCTTGGTTGCGGCAAACGTAACCCCGGCGTAACCCCAACAAAAAGCCCGACCTTGTGAGTCGGGCTAAGCGTTTGATTTACTGGTGCCGCTGGACGGAATCGAACTGTCGACCTTCGCATTACGAATGCGTGATTCCCGGCAAACCTACGCATTATCGAACCTTAACAAACCTATACACAGCAATATGTTAGTGATAGACTCATCTTAACGGGCTAGCGCCAAATGTGACGTAATTTGATAGCCCGTGCTAGCCCGGTGATAGCCCGATTTATGCGAGGTGGAAAAATGGCACAGATCAAGTTCGGCAAGATCGCCCTGCAGGGGCTTGAACTTCCGCCGGCTGGCAAGCGGCTGACGGTCTACGACACCAAGGTGCCGAAGCTGGCCCTGCGAATAACTTCAGCGGGTGCGAAAACCTTCTATGTGGTGAAGCGGGCCGGCGCATCAATGGCCTGGGTCAAGCTGGGCACCTTCCCCGACATGACAGTAGAGAAGGCGCAAGCCGAGGCCGAAAGGATTCTTGGCGAGTTTGCCAGCGGTGCGAACCCGGCCGAGGCGCGACGAACCTTCAAGGCTGAACCGACGCTGGCGGAGTTTTTCATTGAGTACGGCACCCGGCACGGTGAAAAGCTGACCGTGTGGCGCGACATGCAGCAACGATTCCGGGACTATCTGCAAAAGCCCCTCGGCGATCGGAAGTTGACGAGCATCACCAGGGCGATGATTGCCCGTGCCCTTTCCGATGTTGAGAAGGCCGGCAAGGCGGCGGCGACGGTCAAGCTTGTCCGGGCGTTGGCGTCTGGCATCTTCGGCAAAGCGATTGAATGGGGCTACCTCGAAACGAACCCGGCGCAAGGCGTCAAGGTGGCGGGCCGCACGGTAAGCCGTGACCGTTTTTTGCAAGCAGACGAACTTCCCCGTTTTTTTCAATCCCTGGCGGAAGAACCGAGCACTACTATGCGTGACTTCATTTTGTTGGCGCTACTTACTGGCGCGCGGCGGGCCAATCTGTGCGCAATGCGCTGGACAGAAATCAAGCTGGCTGATTTCGTCTGGCGCGTCCCCGACACGAAGAACGCCACCCCGCAGAACGTGACCCTATCGCCTGAAGCGGTGGAGATTCTCAAGGCACGGCAGGAAGCGAGCGCAGGCGAGTTCGTATTCCCTGGGCCTGGCGCAAGCGGTCACATGGTGGAACCGAAGAAAGCCGTTATCCGAGTCATGGAGCGGGCCGGTATCCCCTACGGCAGAAATGACCCGAACGGCGTAACCCTGCATGATCTGCGGCGTACGCTGGGAAGTTGGCAGGCTAGAACTGGCGCATCGCTGGCCATCATCGGCAAGAGCTTGAACCACAAGAGCCAGCAGGCGACAGCAATTTATGCCCGTCTCGACCTTGACCCGGTGCGGGCATCCGTCAACACGGCTACCGCGGCTATGATGGAGGCTGGCGGAATGAAAGAGGCGGCGGAGGTGGTGACCATGCCGAAGCGGGGAACTGCCTAATCATGCCTGAAATCTCCCGTTTTTTCGGCATCGTCATTTACATGAACTGGCGAGAGCATCCGCCAATGCACTTTCATGCCGTCTACGGCGAACACGAAGCACTGATGACCATGGACGGCAAGGTGTACGCCGGTTCGCTACCGGGCCGGGCGCTGTCGATGGTTCGCGAATGGATGGCGCTACATCGGAACGAAATTGAAGCCGACTGGAATCTTGCGCAGCAGAAAAAGCCGCTGAATCCAATTGATCCTCTGGAGTAACGACATGATCCTGCACACCACGGAAGTAGCCCCCCTGCCCGACTATCGCCTTTTCCTGCGCTTCAACAACGGCGAAGCCGGCGAAGTGGATTTGTCCGCTGAACTCGACGGCGAAGTGTTTGAGGCGCTACGCGACCCCGACGTGTTCGCCACAGCAAGCCAGCACCCGCTGATGCGCACGGCGGCTTGGGCAAACGGGGCGGACCTTGCGCCCGAATTCCTGCTCGATCTGATGCGCGCGCAGCAAAAGGACCGGGCCGCGTGATCGAAGATTAGCCGACCAATAAGCGCTACCCGACGGCCTATGGCTGGCGGATCTGGCTACCAGGAACAACCCATGAAATGCCCTATCTGCCGGCACGGCGAAACCCGTTCGGGCGCTGTCACTGCTCCACTTGAACGCTGCAATGTGGTGATCATTTTCCGCAAGGTGCCGGCGCTGGTGTGCGAAAACAGCGGCGAAGCTTTCCATGACGAGGCCGTTACTGCTGCCTTGCTGAAGCAGGCCGAACAGGCAGCGGCGGCGGGCGTGGAAATCGACGTTCGGCGCTTCGCGGTGGCCGCGTGACCTGAGAAAACCTGAGGTTTGCTGCGCCTAGTTCGAGGCTGATCCCCGAGGGCGCAAATTGGACTTTCCTAGCGATGCCTCAGAGCAAACGACCAACCATGAAAGTAGCGTAATAGTGAGCGTACTGTTCAAACTGCGGGAATGGCTGACGGTCGCCGAAGCTGCGAAGCATCTGACTATCCTGTTCGGCGAGGATGTAACCGAAGCGGACGTTCTGCGATTAGCGCTTGATGGGCACTTGCGAATATCGATCTACTTTGTAAACAGCATGCGGGCAGAGCGAGGAGCAGTGGTGCCCATTGAGAAAGCCCAATTCAGAGAGATGTCATTGCCGGAGATCGCGCTGATGGAAGAGTGGAGGAGCCTTGAGTTTGAGGTTCCGTGTCCATTCCCCTACTACCCGCGCGTGCTAGTCGGAAGCTACTTCAGCGACCGCGTGGTTTTTCAACCTGAAGGAGGCCCACAACTCTTCAAGGGTATTTTCGATCTTTTGTTGATTGACGATGGCAGGCAGGGTGTGGAGGCTAGGTACCAGTCGCTAACCGGCGGAGCTAAGGTCGACATGGAGTTTTTTATTGACTCGGCGCTGCTTCTTCATGACCCGGACAGCGGAGCAAGCTTGCTTCTATGCCACGAGCCCCGAAAGTCACGACGTTACGGTAGAGGCGATCCGCTGCCGAACGATTCAAGGCTCGTAGTTCGTACCGCAGCACTACGAGAGCTTGAAGCATCGATAAACGCCGCTTCGGAAAGCCCGGCACAGCCGATGGCAACGACCAACCGTGTGTATTCCACGCAAACTGGACACCGATTCCACGGCAAACTGGACACTCATTCCACGTGAATCTGGACAGTCGGAGCGTAGCGACGCGGGGTTGAAAGGTTTTACTCTGAGGCTCGTATTGTGGTC